>Ga0129336_10000193_pt1 | contig 32837 bp, 20 predicted proteins | sample CPB6_02_DNA_FD_96878 | JGI IMG/M metagenome (GOLD analysis project Ga0129336, IMG submission 96878) | Freshwater to marine salinity gradient microbial communities from Chesapeake Bay, USA - CPBay_Sum_0.6_0.2_DNA | ecosystem: Environmental > Aquatic > Marine > Coastal | place: USA: Chesapeake...
ACCTATGGCGGTGGCGGTGGCGGTGCTCGGACAAATAGCACCTCTGGAACTGCTGGTGCTGGCGGCTCTGGTGGCGGTGGTGCTGGCGGAACGGCTGGAGCGGGTACGGCTGGCACTGCAAATACTGGTGGTGGCGGTGGTGGTGGTGGTGGATCAGCACTCGTTGCTGGCGCAGCAGGCGGTTCAGGAATCGTCATCATTCGATACCCAATCTAATGCTATAATTAAGAAAAGGACGGTATGAGGAAAACACATGGCAATCTCTAACACATCTAATCCACAAGTAGTCAATCTTAACCCTCAAGGGGTTATTCGTGCTACTGGTGGAACTGTTACACAGATTAGCGAAAATGGTGTTTCCTATACCGTCCATACTTTTACATCTTCTGGTGCATTCAATGTTTATGCTGGTGGTGGAGATGTTCAGTATTTAGTTGTTGGTGGTGGCGGAGGAGGATCAGGGGCTAACGCAAGTACTGAATACGGAGGTGGAGGCGGTGGTGCCGCAGTAATCAGTGGTCAATGTAGCGTATCAACTGGGTCTTATCCAGTAACTATTGGAACTGGTGGATCTGGGGGAGCAGCAGGAAATAATAGGGGCAGTAGTGGGGAATCATCTAGTTTTAATGGAATATTATCTCCAGGCGGCGGCGGGGGCGCATCATACTCTTTACCAGCCCTTGGGGGAGCATCTGGAGGAGGAGGATTTTCAAGTATTAGTACAGATGCAACAAGAATAGGTGCAAATGGAATATCTGGACTTGGAAATGCTGGTGGAAATGGTGCTGATAACGGCGGTGCAGTTGCTAGCGGCGGTGGTGGTGGTGGAGCGGCTTCTGTTGGTAGCAATTCTAGTAGTGGAACTGGAGGAAGTGGTGGATCTGGAATTCAATCTTCTATTAATGGAACATTAACATATTATGGTGCTGGAGGCGGCGGATCAGGATCAAGTGCGGGAGCGTCAGGCGGAACAGGTGGAGGTGGGGCTGGAAAAACTGGAAATAACGCTGGAGATAATGCCACTGGATATGGTAATGGCGGTGGCGGTGGCTCAGCAGCATCAGTAAGTAATGCTGGAGGCAACGGCAGTCAGGGCATAGTCATCATTCGTTATCCCAATGCACTTCTTCCAATTCCTGCAAATTATCAGTCAGGATGGGCTTCAATATCTGCAACAACAGGATCGCCTACTGTTACAACATATGGTGACTATACTATTTATACATATACAGGATCAGGAACAGTTACTATTGATTCCCCTGGAATTGTTGAGGCTTTGGTTGTTGGTGGAGGGGGTGCTGGAGGCAACGCACGAATATCTGGTAACGGTGCAGGTGGTGGTGGTGCTGGTGCTATGCTTATTGCATCTAGTGCTTATCTTTCAATTGGAACACAGACTGTTGTTGTTGGTGGTGGCGGCACATCAAGTTCAAATGGTAGCACTTCCGGCAACACAAGTTATCTTGGATCACTAGTTGCTCCTGGTGGTGGTAATGGTGGAGATGATGACGGCACAGGGGTTGGTGATAACGGAGGCTCTGGTGGTGGAAGTGTTACAACTCGTGCCGCTGGATCTGGCGTAACTACATTAGGAAATAATGGTGGTAGCGGATCAAGTTCTGCATCCAACTATGGCGGCGGTGGCGGTGGAGGAGCATCTGCTGTTGGAAGCAATGGCTCTGGTTCTGCTGGAGGTAACGGTGGTGCTGGAAAGGCAAACAGTATAACAGGATCATCTGTTAACTATGCTGGAGGAGGGGGTGCTGGTTCTGCTGGTGGAACTGCTGGCACAGGTGGCGTAGGAGGTGGTGCTAATGGAACAAACAGTAGCACAGTACCAACAGCAGCAACAGTTAATACAGGAGGCGGCGGTGGTGGTCGAGGTTCAAGCGGTGCTAGTGCTGGTGCTGGCGGCGCAGGCGGTTCAGGAATAGTAATCTTCCGTACAAAAAATCCATCACAACCAGTATCAACAGTAATATCTGCTACTGGTGGAACCGAAACTACATATACTGCCGATGGAACAAATGGAATTCCAGGTGTTACCTATAAAGTACATACGTTTACATCATCATCCAATCTAAATGTAACTGGATCAGGATTTGTTGATTTATTAATTATTGCTGGAGGTGCTGGAGGAGGATTTAAGGGTGGTGGTGGAGCAGGAGGAATGGTTGAACTTTATTCAACATATCTCTATAGTGGATCACAAGTAGTAACTGTTGGTGCTGGTGGAAGTGCTAGTTCATTTTTTGCTCAAGGAAACGGCTCTGGTATAGGCTCATATTTTTCTGTTGGTGGAGGAACTGGTGGAGATAATGGATCTGGTGCAAATGGTGGATCTGGAGGCGGCGCTGGAAGAGATGCTGGCTCTCCAGGAACAGGAATAACTGGAATTGGAAATAGTGGTGGAGCAACAAGTGCAACTGCAAACTCAGCGGGTGGTGGTGGCGGTGCTGGAGCAGCAGGATCTGCTTCAACATCCACAGTTGGAGGTGCTGGAGGAGCAGGAAAAGCAACTAAAATTTCTGGAACATCAGTAACATATGCAGGTGGTGGTGGAGGATATGGATCTTCCTCTGCTGGAGCAGGTGGAACTGGTGGTGGTGGAGCAGGATCTACTACAACAACACCAACTGCTGGAACAGCAAATACTGGCGGCGGTGGCGGTGGTGGAAACAACATTGGGGCGGCAGGAGGATCTGGAATTGTTGTTGTTCGTTATCCTTTAGCCCAAGTAACAACTGCTACAAATGCTACAGTATCAAGTTCAACAGGAACCTATACATCCTACACAGGAAACGGTACAAATGGAATTGTTGGACAAGTATATGATGTATATTCATTTACTGGATCAGGATCTATTACTGTCGCTACCGCTGGATTTGCTAATATGCTGATTGTCGGAGGAGGCGGCGCAGGTGGTGGTTCTGCTGGTGTTGCCAATGGCGGTGGCGGCGGTGGTGCAGGTGGTTATCTTGATGCTGGTTCAACGTATCTTGCTGCTGGAACATACGCCGTAACTGTTGGCGCTGGCGGTACAACTGACGTAAATAATTCAGGCTTTGGTGGCAATTCTTCACGAATTGGATTTTTGTATTCGGTTGGTGGACAAGGAGGAAGTGGTTATAGCAGTTTCAAGTCACCCGAAGGTGGTTCTGGTGGAGGCGGAACAGGTTCAACGACTGGCATTGGAATAAGTGGACTTGGAAATAATGGTGGAACAGGAAATGTGGCAGCGGGTGGTTCTGGAGGCGGCGGTGGTGCTGGTGCAGCAGGTTCAAATGCTGTGACTACAAGTGGCGGCGCAGGCGGCGCTGGAATTTTGACTTACATTGCTGGTGGATCAGGTCAGACTCTTGCTGGAGGCGGTGGCGGCGGCAATTCTAGTACAGGCGGCGGTAACGGTGGCTCTGGCGGCGGCGGTAACGCTAACTCTAACGGAACCGCAAACACTGGAGGCGGTGGTGGCGGTAAATCTGGTAACTCCGCTGGCGCAGGTGGCTCAGGTGGCTCAGGAATAGTAATCGTCCGTGTTGCAAGAAATTCATAAGCACGGTATAATAAAGAAAACGAAAGGAGAAAAGAACATGGCACATTTCGCAAAGATTAATGCAGATGGAGTTGTAGAGCAGGTAATTGTTGTAGACAACAAGGACTGTGGAGATGCTGACTTCCCAGAGTCAGATGCTATTGGAGCAGCATTTATTAACTCAATTGGCCTTCCAGGAAATTGGAAGCAGACAAGTTACAACTCTAACTTCAGATCCAAGTATGCAGGAATTGGGGATAAGTACGATGCTGAGAACGATGAGTTTGTTTCTCCAGTCGTAGAAGCCCCTGTAGAGGAGTAATCATAAACTCAAACGACTACCCCGCCAATAGTGCGGGGTTTTCGTTTATGTGAATGATATAATTAAAATATGGCTACTGGTACAACAACAAACTATTCTCTGCCATTTCCACTATCAACAGATCCAGTAAATGTTGCTGGGGATATTCAGCAACTTGCAGATAAGATTGATGATGATCTTCAGGAGATTATTGAAGATACATCGTCTTTGATGTGGACAACTGGAGGTACGTTTAGCAATGGCCTACAGGCTCCAACATACAATGACTCTACTGGCAAGATGAGTATGTCATTGAGTCAGGATCTTCAAACTTCTGCCTCCCCCAGTTTTGTTGGTATAACGCTTACTGGAGATATTGCAGTAAATGGTGGGGATATTACAACTACCGCTGGTACATTCAACCTTATCAATACTAATGCCACTACACTGAATATTGGTGGAGCAGCAACGGTATTGAATGTTGGTGCATCTGCTGGACAAACAAACATTCTTGGAGATCTTAATCTTGCTACTGGCAAGGTATTAGAAATCAACGATGTAACTATTCTTAGTGCAACTGGACTTGGATCTAGCGTTGTATCATCAAGCCTAACATCTGTTGGAACTATTACTACTGGTGTATGGAATGCTGGATCTGTCACATCTTCTGGGGCGGTACAAGGAACAACGCTTGCATCAACTATTGCTACAGGAACTGCTCCAATTACCGTTACATCAACAACACTTGTTTCTAATCTAAATGCAGATCTTCTTGATGGACAAGAAGGCTCATATTATTTAGCATTAGCAAATGCAACAGGAACATTGGCTTCCGCAAACGGAGGTACTGGAGTAAATAATGGATCTTCCACCATTACGCTTGGAGGAAACCTCACAACCTCTGGAGCATATGCTGTTACTCTTACTGCAACAGGAACAACAAACGTAACTCTTCCAACTACTGGAACTCTTGCAACAACTTCAGATTTGAGTTCATATGCTCCAATCAACAATCCAACGTTTACTGGAACAGTTGCATCTAATGGAACACTAATTAAAATGAATGCAGATGCAACATCAGGAACAGATGATGTGTACTTTACAGTTGAAAGAGGTTCTGATCCAGATGTTTCACTTCGTTGGAATGAGTCAACAGATGCGTGGGAATTTACTAACGATGGAACAACATATCAGGGCATTGGCTCTGGCAGCGGTGGCGGTGGCGTAAGCCTAGAAGCAGTTCTCATGTTCGCTGGTATGTAATCAAATTGTTATAAAAGTCACTAATAGTAAAAGTTCATTACTTGCAGCATTTTTTGAATTTTATCGTTTCTATGAATTGCTAGGTATAGAAATCGCTGCTATACTAATGACTTATTACAATTCAAAGGACGGTGTTCATATGTCATTCATCAATGACAATGGATCAATTTCAGATCCATACAGAAACTTTATTCATGTATCAAGATACTCTCGTTGGCTAGAAGAAAAGGGCCGCAGAGAAACTTGGGTGGAAACAGTAGATCGTTACATGGACTTTATGAAGAATCATCTTGTAAAGAACTATAACTATGATCCAAATGATATTAAGTTTTCACAGGTAAGAGATGCAATTCTTAATCACAAGGTTATGCCCTCCATGCGTGCTATGATGACCGCAGGGCCAGCATTAGAAAGAGACAATATCGCAGCATATAACTGCTCTTTTATTGCTGTAGATAGCCTCAGAGCCTTCGATGAGGCTATGTATATTCTTATGAACGGAACTGGAGTAGGATTCTCCGTGGAGCAAAAGTATGTCAGCAATCTTCCAGTAATTTCAGAGGAATTCTATCCAACAAACACAACAATTGTTGTTGAAGATAGCAAGTTGGGTTGGGCTAAGGCATATAAGGAACTAATTGGACTTCTTGTTACTGGACAGATTCCAGAATGGGACATGAGCAAGGTACGTCCAGCAGGAGCACGACTTAAGACATTTGGTGGTCGTGCATCAGGCCCAGAGCCACTTCATGATCTGTTTAATTTTACTGTTGAGCAATTCCAGATTGCTAAGGGCCGTCGCCTTAAGCCAATTGAGGCACACGATATTATGTGTAAGATTGGCGAGGTAGTTGTTGTTGGAGGAGTTCGTCGTTCAGCACTTATCTCACTCTCCAATCTTGATGATTTTGAGATGGCTAAGGCAAAGTCAGGACAATGGTGGGAGCAGGAGCCACAGCGTGCCCTTGCCAATAACTCAGCGGTATACAACGCAAAGCCAAACGTAGCACAATTCCTAAGAGAATGGAGAAACCTTTATGAATCAAAATCGGGGGAGCGAGGAATTTATAATATGGATTCTGTTCGTAAGCATATTGATCGTTTCGGGCGTCGTGATTCTTCTAGGGTAATGGGAACAAACCCCTGTGGAGAAATTCTTCTTCGTCCAAATCAATTCTGTAATCTAACTGAGGTAGTTATTGATGCCAATGATACTGTTGACGATCTATTTGAAAAGGTTCGTGTTGCAACAATTCTTGGAACTTGGCAGTCAACATTGAGCAACTTTAAGTACATCCGTAAGACTTGGAAGGATAATACTGAAGAGGAAAGACTTCTTGGCGTATCCCTAACAGGAATCTTTGGAAATAAGTTGACTGGAACTCTTCATAAGGATCTTGCAAACATGCTTGAGGAAATGCGTGGTTTAGCAGTATCTGTAAATATGGATGAGGCAGACACCTTGGGTATTGAGCACTCAGCATCAGTCACTACTGTTAAGCCATCTGGTACGGTGTCTCAGTTGACTGGAGTTTCTTCTGGAATTCACCCATGGTACTCAAAGCATTACATTCGCACTGTTCGTGCAGATAACAAAGATCCGCTAACTCAATTCCTCAAGGACTTTGGAGTTCCAAATGAACCAGATGTAATGAAGCCAGATGCTACAACGGTATTTTCATTCCCAATTGCTGCACCAAAGAACGCGGTAGTTACAGAAGATCTTTCTGCTATTGATCATCTTGAAATATGGAAGACATACCGAACACATTGGACAGAACATAATCCATCTGTGACAATCAATGTTAAGGAAGATGAGTGGGTAGACGTAGCCGCTTGGGTATACAACAACTTTGATCATATTGGAGGAGTTTCTTTCCTACCAGCATCAGAGCACTCTTACAAGCAGGCTCCATACCAGCCAATTTCTGAGCAAGAATACAAGGATGCTGTTGCTGCCATGCCAAAGAGCATTCCTTGGGCATCACTTCCTCTTTATGAAATAGAAGACTCTACAACAGGATCTCAAGAACTGGCATGTACTGCTGGCGCATGTGATATTGTTGATTTAGTTTCTGCATAATAGGTCGATGGGCAGGGGAGGGTAGTTGGTTGAGGACTACCCTCCTTTGCTATAATTAATTAGGAGATCTTAATGAGCGTTGTTTCAAATCTTTATGCAGCCAAACTTTATTCAGAACATCCTCTTGCCATTTGGCCCCTAGACGATGATGTTTCATACATATCTTTAATTACAGATCAGCAAAGAACTTTTGAAGCAGATTCTCCATATGCTGGATGGACAATTACTGGGGGAACAGCAAACGATAGCCTTCCTTTGCCAGATCAAGGATCACCATTTGATAGTGATATTTATGCGGGGATAGAGGGAAGTGTCCCCGCTGTTGATAATACAATGATTGAGGCAATAAGCCCAGCGCTATTCTCTTTTGATCAATGTAGTGAAGAGTTAGGAACATTTTCTGTTGGAATGTATTTATATCAGCAATCTGTATATGTAAACTACTACGAATTTGGATATAAGTATTATGATAACTTTTTGTCAAACTGGGTAGAGGTTCTTGAAACAGTTGATGCTACTCCAATAGAACAGTGGATTAGACTTGAGGCAACATTCAATATTGAAGAGTTTGATACAGACGACTGCTACCTTATTGTCCGCGCTAATGTTGATACTGGAGGTCTATCTGGAGATTACAACTTTATAATAAATGGTCTTACTGTTGGTCAATGGTCAGAAATCAGTTCGTCACAGAGCCTTGGAGCAACTACAGAAGCAGCGCCAGTATCTTCTGGAATTGTAAACGATGTTGTTCCAGCAGATCAGTATGGAATTCTTGAAGACAACGGATATTATGTAGTTGAAAATGGAAAACTTTTAGCAAAAAATGAAGGAATTCCAATGGTCTTTGGATCAAGTAATGTTACAAAAATATATCCTTCATCAGATGAAACTGCTTCGTTTATATTTCCTGGAAAAACTATGCTTTCTGAGGACGGAAGATATAAAGACTTCACCCTTGAGTTTTGGCTAAAGATAAGACCAACGACAAAAGAATCAAGAAAGATAATTGGACCACTAGATTCTGAAGATGGATTATATGTAACAGAAGGATTTATAGCCCTTGTTATTGACGGAAAATTTACTGCTCACAATATCTCTGAATGGTATAGACCAATGATTGTTCATATATCTTTAAGAGAAGAAACAGTATCTCTCTTTATCAATGGTGAGCAGGTCGGTCAAATAACAATTGATAGAGAAAACATGGAATTACAAGACAGCGATTGGTTCGGAGTCTATAGTTATTCAGATATAAATGTAATGGAGATTGACTGTATATCAATATTCCCATATTCTATTCCATCTATCATTGCTAAGAAAAGATTTGTGTGGGGACAAGGAACAGATCCAATAGAAATTGTTAATGATTCCTTTAATGGAGAAGAGGCAGTTATTAGTTTTGCAAATGCAAATTATACTGCAAACAGAATATATCCAGATAAAGAAAGATGGGATGCTGGATACTATAACAATCTTGTTGCAACAACATCATCTATTTCTGTTCCGCAATATTCTTTACCAGATGTATATTTAAGTGGTAGAGATATAAAAGAATGGTATGAAGATAATAAACTAGTTAATGATGCAGAATATCCCTTAGGAGATCATCCAAAATTTATTACGTTTAGGCCAAATCTAAATGCTGGTTCATGGGAGCCTGTTGGTGGAACAAACTGGACAGAACAATGCTACATAAACTTTACATCACTAACATTCCTATCAAATCCACTAAGTGCAATTTATGGAATTTTTGAGGTAGAAGAAGAGGTATTAGAATCAAGGCCTCTTATAAAAATTGTTAATGGAATAAATGGAAAGGTATTTGAGGTTGCAATTGATGGATATGATGTTACATACGTTTTTGATGGAACAGAATTAGACGGAACAGGGTTTACTGTAACAAATAGTCACTTTGCTGTCGGTTTCCACATCCCTACCCTATCAAATGCATTTAATTATGAACTTGCATCATTCTTTGGATCTCCAGAAGTTCTTCAGATGTATGTCGGTGGAGATGGGACAACAACCTTTGAAGGCAAAATATATAGAGTGGGATTTTCTGATCAACTAAACTATGGAGAAATCGAAGATCAGTTTGACAATGAAACTGGAATTGTAGATTACACTAGTGATGAACTTCTTGAAGCACATTATGCATCCTATACGCTGTCTCCATTCTTCAGATACAATCAATTCTTTTTAGACATTTCAGTTTCTTCTCAGTGGGAAGAGTATTTTCCACTATCATCTTTTGCTTCATACATATCTCAAAGAAACGGATCAAGATTTTATGATCTTGATTACTTGCAAATAAATTTTGGATACCCATCTCTAATTGAAATAGTTGAAACTATTATTGATAATCCAAACTGGGTATATCAAGAGTTACTTGAAGAATATGCTTATCCAATTCAAAAAAGTTATGCAATTTTAGATAACTCAGCGCTTACTGGATACACAGACTATGCAGACCTTGCAGAAAATACTACAGTAGTATTTGAAATTGATACATCTGGATCATCCTTGGATGCATTTGTTACGTTCCAACTTTTAGCAGAGGGAGCAGATGAGCCTCTTACAAGTTTTACAAATCTTAAAGAGTTAACAGATTCCTATACAATATATGCAGATGAGGAAAATACAAATCTTGATCCATTTAAAGCATATAAGACAAAGTTTAGAATAGTAGACGGAACAGTAATATATCCACCAAAAACAATTAACTTTAAAAATGTGGCTATTGTTGTTCATTTTGTTATTCAACAAGATGGAATTATCAGCAACCCACTTAGAGTTAGGAATCTTGAAATTACGTCTAAGGCACTCAATGAGAGTTCCCTCACGCCCATTGGAACAAAGTCTGGTATGCAGATTTATCCATATACAAAGACTGGAATATATTACAGCGGAAAGTCAAAGAATCCTGTTATGATTGGAAAGGACAATCTTCCATATCTATATCTCACAGAAAAGGGCGGCATAAAGGTTTTACAAACTGATCAAGATAAAGAATACGGAATTATTGTTCCAATAAATGCTGCAAAGAGTTCTAACTACATTCTTGGTGCTGCACAGTTATTTATGAAGTATGATATTTTCAATACCCCCGTGGTAGAGTTCCCAGTATTCTCATTGACACATCAAGATGGATTTATTGAGTTTACAGTAGAGCCAGATATTAATGCTAATAGATTTAAGATTGCAGCAAGAAATGGAATTACAAAACAAGAGTATAGTGGAATAACATTTTATCAAAACGGTATACCAGTAAAGAATCCATACGTTATGAAAAACCAGTGGAATGTTATAGGCTTTACATTTGACTCTCCTCTAGATATGTCTAACTTCACTGGATCTATAAATCTTTTGTATGGTGCTTCATATGACAACGTTTCATTCTTTAAGACCAGTGGACTTAATGAGTTTAGTATTGTAATTCCAAGACCATGGAGCAGCGTCTTATTTGATGCAGATATTGATCCAATAAACAACCTTGATTGGCAGTATTGGTATGATGAAAATGGAGTGCTTACCATTCCAAATGAATGGAGAGATGTTTATATTCTTGATGAAGCAACCGTATTTTCTACAACTCCATCAAACATCTATTCCTCATATGTAGGAACAAATATTGTTGTGATGGATGATAATACTGGAATTTCGATTGCAGAGGATGACTTTAGCATGTATGCAGACGCAACATGGCTAAAAGTTGTTGATAAACCAGTATAGTCTGCTATAATTTAACCATGAGCAATACAAGAAAGCCAAAAATTGGCAAGTCTAAGGCCACAGTCATTCATAAGAACTCCGACTGGGGACTTTACTTCTGGAAACTTCCAAGTGGACACCTTTTTCATGACGGACAAGGAAACCTCCTTAATATTCCCGCAATGAAGCACGACCTCGCCAAGATTGCAGAACTTAGAAAGGCTGCTGCCCATTATGGACAACCAGAAGGAACCCCATGGTTTTATCCTGGAATTAAGAGAGCATCTGAAGAAACATATTCTGAGCAGGTAGATAGAATGAAGAATGGTCTAATTCCTAACCTTAATGATATGGGAGCCGTATACGATGCTCAGCAAACTCTAAGAAAGTATGGCGACGAAGGATGACAGAAAGACAAGAAATTGTCATCAGATACTCTGATGAAATTGATGCAGAAAATGAATTTTCTTCACAAGATCCATTTAATAAATCTTGGGAGGAAATCAAGGATATGCGTGGGCTAAATGTCAATTTCAAAAGAAGAACAAGTCGTGCAGAAAATAAGATAGAGAAGGCAATTTCTAATATTCCTACAAATAGGATGGGCCAAGTTACTGGAGTATATGCTCAGACTGCTCATGTAAGAGCCTCTGGAATTGACAATACTGAATCAAAGCAGTTAAACCCAGGAGAAGTTTTTAGAAATGGTTACGGTGTTTTTGATGTAATTACTCCACCATACAACCTATATGAACTTGCTAGTTTTTATGATACAAACTTTGCGAATCACGCAGCCATTGATGCCAAGGTAGCAAATACCGTTGGCCTTGGATATTATTTTGATACTGCTCCAGACGTTGTTATGCGAATGGAAAACATGGAAAACGAAAGCGCCATGCTCAAGGCTAAGAGAAGGCTAGAGCGTATCAAGGGTGACGCAATGGAATGGCTAGAAAGCCTTAATGACGAAGATAGTTTTCTTACAACTATGGAAAAGATTTATACAGACCTAGAATCCACAGGCAATGGATACATGGAGGTTGGAAGAACTGTAACAGGTGAAATTGGCTATATTGGTCACATTCCATCAACAACAATGAGAGTAAGAAGAATTCGTGATGGATTTACTCAAATTGTTGCTGGACAGATTGTATACTTCAGAAATTTTGGTGCTACAAATCCAAATCCAATTACAGATGACCCAAGACCTAATGAGGTTATTCATTTCAAGGCATATTCACCTTTGAATACCTTCTATGGAGTTCCTGATATTCTTTCTGCATATCTTTCTCTCAAGGGAGATCAGTTGGCATCTCAGTTTAATATTGATTACTTTGAAAATAAGGCTGTTCCTCGTTATATTGTTGTGGTCAAGGGCGCTAGACTTGATCGTGAGTCAGAGGACAGACTCTTTAGATTCTTGCAGACAGGTCTTAAGGGACAGAATCATAGAACACTTTATGTTCCACTTCCAGCAGACTCTGAAGGAAATAAGATTGAGTTTGAGATGAAGCCAATTGAGGCTAATGTTCAAGAAGCCTCGTTTGAAAAGTATCACCAAAAGAATCGTGATGATATTCTTATGGCACATCAAGTTCCGCTATCTAAGTTGGGTGGTGTTGATACAGGCGGCTTGGCTGCTGCTTTGGCACAGGATCGCACATTTAAGGAGCAGGTAACTCGTCCAGCACAACGTTATGTAGAAAAGATGGTAAATAAGATTGTAAAGACAAAAACTGATCTTATTAACCTTAAGTTTAAGGAACTTACTCTAACAGACGAAGTTGCACAGTCTCAAATCTTTGAAAGATATGTCAAGACGCAAATTATGACACCAGATGAGGCTAGGGAGAAGTTGGGTATGCCCTCAAGACCAGATGGTGATGGAAATGCTCCGTTCTCTATGAGTCCAAGGCAGGCAACAGATGCTCGTGCCAATCTTGCACAGAACAGAGAGCGAGATTCAGAAAGGACCAACAATGCGTCTGATAGTGTCGCTACCACAAATGGAAGAAACCCTCAAGGTGAGGGAAGAAGGACACAGTAACAATTTGATAAAATTGTTGGTATAATATGAATAGTATGGATATTTGTAAGGCGCACTGGGTGTCTGATGGGAACAATCTCCGTCTTTCAATGCCAATAGCCAAAGTAGACAAAGAGCGAAGAATGGTTTCAGGATTCGCTACTCTTGATAATATTGATCGTCAGGGAGACATTGTTCCATCTGATGCTAGTGTTAAGGCTTTCGAAAAATTCCGTGGCAACATTAGAGAAATGCACGATGAGAAGAAGGCCGTAGGAAAACTCGTATCATTTAAGGAAGATTCTTTCTTTGATCAGGAATCAGGAAAGATCTACAAGGGTGTTTTTGTATCTGCTTATGTAAGCAAGGGCGCTCAGGATACATGGGAAAAGGTTCTTGATGGAACACTTACAGGCTTTTCAATCGGTGGCAGCGTAAAAGATTATGAAGATACATATGATGAAAAAATGGATAAGTCAATTAGAATTATTAAAGAATATGATCTTTTTGAACTATCACTAGTTGATAATCCTGCCAACCAATACGCAAATGTCATTAGCATTGAAAAGGGTCATACTGGAGGGTATCTTTCTAAGGCTCTCATTGAGAACGTATTTTGGTGCAGTGAGGACGATATCGTTCAACTATCTGCTGGTAGCACATCAGACTGCCCACGATGCGACAAGGGTATGAATAACATTGGTTTCGTAGAAACTAGTGACGCAGAAAAGGCAGAGGTAGTAAAGTCTCTTCTTTCTACTATTAAAAATGATGTAAAGGAGGTAAGCAAGATGAACGAAGAAACAATTGAGACAGCCTCCACAGAAGAAGCAGCAGAAACTGTTGTAGAAGAAACTGTAGAAAAGGCTGTTGAATCAGAAGTAGAAAAGTCTGATGTTGATGTTGAAAAGGCCGTAGTCGAAGAAGAAACAGTTCCTGAGGCTGGTACGGCAGATGAGACAGAAGCAGAATCCATGGACGAAGAGGACGACATGGAGGATAAGGCAATGAGTGCTGGCGGCAAGGGTTATGATGATGAACTCAAGCCAACAAAGGCTCTTGCCGATGAGATGAATTCTGCTTTCAACGCTCTTGCTGACACCATTAAGGCTCTTAATGAGAAGATTGAAGAACTCAACAAGACTGTTACAGGTGTTAAGCAGGAAGTTGATACAGTAAAGAATGAGTTTGGAAAGCGCGTAGATGCTGTGGAAAAGGATACCGCTTTCCGTAAGTCTGGCGATCTTGGCGAGGTCGTGCAGGAGCCAATTTTCGAAAAGGCTCAAAAATCACTATGGGGCGGTCGTTTCCTCACAAAGTCCGACCTATTTGCATAAAATACTAAAAGAAAAACGGAGGTGAAATACAATGTCTGAAGAAATTTTGAAGAACCAGCCCAGCGAGACAGGCGAATATGGCGATCCTAACCCAGGTCTATATCAGGGTCAGGGTGCATTCGCTGCTGGTGGAATTGGTACTGTAACAGACCCCGCCGCTGGCGTATTGGGAAACATCCCAACAGCCAACTACGGAGATACCACAGGCCCAAACGCCGTTAACCCAACAGGTGTTGCTTCAGGTCTACTCAATCCTGAGCAGGCTCGTCGCTTCATCGATTATGTTTGGGACGCAACAGTTCTCGCTAACGATGGTCGTCGTGTAACCATGCGTGCAAACACCATGGAAATCGAAAAGGTCAACGTTGGAGAGCGTGTTATTCGTGCAGCAGCCCAGGCTCTTGGTGAGTACACCAATGCTGGCGCTACCTTCACAAAGGTTGAACTTACAACCAAGAAGATTCGCCTTGACTGGGAAGTTTCAACAGAGGCATTGGAGGATAACATCGAAGGTGGTGCTCTTGAGGATCATCTCGTTCGTTTGATGACAAATGCTTTTGCAAACGATATCGAAGATTTGGCTATTAATGGCGATGGAGGTGCTGATCCATTCCTTGGAATCATGGACGGTTTCGTCAACCAGGTAACAACTGGTGGCGACGCTCATGAGGCAGTCGTTACTGTTACAGGTAACGAGTGGACTCCAGAGGTAATGCAGCAGATCATTTACGCTTTGCCACGCAAGTACCGCGCACTAAAGAGTGGCCTGAAGTTCTATGCAGGCACAGACACATTCGCAGGAATCGTTGCTAGCAACGGTACTCTTGCTGATGCTGTTTACACATTCGGCGCACGCGATACCTACCTTTCTGGTGCAGACCAGACCCTTGGTAATGCTCGCGTAACTCGCGTTCTCGGTATTCCAGTTCTAGAAGTTCCTTACTACCCTGCTGATTATGTCGATTTGACATTCCCACAGAACCGTGTATGGGGCTTCCAGCGCGATATCACAGTTAACCGTGAGTACAAGCCAAAGAAGGACACAATCGAATACACAGTATTCGTTCGCTTTGGTATCACTTGGGAAGAACTAGACGCAGTTGCTTACGCAGATGCTGGTGCAGATCCTTCCTGATAACTAAATAACCACATGTTTGTGGGGGGCTGGCCTTAAACCAGTCCCCCTCAAGCATATTCTGATATAATTACAATGAGGAAAGGTTAATAACTATGTCGGATTTTTCTACAATGACGGTCGCTCAACTTAAATCATATGCAGATGATAATGATATTGACTTGGGAGATGCAAAGAGAAAGTCAGAGATTCTTGGAATTATTAATGGATTTACTGTAAAGGTAGAAGAGCAGAAGATTATCGGATCAGATAAGATTGTTACAGAAAAGAGAATCCCAAAGTCTGCAACAAAGGCAGATGAAAATGGAATTATGACAACAGCAACTGCTGATAATTTTAAGGATAAGACTTTTTCAAAGTCTGAGCCAGATAATTCAAAGACAGCAATTCATTCAGAAAAGAACCTTCACTGGAATGGCGTTGGATCTTTAAAGAAGGGTTACAATATTGTTACAAAGGAGGTAGCCGAAAAGTGGCTTACTCGCAGGGGTATTCGTCAAGCAACTCCTGAAGAAGTAGCGTCATATTACGGTCTATAAAATGGATATATTACGTCAAACACCATTTCCATTGCAGGTTTCATATGATGGATTTGCAAATAACACAGACTATGCTCTAGAAATTTATGACGATCACACAAATTTGGTTGAATCATATGTCGTAACCTCTAATGGTTCTGGAGTAATTACTTACGATCTTGTTGGAGATTTTGAAAAGTTTGACGATACATACTCTCTTTATATTTATACCCTTGATCTTAATGATGAACCAGATGAAACAGTTCTCATTGACAATCTTTATATTTATAGGCCATACATAAATCCTCTTTCACTAGCAGATACCCCAGGAGAAGAAGAAGAGTATATTAATTTAGAAAAAACAGCGAGACAAATAATAGATACCCTGGTGGGTGGATTCTATTATCAAAGGGGAGAAGTAGAAACCGTTGGTTTGGGTGCAGACTATTTAGCATTACCAAGAAGAGCAAATAAAATAAACAGTGTATATGAAAATAACGTAAAGGTATATGACAGAATAGATCCAATTGACGGACAGTATACATATGTTATTTCTCCTGATAAGAGTGCAATGACTATCCAAGTAACTGGAACAGAGTCCTACAATCGTATGCAGGGTAAGTCTGTTCATCTACCAGTCGCAGCATCTGATTCCTTTATGCTTTATGGAGATGACTATGATGCCGTAACTGCCCTGACAGAAATCAGGGGGGCAGCAATGTTTCCAAAGGACTGGGACTACACTGTTTATGGAGAGTGGGGTTGGCCCGTAGTACCGCAGGATATTAGAGATGCAACAAAGATGCTTATCAATGATATCAAGTGCAATAATCTTTCATATGTAAACAAGTATATAACAGAATATCAAACTGATCAGTTCAGAATAAAGTATTCAGATCTTTCTCTGAAGGGAACTGGCAATCTAATTGTTGACAGAATTTTAGAAAATTATACAATTCCCATTTATAAAATAGGAGTGTTATAAATGCTATGCTGTCACGAGACACTGTTTTCAATGAAGATGGACATATATTATGCAACAGAGTCTCAGGACAGATTTGGTAAAGAGGTAAAGACTTGGGAGTTTGACAGATCTTTGCTTGGTTATGCAGAAATTCTTGGATCAGTAAGTAAGGATGGACTTAAGGCATCACAATTTTTTGAATATGAAGGAAAATTGATCGGTAGATCAAAGCAAGATCCCAGAGTATCTATTGAAGGAATAAACTATCCAATAACAAGCATAATTATTACTGATATTAGAGATGCTGGAACTGATACACAGTTTTATACAGAGTCATATGGCGAAAGAGCGGGAGAGTCAACTATCTTTGAAATAATGGCAGTTGAGCCATACGTTAATCCATGGAACCAAATTGAATACTATAAGATATTATTCAATAGATCTGATAAGCAGGTGATTGTCAGTGATTAAAACAAACTTCGACACACGAAACCTAAGCAAAATTTTAGGCAATACAGTAAAGTATTCAAATGGTTTTATTGATGGAATAAATATTTCTCAAACAAATTTTAATAAAGATTTAGGAAACTTTATCAAAGATGCTTTGAATAAATATATTGATGCAAAAGCCAGATCAAATCCAGAATCCTTTCATCACATATACGAATGGGAAATGACTGGTCAGCCAAATGGCAGACTATTTGATTTTTCAATTTCTTATACAAAAAATTTAATAAAGTTTACTGGTAAACTGCTTCCATCTAGAACCCCCTCCCCTAACTCTGGAGATGTTTTTAGGGATAAAGCAACAATTATGGAAGACTCGGTTACAATAACTATTGAACCAAAAGATGCAAATGTTTTGGTTTTCGAAAATGATGGGGAAACAATTTTTACATCGGCTTCAGTCACCATAGAAAATCCAGGAGGGGCAGAAGTTGGTGGTAGTTTTGAAAATGCAATACAAGATTTTTTCAATAATTATATTAGTGCTGGACTATTAAGGGGATCTGGAATTTTTGATAAACTTGGATATCCAAGAGAATACTTACAAAAATTTTCTCAAGGAACAAAATACGGTAAAAATCCAGGCATCGTTGCTGGTAAAGAATATCTAAACATAAGGGGAATTGGTATAGAATGAGTTTTGCTGACTTAGGAGTAGCACCACTTGCAGTAAATGGTTATTTGTGGGATACTATGAAGGCAATTGAACCTACTCTTCAAAATAAGTATAAAACAAAAGTTCCAATTTTTCCTCTTAGTGATCAGGCATCGGGAACAAAGTCTTGGGAAAACAAGACGTATATCATTTATGATAGAATGTTTAAACTTGGTGGTGGACCATTTTATCCAAAGAAGAAAGAGCAACTTCTTTATTATGTTAAAGGAAATGAAGAAGATACCTTTTTGTGGGGGGCAGCATTACAAACTATTTTAGATAGAATGGACGATGCTGGAAAAGATATTAATCAGTGGATTAGGGAAAATGGTGGAAACGATGCTTTTCCAGTATTCTTTCATTATTTGAGAATTTATCAAACAGATTCATCAATTTCATCATCCTCTGAAATGAAACGAGACTTCTCCTCTAGAGCATACTATATAACAGAATTTGTTATTGATATATGTTATCACTATACAAAGTCCCTTGAAGACTATTTATAAAAAGTCCTGTATAATAGGAAATGAGGAAACACCCCATAGTTAACACAAATAACTATGGAAGTAGAGGTGAAAAAGTATGGCATATACACGCGGAGATTCTAAGAACATTATTGTTGGCGCAGCCGCAATGTTCGTTTCAACAGGAGCAGAGTTTGATCCAGATACAGTAGTCTTCCCAGACTTTGTTGAGGACGATTCTTACCTTGACACTCTTACTGATTCAGTAGAGGGTCAGGCTCTCGTTCGTAACATTGGCTTCACAACCAATGGTCTTGAGTTGCAGTTCCAGCCAGATTTTGGTGAGGTGCAGGTAGACCAGTTGCTTGACGTTGCAAAGTTGTACAAGCAGGGTATGCAGGTTAACCTTGCTACAGCATTCGCAGAGGCAACTCTTGAGAACCTTCTTGTTGCAATCGCAGCACCATCAGGTGACTATGATGCAAGCGTCACATTGGACAGCCCAATGGACACAGGAACAATTTCTCAGGCTTCAACACTTGAACTAACATCAGGTGCTATTGGAGAATGTCCTGTAGAGCGTGGACTCGTTGCAGTAGGCCCAGGCACAGGTGACTGTGATCCTAACGCCTACATTGAGCGTATCTACGTTGCATACCGTGCGCTGTCAATTGACAACGTAACAGTATCAGCAAAGCGCGACGAGGCCTCAATGTTTGAGGTTTCATTCCGTTTGCTTCCTGCAAACAATGGCTCATATGGAAAGATTGTTGACCGCACAGTCAACAGCACTACCTGATAAAAAATAACTTAATAGTCGATTGCCCCTCTGGAAACAGGGGGGCTTTCGTCATGCTATAATTGTGTAACCAAAAAGAAAGGATAAATTATGGCAACGTCAGTTTATGAAACATCTGAAATTGAACTTTTGGATGGTACAAAGATTAAGATGCGACCACTGAAGATTTCTCTTCTTCGTGAATTTATGAAGAAGTTTGAGGGTATTGCAAAGGTTTCAGAAAGCAATGATAAGTCAATGGATATTCTTATTGATTGTGTTCAAATTGCTATGAAGCAGTATGCGCCAGATCTTTCTACAGATCGTGAAAGACTTGAGGACAATATTGATCTTCCAAGTGTATATAAGGTAGTAGAGGCAGCATCGGGAATCAAGTTTGATGACGAGGGAAACGCACAGGCGACGGGGATTCGTGGTCAGATCTAGATCTTGCTGATCTAGAGTCTAAAGCGTTCCTACTTGGAATCTGGAAAGATTTTTCAGAATTAGAAGATTCTGTTTCTATGCCAGAACTTGTTGCAATCCTCGTCGCTAAGTCAGAAAAAGATAATCAAGATAGAAAGTTTTTTGCTGCTCTCCAAGGGGTTGATCTTGATAAGAATTCTGGATCTAATTCTCAGAAAAAATGGGAAGATCTAAAAGCAAGAGCCTTTAGCAAGGGTTCTGTTACAGACTCTAATGATATAGTTTCACTCCAAGGGCAGACCGCAAAGCAAAAGGGTTTCGGCATAGGTAGAGGACTTGAATATTCAAATGCCAACACACTTAAAAACCCATTTGGTTAGTGTATAATTATATAGAGGTGCAGACCCTTGGCTGATAATGTAAATGCAAATATTAGAGTTGATTTAGACACCTCTGATGCGCTTGCGTCCCTAAGAAATCTTCAAAATCAAATATCTTTATTTAATAAATCTGTTATACAAAGCAATGCTACAGCCGTGGCAGCGCAAAAGAGTATGCTGTCTACGCTTTCTGCCCAAATTGATTCAACAAGACAATTTACCGCATCAATGGTAAATGTTGAAACTAGTGTTTCAAGACTTGGTAGGACAATTGATAAAAATAAACTATCTCTTGGTGAATATTTTAGATATGGTGTGGCCTCAAGTAAAAGTTTTGGCAGGGTGTTTGGAAGAGAACACACTGCAATTATGGAACTTGCAGCAGATAGAGTAAAAAGACTACAAACCCAGTACGTTGCTATGGGTCAAGCACAAAATGGTGTAATGAAGGCAATGGCTATTAGGCCAATGAACTTGTTCAATGCAGATGCCGCAGTAGCCATACAAAGACAACAAATTTTTAACAAACTTCTTCATGATGGAAGCACAAGCCTTATCAACTTTGGTAAAAATACTCAGTGGGCTGGCCGACAACTTATGGTCGGCTTTACTGTACCCTTGACAATTTTTGGAGGAATGGCTGGAAAAATTTTCATGGATCTGGAAAGGCAAATTGTAAACTTCCGTAGGGTTTATGGAGATGCTACTACACCTCTAGAAGAAACAAATGGAATGATTTTGCAAATTCAAGAACTTGCAAAAGAATTTACAAAATATGGTATTGCTGTAAGGGATACCATTGCTCTTGCTTCAGACGCTGCTGCCGCTGGCGCACAAGGAAAAGATCTTCTTGCTGCAACGGCTGAGGCAACCAGGTTGTCTACACTGGGCATGATTGATCAGCAACAAGCGCTTACAGCAACCATTGCTCTTCAGTCAGCATTTGGACTAAGTGCTGAAAAACTTGCTGAATCAGTAAACTTCTTGAACGCAGTAGAAAACCAAACGGTTGTGTCTCTTGCAGATATTACTGAGGCAATTCCTAAAGTTGCTCCAGTTATCAAGGGCTTGGGCGGAGATGTTGAAGACCTTGCAGTATTCATGGCAGCACTTAGAGAGGGTGGTGTAACGGCGGCAGAAGGAGCAAACGCACTAAAGTCTGGTTTAGCATCACTTATTAATCCAACAAAGAATGCAAGGGAGCAACTTGCAAAAGTAGGAATTAATATTGATGCAATACTAAAGACTAATAAGGGTGATATACAAGGAACAGTAAGAGCATTTGGGGATGCATTAATGACCCTTGGTAAATTTGAGCGTCAGCAAACATTGGCTAAAGTTTTTGGAAAATATCAGTTTGCTAGACTTGGTGCATTATTTGAAAATATTTCTAGAGATGCATCACAGGCACAAAGAGTAGTAGATCTTACAGGAATGAGTGTCGAAGAACTAGGAAATCTTGCAGAGAAAGAACTCGGTGCTATTGAAGAATCCATTGGGGTTAAGTTTACGGGTGCTGTAGAAAGACTTAAACTTGCAATTGCTCCAATAGGAGAAGCGTTTTTAAGAGTTGCTACGCCAATAATTGAATTTGCTACAAAGTTAGCAGAAAAATTTAATGAACTTGGTCCAAATGTTAAAAATTTTGTCGTTGTTCTTGCTGCTGGTCTAGGAGTTGTAGTTCCAACAATAATCATGCTTATAGGTTTGTTTGCTAACTTTGCAGGAAATGCTGTAAAGGGTTTGTCATTAATGAATAACTTCTTTAATAGATTAAAGGGGGGCGCTGGAACTCTTGATTATTTAAGTGGCGAACAACTTGATGCCGCTGCTGCTGCTGCTTCACTAGAGGGCCAAACATCATCCCTTACTGGGGCGCTTAACGTACAAAGAAACGCCGTAGACCAACTTGCTAAATCATATGGAAGATATATTACTGCTGCTCAAGCAGCCGCATCCAATTTACCTCAAGGATTTCGTGGACCAGCAAAAAGAATGGCATCTGGGGGATTAGTTAGTGGATCAGGAAACAAAGATACTGAGCCAGCCTTGTTAACACCTGGGGAATTTGTTATGAACCGTGGTGCCACAGAAAAATTTGGCCCAATTCTTGATGCAATGAATCGTGGAACAGTTAAGGGACTTCAAGAAGGAAGCAGATCTTCAAAGCAATCTGGTGCCGCATCTAGACAATTTAAGTCGGGTGCTTTTGTACTCAGAGGACTTGGAGCAAATATTGGGGCAGGCGGTGCTGGATCAGGAATTCTATCAGATATCCTTGGAGTTAGTGCTAGAAGCATTGCTGATGTAACATCGCTATTTGTTTCAGAAATTTCTCAATCTGCTGGAGTAACAGTAAGTGCAATAAACAAGGAAATTAAGGCTTGGCAACAGCAAAATAGATCATATCTTGAGCAATTAAATAGACAACTTGCAGATGCAATCATCAATAATGATGTAAAAGAGCAACAGAGATTGCTTGACGAAGCAAATTCAAAATTTGTTGCAGACATGAAGAGGTCTAGTGGACCACTTTCTAAATTTGCAACCGAAGCAGAAAGAAGATATCCAGAGTTAAGTGCTGATCTAGAAAATACTCAAAGAATTATTAGAAGCACTAAACTAAACTTGTCTGATGCAAATCAATCTGCACAGTTTTTTGAAGAAAATATGAAAAAAACTGCTCTTCTTTCAAAACTAGGAAAACCAGGAACATATCAACCACAAGCAAGAGTTGCATCTGGAGCATTGCCATTTTTTGGTTCAGGCATAGGAATGGGTATTCCAGCACAACTTATTGATCCTAGAGTTAGGGCAACAGCAGGAAGAGAAACTTCCATGGGCCTATCTGCTGCACAATCTGCTGCACTTTATAGAGCAGGAACATCTGCTGAGCATGTTATGAAAACTCCTCAACAAGTAGCAAAAGAGGCAAGAACGCTAGCCGTTGTTGCTTCAAAATCAGCAGGAGGCACAATAATAAAAGAAATGCAAAAGGCTTCTGTTCGTGCAGGAAGCGTAATTGGTCCTAGTGTCATGAGAGGTGCTAGTGCTGCATCACCCCCACCATGGTCAACACAACTTGGTATGTGGATTGGCGAAGGCATTCAGCAAGGAATGACAACAAGCCTAGCAGACGTTTCTGCAAGACTAAAGCAACAAATGACTGGTCCAAATAGAGGATTTTTGCTTCCTGCGGGACCATCATCTCCTTTCCCTCAGGGAAACATAAATGCTCCAATGAACAATATGTCAAATCAAACAAATCAGGCTGCTGGAGCAATGGCAAAAGTAAAGGTGGCAGCAGGAAATCTAGGAAGATCTTTGATGAAGGGTGGAGGCAAACTTAGTGGGGCAATGTTTGCCCTTGATGGCCTTGTGTTTGGCCTTTCTATGATGGATAATAGTATCGGTCAGTTTGCTCAAAATATTATGCCAGTGGTTTTCGGTTTACATGGACTAAAAATGGTTCTTCCCCTATTGGCTTCACCTGTTGGCCTTCTTGTGGGTGCTCTTGCTGCACTAACAGCAGTCGTTATTGTTGGTAGAAATAGAATTGAGGAAGCCCTTGATGAAGCAGTAAATCGTGGAAAAGAAGCAGCAACGTCAATGAAGGATGTTGCAAGTATTGGAAAAATATTTGGAAAGTCCTTAAGAACTTTAAATGTTCAAAAAATAGGTTTTCAAACAGCACAAAAAACAAGGGCACAAGAATATTTTGCAACAGAAGAAGGTGCCGCTCAAATATCTGCTCTTTCTGAACAAAGAGCAACAATGGGTAGGGAAAAGTTTACTTTATCAATGGCACAAGATATTGCAACAGCAGCAATAACACAGGGACTTTCTGGAAAACAAATTGATGCATATATAAGTGCTGTAGCAGAAAAATTAAACGATAAGCAACTTTACTACAATTTAAGGGGGGAATTGGTAGAACTTCTTGATCCAGAAAACAAAGAAGATATATTAAAGAATGGTCTATTAATTAAAGTAAAGGCTGAAACAGCAACAGAATTTTTGAAGGAATCAATGCAAATTCCAAAAACAACACTTGATCAATTAAGAGCAGATATTGGACAAATTTATCGTGAGGCTACACCTAAAGGTGTTATGGAAACAGCAGTTTCAGAAGCAGATAGGCTTGCTCAAGAAATTCAAAAATTAGAGCAGGAAAGAGTTGATTTAGCAAATGCAATAGCAGAAGAGGGTCCAGGCGGTCCAGCAGAAACAAGATGGAAAGAATTGACATATATTATTATTCCAGAATTAACAAGACAAATGAATTCTGCATCAAGAGAAATAAATTATAATAACGTTGAACTTGAAGATAGAGCAATGGCACTAGAAAATGCTACTAAGTGGGGAGCAATTTTTGGAGAAAAACTATCTTTGTCAAATCAATTTTTAGCGTATCAGAAACAACTACTTGATAGCGGAAAAATAAAACAAAAAGAATATAATAAGCAGATGGCAGAAGCAAATAAAGTAATTGCACAAAATACTGTGTCAATGAAGCAAGCAGCGAAATCTCTACAGGGACTTGAGGATGGCGGAGAAGCACTGGGTGCTTTTATGAAGCAATTAGGGGATCAAATATTCGCAGGTTTAGACGAAGAGTTACGAACAAAGATTTCTGATGCACTAGCATCTATTAAAGATGTTTCCGCGTCTATTGATCTACAAGTTGCATATGCTCAAGGAAGTATAACTACACAAGATTTAATAGATTTATCTTCTGTTGTTGATTCTTTTCCACCATTTGCAAGAACAGATTTAATTATTGCATACGGTAAAGGTTCGCTTACATCTGAAGAATTAGTCTATATAAAAGATAATGCAGATGCACTCGTTGGACTTGATGGAACACAAATTGATTTCTTAATTTCTGTTAGTGGTCTAGATAATATGATAGCCGCTATAAATCTTATGAAACAAGTTAATGCATTAGGACCAATTACTGATGCAAACTTTATGCAATATTCTGCATTGCAAAATCAATTGTCTGCCTTAGCAAAGGATATTCCACAGCCCACCATGGGAGACACAGGAGATGATGGCCCGAAGCCACCACCACCTCCCCCAGGCGGTGACGGAGAAAAGACAAAATCTTGGCTTGAACAACTTATAGCAGACACTGAAGCAACATTATCTTTATTGCCAGGAATGATTAATAAGATAAAGAGCAAATATCCTAATATTCCTGTACAAATTCTTGAGGCTATTGGAGTTGGAGAAGAGGGACAAAAAAGGGCGCAGGAAGTTCTTAACATGTCTGCTAATAAATTTAAAGAATTTATGGCAAAATACAGAGAAAGTTTAATCAGAACATCACAAAGTGCCTTGGGCATAAAAGTTGCTCAGAGGGAACAACAAGATTTGGCAAAAATGCAGTTGCAGCAAACCACAGTTGATGGAAGAAAAGTTGAAAAACAAGTTATTGAAGATATTCTTCAAGACGAAGGAGCAATTGCTGCAATTCTTTCTAATAATGTAAAAAAGATTAATGAATATGTCCGTGAATACAGAAAGTTGCAAGAAGAGCAAGATCCTGTAAAAGAAAAAATTGAAGAAATTACAAAAGAAAATGAAAAAATTATAAAAGCAATTGATAAGCAAATTAAAAAGCAGCAAGATGTTGTAAAGGTAATTCAAGATCAAATTGATGCTCTTGAAAAGAAGAACGAAGAGGATCAGTGGTCTATTCGTGGCAAAGAAAGAGAAAAAGAACTTATTGATAGGCAGATCGAATCTCTTGAGCGTGCCAACGAAATGGATCAAAGGCGTATAGATGTTCTTCAAAGACAAGATGAGTTGCGTAATAGAGAGGCAGATGCTTTAAATTATGAATTAGATGCAATGTCCTCTATTGAAGAAAAAATTAAAGAAACATATCAACAAAGAATAGACGCCCTTGATAAAGTAACTCAACTTAATGATCATATTCTTCAGCAGGAAAGACAGAGACTTGGACTTTCTCAAGCGCTATCTGAAGGAGATATTTATGCTGCTACTGCCGCTGCACAAGAAATGCGTCAAACACAAACTCAGTTTGCTCAGCAACAAGTCAGGGCTGGTCTTGAGCAAGGAATGGAAAATGCTATTGCTGGCCTTACAACCTCAGAAGGCCTCACAAGAGAGCAAGCAGAAGCAAGGATTAAAGTTATTAAAGATCAGTCATATCAAACATCTCTATTAATTAGAGATATTGAAGACAGAATTTTTGAACGCAATCAGCAAATAATTCCACTCAAGGATCAGCAGTACCAACTTGACCTACAAATAAGAGAAATTTCAGATAGAATATTTGAAAGAGAAGGTCAAATATATGATATTAGAACTAAGCAACTAGATCCAGCCCAACAAGTTCTTGATAAACTAAATGAACAAAGAAATAGGGTACAAGAAACAACTGATGAGGTTATTGACACTTATAAGGCAACAGCAGATTTAGCAGATGTGACTAAAGATGCCACTGGTCAAGCAGACAATTTGGCGGCAGCGTGGCACGATGTAGCAAAACAAATTGATGCTGCAAATAAATTAGCAAAAGAAGAAGCGGCACAACTTATTGCTCCTCAAAGAAAGAAGGGCGAAACTGAAGTTTCATATGCTGATAGAGTTGCTAGATATAATGCTTCTTTAGCAGGAATTAGGGAAAGAAGAGATCGTGCAGTTGCGGCAGCACTAGCATCTGGCAGAGCAAAAATGGGAACAGGAATGTATGGGGGAGGAATGGTCAAGAAATATGGTAGTGGCGGAATGATGAGAAAATATGCCTATGGTGGAAGCGTACTGGGTGTTGGTTCTAGGGACTCAATTCCCGCCATGCTTACTCCTGGAGAATTTGTAATTCGTAAGGCAATGGTGGATAAATATGGAAAGCCACTTATATCTGCACTCAACCAAGGATCTTTTGCAATGCCAACCTACAAAACATCAGAATCTACAGCAGGCAATGTCTCAGTTAAGTCAGAAAACAATACAAATGTTCTTGCTCCAATGTATAATAACTATAGCGTTAATGTTAGTGTAAGCAATGCTAATGCTTCCGCTGATGAAATTGCGAATAAGACAATTATGAAGATTAAGCAGATGCAGGATACAAGAGTTAGGGGCAGCCGTGGCTACTAGTGCGTATATGACGGGTAGAAGAGGCTATTTGGCTGGAGCCACGAGGCCACAGGCCATTCTGCTTTCAGACAATGCTGGAACACTTCAGAGTGGCAAGTATATACCAAATGGAACTGAGTGGGAAGACTTTATCATTCTTACTGACGGTAATCGTGGAGAAATTTCATTGTCTCAACAAAGAATAGAATCAAGACAAAGAATGATAAATGGAAATATGCGTTCCTACTGGATTGCAGACAAACTTAATCTATCAACATCTTGGACAAGAATTCCATCACGAGCATATTCTGAAAGCGTTGATTTTGATCCATCAAATGGATCAATTACAAACAATCCTGAGACTTATTCAATGTATACCGTCGATGGTGGTGCAGGAGGGGTGGACATTGTAAACTGGTATGAAGATCATCCTGGCCCATTCTATGTATTCTTGGCATATGATAAGTTTAGGGTTGACGGAGTAGAAAACTTTGATAGACTTGATGGATATAATCAGGTACTAAAGATGTATTTTGCATCATTTGACTATAATATTGAAAAAAGAGGCGGAACAACAATAGGAAACATGTGGTCTAACAATAAGACAACTGGATTTGATTTCTGGAATATCAGTATGTCTCTGGAAGAGGTATAATGTTTCAGTCCACCGAATTAGCAGATCATCTCAGAACATCTGACACAATTAAAACAGAAACTTCAATATATGCTGAATGGAACATGAATCGTCCAGGAAATATTGCAAGGCTGGGAAACTATAGATACCGACCAACATACACTGGATCTCAATACTTCTTAATTCCAATGAACTATGATCCAATTGACAGCGGATACTATTATACTGACGCTACTGATTCTGACATTGCAATAGATAGCGGATTTGATGACAACGATGATCCAACTTTGTTTATTTCAAAAAAAGAAAAAATGAAGTTGCTCTATTCACTAGAAGACTGCATCAAGCCACATAGACCAAGGTCTGGGATAAATAAGCCCCTTTACCTAGGAAACATTGGTGCGCCATATAGTCAAGCACAATATATTACAAATCCATCACCAATAAATTCAGTTACTGACGCACAAGAATTAAATCAAGGGTATATTGTTAATAGGCCAAGATACTACATGGGACATAGAGATGATATTTTTAAGTATTGGACTTCATATAGAACAGAATACGGTATGCCAACCCCAAGACCAGGGCAAGTTGATGCAGAGGTTCTTAGGCAGGTAGAAAGAGGAATATCATTTTCTCAAAACAATCAGTTTTATATTGAAGATGCTGCCCCATTTGTTGTATATAACGATCAAATTCCAACAAATAAAATAGTTGTAAAGATGCAAACAAATGTGGGAGATATTAACCTTGGAAATGTAAGGTATGGAAACGAATCTATTCCAGATCCCCTATACGGAACTGCAAATCAAACTACTCCAACAGAGTGGAGAATAGAAAAACTCAACGCTGATAGTTCTTGGGAAATCATAGCGGAATTTGATTCAACATCCCTTGATGAAGAAGACAATCCAATTATTGGTCCAGATGGATATATTGAGATATCATATGGCCTACAACTTCCAGATCAATATAAAGATGTATATGTGTTTGCTGATACCATTACAAGCGCTACCCTTCTTCCTGAAGTTGCCCCTGAAGGATATGCATACTTAGTTAAAGAATCAGAACACGATCTTGGAACAATGTGGATTTATTATGAAGATGATTGGGAGTCATTTGTTCCTGACTACTCTTGGCAACTTTCTAACGAGGAAATAAGTCATACTAGTAATTTTGTTACTCAGCCAGCAAACCCAGACTACTTTATCAATGTTAATGGAAATGTTCAATTTAGAGAATTTGAATTTATCAATGGCATAAGAATTGTTGTAAAGACAATGAACAAGGCAAACTGCACATTTGATCTTATTGAATTTTCTCCTAGGCTTATTGTTGATATTGGAAATATTGTTCAGGGATTCAATGTAACAAAGTCATTGTCTGATCTAGGAAATGGATCAATTCCAGTAGGAAGCCTTTCTGTATCAGTTGGACAACTTGACATATTTGATACAGATTTTTCTTTCAATCAAAACAATACTTTTGATCCAGAAACAAATACAGGAAGCATTTTAGCCCCATATTTAGATATGCCAGTTAAATTTCTTTTTTATGATATTGTAAGACAAGTAAATGGATATGACTACTTTATTCCAGTAAAGTCAATGTACAGCGAATCATTTCCACAATCAAGCGGTACAGGAGCGATTGTTAGCATACAGTTAAGGGACTTTTTCTTCTATCTAGAATCTACTCCAGCGCCACAACTTCTCCTTACTGATGTATCTCTGAGTTGGGCCATAACAGTTTTAATGGACTATATTGGGTTCTCAAATTATACATTTAAAAGAATTGCTGGATATCCAGAAATGACAATTCCCTACTTCTTTGTAGAGCCAGATCAAAACTGTGCAGAAGTTCTTCAAAAACTTGCAATAGCAAGCCAGTCTGCAATGTTTTTTGATGAATATAATAATCTTGTCGTAATGTCAAAAGAGTATCTGCTTCCAAGCAGTGCAGATGAAAGAGCAACGGATATGACACTTTATGGTCAAGTAGAAGATTCTTCTCTACCAAACATTGTAAATCTTTCATCAGATGAGAAAAAAGTATATAATGATGGTCAAATAAACTATACAACAAGATATATCCAAAGATCAATTGGGTCTACTCAAACCGCACAGAAACTAGACCAATATAAGCAATATATTTATAAGCCAGTACTGCTCTGGGAAGTTCCAGGAAGAGAAACATTAAAAACAATCAACGATCTTGTAGCACAAAATAGCGGGTATACATTGGGTGCAGTTCCGCTCAACACCAACCTTACTGCTGATTTACCATATGTAAGACTAAATACAATATACAACAACATTATTGATGTTGGAGAAAATATATTTTGGATTCCATCATGTTCTGGATATTTTTATGCCAACGGAGAAATTATTCGATATGATGCTATAGAATTTGCCATAACTGGTCAAGCAGAACCAATATGGATTACAAGCAATCAGCAATATCAAGATTACATGGCATCTCTCCCATTTAATGGCAAAATGTATGCTACTGGCAACGTCCGTATTTATACAAAGCCAGAATATGAAATAATTGATGACACAATAAATCTTAAAGACGGGGTAATTAAAGAACATGGGCGTGGACAATTTGGAACACCAGTAACACAACATATTGCTGGTCTAACTGATGATAACTATTGGACCAACTCAAACTATGTTGGCGGCTGTATTATGGATTCAGCAAAATATCTTTTTACAACTAACTCATATGTTGAATATCCAACAACTATGACGACTGGTATAGCAGGAAAAATTCAGGAAACTCCGTATGTTAATTCAGATATCTTTGCTCAATCATCAACACGAAATGGAATAATTAAGAACTTCCTTGCTGACAAATACTATGCAGAAGAAGAAATAAATTATCTAAAAACAACTGGTCCAGGAACAATACAGGCATCTGGTCTTGTATTCAATGGACCAGTGTTTGGAGATGTTTCTATACCAGAGCAGGGCGTTCCCTCACTTGGTCCATCATCATTTATCTCTTATGTATACAAAGATTTTGTTGATCAAAATGGGCAAAGCATTCCATATAAGCACTTTGGTACGAGAATGAGAGTTGTTGGAAGAATAGAGGGAGGAACTGAAAAATCACAAACTCCTAGTGGATCATACCCAATTTTCGAAGGATCTGCTGGAGAAAACCTCTACTCATCATCTGGTCCTTTAGTAGAAACTTCTTCAGATCAGCAGGTAAAAATATATGGGGGATCTGGGGGAATTGGTATTGGTGTAAATAAGCAAACAAACAACGGATACTTTTTTGAAATAGTCGCCTTGACAGCAGACAATGTTGAAAGTTATGTTTCAGATAATAATGCAAATGCAAATGTTGCAAAAATTCTTAGTTCTCCAGCACCGTCTTGTACGAATAATGTTGTTACTGTAAATACTGAAAGCCAAGTTAATTTTCAGGTAGGACAAAGAATAACAATTTCTGGTCTTGTCGATGCAAACGACCCACTAAATACAAGAACAAAACTTAATGGAGAGTATGTCATTACAGCAGTAAACACAAATAAAAAATCTTTTCAGTATACTATCGATGCTAGTCCAGCACTTACTACTACATCTAGCACAGGAGGAATTGCATCATCAATTGATCAAGAAGAAACAAATATTTCAAACATATATTTTTATAAAATAGTTTCTGATGGAAATGGAAATGCTATTCCATATAGACTTTGGAGAGGTTTAGCACAAATTAATGTTGATTCTGGAGAATTCTTAGGACAAAATAGATTAGCGGGTGAGTCTTCTACTACAGTATATGATCTTTCAGTTGAGTATTCTAATATTGGATCGTCTAGAAGGTTTTATCTTTATATGAATGGCAAGCAGATTGCCACGGTAGATGATACCAATCCTCTTCCAGAATTTAACAACATGGTTATTTTCACCAGAGGCTCTTCAAGATGCATATTTGAAAATGTCTATGCTCTTGCAAATAATTATTCTCAAAATACTTCGTTTACTGCCCAAAAAGGAATTTCCGCCGTGTTTGGTGATGGAGAAGTCGATGCAACAGAGGCTCTAAGAAAGTATGCTCTAAGCGGAATAATTCAAAAAACATATTTGTCTGGAATAAGTAGTGCTGAATCTCCACAATACTTAATGTATTTTGAAGAGTTTGGAACAATTCTAAGAGAATGTGCATACTTTAATATAAAATATGACAGAGCCTATCCTGCCCTATATGCAAAAATGATGAAGACGCTAAACAGAGTAAAAGGCTACAGCGTTTCTGGATTTTATGCAGGATCTTACGGAGCAGACTTCCTAGTATTTAACTGCACAGACTTTAATCTTAATCTAGACGACACATCTGGAAACTATTTGAGAATTCAAGGTGTTGCATTTACTCAAAATACAACGTATACTCTTACTGTAGATGAGTATTTCAAAAATAAATCCACTGTATCAGAAACTGAACTTGGAACTTCAAGTACAATAACTAATCCATTTAGAGTTATAGAAGAATACAATAGGATTAAGAATAGTAGAATTCGATATGGAGTAAATCAGTTTACCCCAATTGATAGTCCATATATTCAATCAACTGATGTTGCCGAAGGAATTTTTGGATGGGTTGTTGATAAGGTTTCAGTTCCCAAGAAGGTGGTTGGCCTAAATCTCTTTGGTACGAATAATATGCAAATCGGAGACATTGTAAATATTGACTACAAGGATCAACAAGGATTAGGAATTGACATTATTTCTCCACAAGACAAACGATTTGTTGTTTATAATATTGAATATAAGAAAAGTTTTCAAGGAATAGAAACTACAGCATATTTGGTGGAGGTATAAAATGGCAATTGATTTTGATACATTGTCTAGAATTATTCGTGAGACAGATGCTGCATATGCGGCAGGAAATGATGCACAGAAGCAGGCAGCAGTAGCACAGAGAGAGTCCGTGGTCAATCAGTGGGCTTCACAGGGGTATCAGAACGTTGCTTCTGCTCCCGCTCCTGCACCACCATCT
>Ga0129336_10000194_pt1 | contig 32817 bp, 29 predicted proteins | sample CPB6_02_DNA_FD_96878 | JGI IMG/M metagenome (GOLD analysis project Ga0129336, IMG submission 96878) | Freshwater to marine salinity gradient microbial communities from Chesapeake Bay, USA - CPBay_Sum_0.6_0.2_DNA | ecosystem: Environmental > Aquatic > Marine > Coastal | place: USA: Chesapeake...
GAATCAATCCATTTACCTGATCTTGTAATGTTTCTACATTCCCACTTAAATCTTGGACTTGTTTATCAATGCCTTGTACTGATTCTAATTGTTGTTTAATAAATTCTATATTTCCAGCATTTTGTTGAGCAAGAATTAGGGCGTTAGACGGATTATTAGTATCATAAGATTGATAACTTGTAGCGCTACTTTTATTACTACTAGTGCCACTACTAGTGCCACTACTAGTCCCACTACTTTTATTATCTAAACCTTCAATTATATTGTTCGCTAAAATTATTTGATAACAAATTAATATAATAAAAAATAGTATCAATATATTTACCAGAGAGAACATTAATATATATAATATTACTTTTTATTTTCTTTCATAATATTATAAATGTCAACAGCAGTATATCCATTAGGAATGAATTCTATGCCCGCTTCAGGTTACAATCATAAAAGCACATATTATAATAAACAATACATAACATGGAAAGGAACTGGTGTCAATAGTAATCCAGTTGGCACAGCGCCTGGACATATAAGACCTTTAACAAATAATGATCCTGGGAATGTATTTCAAACCGGATTTGGATTACCAAGACCGATTAAACATTTTAGAAAAGGTAGAGTAATTCCTCCTCAACCAATAACAGGAGTCCCTAATTTAAATGGGGTTGACCCACATAATAATTCTATAAAGATTTCTATTGATGAAAATTCTTTAATAAATTATAATCTTAATAGATTTGTTAAATCTAGTAAAGGAACTTCACTTGGAGGAGGTTTTGGTGGTTCAGGATTATTAAACGATATGCAGGATAAACCAGGTGCTTATATAGTTAAAGAAAATCCCATAAATGAAACAGATGGGGTTTCACAATTAAATACAAATTGTAATACTTGTGAAGGAATAGGAATCGTAGCAGATTATTACCCTAATAAAAACTATTTAACCGAAAACCCCGAACCAAATACAACTAATTCTGTGCTATGTTGTAATCCGGAATATAAAGCAAAACGAAGAGCCATATACGCCAGCACTAATTTAAATAAAAATTATTATACAACAACTAAACAATATTTACAAAATAGATGTAAAACTTATGACCAAAAAGCATTTAACTTTTTATCTTATAAAACTAATTCACCTGATGGTATTTATCAGAATAATCCCTACTACATTTCTGTAGATGGAAATAATGCTCCTAAACCTGGAAGTCCATTAGCGCTAACATTATCAAATACTTATTTAGCCAATTGTCAATTAAATACACAACTTTATGAAGGAAGCGAACTAGCGTTTATCTATCAGATGCTCGCTATGATGCTTGAAAAAAATATTATCGATCAAAATGAGGTTGATACATTTAATTCAACAGGCATTAATTCAATTACTGGATTTTTTAATTGGATTCAAAGTTTTTCTGAACCACAGAGAGAAGAAGCCAATAACGTTTTTAAGGAATTCATTAATAATCCATATTGGGGTATGCCTCCATCAGGTCCTACTAACCCCGCTGGATGTCAACTTACTGTTTATAAACCAAATAACTATCAATACGCTAAACAAGGAGCGGTAGATAGTTCTACAAGAAATCTAAAATTAAATGTTGATACCATATCTACAAACGCTGCTTCACTACAGAATAACAATAATACTGGACAATTTTTAGTAAATGCAAATCAATTATACGCTGGAATTGACCCAGCACATGTTAATTTATATAAAAATAAAGCGCCTACTTGTAATACACCATGGCCACTCAATTTCTCTCAATCAGGACAATTTCAAAATAAAAAGAATTGTTTTTATAAATCAATGCCTAGTTATAGAATACCTTCTTCTGCTCCAGGAACTTACAGATATTATCCTGGTTCAGTCTTTAATACGAATCATTTCTCTCAATCACCTAACACATACAATACAACTACAGGTTCTAAAGCGTATTAACTTATAGAATCATAATTTACTTTAACCAAATAAATTATAATTTAATTATTTTCGTTGTTTATTGGTAAAAAAATATTTATTTTTTCTGTAAATTTATTACAAGGGATTTTATTTTTTTCACACCACAATACTGATTTTTGAATATTACTTTTTTTAATACTTTCAATTTTATCTTCTTTATTTCTATTTTTTGTTAAGTTAATGATTAAATCAAACGCTTCTAATTGCTGTTGTCCAAATATTATATTTATTTCATTTATTTTTAATTTAAAATAATATGGTATATCATAATTTAAAATGGAACTAATATATTTATTACCTAGTTTATTCAAAAACAAACATAAATTATAACAATTTATTTTATGTAAATTTACTATGTCTTCATTATTTCCTATAAATTGTTTACACACAATAAATCTATCAAATGATGTTATATTATTTGCGTTAGGTTTTAATATATAGACTTTGTCGTATATCGAGGTTAAAAAATATAAAATATCTATAACTGGTTTATAAAAAGTATGACTCAGTTTTATAATAGAAATTCCTCTATTGGATTGATTTTTTAAAATTATTATCAATATTTGAATTAGCGACGTAATGTATTCTTTTAAATTACTTCCACATTCAGTTTCAAATAATAAAAAGTCAAATTTTGTATCATTTAGTTCTTTTATAACAGGATAATCTATTTTATCATAATATAAAATATTGTCTTCGTGTGTTTCTCTCAACATTTCATGACATTCTACAGAATCTAAATAACATGGTGTAAAATGGATTGAATTAATAGATGTATCAAAGTTATCAAAAATATTTAATAAATTAAATATTTCTAACAAATCGTAAAAAGTATTTGTTTTTGGTTTTAACTTACTGACTGAAAAATTTGAACCAGGAACCTTTGAATATATATATTCATATGGATTTACAATTTTATTCAATTCATTATACGATTGGTCTGATGAAATAGAATTTATTTCTACCATTAAATCATTATAATAATTATGAAAAGTTTGTGATATATATGGAACACATTCACTATTACTGTCTGACGGAGAAACAATGATATTATTATTATTTTTTGGCAATATAAAAAAACTCATTTACTAATATATATTATAAAATTTGTTTAAGTATATTATAATTTTTATAAATTTATATATCTTCTTCATCGCTTTCTAACATTACTATAATATTTTCCTTATTTGGTACTACAACATCGTTCTTCTTTGGTTTTGTTACTTTTTTAGATTTTTTTTTCGGTTTAGTTGTTTCAATTACTTGAGGTTCATCAATTGCTTCTGTCGCAGCAACTAGTAATAGTTTTTTACTTAATTTTCTAACTTTTGGTTTCGTTTCCTTTATGGTTTCTCTAGCAATTTCTTCTGCTTCAATAGTTTCCATCTTATTAATTCTCTCAGTAATAGTTTCTCTATATTCACCTAATTCAAGTTCAACATTATCAACATTAACGTTTCTTATCTTTTTATAAATAAAATACCTATTTAAAAACGAGATTTTTTTTTCAATAGTTGTCATATATGGGGCTTTTTCATAATTTTTAGCGGCGAATTTGTTTTTAGAAATTTCGTCTAACATATTTAAAAACATCTCACTAAATAATCCCGAACCATCTGGTAAACCGAATTCTAACGCTTCTTCTCTATTAATTAATTCGAAACCATAAGCGCTCATAATTCTATTTAAATAGTCGAAATTAACTAGGTATTCCGAAATAATTTGATTAATAGATTCCTGATAAACATCAATTCTGTAACCAATACAACTTGAATCATCATCAAATGTATCTGAACCATAACCTTTTATTATTTCCCAAATTTTCTTTCCGTCATCAATAATTTTAATACTATCTCCAGTTTTTACTTTTTTAAGTTCATTAAAAACTAATTTACCGTCATAACAAGTTCCAATAAAATACCCATTATGTTTTGTACATTCAGTAATATTTTTCATAAAAGATTTTAGTGTATCTGGATTTTCAAAGAAATAGTGTATAGCAAATTGACATGATGAAACATTAAAACCGTCAGCGCCTTTACCATATTGTCTCGCTACACCTCGACCTATTTTTTCGGAATCATGTGACCCTCTTCCAAATACAGCAGCAGTTATTTGTTTTGCTTTTTCATTTAACATAGCACTTCCATCTTTAATATTATAAGCGCTATTTCCGTTAACAAATAACGCATATGGAACATTTTTATAAGATTTTTTCATTTTTAAAAATCTAGCGCACGCTCCATCAATACGATTTTCTAAATTATCTTTAGAAATATCTATACCAAAGACAAACGATAATTTTGAAGCAATCCATTTAGGTAAATCTCCTGCTTTGCCACAAGCGAAATCAATTAAATTATCACCTGGTTTCGAGACGCCAGAAATTAATTTCTTTTTGACATACAAATTATGGAAATTTTTCATAGCGTCTGTCTTGAATTTTCCTGAAGGAGTATTATAATAGACATCTTCACTAACCGATATACTTGGTATATCTAAACCTGTCGATAACATATCCTCTGTTATTTTACCAGTCGGATGTATTGATTTCCAATTTTCATTACAAACCTTATAAGCATTTCCGTATTCTTTTTCACCTCTTCTTAATTTGGAAGTTTTATCATGTCTTACGCGTAATGGTATCCATCTCCATCCTTCATTTTTTGTAAAATCATATCTAAATTCAACAATTGTATTATCTTCAAATACTTCATCTTCTTCAGAAAACATTTTTTGTCCACCAGAACCATCAGACCTTAACATTATGTTACACAAACCTGCGTTTGGATCATATGGTTCGGTTGGATAAAATCTCATAGGAATATAATCATTCTCATAAGAATCTTCAAAACGTTGTACAAAACTAGGCAATTTATCGTCAATAATATCTTGACATGGATTGATAAAACCATCTTTATTTTCGCTAAATCCACACCTTAATTCAAGCACTTTATAGTCACTATATTGAACACTCTTATAATTATTTGTTCCCTCTTCATAAAATGATTTAACTACATCATTACCATTTGCGTCTTTTAATGTAGTCACTAAGAAATCAATAGTATTATATTGTGGAGGTTTCCATTTAAATGAATATTCCCATGTGATTTTAGTTTTTGGTCCAGATTTACCTATTTCATTAGAACCTACACCATAAAACGCATGTGTAAATATTAAACCATCAGTGTTATATTCAAATCGTCCCTCTTTTTCTTTTTGCAAAACAGTATTACACCCATCAAATATAGTTTGTTTTGCTCCATTTGGGAAGAAATCTTTAACTTTAAATGTAATTGGTGAAATAATATTTTGATTCGAACTCAATTTTCTCTCTATTTTATCTTGGTTATTAACTACAGAAACTGGTTGTAAATTATATTCTACATATTTTAATAAATTATATCTACACTTATATTTATCCTTCTCAGAATCAATCATCATAAAAGTATACGACCTTACATCTTCTTTTTTTATGTAATATATATCAAACGCAGCGTATAAATTTATAAATTTACCATTTTTATCATGTAAAATTAGTTCACCATCTAACAAAGTGTTAAAACATTCTCTATCAGTAGTTTTAGCGCCTGTAAACAATATTTCCATATTAGTATTAATTAAATATATTTTACCGTCATTTGATATATACATCAAATGTCTTTGACCATCTGCTTTTTCAGTGACAACAAAATCTTTTCTTATGTTAGGTTCATTTGAATTCTCATCTATTTGAGCAATATTTTTCAATTGTAGAGTTATAGAATTTGGACCAATAAAATATTTACTTGTGATATTTTTATTTTGGTCTAACTCATCTCTCCAAATTAAATTCAAATATGAATCTAAAATTTCTTTTTGTTCTGGATAAGAAATGGGATAATTAGTGTTTTGAAGACCAGATAAAATCATCTTTATTCCTTTTCTAAGAACATTAGCAATTATTCGTGGATTATTAAATTTAGTAGATGGACCAATTTGTGAATTATTTATTTCAATTTCTATTTCATAATTTTCAGAATTATTGAATACGTTAGATTCATCTATATTGTAAACGCGTAACATAGGACCTCTATTTTCACGTCCATATCTATCAGGTGACCTATTACCAAATTTAGTAATACTTATGTCAAAGTATAAAGGATATAAATTATGTACAAATCTTACGCGATTAATAAATCTAAATTCTTTTTTTGATTTTTTCCAATTAGAAATAATGAAATTTTCAATTCCTTTTTTAATGTTATTTTCCATGTTGTATGACACTCTAAAATTAAAATCATTAAAATCAAGTGGATACATAACTTCTTTATCAATTACGGCAAGTTTTTTATTAATAAACTTTATGGATGTTGGGTTTTTTTTGTATATTGAAGCTAGATCATTACTATTACAATACTCTTGTATAGTATGTAATCCACTTATTTCAGTTCTTATATCGGATAATTTAAATTTACCGCTTGTACTATCGAGATATTCACATTGAACACGTAAATAATATTCGCCAACTGGATCACCTACAACATTGAAACCAGACGATTTTAGTTTTTTAATAACATTATCATAATCATCACGTGTCAACTGTTTTACGCCTCTTGTTCCGAATTTAACTTCTAATTCTTGTTCACCTGTAGCGGACTTAATAAAAGGATTTGTATTATAAAAAGTATTAATCAAACTATCTAATTTTTCTTGTGAAGGTTTAATTTCAACATTTTTTAGATTTTCATAGAATTCTTCCTTTTCTTGTAATAATTCAGGTGGAACACTATAAAGTGGTATTTCTTTGGCTGGCATATCTAGAGGCACAAATTCATCCACTTTTTCGTCGCGTTGTTTTGATTCTGGTTGTTCTTTAAGTTTTTCTTTTTTATACAATAATTTTAGATAATCATATTTATCGCGAATATTGTATTTATCGATTTTTTTTCTTTTTTCATCACTTAATGAATTATAAAGTTTTTTGAGTTCAGGATTTGCAATATTTTTTAAAAGTTCTATTTGTAGGTCTTTGCTATATTTTTTAAGTTTTTCTTGAGTGCTATTATCAAGACTTTGGTATGTTTTATTTAATTCAGCGTCCCCAAAATCAGTATTACTTTCTAAAATAGGATTATTAGAACTCATTGTTATATATATAATAAGACATATTTTTAAATTATTCTTCAATTTTTTTTAATTTAAAAATACTGTACGATTAATTGATATAATTCATTTTTTGATTTTAGATTACCGTTTTCTTTATTGATATTTTCAATTGCTAATTTATTACAAATATCAATTAAATCCTTTACTTTATAAGATGATAAAGATTTAATTGGTTTATTTATTTTATCGATTTGATACAATTTTGATATTATATTCTCGAGATTTGCGCTATTACAAATTTCAAAACCATAATTTATTTTATTATTTTGACACGTTATTTCGTGTATTAAATAAAACTCATCATTATCATTCATAACTAATTTGTAATATGTTTTTTTTGATATATAAACAACATTAATATTGTTGATAGCGCATAACGTTAAAAAAGTTTTAATATTTAATTCATTATCATTCGCTAAATTACTTTCGATATTTGAAATAGTATCAAATTTATATAATTTTACGGTATCTTTATTTTTTCTAACATCTGAAACTAAATCTATTTTAATTTGTTTCGCCACTAATAGGTTTTTATTATTTAGTGTTTCATATTTTATTTCGCCATATTTAATGATGTAAAAACACCAAAAAAGTTTATCTTCTTCATTTGGTATAATTATATTATTTTTAATTACATCACTTTTAATGGTATCATTTTTTTTAACATTATAAATTTTATTATTTTTATGTTTAACTAAAGGGTGTTCGTTCTTATCTTTAGAATTAAAATTAAATTTCAATTCTAACGATTTTTTTATATTATCATTATCCAACATATAATCTTGTAATTTATTTAAAACATCATTATATGACAACATTATTTAAGTATATTTAAATATCTTTAATATCTTTTGCGAAATATGTATTTCTGTAATCCTCTTTTTGTTGTTCAATTGAATTAAGCGTTGATTCTTGAGTATTTACATATTTTATGTATAAATTAATTTCATCTAATATATTTTTTTTTAGTTCAGTTAAATTAATATGAATTCCATACTTATTTTCATTTAATATGACCTCAGGATATTTGCTTAAAATTCTTAAAACTTCAATTTGATTAAATTTATTCATATTTTGAATTGTATCGCGTATATAATTTAGTTCACTAACAGAATAATTATTGATATCATTTGTAGATACGATTGCTTCCATTAATTTATATATATTAATTTGTTTTTAAATAATAAAAAATAAATATAAAAAATTTCTAACCATCCATTATAAACCGCATATTTTTTATTTCACTTGTTTACCTATTATATATTACCTATTTACACCTTATAAATTTTTAATCATTTTCAATTACTAATCTAGGTTTACTTGGTTGTTTTATTTCTTTCTCTCTAATTAATTCACCTATAATAGATATATATTTGTCATTCAATTCAAAACGTTGTCCTATAACTCTTATAGTTATAACTTCTCCTTCTTTAATATCATTGAAATACGGTTGATTATAATGATGATCTTTTGCGATAAAAACCACGATAGGTGAAGGTACTTCAGTTGCACTTTCTGCTCTAATACCTGCTTTTGTAATGTTTTTAACTTTACATTGAATAAGCATACCTTCAACAGGAAAACAAATATCACATTCAAAAGACACATCAAATACAATAATATTTCCACGTTCAATTATTCCACTAGAGTATGTTATTATCTTTGATGATTCAGTTTTAATATATCCCTCTACAACACATTTACCTTCGTATGTTGCTTTAATACTTTCTTCAATCGTCTCATTTAAATTTTTTCCGATAGCAGTAATAGGTAAAGCAACTTTTCTTGTCAATAAACATCTTGAATATACCGATAAATTTTTAGTTTCACGTTTCTTTTTTTGTTGTATTTGTTTTTCCATTATTATATATTATACATATTATCTTTTATTTATTTTTTATTTCAATTTTATTTATGAATTAAAATTAAAATATTATAATATTTATTTTACAAAAATTGTATATAACTTATTTGATATAGCTGCTTCGGGTGTTAAAAACCATTTTTTACCATCTTTCTTAATAGTATTAAAATATCTAAGTATAAATTCTTGTAACACACATAACTGTTGTTCCCCTAACGCTTGTTGTATTATTTTGTTACCTTCTTTAACAATTTTTGTGGTTTCATTTGTATATTTTTCTTCACCTATAATCTTATTTAATAAATTCATTGTTTTAATTTTACCTGCTTGAGAACATATAGCGCCAGTATCACGATTCGATGTCATGTTTTTTGTTTTAAATATTAAATTTTTATTATCTTTTTCATATCCAATAAATCCTACAAATTCATTACAATCATCTATGTTTAAATCTAATAATTCTTTAACTTTTACATACATATTTTCGTTTTTTTCTTTGTTTTTAAGTATTTTTTTTAACTCCTCGTTTATTTCTCTCTCGTCTTCAGGTTCAGTCTCCTTCCATTCATTATTTTCCAATACCATTACCATTTTTTTATTTAATTTATACATTATATATATTTGTGAGTTATTGACAACTAAAATATTCTTATCAAAGTATTTTCTAATAAACTCTTCAAATGTACCTTTTTCAATATTTTCTAATGAATATATGTAATTCATCAATTCTAATTTTTCATTAAACAACAATGTTTCAACTATATGAGCCACTAAATATTCCACTAAAAATTTACTTGAGTTTGGATATTCTTTAAACATCCTATTAATAACGAGTCCACAATGCTTATACCAATTTTTATCTCCACGAGGAACTATAGGTTGTTTTACAAATTCATTACATGTATCATAATTTATTTTAATATTATCAAAAACTATTTTACCCTGACTTATCACATCTTTTTCTTTACCAATTATAGGTTTGATTAAATTTCTTTTATCAATTACATAGTTTACAATATCTTGATTTATTTTAAAATCAATCATTTTATGTTTATAATCAATCGGCACAGACCTATCAAATATTGACGCATTCTTATTTTGTAATTCAATTGGTTGAAACATATAATATTCGCCAATATTTACCAATCTTCCATTTCTACCATATTTATCTGTTATAAATTCATTTTCATCTTCAACTAATTGATTTAAAGCAGAATAAATTTGGATATAAGGGTATTGTTTGGGTGTCCTTATTAATTCAATTAATACGTCTTTTTTATAAAAAAAACTTTCTTTCATTAACATTTTAATTCGTTGTATTATTCTCTCTGAATTCATAATAATAAAGTTTTCATTATATGTATCTTCATTTAAATTGTTTTCATTAATATCTGCTGTTGGATTACAATCATAATTACAAACAGCCATATAGTCACATGTTGATGAAAACGGGACATCTCCTATTTTAAAATTATCTAATAGAATTCCTGTAGATAATTCTTGTTGTATTGGTTCTTTAATAACTTTATTTATTTCTTCTTGAGTAAATTTTGTTTGTTCATGATTAATGATACAATCAACAGCAGTTTCTTTTAATACTCTTGTGACTTTACCTATTTGAATCGCCTTGAGTTCTGCTACTCTATATACATACAAATCAGCAGCCTCTTCTAAATTATCATCTAAAATAGTTCCATACATAAAAATTTGAACATTTCTTTTCTCAAACGGCAAATCCTTGTGAGAGAAATTACGAACAGCGCGTCCAATAATTTGTTCGATTCTATTCATATTATACCAAGGTTCCAATATATGAACTTGTCTAATAAATTTTAAATCAATACCTTCTGAACCTGCTTTAGAAATTAATACAACCTTTACGTTATGACCTTCTTTATTAGTTTCATTAGTTAATCCCTTTACTTCATAATCGTTATTTGGAGATAATCTGGGATCACCTGTTATCATGGAGTAACGCGCTGGTTTAAAATCATTTTTGTCTTTTGGTGTTTTCATTGTTCTTACATCAACTACAGGTGTCGGTCTATCTTTAAAAAGAGGTTTTATTCCTTGTTGACCAAATCTCGTAAATCCCATTTCTTCTAGAGCTAACGCAACAGGTATTAATCCACTGTCAATGTATTGCGAATAAATCAATATTATACCTTCTGATACTTCATTAGTTGTAGGATTTAAAATATTATCTAATATATTTTTAATTTTTGCACTATATTTACCTATTTCATCTTGAGAGAAAATTTTACCGTAATCACTTAATGTTGATTTGTTGTATTCGAAGTCACCTTTAAATAAATTTTTCTTATCATCCTTAAAGTTCATCATTCTCTGTAATCCTTTTTTTCCAGTTAATTGATGAGGGTCGAGCATTAATATTTTATCGCCAAATTCTTCTGTAGATTCTGAAGTAATTGTACCACCTATTTTTTCTTCACTTTCTGTATCGTAGTTTATTATCAGTGGTAAATCCTTTTTTTCTTGAATTTCTTCTCTCTTTTTCTTTTTAGTTTTCTTTTTTTCTTCGACTTCTGTCTCTTTACAATTTGTTTCACGAGGTATTTCTTTGATAATGTTTTTTAATTCTTTAACAGGATAAGAAATGATAAGTGACTCTAACGGGGTTTGTAATAACGTATAACCAAATGATTCCATATTTTCAAAGTTAGGCATTTCTCTCACAATTCCGGTTTTTGTTGTGATTGAAAATTGTTTATTTCTTAAATTATAAATTATATATCTATAACAACAATATTGACATTTACCACAATCGTTACATCCACCGATTTGTGTCAAATATACTAAATTTAATACAGGTTTTACATCTTTAACTTCATTTTTAATCTCTTTTAAATTCATTTGGCATTTTGGATATTTTATGGTAAAAAATGTATTGTTTTTGGCAAAAAATTCAGGATAAATTCTATAAGGGAAAATATATGGATTTTCACCTCTAACAAAAGAAATGTAACCAGTTGCTTTTCTAATTAACAATTCTTTACCCTCATTTTTAAAATCTCCATTTTTATCGAATACATCCTTGGGTTCAATACGTCCTCTCCTATCATTTGTATTCATCAAATTCAATAACCATATAATTTCTTTATAAGTATTATACATAGGCGTAGCTGATAATAATAAAAATCGCATATTAACAACACACTTAACAAGTATTTCAAGATTTATCGCTACTTTTTTGTTTTCATTATCTTCGGTTTTACGGATATTATGAACTTCATCTATCACGAATAACCTACCATCAAATTCATTTCTCAATCGATTAATTGCTCTGTTAGACAATTCAATTTTACTATCACCGAAAGTTTGAATTTTCTTTTTACCTTCATCTACACTTTTTTTGCTTTCTTCTGTATTATTTATAGTTCTAATAATATAATTTGCGAATTGAACATAACCTAAAAATATATAGTAAGTATTTATTAAATTTTTAATTTGACTAATAACTTTCTCTCTAGGGAGACCTTTCATATTCATTGGGTTAATTTCTTTTATTAATTTATTACCAACACAACCTTTAATATTCCAAATGCCATCTATTTCTTTTAGTTTTCTCTCGTCAAATAATTGTAACCTAAAATTATCTTGGACATTTTCTGACGCAACTATAATAATCCTTTTATTGATTCCCATTTGTTTCATATAATCTCGCATTTCTTCACATACACCTATTGCACTACATGTTTTACCTGAACCTAGACCATGAAATAATAACAAACTACTATAAGGTGTTTGAAATGACATAAAATTTTTAACAAATGCTTGATGTGGTTGTATAGATTCAAATCCTATTTTCGCTAAATCGTCAGCGTGTTTTTTAAAATCCTCATGGATAGTTCCTTCATATTTATTTTCATAAAATTCTCTCTTGTTTGCTATTTTAATATTAAAATTTGGATCATTTAAATTGGGATATAAATATGATTCATCTACTTTTTCTTCTGATAATGCGATTCTTTCTAATTCTTCTTTTTTTAACAAAAATTTGTTACATTCTGTATCATATATATTTCTAATGTTACTACAATTATTTTTTTCATAAACTTTTTTTAAATTGTAACTATCTTGTAATTCAACTTCTGAAGTAACTTTGGGTTCAACTTCTGAAGTAACTTTTGGTTCAACTTCTGAAGTAACTTTTGGTTCAACTTCTGAAGTAACTTTTGGTTCAACTTCTGAAGTAACTTTTGGGGTAACTTGTGGTTCAACTTTGGGTTCAACTTCTTTAGTAACTTTGGGTTCAACTTCTGAAGTAACTTTGGGGTCAACTTCTGAAGTAACTTTTGGGGTAACTTGTGGTTCAACTTTTGGTTCAACTTCTGGGGCAACTTTTGGTTCAACTTTTGGTTCAACTTGTGGAGTAATTTTTGGGGTAACTTGTGGTTCAACTTGTCCTTCAGATGGCGAAGACATAGATGGTATTTCAGGAAGTGACTCATCTTTTTCTTCGATGTCTGATATACCATTATTCGAAGGAGTGCTAGATGAACGCTGTGAAGATTTAGTTGATAGATTATCTTGAGGCACACTAGATATACCAGCTTGAGATTTATCTGATGAACTTTCTCGAGACGAATTATTAGTTGAAGCAGTGTCTTCATTACTTGATATTGAAGAACCTGAATCTGTTAAAAAAGGATCTTTATCTGTCATAATACTATATATTATGAATATAATCTATATTCTTGTAATACTTTATTAATATTAATTATTAATTGTTTTTTTTCTAAATTATATGGTCTTATGGATTCTAAACATTCGTCTAGCGTTTTCCATTCGAGTTTGCTTACTTCTGTAATCTGAAAATTATTTAATTGTTCTTCTTCATCATTAATATGCGCCAAAAAATATTTATGTTTATATGATTTATGATTTGTTCCTATAAATATTTCCTCAAACGGTAATAAATTTTCAATTACATTTAATTTAAGTCGCGATATTCCAGTTTCTTCTTCAAATTCTCTCAATGCGCAGTCTAAATCTTTTTCTTTAAAATTTCTCCTACCTTTTGGAAATTCCCATTCGGTTTCATTCCAGTTTGTAGCGCTATTTTTAATAATTTCGTCTAAACTTACAAAAACGTTATCAATAAATATTCCATTTTTAATTTGTTCAAATTTTTTTTGTGATAAATTTTCTTCATTTTTAAATACATGACTTAAAGTATCTCCCCACATATTTTTCCATAAATTATTAAACGTACTATTTAAGAGTCTTTTTTTTTCATCGTTAGACATTTCGTTAATTATATTTTGTAATTGATAAGTATTATTGAGAGAATATTTACCTCTTATAAAATCAATATAACCAAAACTATCTTTTCGTCTTAACATTAAATATTGTATACCCTTACCACTAGATCTGAAAGCAATAATTCCATAACTAGTTATAGGTAATTTACATTGGTTAAATAGATGTCCTTGTTTGCCACAATTATTGCATATATTTATATTTTTACTCATTAATAATATTTATTTAATTATAAAATAAGGTTTAAATTATAATTAATTATTATATTAAGATTTCGTAATTAAATTTAAATATTTTTTTAGATATACAATATGACAACTATCTATCTAGATCCAAAGGTTTGGGGTCCACATTATTGGTTTTTTTTACATACATTAGCTATGACTTATCCCCATCATCCAAACGCTGTAACAAAAAAGAAATATTATGAATTCATACAAAATCTGCCGCTTTTTCTTCCAGTGGAGGAAATTTCAGGTGAATTTAGTAAGTTAATAGATAAATATCCTATAACACCATATTTAGACAACAGAGATTCTTTTGTGAGATGGATGCATTTTATTCATAACAAAATAAATGAAAAATTAGAAAAACCACAAGAATCACTGAATGATTTTTTCATTAAATATTATAATGAATATAAATCACAAGATTTGAAAATGAATGAGTATTATAAATTAAAAGAAAAGTTAATTTACATAGGAATAATATTAGGAATGATTAGCGCTATCTATTATTTATATGACAAATAATGATTATTTACTTTTTTATAAAGTATATATATATGAAAAAAACAAGAAAAAATATAAAAAATAATAAAAATACTAAAAATACTAGAGGAGGAAAAGTTTTGGCATCAGGTGGTTATGGATGCGTTTTTAAACCTGCCTTAAAATGTGAATCCTCTAACAAGAGAGAAACAAATAAAATTTCAAAATTGATGACAGAGAGACATGCGATTGAAGAATATGAAGAAATTAATTCCATAAAAGAAAAGTTAAATACGATAAAAGATTACAATAATTATTTTTTATTGAATGACGCTACACTTTGTAAACCTTCTAAATTAACAAAAAAAGATTTGGATGAATTCAATTCAAAATGTAGTGCTTTACCAAAAAATAATATAACAAAATCAAATATTAATTCAAAATTAGATGAAGTTATGATATTAAATTTGCCGAATGGTGGGTTACCTGTAGATGATTATATTTATGAAAATGGGTCATTTGTTAAACTATATAAATTACATGTAAAATTATTAGATTTATTAAAAAATGGTATTTTACAAATGAACAAAAAAAATATATATCATTGTGATATTAAAGATTCAAATGTTTTAGTTGATGACACAAAAAATAATTTCAAAACAAGATTAATTGATTGGGGATTATCGACAGAATATCAACCATTTAAAAATATGCCATTTCCAAGCACATGGAGAAATAGACCATTTCAGTTTAATGTTCCTTTTTCCGTTGTTATTTTTACCGATGATTTTATTGAAATGTATTCAAAATTTATTAAAGATGGTGGTAACTACAATAATCTAGATGAATTAAAGTCATTTGTATTAAATTATATTAATTATTGGATGAAAGAGAGAGGCGCAGGTCACTATAAATTTATGAACGAAATTTTTTATTTACTATATAGTAATGATATAAAAAACATAGCTGAAAATCATAAACCTTCTGTAATTGAAACGGAATTTACTATGGTGACAATAGTAAATTATATAAGTAATATTTTATTGAAATACACAAAATTTAAGGATAATGGAAATATCAATTTGAGAGAATATTTAGATAATGTCTTTATTAAAAATGTTGACGTCTGGGGGTTTGTTACTTGTTATTATACTTTTTTAGAAATGTTATCAAATAATTATAAATCTTTAAGTATAAAAGAAAAGTATTTATTTAAGTGTATTAAAGAACTATTTATAAAACATTTATATTACACATCATATAAACCCATTAATTTATCTAGTCTTTTTAAGGATTTAAATAAGATAAAACAAATACTATATGATATGATTAAATTAGATAATAAACAAATAAGTGAAGTGGAACCTCAATTTAAATCGAACAAAAAAACACAAAAAATTATATTTAGTAAAAAAATTAGACCAAAAAGATATAAAAATCCTTTTTTCCTTTCATTAAAATAAAATATTTAGGTATAATATAATGAACAAAGAGTTTAGTAAACTTTGTACTCCCGCTAAAATATATTTTATAATTGCGGTTATTGCGTCTATTATTATGTTATTTAATGGAATTGGAGTAATCGCTGTTGTTGTTAAAATGTTTTTTGCGTTTATTTGGACATTTGTTCTAGGATGGTTATGTAAGAAAGGTTATACATCTATTTCATGGTTCTTGGTATTGTTACCGTATATTTTACTTGTATTGGCTATGCTTAATATTTTTCGTTTGTCTCGTGAACATAAAGATTTATTGAATACTATTCAACTACAAGGTCCTTATGGACAAGAACACATGCAAAATAGAGGCAACTCTAATGGTAGCAGTTCTAGCAGTTCTAATGGTAGCAGTAATAACGCAAAAAAATTAATGATGTATAGTTCACAACAAAACGCATAAATTATATTACTTAGTGAAAATTTATAATAACTTTTTTCTATAAAAATTATTATATTTTTAAGTGAATTTTGTCGAAATTTTAGTATATATTATAAAAATTAAACCAAATAAAATAAAGAAACCCGGTAAATATATACTTTTATTCTTTATTAGAATTCCATATATTACTAGTAATATATAAGCAATAAACATTAATGATAACCATAAATAATTGAAATGTTCTGTTTCTCTCGTTTTATGAACATTATTAATGATAATAACGAACGATATTAATATAAATATGGTTGATAATTCTTTTAATTGAATCGGTTTAATCATGTATATATAAATATTATATTATTAATTATATAATGAGACTTGAAATATTTATATTAGGATTAACGGCGTTTTTTGTTTATAACACATACATGGATGGTAAATATACAAAAATGTTGACTTCATTTAAAAAATATTATAAAATGATTTTTTACGCTATACTTGGTATAGGTATTTATTTATTATTAAAAAGAAATCCTGACCAAGGTAGAAATTTATTATTATACGCAAATAATGTCGTTAAATTTATGCCAATGGATAGAACATCTATGGATATGTTAAGTCCTATTATTGACTTTACTGGTAGAAATGATAACGAAGAATCAAGTTTTATGGAATCATTTAATGGAATTAGTTCTTCCGCGGGTCTTCCGGGTTTTTGTAACGAGAGAAAGATATTAAGTTCTGGTAAAAATGGGACAAAACGTTCTGTAAGTGAAACAAAAAAGAAATATGTTGCCGCAAATCAAGATTGGAAATGTGGTCATTGTGAGCAACAACTCGATCATACATTTGAAATAGATCATAAAATACGATTAGAATATGGCGGAGGAAATGATGTACAAAATCTTATAGCGTTATGCCGTAACTGTCATGGAAAAAAAACTGCTAGTGAGAATATGTAAATTAGTTCTTTAAATATCTTTAAATACAATTTAGAATACAATATAAAATACAATATTATTCTATAATAGTAATATATGAATACAAATACTAACTTAAAAAATACTACAACAAGCAACACCAGTAAAAATGAAGATATCTTACCTAAAATAAAAACACCGTCTGTTTATTATCCTTTACTATTAATTTTAATTTTGGTAATCATAATAATATTCTTTTTGTTGTTTCAAATAAATATTTCTTCAACAAAAAGCGACGGTTCATCACAAAAAGCAGTAGGAGATATATTTATTATATTATTTTTTACTTTAATAATTTTGGGTATATGTTTTACATTATTACCTAACTTTAAAGAATTTAGTACTTTATTTACACAAATTAGTAACGTAACGTATGTTATTTTATATACAATTTTTTTAATTTTATTTTTTACTTTAACGTCAAGTGATACGATTAATGAATACGCTTACATAATAACACCTGTTACCATGTTATTTGGTATATTTATGTTTTCAAAAAGTTTTAGTACAAATTATGTAGAAAATTTTAATATTAATTATGAGAGAATAAAATCATTGATATTGTTTTTTTGTTTGATTACAATTTTTATTATTTATTACGATACTGATCCAGGAGGGTATATACAAGAATATTTTGGTTATTCATTATTATTAACTATAGTTATTTCTGTTTTTGCCATGTTATATCTCATCGTTATATTAACTTTACCGGATATTACTAGAGAGATTAAAGGAGAAGACAAAAGTAGTAATTTTCTTAAAAACTTTACTCCATTTTTAACATATAATACGATTGGGTTTTTTGTATTTTTAATCATAGTTACATTTGGTATAGTTGCTTATCCTGGAGGGTTTTTAAATGATAAACCTAATTCAGCAGCGATAATGATATTATTGTTAATATCTTTTATCATATGGTCAGTAATAATAGGTTCTAGTCTTTTTACTGATGTTATGGATAAACAAGTGACTACAACTGACACAAGTTTAATTAAAAGGGGGTTATTAGTTTTATTTGGATTAATAATTTCATGCTTAATAATATTTTGGATTGTTTATGGAGTACAAAATTTAAGTACAAATACAGGAACAACAAGTTTTGTTTTGAACATACTTTTGGTAATACTGATTTTAGGTTTAATAAATAAAACCATAAACGTGAAATTACCAGGTGGTAATGCAAAGAAAAACGCTTTTTTTACTCTATTAACAAATACATTATTTTATATTCCTTGTTTATTTAGTAGTATTTTTGATTTTATAGGTAAAACGATTTCAGGAGAACAAGACGGTACAACAATGGGTTCTATTTTAATGATTATAATTACGGTAATTTTATTTATAATTTATTTCAATACACCGTCTTTAGTTAATAAAATATATTTACAAGGTGGAAATCAATTGTTAAATGACCCTGTTTATACTGATACTGAATATTCATTAGGAACTTATGAAGAATTGAATGGTAGTGATGATTTTAATTATAAATTTGCGTTATCTTTTTGGGTATATATTGACTCTGCGCCTCCTAATACGAACCCATCATATACTAAATATACTTCACTATTGAACTTTGGTGGAAAACCTAATGTTTTATATAATGGGCAAACAAATACTCTTATGGTAACAATGGAGCAAGCAGATACAGAATCAAAATTAACTGAGTTTGATGAAAAAAATAATAGAATTTTATATAAAAACAATAATATATTGCTACAAAAATGGAATAACATTATTATAAATTATGACGGAGGTATTTTAGATATATTTTTAAATGGTGAATTAGTTAAATCAAATGTAGGAGTAGTTCCTTACTATAAACTCGATAACTTAACAATTGGAGAGAACAATGGTATTAAAGGGGGTATATGTAATGTTATTTATTATAAACATGTTTTAAGTTCAAATAATATTTATTATTTATATAATACGATTAAAAATAAAACACCGCCTATTGTTAATGAAACAAAACAATTATTACCTAAAAAATCTGATATCAATTACTCATATCAACCAGAAACATAATTATAATAATTAAACAAATATTTTATAAAAATTTCTAAGTCTATATTATATAATGACACCTTTAGGTATTGTAATTACAATTCTAATTATAGTTCTACTTTATATGTTGATGAGATATGTTTTTTCAGACCAAAATACACTTCAAGGTGTACAAGATGGTAAAACGGCATCAACGATTGATGCAACATCTTTAGCTACAAATGACAGTGATGTTCCTTCATCAAATTTTGCTTACTCTGTTTGGTTCTATATTAATGATTGGAATTATCGTTATGGACAACCCAAAGTTATATTTGGGAGAATGGGTGCTCCCAGCGCAGACGGTCAAGGACCGGTTCCGGGAATTAACGGATTAGACCCTTGTCCAGCAGTTGTTTTAGGTGCTGTTGAAAATAATGTCGCTATATCTTTAGGTTGCTATCCTGGTGTTGATCAAGAACCTTCTACTCCCGGGGGGAATACAGTTGTCCATACATGTGGTGTTTCTAATATTCCTATTCAAAAATGGGTTAATTTAGTAATTAGTGTATATGGTAGATCTATGGATGTATATGTAGACGGTAAATTAGTCCGCACATGTTTATTACCAGGAGTAGCGAGCGTTAATAATAACGCTAATATTTATGTTACTCCTTTAGGAGGTTTCGATGGATGGACTGGTAATTTACAGTATTATCCTAATTCACTAAATCCACAAGAAGTATGGAATATTTATACAAAGGGTTACTCGTCATCATGGTCTAGTATTTTCAACGCCTATCAAATAGAAATCAATTTGATGCAAAACGGAGTAGTCCAAAGCACCTATACAACTTAATATATTAAATAATCTTATTTTTTTATTTAATTAATATATACAATGAGCGACAATGGAACATTTAAATCATTTTCAGCAACAGAAACTGGAACTTCTGGATCAAAGGATTTTTTAGAGTCAAATAGTTTAGTATCTAAATTTGCTTTTTTAATTATGGTAGTATTTTTATTTGTTTTACTGTTAAAAGTTGGAATTTCGTTGTTAGGTTATTTTTTAAAACCGAACGATTCTCCTCATCTAATAGATGGTAGTGTTGACGCTTCACAAATGATAGTATTTGAGCAAGACCCTAGTAATAGTGGCGCAGTTACTATATATAGATCTGTCAACGCTACCGATGGTCTAGAATTTACTTGGTCTGTTTGGATTTTTATTAATAGTTTTGATAATACAGGAACTTATAAACATGTTTTTAGTAAAGGAAATAGTGAATTGAGACAAGACGGAATGGTTTATCCTAATAATGCGCCAGGATTATACATTACACCCCATAAAAATAACTTAGTTGTTGTTATGAATACATACAACGTTATTAATGAAGAAATTCTTATACCTGACATACCCATAAACAAATGGTTTAATGTTATTATAAGATGTCAAAATACTACTTTAGATGTTTACGTCAACGGAACTATTACTAGGAGTGTTAATTTGATTGGAATTCCCAAACAAAATTATGGTGATGTTTATGTGGCGATGAATGGCGGTTTTGATGGTTATATATCAAATTTATGGTATTATAATTACGCTTTAGGAACTGCTGCGATACAAAAACTTGTAGCGAATGGACCTAATACTAAGATGATAGGCAATTCAGGTATGACTGATAAAATGTATGATTATTTATCTTTGAGATGGTTCTTTTATGGTTCTGGAGATTCATATAATCCAACTGGTCCTGGACTTTATTAACTTTCAACATAGTTTAATAAATTATTTGTATAATTAAATAAATAATTTATATATATGTCTTCATATTATTTACCAATTCCACCTAAAGTTTGGTCTAGAGTTCAAAATCAATGTACTTTTATAATTCCAAATAGTGATTATACGCAATCTTTTATACCTTTAACGGGACAAACTGTAAGTCAAGCGCAAGCCAATTATGAAGATAAATTATTGTATAAAGGTAATATTTTACAATATAAAGCAAATAGCGCTCTTCTAACTAAAAATCAAAAATATTCACAACTTGCGAAAGGAGGGGGACCTAACAGAACTAAAGTATTCGCAACACAATCACAAACGTATACTAATCCGAATACAACTGGATTATTACGTGTTAATTTTGAAACATATCCGTTCCCAAATCAAGTTACTGGAGCACCCAATAATATTTCTGGACCATACCAATATAACGTTCAAAATCCATTTAATTGTCCGTCAAATGAAATTAAAGATGGTGGAAACCTAGTTTGTGGAACATTAGCTAATCCATGTACCAATCAAATTATAAAACAAGGACCTAGAAATGCTACCTTATGCTATCCAACATATTTCTCGGATGTTCCGGGTAAACCTATTTCTTTATGTTGGAATAATAAACTACAAACATGGTTTCCTAGATCAAGATATTTTATGAATAATAGTAATGATAAATGGCCACAAGGTTATAAAGGATTCGTTAGTGCTCTAAAACCGATTGCTCCAATTATTAATGCGACTGTTGTAAGTAGTACGGTCACTTTAACATGGACTTATAAAGTGTCTGATTGTTTACCTATAACAAGTTTTAATATATATTTAAATCAACAGTTATTAACCAATGTTTCTGTATCCGACGTTAATTCATATACTTTTCAAAAATCATCGGGAACTATTAACATATATATGACATCATTGAGTAATACAATTGAATCGAATCCATCAAATACTATTACAATATCATAGTAATTCATGGTAGTTTATTTCCTTTTATTTGTATACTTTCTATTTTTTCTTGCGGTTTTTCTATGTCTTTTTGTGTGTCTTTTCTTGTGAACTTTTCTAGAGCGTTTCTTATTTGAACGTCTTTTTGAGCGTCTTGTTCTGCGTTTACCGGCAGTTTGTGTATCAGATGATGGTTCTTCTTCAGGAACAACATTTTCTTCCTCAACTTCTTCCTCAACTTCTTCTTCCGATAAAGGTGTTTCTTCCTCTTCTTTCTCGTAATCAGTCATGTCTACTTCAATATCATCATTATCGTTGGTTGACATATATATAAATATAATATTAAATTCTCAAAATATAGTTTTTTATTTCCTTAAATTAGGATTTATACATAATTCTTGAGTAGGAAATATATCTCCTGACATACAAATATCATCCGCACCTACTTGTGCACAACTCCTAAATCCACGGTCTTCTCCGATAAAACACCAACCTGTTTTACCAGCGCTATGAATCGAACTTTGCGCTTCATGCGCTTGATAATCTTGTTGATTTTCATTTTGATTTTGACTCGCTGTGTTAATTGCTTTATTTAATGAAGTATTATCTATTTGCGCTGGAGGAATATTTTGAATAGGTTGAGATGTAATGCTCGTATTTGCTGAATTGGGTGTTATGTCCTGAACTGCTGTTAATCCTGTCTTTACTGTAGCAGCTGTTCCGCCAACAACAGCTTTAGCGCCTTCCGCTGCGACATCAACTGTTTGTCCTGTGACTCCAACTGAAGCGCCAAATAATTTTTCAGCAACTGGACCAAAAAAATTAGTTATATCTTGAGTTCCTTTAGCTAAGTAAACAAAAATATTAAAACCTAAAAACGCTAAAATTAAAATAATTAATAACCATGTAGTAACATTTATATTTTTTAAACTATCAAAAAAACCTTCACCTTCATTAGATATAGATGGACTATTTCCTGCGAAATCACTAGTTAAATTTGTTTGTACTATAGTGTCCGATAAATTGTTTGTTTTATCCATTATAATAAAAATATATATTAATTTTTATCATATAATTTCGCAGATTTATTTAAATGTTAATAAATATAAGAATTGATTTAAATCACCTAAAATTGTATCGCGTATATTATATAAATCAGTATTGGTCATTTTATTTAAAACTTTATTATTATCTAAACTAACTAAGTAAGATTTAAAATTATCTACTTCTCTCTTTAATTTCTCTTGAGAACTTAAATCAACTAACCTAATATTTCTATTACTCATTAAATCTATCCTAGTTCCACTCTTTCCTAAAAGTGTCTCTATGAATTGATCAATATTAGCGTTTAATTTTGTATATAATTCATCAGTTGCTTTATGTGTTGCATAACTTGTTGTTTTCCAGTGAAATAATTTAACCATTAAAAGTATTTCTAAAAATACAACTGTAATCTCTTTTTGAAATGACATTAGAGAATTGCTACCAAAATTTCTACGCGTAAAATTTTTTTTGAAAAATCTTTTATTTGTTTTCACCATATATATTTAAACTACATAATATTTTATATTCGCAGTATAATATTTTATATTCGCGGTATAAATGTCTCTCCAAATGTATTCATAGTTTCTAATTTTTCAATTGTTTTTTCTAAATTACTTGATTTGATGTCTTTAAATAAATAATCTGTTCCCGGTGAAACTTCATTTTTTTTAATTTGTTTATAAATTAAATCTATTTTTTTTATAACATTACTTATTTTTTCTTGTTGAAGTTCCCTGATAATATCTTCATTATTTATATGATTTTCACACAACAACGTAATAGCAAAATATAAAATATTTCTGCGTTTTTTTTGACAACCTGACGTATATTTTAAACAAAACAAATTTAATAAAGCATTTAAAATTTTTTTCATTAATTTTGAACGCTTACCTGCTTCAAATATAAGTAAATCCCATACGACCCATATTATATCTTTTTGGAATTTTGTCTCAACTTGTGAAAAATTTCTCCTTTCACAAAATATTTTTTCTTTTTTACTTTTACATACATTTTCAAATTCCATAATCCATTCTAACCAATAACACGCATCCATTACATTTTTACCCTCTTCAGAAATATTATATCCTATTTCATTAATTGCCGGAAATAATTCTTTTGGGTCTTCGTCTAAAAAAATATCCTGAGCGTATTTATTTGATATTGCCTTGAATTTATCACGCATTTGTGTCATATCAAAATCTTCCTTTTTTATTTTAATGGTATCAAAACTATGTTTTCGTTTAGCGTCACATAAAATACACATCACTTCACAAAATAACTTTCTAATTTTATTGTTGTTTCGCAACCTAATTTCATTATCTAAATAACCATTTTCTATAATTTCTTTAAAATGTTTTATTCTTAGTTCTAAATATATAGCAATTTTAGGATTTCCTAAATGAACATGTTTTGTGTAAAAAAATAATATTGTTTCCCATAAATCACTATAATGTCCCGCACAAATCAACTCCGCACTCCAATAACACGCTGGTTCTATTTTAGAATTTATTAAACTATTTAGCAACTCTTTTTTTACATCTGTTTTTTTAAATTTTGAAAATGAAATACCTTTAAATTCACTATATCCTCTTATATCATTTATTTCTGTTTCAGACATATATTTAAAATTTATACAAAAAAAATAACAACAATACATATAGATGAAAACACTTAAATCATTAATAAATTTTTACAATAAATTATCTAATTTTGGTAAAATTTTAGTAATTATATCATTACTTCTAATTACGATAATTTTTTTCAAAAATATTATGCCTAAGAGAGAAGGAATGATTCAAAGAGACGGTATCGTTTTTAAAGAGGAGAATAATGACATTTATGATGGGTTTTACGCCGAAGTATATGATTATTTAGTTTATAATACTATAAGAAATGATTATGAAATTGGAACTATTATAAATCAATCAACTCCAAATGAAACTAGTATCATTGTCGACATCGGATGCGGAACCGGTAATACAGTTGAGCAATTAGCGCAGAAAAATCTAAATATTATTGGTATAGATTCGTCACCATCTATGATTGAAAAAGCAAAAAAATTATATCCCAATAGGACATTTATAGTTGGCAACGCTATCGATAATGGATTATTTAAAATGAATTCAGTAACTCATATTTTATGTTTATATTTTACTATCTATTACATCAAAGATAAGAGACAATTCTTTTATAATGCGATAGAATGGTTAATGCCCGGTGGATTTTTAATTGTTCATCTTGTAGATAGAGAGAAGTTTGACCCTATATTACCACCAGGTAATCCATTATATATTGTTTCACCTCAAAAATACGCTAAAGAAAGAATAACAAAAACAAAAATTACATTTGATGATTTTGTTTATACGGCTAACTTTAACTTAGATAAAGATAATGATTTAGCGACATTTGATGAAAAATTTAAGTTTAACGATGGTTCCGTAAGAAAACAAGAACATAAATTATATATGGAAGATACTTCAACTATTGTTAATATTGCACAAGATTGTGGTTTTATTTTACAAGCAAAAATTGATATGTTAAAATGCGCTTATGAAAACCAATATTTATATGTATTTGTTAAACCTAATTAATATATTCACGTTTAACGGTCTATTTTTATTTATTTTTATTATTTAATGAGTGAAATTGATGTAATTATTGAAATATCTAAAGGAAGTCATATTAAGTATGAATATGATAAAGATATGAATATAATTGTGTGTGATAGAATTTTACATACACCATTTAAATATCCATTTAATTATGGTTTTGTTCCAAATACATTAAGCGAAGATAAAGATCCCCTTGATGTTGTTGTTTTGATGGATGATGAATTAATACCCGGATGTAAAATTAGATGTAAAATATTAGGTTATATCGATACAAAGGATGACGCAGGGAATGACCCAAAAATGATTGTATGTCCAATAGAGAGAATAGACCCCACATGGAAAAATATTAATGATATTCAAGATATAAACTCACATACTCTAACAAAAATTAAATACTTTTTCCAACATTATAAAGACTTAGAAAATAAAAGTGTTTACGTTGGTGAATTTTACGCTAAGATAGACGCAGTAAATATATATAATGAATCTTTACAAAGATATAACGTAAAATAATTATAATAAAATAAAATTTTATCGCTACTCGTTTTTATAAATGTATTATTTATATTTATAAAAATTAGATGTTAGAATACTTATCATATATTTCATTTTTTGGATTACTTATTATTTTTATAATTTATCTTTATATAAGGTTAAAATTTGGTTTTTGGGCAGTTCAACCAGTATATCATATTTATGATATAAGTTATATGATTAATCCACCTGGTATTATAGATGATACATTACCAATTAAAAATAAATACACAAATTTTTACAATATTAAAACATTTAATTACTCTGAATTGACACCAATACAAATTCAACGTTTTATAAATTTAATCAGAACAAATTATTTACAAAATAGAGACAATATTTTCTCTCCAAAATCAGAAAATATAATACCATACTTTATTGGTCATAACGATAAATCATTTGTTTCTTTATATCTAGAGGATTATAATATGATAGAACAAAAATCTGGCGTATTGATAACAGACAAAAAAATTGTAGGTGTAATGACGTCTAGACCAATTAATGTAATTATAAATAATGATATAAATGATAAAAATATTAAATTTAGTGTTTATTATGTTGATTACTTATGTATTGATAAATTATATAGAAAAAAAGGATTAGCGCAGCAGATAATACAAACTCATCATTATAATCAACGATACACAAATAAAAACATAGTTATTTCTCTCTTTAAGAGAGAAGATGAATTAACTGGAATAGTACCTTTATGTATATATTCTACATATGGATTTCCAGTTACTAATTGGACTAAACCATTCAATCTTTCTAGTGAATATGCGTTAATCGAAATAAATTCACAAAATTTTAATCATTTATTTAACTTTATTAGAGAGAATAGTAACAAATTTAGTATTTTAATAATGCCTGAAATTTCAAATATTATTGAACTAATAAAGACCAAAAATATTTATATTTATGTTATAATAAGTGACGATTCTGTAATTAGCGCTTATTTTTTCCGTAAATCTTGCGTACAAGTAGCGGTTGGCATGGAAGTTTTAAGTTGTTTCGCATCATTATCTAATACAAATGATGATATTTTTATACAAGGATATAAAATAAGTTTTTGGAAAATAGCGAATGATAATTATTTTGGTTATTGTGCAATAGAGGATATATCTGATAACAATATAATAATAAAAAATCTTTTACTTAAAACAAAACCTAATATCATTAGTCCAACTGCTTATTTTTTTTATAATTTCGCTTATCCTACATTTAAATCTAATGAAACCTTTATAATTAATTAAGTATTGTCTTTATTTTCGGGACTCTTCTTTCTGGGTTTTTTTGGTTTTTCAGATTTTTCTGGTTTTTCAGTCTTTTCTTTTTTAGATTTTTTGTTTATTATACTCTCTACTACATTTTCTAATTCTAATTTTATTAAGTTATTTGCTTTATCAATGTCAGTGTTCTTAATTTCATTTTGTTTCACAGGTTCGCTTTGTTTCACAGGTTCGCTTTGTTTCACAGGTTCACTTTGTTTCACATCTTCACTTTGTTCTGGATTTTCATCATCAACTGAGCATTCTTCACAATATTTACCTAGTTCAATATATCTTTTTCTTTGTTCACTATCAAGTGTTTTACATTTTCTCATAATTTTATTGGTTAAATTAAAAGTTTTTATGTCGTCTTTTATTTCATTTGGAACGACGAAGATTTGTGGACCATGTTCCATAAGAAATATTTGGTTTCTTTTATTATAAAATAATACAGGATTTTCATTGTCATCTAATTCAATAATACCACAAGTACAATAATTTTTATGTTGAATTTCGTCATCTTTTCTACATCTTGGGTCTATCACATCGACATCATTAATGTATTCTTCGAAAAAATCCTGCGCTTCTTCTCTAGAAGAAAACATAAAAATTTTTGGTGGATTTATAGTTATTGACGTAAGTCTCAATTTCGCTGCTTCATCTTCATAATACTGAAAATCATAACAACCTTCATGTTTATTATGGATTATTAAATATTTAATCATTTTATATCACTACAATAGTATAGTGTTATTGGTTTAAATTGTTTAATTATATTATTTTATAACAACATAATATAATTTCTATTATTTATCTAACATATTTTCCTGCCCTTACAAAAGTATCCGCAATAAAAATAATAAATATACCTAAAAATGAATATAATACAACTTCTTCTGTAACATTATTAGTTCTCTCATCTTGTTGATCCTCCAATAATGTTATCATATAATTAATTTTTTTCAATAGCACATCCTGTGATTGTTCCTGGTTGTTATAATTCGAAATACTATAATATGGTTTATTAGTCATATTTACATTACTTTTATATCCCGGTAAAATATTTTTATAATATTCTTCATTAGTCTTTTCGTCACCATAATTCTTATAGTCATTTAAATCTAAATCATTACCTCCCTCATAATTCGGTTGTGGACTTTTACCTAATGTTCTAAACACTACTTCATTATTATTTTCCATAGTAGCCATTGTTTCTTTTGGTTTTGTTTTTTGGACTCCTGCCGAAATTGGTTTAGGTGGAGGATTAAAATTACCCATATCATCATCATCATTATCTGAATTATTATGGAGTTTTTCTAAAACCGAATTAACTTTAGATGTATCAAAACTTTCTTTTGGATAAACCTTTTGAGTTCTATTATGTCGTTTTTTATTATTTAAATAATTATTATCAGAACTATTTGTAAATGATTCTGTTTCATCGAATGGGGCCGCACACGTTGCTAAAGACATCTCTCTTATTAAAAAATTAGATAATAATTTATAAAAGTCTCTGAAATTATATCTCTGAAATTATATATTTCCAAAAAAATTATATAAGATTATTTATATATGAACCTTAAATTAGTTAGTAAAAATAATGTCGGTTGCGTCGCTACATTAATACTTGTTATTTTATTAACACAAGCAAGAGTTTTTGATTTTTTGTTTGATACTTATTTAGGCAGAACAATACTTATATTCTCTATTTTAGGAATTAGTTATACTAACAAAATCCTTGGAGTTGTTGCTATTTTATTTTTAATTATAGCTTTTAATCAGAGTCCAATTAGATTAGGAACTATGGAAGGATTTACTGATCCTTCTGGAAATAGTTCTGATGATATTAAAACACAAATGAAAAATAAAATTGCGCAACAAATGTCCTCTTCATCTTCTAGTATGGGAATGAGTCAAAAACAAACCAGTGGAACTGAAGGATTTAATTTAATCGAAAGAGAGAGTTTTATGTTAAAGGGAAAGAAATCTAATGAAATACCTGTTAATCGCTCACAAAGTAACGATGTTGAATCATCCGATAAATCTATATTTAAAGAAAATTATTCCACATTTTAAAACTTAATATAATATATGAAATATTTAATATATTATATCTTTTTTATATTAATTATTTTAACTTCAGCGTATTTAAATGTTATAAATTTTAAAAAACAAGAACAATTCACGCCTACGATTAGAGAATATTATAGACCAGTTGTAAGAAATGTACGCGTTACCAGTGAAGGATTTTACAATAAAACATCTTCCGATATTTCAAATCTTTTTAGAAAATTTGGAATAATGTAAAAATATAATAATATATTATTTTAGTATAATGAATACAACACAAATACAAACCGGAAGTCCAATCAATAATAATAACACACAACAATTTGGTGGACAAACTACTATATTTACACCATTATTTAATGGAATATCTTATGTTAATCATCATATTATGTATTTAAACAATAGCAAGTTTTTCGCTGGAATTGTTATGATACTTCTTAACATTGGGTCTAAATTTATTACTATACAATTTAGTAAATCAACTGAAGAATACATGAAATACACTGTGAGTAAACAACTTCTAGTATTTTCAATGGCTTGGATGGGTACTCGCGATATATATACTGCCTTAGGATTAACTGCTGTCTTCACTATTCTCTCTGATTATTTATTTAATGAAGAGTCACAATTGTGTATTGTTCCTCCTAACTATAGAGTTTTACATAAACTTATAGATACTAATGAAGATGGAAATGTTACTGAACCTGAATTAGCTGCCGCAATCGCTGTTTTGGAAAAAGCAAAAAGAGAGAAACAAAGAAAAGCGCAAAAGGAAGCGTTTTCGAAATTCAATTTTGAAAAATTCTATACAGGTGATTAAATTTTGAAAACGTTTTTAGAATAAACGTTTTTTTGTTTTTTGACCTCCTTTTGTTTGTTTATTTTTTCTCGTTTCATTTTCTTGCTTTACTCCATTTTTTTCTGTTTTATTTTTTGGGTCTTCTTTGTTTTTCACTGTTTTTTGGTTATATACGGGTTTAATAACATACGGTTTACCAGTCAATTCTGACCATGATTTTTGGACAGAATTCCATTTTTGAGTACATTTCAACTTTTTTAATTCTTCTGGAGGAATACTTGTTCCTGGATATAATTGCATATCAATCGTCACTTGATACGCTAATTTTGAGGTTTCATCCTTCTTTTTTATCGGTGTTGTTGGGTATACTGTTCTAGGATATATAGTTTTTGAATAAGGAGATGTAATTGCTCCACCTATGGTAGAAACATTTTTTGTATTTGGAAAAACTGTAGTGAAAATTTCTTTAAATTTGTCACTTATTATTGCGTCTTTAAGTATTTTATTATTAATTAAATTATCCAATAAAATCATTATATTTTTATAGAACGCAAAAATTTCTTTATTAGATGAATCTAATGAACAATAGTAAGAACCATAAATTAAAAACATCATATAAATAGGTGGCATATCTGTTTTTTGAAATATAGTTACTCTTTTTATTAATGTATTGTATCCTGTAATGTAGTTTTCAGAATTCAATTTTGGTTGTCTATATTTGTATTTAAATGTAACTAATTCAAAATGACCACTTTTATAATACAAAAACATATATTTATTACAATTATTACCTTGTTTTAACAAAGCAAAAGGAATACTTATTGTTTCTGCTTTTTCAATAGTAATTATATTTAAATTTAATTTTTTACATAACGCTTCAATTGCCACATGATTTGCCCAATATTCACTACTCAATATATAATTTTTTAATTCATAATTTTTAGTTATCGGTTTAAATGGACTATAATAATCATCAATGTGTATCGGCACATTTATTATGTTATTTACCAAAAAATTATTATTTGATTTATACACTTCTTTCGCAATATCTATATAATTTTCTGATGATACTTCCTTTTGTTCTGACAATTCCTCGATTTTTTTTAACTGCGTCCTAAAAATATCATTTAACATATGTGCATTTAATGGCGCTATATTTTTCAGTAAATCATCAATATTATCTAATGATTCAATAAAATCATACACTAATCCCCTCAAATATTTTGGAGTAAATAAGTTATTATTTTTTCCATATATACCGCTTATTATTCTATTATTTTGATTATAATAATTATAATGATTTATACCATCAGAAACTGCTATAAAAAAACAATCGCCGCCACCACTATTTTTTACAATATCAATAGATTCAACACTATATTTATACGCTGAGATACTGAGATTTTTGGTTTTTTCTTTTATATCTACTGTAACCATTTTTTTTAATGAATCTTTGATAAATTTTTGACCATTTTCATCTGAATTTATATATACAGAGTTAATCAAATAATAATAATTTTTATTTAAAAAATAATTTCTTAAGACTAATGACGAATTTGAATAAACCATTTTATTTATCGGTTTTATTACTTGACTATTAATTGCTTCATCTGATGTCTCGCCGGTTTCCCCTGTTTCATCTGTTTCATCTGTTTCATCTGTTTCATCTGTTGTTAATTCTTCTACTCTTTCATCAACGCCTCTCTCTAACGCTAATCTAGGAACTTTATTATTTTCATAAGGAACAACAGAAGACTCCGTTGTTGTTGAATTTGTTATTGGTACTAACGCTGTTTCTGTTTCTTTTGTTGTAGTAGTTGGCACTAACGCGGTTTCAGTTTCTTTTGTTGTTTTTATTGGCACTAACGCGGTTTCAGTTTTAGGTTCTTCTGTTTTGGGTTCTTCTGTTTTGGGTTCTCTGTAACCCGTATAGTTAGGACCATAAACTAAAGC
>Ga0129336_10000196_pt1 | contig 32785 bp, 21 predicted proteins | sample CPB6_02_DNA_FD_96878 | JGI IMG/M metagenome (GOLD analysis project Ga0129336, IMG submission 96878) | Freshwater to marine salinity gradient microbial communities from Chesapeake Bay, USA - CPBay_Sum_0.6_0.2_DNA | ecosystem: Environmental > Aquatic > Marine > Coastal | place: USA: Chesapeake...
TAGCAGGACTAGCAGCACCTCTTGTATTAGGTCAAGAGCCAACAACTATTGCAGCAACAGCAGCTGCAGGCCTTGCAATTAAGTCAGCTGGTTTTATCAAAAGGCATCCAGCTGGTGTCGCACTTACTGCGGCTACATTTGCTAGCGGAGCAGCTATTGGCATGAACATTACTCCTTCTCCGGCTGCAGAAGGAAATATAGAAGAGGTTATTCCGGCAAGACAGTCAGCAATTAGAAGACTAAACTATTCTACTGCAGGGTTAGTTCAGTCTATACATAATAATAGGAGGATGTAATGGTAAATGTAGAAAGCTTACTTAGCCCCAGCGGAGGTAGAGGTTACGAAGATACAGTAAACAGCGGCCTGTCAGGGTTAGTTTTAGGTCTTGGACTTAGCGAAACCCTATACGATAAATTTCTTGGGAAACCTGTAATGGAAGAATTCAGAAGTAGTACCCAACCTGGGTATAAAGCAAAAAGAAATAAACTACTTAAAAGTCTAGAAGCATTAAATAAGAAATTAGAAACACTTTCAGACAATGACTATCCAACAGAAAACCCAGAGAAAGTTAGACGCGCAAGAGACAAAGTAAAGGAAGCACTAAAAAATCATAGAAAACAATACAAAGCCCAAAAATCAGCACTTAAGACAACTCTTGGAATAGATAAAAAATTTATTAAGGGTGCGTCCTGGATGACCCTAGTGTCTTTTGGGCTAGATATAGCAATAGAAGGATTTACTCCCGGAGTCAGTAAAGTAGCAGCAAGAAATGATCAACGATCTATGGAATTCCAAAATCCCCTAGATAGTCAAGCCTCATATACAATGAGGCAAAGAGCTGTAATGGCTATACATGATTCTATGATGAATGTTAAGAATGTCATAGGTAACGAAGCACAATTTATGCATCGGTAATTTATGAGACGTAAATTATAACAACCGTTGACCTTTAGATAATCCCGATGCAAATAGAAAAACTAAAGATCCTAATATTTGATATAGAGACTGCCCCTTCGCTCGGTTGGGTATGGGGCAAGTTTGATCAAGATGTAATAAGCTTTGATAGACACTGGTATATGTTATCATTTGCCGCAAAATGGCTAGATTCTAATAAAATTATTAGCTATGGCCTACCAGATTTTCCTGGCTATGAAAAGAATAGAGAAAATGATAAACATCTTGTCAAAAAGTTATGGGAACTGTTAGACGAAGCTGATGTTGTTATAGCGCACAATGGGGATAAATTTGATATAAGAAAAGCTAATGCAAGATTTGTAGTACATGGGCTAAAACCTCCTAGTCCATATAAAACTATAGATACTCTTAAAATAGCTAGAAAGAATTTTGCTTTTGATAGTAATAGGCTAGACGATCTAGGAAAAGTTCTAGGCCTAGGAGAGAAGGTAAGCACCGGCGGATTTAAGCTATGGGAAGAATGCATGAGAGGAGATGAGAAAGCCTGGAATAAGATGAAAAAGTATAACAAGCAGGATGTACTCTTACTAGAAAAAGTTTACAAAGCATTAAGGCCTTGGTCTAAGTCTCATCCTAGGGTAACAGTAGACTCTGAAAATATTTGCCACTGTTGCGGATCTTCTAATGTACAGCTTAGAGGATTTAATTATACAAAGTTTAACAAATTCCAGAGATTCATGTGTAAGGACTGCGGTTCCTGGACACAGGGTCATCCGCTAAAGCTACAAGCAAGATAATATGTCTGATATACAATATATTCCGGAAATAGATTATAAAGCAAATGGATTTACTCCTCTAAAAGATGCTCCCCCTGGAGATCTATGTAGTAACTGTATAACGTACTATGACATGTTGTACAAGAAAGGAGTAACAAAAAATCCTTTCCCCCCAAACTGCAAAAGACATATATCAAATGTAGCTGCTGCGCTTGACCCTAAAGATTTTAGGGACATAGACGAGTACGAGTTAGCTAAGATTATTACAGATCCTATAAGCTGGGCTTACGCTGAATTCGAGTGGGAACCTAGATGGTATCAAGAAAGAATACTGTCATGTACATCCGATAAAAAGCTTATAAGAGGCGGTAGACGTGCAGGCAAGTCAGAGACAATGGTTATAGAGATATTGTTTGAATTATGCACAAATGACAATCATACCGTCCTAGTGATTGCCCCCAGCGAAAGACTGGTTAGCAGATTCTTTGATGAAATGAGGAAGTTTATAAAAAAGAGTCAGAATATAACAAACTCTATATCTAGATCTACAAAAGGTCCAAACCTTATAGAACTTAAGAATGGGTCAAAAGCGTTAGGTTTCTCTGCTGGACCGGCTAGCTCTAACGGTGCTGATAAGATCAGAGGCCAGGATGCTCACTTAATTATTATTGACGAGCTAGACTTTATTAAAGAAAAAGACATTGACGCCATCATGGCTATCTTAGCATCTCACCCAGAAGCTAGAGTTATAGCAGCTTCTACGCCACAAGGTTGGAGAAAGAAGTTCTATACTTATGTAGTAAACAAAGATATTGGATATAAAGAGTTTTGGTTTATTTCTGCAGAAAATCCTACGTGGACATCTCAGCAAGAGCAATACTTTAGGAACTCATATAATGAGGCTGCGTTTACTCACGAGTTTCTTGCAGACTTTGGAGATCTAGAGGATGGTGTATTCAAAAGAAAGCACATAGATAAGTCTATTCAAGATTATCAATATTCCGATGTACCAGAACAAGGATATAAATATGTACTAGGTATAGACTGGAATAAGAGTGCTGGAACGCACATGGTAATAATGGGTTGGGATGGGAGTAAGCTGAAACTAGTCAATAAAATAGTTGTACCAGAATCTGAGTATATGCAGACTGAATCAGTAAATGAAATTATAAGATTACATACTATATGGAATTTTAAGCATATATTTGCAGATGCTGGATATGGCACTGCTCAAATAGAGATGATAAAAAGACATGGCCAAAGGAACCCATCAACCAGGTTGGCGGAAATAACTCAGGCCTTACATATGAATCAGAATGTAGAAATTCTAGATCCAGTATCTGCAAAACCAGTAAAGAAGTTTGCAAAACAATTTATAGTACAGCAGACTGTAAAACTATTAGAAGATGGAGCTATTATATTACCTAAGTCTGAAGACACAATGACTACTGTAGATGCCAAGCAGATGGGGCTTATACAGCAGATGAGAAACTACAGAGTAGAGAACTACTCAATATATGGACTAGCAAGATTTAGTCAAGGTGAAGACCATACCCTGACGGCGTTTATGATTGCCTGTGCGTGCTTTGTTCTAGAAGAGGGAGATCTAAAAGAAGTTCAGTATTCTACTAGAATAATAGGAGTTCCTGTTACCAGCAACAATAATCCTCAGTACAGTCCTACTGAACTGGAAAGGCTAGAGGATGCCAAAAAATATAGACTAGAGATGACTACAGGAAAGGCTAATACAGGACCAAAACCAGCCGGAGTCAGGGACCTGGATGTATCGGCTAGAAAGCATGGCCACATGTATGGGAGGTCTATGGGAAGTTCTGGTTCTACAAGAAATAACCTAGGTAGCCCTAGACGTAAGAGTTTCTGATGCCACAAAAAATTGGGTACAACGGAATACCAGAATTTGATAGGCCTAGGAAGCTTATCGAAGATGAAGATTTAGGTCCAGATGTTTTACGAGATGATAAACCTCCTCCTAAGGAGGACGCTAGAAAGGTAGCGACAGAAGAACTATTTAGAGGCTTAGCTAAAACCCATTTAAAAGGTAAAGTCCTGCTTAAGGGACTAGCTGGCATGGAGCCAGCTGCATATATCCCAATTGATGAGGGTTCTGGAGATGTATCAGCAGCAGCACTAAGACTTGCCGCATCTGAATCTAGGCAAGGTACGGTTATTACTTATGCAATGTTTCAGAGATCAGTTGATGCTATATATGAAGAAAAATGGCAAGTAAGAAGGAAGTACTTTAATACAGACATCCCAGCTACTGGGGCTTCCCAGGCTGTAATGATATCTCAGAGCACTAAAACTACTAATGAAGGTATATTTAATGATTTCATTAACGGAGTAGGAGCAGCCGGAGCATTCTTAGCCGCTTTAGCAATAGCTCCGTTTATGTCAGACATATTTCTAGCATTGTCTAACGAAGAATCTGCTGCTAAGGTTTCTTTTTCAGCAAAAGTATTAGCTGGTATAGCTATCCTGCTAGAGTTGGGCATAAGAGCAGCCAAGATAATAGAACTGTTAAAATCTTTAAAGGTTAATATCCCAGACTCAGAAAATGTTGTTAATAACCTAGCTACAGATAGGGAAGCTAGGAATAGGGCACTACAGGGAGCCGGAGTAGACTACGAAGATCTAGTAGGATCCCTGGAAAAAGACGATAACAAAAAAATTATAGATTACGTAGCCCAATACTACAACAGATATGGTGGACTTATAGGGCCAGGAGAATACCTGACTATAGATCACTGGATAGCTTATATGCACGTATCCCAGAATCAGCTCTTAATAAGAGGAGCTTTGGATATAGCAGATACCTACTCAGAAAAATTTGCTGAGCTGAGAAGTGGTGTTAGCTCGGACACGCCAATAATAGAATCTAGTGAAGAAACTGTAAACTCTAAACTTCCTAGACTTGATATCTCTGTTGCTCTATCAAGCTCAACCAGAGCACTGAGAGAAAGAAGTAATGATATGTATGATGATATATTAAATGCATTTATGTACCAGATAACGGATCAAGATATATGTTGTTTAGTTTCTCTTTTTGGAGCTTTCAAAGATACTGATCTTCTTAGAACTATAGCAGCAATCCTTAGAATTTTAGCCACTGATCTAGGATTTGAGATTGCTAACATGCTCAACCAGCTAAAGATGTATGTTACTAACATGATCATGGGAGCATTATTCCAACTTGTAAATGAAATGAATAAGATAATGCAGAATATACTACTTAAAGTTACAAAAGCCTTTACTGTAAAAATACCAGGGCTAGAGCACTGCATAGGATTATTAAGCATAGGATGGGCAATTGTAAACGCCCTACAAGTCTTGTTCAGAATCATAAAAGACTTGATAAAAGAAATAATGTCTATAATCAATGACTATGGTAGAGGAGACAATCTTGGGTGGACGGTATCGGCCGACAGGAGGCACTTATATGGCATAGCTAGAATACTAGAAGTATTGGCCACAAGGCTAGACATGGCAAGTGTGTGTGCTACCGACACATCTGAAAGCACACCTCCTATAGCAAGAGACGTAGAAATAAGTGACATCGCGGCTGGAGATGTTATATACAACATTATAGGAAAAATGCCTCCGAGTCTAGATATCAGTAATCAAGAAATTGAAAAGTACTTCGGACAGATGCAATCTAAGACAAGCCAACGACTTAAGTTCAAGTACGGAATATTAGACATGCAAAACGCTAAGAGCAATGATGGCAATAGTTGCATGGAACCATTGCCTCAAGAGGCTTTAGACGAGATTGTCAATAAATTAAAATCAGTCCTAAATGAAGAATAACTAATATGGCAAATATAAAGTTAAAGGACATTAAGCTAGCTCTTTCTGAGGCTACACTCTCTAATATACAGAGAGCCTTAGAAAAGAGGACAAAGATATTAGGAAGAGCAAGAAGTTACGAGTCTAAGGGCTATACAGAAAACTTTACAAGAAATACTAAATTTATTGCTCCAGTATACGATCTATCTGAAATAGCTAGATGTGCTGACGTTGAACCATATGTGATGAATTCTATAAAGAAGCACAGAATTCATATTCTAAAACATGGTTTTGAGATAGTAGGAAAGAATCAAAAAACTGTAGATTATGTAAACAATAGACTATACGAGATTGCTATGGTAACTGGTATACCTACCATGACTTGGGTCAGAGAGTTTGTCACAAATGTGGTAATGTACCATAATGGTTATCTGGTCATAAGAAGGGACGCTGGCAGGTCCTCTGGTAAGCAGGTCAGGATGTACGGCAAAGTAATAGATCCAATAGCTGGTATTTTCGTGATGGATCCTATAACAACCGAGGTAGAAGTAGACTACTACGGAACTCCAATAAAATGGAGACAAGCACTGTATAATAATAACAAAGCTGAAAGAGTAGAAAAACAGTTTGATGTAGAAGATATTGTCCACGTTGCGATAGACAGAAAAACTGGATTCACATTTGGTACTCCTTATCTCATAAGTGTCCTAGACGATATTAGAGCTTTAAGAAAACTGGAAGAGCTAGCCCTAGTGCTAGCAGAAAGAGAGGCTTTTCCGCTCTACCACTACAAGGTTGGCACTCCAGATAGGCCAGCTATGATCTACGAGGACGGATCTAACGAGGTAGATACCGTAATAGGTCAGTTATCTTCTATGCCTTCTCAAGGGTACATAATAACCAGTGAAAGACATGACGTACATCTTATAAGCAGAGAAAGCTCATCATTAGATATATATCCACTAATTGACTACTTTGAATCTAGAGTTTTAGGTGGATTATCCCTATCTCCTTTAGACTTAGGTAGAGGAGATACTGCTAACAAGGGGACTGCTACTAGCGTAAGTCAGAACCTAGAGAATTCTGCCTTAGACTATCAGACCGCTATCTCTGCCCAACTGACACAATCTATAATTATACCTCTATTGCTGGAAGGAGGATTTGATGTAAACCTAGATAACATGGTTTACTTCACATTCCCGTTAATAACTAAAGAAGAGCAGAGAGCCCAAGAAAATCAGGGTCTTCAGTTAATGCTAGGAAACGCTATAACTGTTGACGAGTTCAGAAGAGATTATCTGAACAAAAAGCCAATGTCGGAAGAAGACATGGCTAATACCCTTAGGGCAATGACTCTTGAGGACCAGATAAAGCTAGCTAGGGTAACAGCAAAAGCTAAGATGCCCCCGGCTCCTGCAGCTCCTACAAAGTCTGCTGCTAATGCAGCTGCAAATAAGGCAAAACCAGCTAATCAATACGGATCAAAGGTAAAAAGTAGATTTACAAAGAATGATCTCTTTGAGCCATTACAGGTATACTTTGACCATCTAAAAAAGGAAATTACATCTATATCCCCTACTGATACAATTTCAGTAGAAGACTCTGTTTCTATTTACATGACTACATTCGTAAAAGACTGTGTAGCTGCAACTTCTGATTCTCTCATGGATATGGTAGACTCTGGATTCTCTGTAGCAAAGGAGCAATTTTTAGAAAGGAATTCAGATTTTAATGAACCCATAGACTATATAGGAGAAAGATCTTTGTCAAGATTCAAGACTAATTTCATTTCTGGTTCTTACTGGAAAGTCTTAAATCCACATAAGTCGGCTATAATAAAGAGTCTGACTCCAGATTCTGATAATAATTCTAGTTCTTTCTTAGCAATCAAAAATATAGAAATAATCAAAAAATCTATACAAAGTCTGCTAAACGATCAAATTGATACCGCATTTAGATTCGGCTTCATAAAATTCGCAAAAAGAATGGGTTACAAATTTATTGAATTAGTAGATAGTACCAGCAAAGAAGTAGTTGAGCAAATACCTATAGGTGATGTCATCTATAAAGAATTCATACCAACTAAAGAAAATGCGAACTGCGAGTTGAGACTACCACTAGGAGATGTAAAGTAGTGAAAGCATTTAAGTTCATAGATTCAGTTCTTGTAGATCAACCTACAGAACTATCCATAAAAAGTCAGGCTATAGGAATTGTCAACTCAGGCAAGAATCCTAAATTAAAAGTAACAATGGACGCCACCCACTCCGGGGTGATTACAAATCGGAGAGTGTACCCAGGAATAAAGGTACAAAAAGGCTATAAAACATTCTTTAGTAAAACATCTGGTGGAGAAGCTGAGTATGATAAGCCAGTCCTTCGTCACCACTCTATAGATCAGGATCCTATAGGTAGAATAGTTAAAGCTACGTTTAGCCCTCTAAAGTCTGGTCAAGATTTTGATTATGATTACAAGATGCCGGACGCAGAAGGATCAAGAGGATCTGGAGTAGTAACTATTGACGCGATAATAACGGACCCTGACTCGATCCAAAAGATTATAGATGGTAGATATCTGAGCATTTCTGTTGGACATAGCACAGACTCAGTGGCCTGTTCCATCTGCGGAGATAACATATTCAAGTGCGAGCATACTCCAGGAAGGATGTATGGTCCGGGTGGAGAGGAGCTAGAAGGCGATAGCATTGATGATGCTCTAGAGGCTAAACTCTGTTACTACATAACTGGCAATATGCAATATAATGAGGCTAGCTTTGTCAACATGCCAGCTCAGCCTCCAGCCAAGCTAATAAACTTCCAGTGGGAAGACTGCAACAAATACGAGCAGTTAAAGAAAGACAACATCCTCATAGAGTCTATGAGTAGAGGGAAAAAGGCGATGGTTCGCGCTTTCTCGCTCCAAGACGAAAGTGGGGAATATAATCTTCTGAAAGGCACCTCTCACAGTGCTCAGAAGAAGACAATTATAGAAATGACCGGTCCAAAAACTACTCCTAATGTAGACAATGTGAAGTCTGATGAGACATCAAATGTCCCTCAGGCACTTAATCCTAAGTCTAAGAAGGACGTACACATGGATTCGGATAGGACCGATAATAGATCTAAACCTAAGGAACGCATTAACATGGACAACGAGGAACCAAAAGTGACAGATAGTGGACTAGATCCGGCTGTCTTGTCGGCCTCGCTAGAGGCACTCACGAAAGAAAGAGAAAGAATGCAGAAAGAAATGGCTGTTGCTACTACAAAAATTACAAATCTAGAGAAGACTGTTGAAGCTAAGACATCTGAGATAGAGAGACTCTCTAAGGCTCAGACGGACATGCAAGTAGAGATGTCCAAAGCATTAGCAACGGCTCTTGCATCAGTAAGAGCACAGCTAAAGAAGCCTGACACGAATGGGCTAGATAGCCTAGATAAGTTTAACAGCTACTCTGATAAACTTTCTAAGCGTTCGGTTGAATCACTAAAAGATTCTCTTGCAGATCTCATACTAGAGCTTTCAGATCAGATGGAAGTAGAAGTAAAGAGTGAAGCAAAGAATGTTAACGAAATTGTTTCACAAGATAAGGTTACAACACCTTCTCCTGTCGATAGCAAGAACAGTGTCCAAGCTGGAAGTAAAAAGCCTTCTAAGACTCAGGACAATTTCAAGAAACCTGTTGATCAGGTTTTTGGCGACTAATAATTAACGGAGTTTAATTATGGCATTAAGAATCCCACGTGGGTATGCGGTAAACCGCCCATACTTCCGCGAAGTCTGTGAAGGCGTGAGACCTAACAGCCAGGCAGCACCAAGACTGCCATTCACCGGACTAGCGCATGTTAGAATAGACGAAGTGCATCACGATCCTATCGTGATTGACGCAGGTACCATTATTGGTATCATAACTGGTGCAACTGGCACAGTGGCTGGCCACGGTCAGACAGATCAGAGAAAAGCGTTTGTTGCTGCCAACTCTGGCTTCTTTGTTCCAGCTATGATGGGCTACGGTACAAACGTAGTTGCCAATCAGACTGGAATTGCAACAGCAGGCATCCTGGCAAATCAGTCAGTTCTAATTAACATTGGAACTACGGATGCAGAAACAACCTGGGGAATTGCTGGTGCGTCGGGTACTGCATTCAACGTAAACGTTGGTGAAGTTAAGCCTATTGGCGTAGTGACGCAGCCTATCTACAGCTCATATCTACCAATAGCCTTCACAAACTACAAGAGACAGCACTCAATCGGTTTTGTAACAGATTACGTTATTCAAATTCCTGCTACTAACGATGAGGAGGTAGCGATAAACGCTGGAGATGCTGTGATGTTAGGCTCTGGAGTTCACCATGGAGCCGGTGTTGCTTCTCCTTATAGCGCACAGAAGCTAGCTGGAAGATACGCTAAGTTTAATAGCCTTGTCAATAACGCTGAAGAGAGAAGAATAGGTAGATGTCTAAAGAAGACATACCTAGGTCAGGGCGGAGCTAGCGTAGCAGAGGGAACTCTACTAGCTAACGCTCTTGCCGATTTTACAGCTGGAGCAGATCTTGCTGCCGAATTCGCAGGACTCGAAAGAGTTCAGACTGTACCAGGTCTTCCTGGCCTCTCAGGCTCAGAGACCAAGGGTGTACCGTCGTTCTTACTTGGGGCACGCGCAGACGCTCAAAAGCGTTTCTGGGCTCTGACCATTCTAGTAAGACTGTGACCAATAAGGAGATAAAAAAATGGAAGATATCAAATTAGACGCAACGTTTACCGAAGATCAGAAGAAGGTCGCGGTCGCACTCTACAAGAAGCTAAAGGACGAGGTTGACTCGGAGGTTAGCAAGAGAGTAGGAGACTTCAGAGGAGAAGACGAGTTTGTTGATGCCTCAGAAGACACAAAGCTGGCTCTCAAGGATCGCAAGAGACTTGACCAGATGACGAGACTATGGAAGAACAATGGCTATGTAGATGGTGCTAAGGAGCGCGTTAAGATGGAAGATCTATTCCGTAAGGATATAGAGCTCACGTCGCAGATGCGCGATAACTTCAGCACGGATCACCCACTCCTTCTTCCAAGAACAATCTCGACAATAGCTAGAGAGGCGATTGAGCCAAACCTAGTTCTTACTGGACTGCTCCAGAGAATCTCCTTCAGCAACGGCACCAGAATTGTGTTCCCTTCGTGGGGTGGCGCAATGCAGGCTGCTGACCTAGCGGAAGGTGAAGAGTATCCAGAAGGCAGCATGGAGCTAGCTGGTCAGGTAGAGGCTACGATTGGTAAGTCAGGTATTGCCCTAAAGGTTACCGAAGAGACCATTCGTTACAGCCTTTACGACGTCGTATCGATGCAGGTACGCGCAGCTGGCCGCGCCATGGCTCGTCTCAAGGAGAAGAAGGCTGTTGACCTGATTACGGCGGATTACGGCACAACTGTGCTTGATAACACGTCGACAGCCTACAGATCAACAACTGGACGTGATGCTTCGGGTGCCTACAATGGCACGCTAACTCTCGATGACTTGTTCGCGGCTTACGCGATCATGACAGAGAGAGGTTTCACGCCTAACACTCTGATCATGCACCCGTTTGCATGGCAGATTTTTGCGCAGGAAGGAATTGCTAGAGCCTTCGGATTCCACAACGGCCTAAGCCCACTAATGTGGCAGATGCCTCAGGGTCAGCCTGGCAACTCGCCTGGTTGGAGAGTCGGTGGTCTTAACCAGAACACCTATGTCTCGCAGCCACAGCAGCTAGCGACCACGTTTACGAACGTTCCCTCGCCATTCCCAACGACGTTCAGAATCGTCGTTACGCCTTACATGCCATACAACGCTTCGACGCTTCGCACGGACATCGTCCTCTGCGATTCTAACGAGCTTGGCTTGCTAGTCGTCGACGAGGAGCTGACAACGGACGAGTGGACCGATCCAGCCCGTGACATCAAGAAGATCAAGATGCGCGAGCGTTACGGCATGGCGGTCATGAACGATGGAAGAGGCATTGGTCTAATGAAGGGCATCAGAGTTGCCAAGTCGTTCGACTTTGCTGATAAGTTGTCGGTGTTCGTAACTGGTCAGGGCGCAGGCCTGATAACGAACCCGCTAACATCTGATGGCCAGAGCGGATTAGTCTGATAGTAAATAATTAGAATGACAAATAAAGGGGATGGTCCTAGATAGCTCTGGGATCGTCCCCTCATCAATTAATGGGGTCTTTAAATGAGTAAGATAATAAATATTTACAACAGTGTAAATTCAGGAAGAATGGCTATTGTTACGTGTGGACTCCATTTTGATAAAGGCGAGCTGACGTCAACTAATCAAATTTTAACTGAACTTGGTGCTATAGGCTATCCGCTTTACGGAGGAGTGCCGTACAGACAAAGAGTCAAGTGGGAGCCATTTGGCGTCAGGCACTCTGATAACTCAATCAGATATGCTAGAGTACAGTTTAGAACTGAGATAGATCCTAATAGCGAAAAATCCTGCACTGTTAGTGTCCATAACAGCGACTATACTGGCTATAGAGTTTTTAACTTTGATAATGCTAATTATAATATATTCTCTCAGGTTGAATTTCAACTAAGAATAAATGGGCAGACAGCAGTAATTAGAGGATCTCAGCTAAGCAACATAGATACTACAGATGATGCTGGCTGCGTCAGAAGATATAAAATATTTACTAGACCATTTAGCTCAATGCCTTGGATATGGGTAGAGCTAGTTGTAGATATTCCAAACCCTGGAGCGGTGGACGCGCAGGGAAACACCTGGACAAGTGCTCCTATACGACATGCCGAATTTTGGCTAAGACTTGGCTGTAGTTTTGCGCAAAGAGGCCTAGGTCAAACTTATGGACCATATAACGAAGCTCAAAGTAGATTCAATTTTTCCGAAGGAATAAATCTAGACATAGTTGGATGCGACTCTGCATTTAGATTTGAGTCCTCAGAATTATACGGAAAAACTAACGTAGGCACAGGAACTACAAGAGCTCAAAGATATTTCTTGCACGATCATACTAATGGGTATTTTAATGCTGGTCAGATGAAGATGGGGACCTCTAAGAACTGGAAAGGGGTATTACTTCTAGGGCCAGAGCACTGGATGTTTTATCCGGAAAGAACAAGTGAGATTTCTGCGGTCGCCAGAGGCTGGGGTCCACACATGCCTCCAGTTTTTGAGAACATAGATCCGCCACCTAATGTAGCAGCTCCAAGCGATCCCAATCACAGAACAGATTGGAAAACAAGAATAAATAATTTAATCAACTCCGCAGGTTTTGGTAACCTAGGCAGTAGACCTCACAATGCAACTCCGTATGGACCTAAGCCAGATATATCAGGACCTGGAGATCAGGGATTGTTCGGATGTGCTTATCATCATGCTCCACTATATCATATAATATTATCTGCGTATCCCCTAGAGTTACCTTATATAGTAAGGGCAATGAGACTAAACGGATTCAGACCAAACTTTATATACGAAGCAGATGGCAATAAATGGAGACTAGCTAATTATCCTGCCTCGTGGATATGGAATACTGAAATTTTTAATGGTAACGGAAATATAGGCGGAGCTAGCCCAGATTTTGCCGGTGTGTTATGGATGGGCTACGGAAGCCAGGCTCAAAAATCTAATGACGCTGGAGCCGTTAGAAATTGGGACAGTCCTGACAGACAACACTGCTCAATGCAATTATTTGCTGTCGCAGCTATTATGACAGCTGATTACTTTGCCCTTGAATTTTGTGATATGTATGCAGAGTTCATTGGAGCTGGAGTATCTGGAGTAATAGGTCAAGGAATTAGAAATGACGTAACAAATGTTATAAATAGCTGGGAAGCAGATAGAGCCTCGGCTAGAGTCCTAGAGACTCTTATACCTATGTATTATGCTACTGATAATTCGGTAGCCCGTATCGGAATAATTAGAAGATACTGGGAAGGCTATCTAAAGCTAACTAGCTGGAGATTTGGTAGAGCTCCATCTATAGATAAACTAGAATTTATGGATTGTAAAAATTCATGGGCAGGATCTACCGTCTCATGGAACCCCCCTGTAGGGGTTGCTTGGCCTGCGGTGCAGAGCTCGTGGATGCCAGGTGACCTGTTTTCTCTCTATGCAGGAGAAACTCCATTTATGTATCCATGGCAATTATCGTTTGTTGCTTCTTCCTGGTTCTTAGTTTCTAAGATGTTTAAAGATTTATATCCTAATGGTGCTTACATGACAATAGGAAATACTTTAGCACAATCTACGATTACACTACAAGATCCAGGTGGCAATAGAGCAATTATTTCCGAGTCAATTGCTAAAAACATAGCTAGAGATGTTGCTGCAACTGTTATTCTACACTGTACATGGAAATTTGGTCCAGGAGGAGCAAGTGTTAATATAGATGGGGACGGAGTAGGTAAAGAGTTATACTTTATATCTATGAATGTTACAAAAGGGCCAACTGACACACACGTTACCCAAGAAAGAGTTAACTATTGTTTCCCACTAGGTGGCATAATAAGAGGAGAAACATCTGGTACTCAAGCAAGAATATTAGTTGTCCAAGGAGCAGACCCATGGCAACTAAACCCAAACAATGGTGACTACAGAGATACACTTAATGGTAAACTATATTTAGAAAAAATTAGCGGTCCAGGATTCATAAATGATGGAAGCTACATATTAGAAAATTTAAACTCTATTACTAATAACTACAGATCTACTGAGTATTACCAAAATGGATTTGGTGCATTCTTGAATGCTGGATGGTACGGTATGCCAAGTTACTGCGTAGACGCTGGCGGCACCTCTAATGGCTCAGCCGGATTGGGAGCTAATTACAGAAAACCATTAACCTGGACACAGATGCTTGCTGTAGATAGCAGGAGAAGATGGAATGGATATACTTTAGGAGGATGGAACTATACTCAATTTTATAGGGACTATGGTATATGGCATGCGGCTGCTGTGACAATAGTATTAGATGGTCTAAAAAATAACTACTACACTACAGCTGATGCTGCAAGATTCCCAGTCTCTAGGCTCCAGGCAAAAGCGAATGTTATAAGAGATGACATGATTGCTCTCGCATCTAACTCTAGTAATATATGGGACCTAACTATATGGCCATTCTTTGCGATTAAGGCAGATTGGAGAAATATAGGATATATAGATATTACCACTAATAATATATTTATAGCTAGGTCTATAGTTCCAGCTCCGTCGATTACTGCGCAAAGAATTGTAACAAATGTAAGAAATCCTCAAGAAGTAACCGGTAGAACGCAGATACCAACTGCAGTCTTAATAGTAGTAAATCCTATAAATGTGATTATTCCTGTCTTAGGCTCTATAAATGCAAGAGGATTCCCAAATAATCGGACTGACGATCTTGCGCCCAGGATAACTTTAGACTTTGGTGCCCAAGCGGATGCTATATCTTCTAGTACTGATATCCCTGAGTCTGGAGTGCTGGCAGTCCGTGCCCCTAGTGGGCCTATTATAAATGTAGTAATAAATCTATCTATGGACGCTCCAACTAGGATACCGCCTGTTACAGTTTTCCCAGAAATACTAGTTGCGCCTGAAGATTACCCATTACCGACAGAAGAGGAAAATCCATTCTACGATCCTATAGATCCTAGCACTGTGATACTTCCTAGAAGGATTATCTATAGCACTGTGTTTACTCCTGATATTGGCATACCATCATGAGCAACCGATTTTCGGCCCTTTGCGGAGGGCAGGACCGAGCAGTGTGTGGGCAACGCCCCTACTGCTTAACCGATTGCGCCATAAAAATCGCTACCTATGGTGCAGTCTAGGGGGGACGTATAAGTTTGTACGTCCTCCCAATTTTTAATAAAGGAAAGTAAGATGGCAAGACCAAAAAAGTCTAATGAGATAGATGGAATAATAACTTCTATGGGATCTTTAGTTCCAGATCCTTCGCAAGTTGTAGTGTCTCCAGAGGGTACAGAACCTCCTAGAATTCAATCTAGCAATTCTTTAGCAGGAAGAGAGATATCCATAAATTTAAAGGCTAGCAGTTATTTTGGAGTTGGTCCTATTTGGCTTACTCCAGAAAATTACTGGTGTGTTGTACCAGATAATCTTACCTACGCTGAGTATGATACTATAGCAAAATCTATACAAAATGGAACTATTGTACTAGGAAAGGTATTTATCCCGCCGGTAGAGAAAGCATCTAACACTCTAGAGAAGTACTGGCTTATGATAGAGAGAAATGGTTTTGACAATAAGAAGACTAAAGCTGACTTTTCTATGTTGATAAGAAGAGGATCCGACTCAGGATGGACAGCTCTAGAAGTGGTAAATTATTGCCTAGAAAAGGAGAACTCCGGCAAACGCAGAAAAGAGGTCATCAGACTGCTAGAGCAAGTTATAAAGAATTATGATGGTCCGCTCAGACTGTACGATCCACCGGATAGTGGGCAAGGCATCAAAAAAGTTACTATAACTCCAGACGGCACAATGACGGCTACTACAAACTCGGGGACTGAGATCGCAAAGCCTGTAGCGGAGCCCTCTCCTCCTAAGGACTTTGTCCGAGGGAACAAGAGCGCAAGCCAAGCTGTTAACGAAATGTTTTCCTGATAAATGGCACTAATACTAGTCAGCTCAAATCCAGAATCAGCGGCGTCTGATTTTTATATAAATAAATCTCTAGAGCTGACTTATAATCAGCCTATAGACAGCACTAGTCTAACTGATAATGTCGTATTTCTGATAGACTTAGGATCTAATCAGAATGTTCCAGTAAGTATAGCACTGAAACCTACTGATTCAAAGGTTATAGTAGTTAATCCACTTGTAAACCTAAGAGAGAATACTAGCTACAGACTTATAGTGACTGGAGTAGACCAGGGAATGGGATACTCTCTAAGAGCTACTAGTACAGAGTTACTAGGAACAACTTCTGTAGTTTTATTTACTACCGGAGATAACGTTTATCAGATAGATACCACTATAGAAAAGCAGGCGTCTAACCTAACTCTAGAGGGAGATTTATTTCTTCCTACAAACATAAAGGCTTTAGGATATGATTTTACTATATCTAAAGTAAGACCAAGGAATCATAGTCACGGAATATCTGGAGCTATTACTGGAGACTCCACTGTTAGATTTAGCTTTACAAAAACTTTAATGACTGGAGTTGATTATTCAGATTGGGCTATTGTCAATGTATATCCATTATTAAATGATCCTCAGTATTTAGCGTACAGCGGCACATTAGCCGAAAATATAGCAATACCAGGATATACTATATCCACGAATAACAAAGACCTGCTGATATCTTTTGGTAGCGCATTACCACAAAATGTGGCGGTAGCTATAGACTTAAATAGCTCTATAACGTCTATAGACAATGAAGAATATGGGGGGGCTATGCAGTATATATTTAATACAGAGCTATCCACAATTGTGTATGGCCCAGAAATGGTGAAAAGAGAATTATCTTCTATAAACGATCAGCTAAATGACGACTATATTGGTGCTCTCTTATTTAAAAACTCCATGTTTTTATGGGAAAGGACAGGTAGAGGCTTAAACCTAGCTGAGTATCCATTCCCAGCTAAGCGCTGGGTACTACTAAGTACATTGCTGGATATAATGGAAGATAAAGATTATCATAAATTTGTGCTAGGAGGAACAAGGAGACAATTAGGAGATCTAAATGTTTCCATAGACAATCCCATAGGAAGGCTAGCTTTAAAAATAGCTAGAGTTCAGAAGGAAAGGGATATAGCTTTTGAGACCCTGTTTAAAGGATGGCAGTTCAAGGCCATAGCAGGATCTACTAGAGCATCATCTTCTATAGGGGACAGACTTTGGTATGATATTAATAATAGGTACACAGATCCTAATTATAAATACTTCCAATCGAACTACCCTGTAGCAAACGTTTACGTCAATCGTCACGCAAAAACCAATAACCCATTCTGGTACTAAAACATCATGCCAAGTTTCCTTTACACACACTACAAGAAAGCAGCCCTATCCGGGGCAGTTAGACTTAATACTGACAAGATCTATGCTATGCTAGTTGGTTCATCCTACGGACCACTAGTTGCAAACGGCACAGCAGAAATATCCCACATAGCTACAGGAGATGTTAAAGCCTATGAAATAGCAGCAGGTGGAGGGTACACCATAGGCGGGTTAGAGCTCGTAAATAAGACTTTGGTTGCCGACACTACAGACAAAGAAGGAGTTTTTGATGCTGATGACATTACTTGGTCAAACAGCACAATTACTGCGTCTGGTGCAATCATTTATGTTTCTGGATACAACAGCGGGCAGGCAAATGCTGAAATAGCTAAGAATGATGCTTTTGCTCAATCAAGAAGTTTCTTGATAGCGTTTGTTGACTTTGGCGCAAACCAATCCTCGTCTAACGGAACATTCAGAATATCTTGGAATAGCGAAGGCATCATTAACTGGACGTGATAGATGCGAGACAAGGAAGTAAATCCTATAAATACTTACTTCCTTGATCTAAGGAAACATTTAGAAGATCTTCAAACTACAAAAATAGACTTAAGTGACAAGTTTGACGATCTTATGAATGAAATGCTAGAGAATGGGTTTCAGTGGTTTGGTCTACGCCAGTTAGACTACACTAAACCATGCTCATGTAAACTAGTTTCTGATCCTAGATCAGGAAATTGTAAAAGATGTTTTAGACTTGGCTACGCCTTTACTGATTACATAGTTAAAGGTTATATGTGGATTAGTGCTTTAGGAATAGAGTTTAGGACAGCTACTGGCGACATATCTACCCAAAGAAAGAACTTAGTATTAAAACATAATAGACCAGTAAATAAATTTGATAGAGTGCTTCTGTTAGACATTGATTCTGAGACTGGTAAACTAAGGCAACCACTAAAAATAGTTAGAGATTTTTCTGTACAAGATGTTATATCCCTTACTGGCAAGAATGGTAGGGTAGAGTTCTGGAAATGCTCTATAGAAGAAAGAGCCTTAGACGATGGTAGGTTTGCAGATCAGGGAGTAGATTTTGACTACAAGGGGAATAGGTCAAATGCGGAACCTCAGTGACCTTCCCGAGTTTGGAGAGAACTATATACAATATTTTGATCCTTATTTGCAAAGCTTTGAGGTAAGGAGAAAGTCTAGAACAGACGGTAATCTATCCCTAGCTGAATCTATTGAGTATATTGGGATCCTAATGGCTAAGCATCAAATGTCTTATATACCATCTAAAAATAATAAAAATATAATTCTGTTCCCCTTCTTATTTGTAGAGCCGAAAGAAGGAGACAAAATATTAAATTTTGATACTAAAGAAGTCTATACTATTGATCAAGTAATAAGAAATCCAGTGACTAATCTATGGGAAGGGTTACTAAAGTTTAACTTAGTTAATCCGCCTAGCTTAGAGCAATCTCACAGTCTTCAATTTTTTACACAAAAAGATAAGTACATTAGGTTTAGACATGAGATGCCGGATGAGATCCCAAATCTAATAGGTGCAAACCTAGAGAAGCTGTTATTACAGCCTCCACCTATATTTCCAACAATAACCTGGACAGTAAAATCCGTGGAACCCGGAAGCCTAGGAAGAGTCTTTGACTCTAAAAAGGAATACAAGCCCCGACTTAGGGAGTCGGTAAAAGACCCCTTTGTCATGGGACATACTGTCGAGATATATGGACAATTCTTTGATAACATTGTTCAATTTGATAGTTGGTCTAACGATCCACGAACCAGCGATAGACTAATTAGATGGTTTGAACAATTCATGAGATTAAAAGCTGGAAACCTAATCCAGAACGGTCTTAGTCAGTTACTATTCTTCAAACGAACCGAAGACGAGTACAATAAGACCTGGAGACAGGCTTTCTCAGTTAGAGGATCACAATACTACCTTAGGACAGAACAGCTAGAAGCGGTTTACTCTAAAGATATTCTAAATATTGACATAAACCTAGATGTTAGCTTTTCTGATCCACAAAATAGAAAATTTAACTCGCCTAGATGGATAGCAGACCAATTAGTTACAGGTGAGCTAACCAATCAAGAATATAGAGAACTATTCTACAGATCAGGTGAGTATCAATTTGGATCTATAGAACTACGCCAATAGGAGATAAAAAATGGCTGAATACCTTCCAGGAATTAATGTTACGCTAAACGACCTAGGGTTGAAGGTAGCACCTCCGCCCGCTGGTCCAAAGATTACTCTACTAGGAGTAACCTCAAACACAGGTCTTAGGATAAGAGAGCCTTACACGGTTGCATCCGTTGAGAAGGCAATGAATACTCTTTACTTCGATCTTCCGAGTGGTGTCGCTCCAGGATCAATTGGTCTTGGCGTCTACGGCACGAACGGCAGAGTGCCAGGAGAGCTTGCTCTTGCTATAGAAGAGGCTATAAATGCAGGTGCGCCTAACGTTGAAATTATGATTATAAATACTTTATCAGGAAATGCTCTATTAGACTATCTACAGCCTGAGAACGGCAACTCCCAAAGATTCTTAGACCTCTCTGGGGCATACGAAGTATTAAGAAACAGAGATCTGGATGTTGTAGTGCCGGTAGGTGTTAGCATAGATGTTCTATTTACTGGAGTAGGAGAAGGGTCACTTAACTATGGCAAGCAGCTTGCTGACTTCTGCTTCAGATCAACTCAAGAGTCGAACTCTGCGGTTGGCGTAATCGGAGTACAGAAACCTACTGAGTGGGTGTTTGAGCATAGAGCGTTACTTGCTGCTAATGCTGCCTATAAAGCAGAGATTAAATCCATATTTAGCCTAACTGGTAACGAGGCAGACGGTACCAACGATATAATGATTACTGGACAGTGGACTAACTCCGCACTGTTTACAAACGAAAAGAAAAAAGACGTGTTTGCAGGCATAGAGTTTGGAATGCTGTCTGCTGCTCTAATTAATGAGTGGCACGCTTATCACTCGTATCCTGGAGATCTATCTAAGTCTGCAGTAGACATAACAAACACAACTTATTACGCTACTCCCTACTTGAACTGGCTCTATGGAGCTGCTGACCAAGAAGGAAAAATGTTGTCTGATACCAGTGACTCTGGATCAAGAAGCGTCAACATAGCATACTTTGACTCCTGGCAAGCAACTACCAGCGAAGGGGCGTTAGCTGTAGACGCAAGATCTAACAAGGTAGATGCTGGAGCTTATATAAGCGTCTTTAGCGCGCCTTTAAGATCAATAGGCACTTTAGTAAGGTCTGTAGCACTAGGCTACGCTGCTTCTCCTGCTAACACAAGCAGAAACACAAGCGGCGCGGCGGCTTACGGTGGTAAGATAGTAAGTCTTGCTCCGCAGTCGTCGACAACCAACAAGCAGATAGACGGGCTAACGGCCATGAGACTCTTGTCTGCCAGACAGGCCAACGACATGACTGGAATGCGTCACGTAACGATGTACTCCAGAACAAAAGGACTGACGGTTGCAAGCGGAGTGACAGGGGCGTTTAACGTTAGCAAGTATGTCAGATCTGACTATACAAGACTGACTACAATGAGAATTGTAGCAGCTGCAGCAGATCTAATAAGAGCCGTTGGCGATAAATACATTGGCGAGCCTAACAATGCTCCTCAGATGAACGCACTTGATGCAGAGATCGATCAGTTGCTACTGTCGATGAAGGGTCAGGGAGCGCTCAACTCCTATGACTTCTCTATATCATCAACTCCAGATCAGAGAGTGCTAGGACAGTTGGATATAAATCTAACTCTAGTCCCTGCATTCGAGATACAGGAAATAAACCTAGTAGTTTCTCTGAGCAAGGAACTATAAGGAGGTAATGAAGCATGGCTAATAAAGGTGCAGCACCATCGGGTTCACAAGGAGCTGGAGGAAGCTCTTTCACAAAAACCTATAACAGCTTCTCTGGCGTAGACATGGTTGCTACGTTCGGAGGTAAGGTTATAGGAGAGCTACAGGGTATATCCTTCACAGTTCAGAGAGAGAAGGCACCTATCTATACAATGGGAGACGCCGATCCTAGATCGTTCTCCCGTGGTAAGAGAGGAATTGCTGGATCTATCGTGTTTACAGTTTTCGATAGATCCTCACTACTGGAAGTTATGAAGGATAGACCTTATATAGCAAATCGTTACTCGATCCCTCAGGGCTTCGAGATTGCCGACGTTAACATCAATACTATAGAAATATTGCCAGGAGTCATTGCTCCTGCAGTAGGAGCAGCATCTCCTACAGTATCCAGAATTGCCTTGGACAAAGTTCTAGCAAGACCAAACTACCTAGATCAGGTTCTACCATTTGACATAGTTTTGACTGCATCTAATGAGTACGGTTCTGTAGCAAGAATGATGATTCACGGAGTTGAGATCATGAACGTCGGGTCGTCAATGTCTATAGATGACATCACGACAGACGAGGCTTGTACATTTATTGCTACTGCGATAACGCCATGGAGCAATCAGGGCTTCGTCGTAGTTGGCAGCGACGGCAAGTCAGCCACATTCGCTGGCGGCTGATAGTGTCAAAAACGTAGTATAGGAGGGGCAGGAACAGTCCTGTCCCTCTCTATTATTTTAGAGGAGTATCTATGGCCCAAAATCCAATTAAGGTACATCAAGCTCTGCAGGCTATGGCCGGAGCTGGAATCACTGTTAATAAATGGTTGGGAAATGGCTTGGGCCAAGCTGCATGGTCTGCTGTCCAAAACCAGAAGAGAAAATATAACGTAAATTTATTTTCTACAGAGGAAGAAGCTCAGATAAAAGCAGATGCCTCATCTAGATGGTCTAAATTTAGAAATTTTCAAACCTTTTCTGGCTCAGATATAAAAGCTGTAATGTATTTACCTATGTTGACAAAGGCTTCCCTAACAGGTAAGGAAACAACAAAGTTTAAGATATTTGCGGACCTGCAGACTATCTCTATATCCTCTACAAGGTCAGTATCTCCAATTAGAGTATTTGGGAGATCTAGCCCGATAGGCTATACCAGAGGAGCCAGAACTTTTGCTGGATCTTTGGTGTTTGCTACCATAAGAAGAGATCCTTTCCTAGATGTTGCAGATTCTAGTATAGCAGAAAGTCTAGTAAATTCTACAACTTCGCTTATAGCAGATCAGCTTCCACCCTTTTCAATAGTTATAACTGCAGTAAACGAAACTGGGACTGCCGCCACTCAGATTATTCACGGAATAACTATAACCAACTATGGCACAACTTATAGTATTGATGATCTATACACTGAGACTACCTACACTTACGTAGCAACAGACGTTCAGGTACTGTCGCCAGCTGACCTAAGACGTGGTATTGCGCCTACCCAAGAGCAAGCATCAGCCTTCTTTAAAAGCATTACTGACCTGGTGGAGACCAGCTTGTCAAAAGCTTATGGCACTGTGGGGGAAATCACAAATAGAATTGACTTGCTTAATAATAGAGCAAAGCTGGGAGCACTATTTAATGATCCAGCTTCTAACGACCCGTACTACTTCCAGAAACAGAATCCAATAGTAGGGCCTTAATCTATGGAACAGGTTTACATTTATTCTACAGCATCTACTGTAGCTGCGTTCTTAAATGGGTACCACATAGAGCAGGCTTATGGATTTAATTACAAAGAATCTGTGCCTAAAATTCCTATATATGGGTACAACGATTATGAGTTCTCAAAGGCTGTTCGAGGTAAGGGTATAGTTCAAGGTATATTAGTTCTAAATTTTGTTTTTCCGGGATATCTGAGTGCAGTTCTATCTCATAGGAATGATACATTTATACCTAAGTTGTATAACTATAATCTACCCGGAGGTCCAGGAGATTACTTGCCATCTACCGAAAAACAGGTACAGGAGCGTATACTAGCAAGCCTAGAAACTGAGCTACCGGCTAACTCCGGGGATGCTAGTAAAAAAGCTAGAGCTGAATTTATAGCAAAACTAATAGCAAAAAATAACCCAAATTCTAGAAAACAAACTAAGGATGCCTTATCTAGGTTTTTTAATATAGATCCAGGTAATGCTTATGATGTATCAAATCTTAGAACATCCAGGGGTAAGATCAATAGCCCATTAATAGCTAACTCAGAACCTAAGATAGGAAATCAGATAGATATATATTACCAGGATCCGGACTTGGCAACATGGTTTGTCAGGTTCAACAACGTACATTTCACAGACGTATCACAGAATATATCGCAGGCTGGAGCAGAAGGAAGCTCAGAGCCTCTATACGAAATTTATGAATTTATTGCTAAAAACAAAGAGATAATCGAGATAAAGTAACATGGCTGACACTAATCAAATTGTAGAGACTGCTAAGAAGAACGGACATAGAGTATTTAAAGCAAAAGTAGCTGGAGTAGAGTGCATCTACCGCAGCCTTACTAGAAAAGAATTTAGGGATATTCAGAAGAAGCTAGCTGAAAAAACCGAAACTATTCGCAAAACCAGTACAGCAGAAACTGCGGAGACCCAACTGAGTCTCCTAAAGGAAGAGGGGGAGGAGGAGCTTTTCATGAGAGCTGTTCTTCAGCCTAAGATTGGGAGTCAATTAGACCTTGCTACGCTACCTGCGGGTATGATTCCATCTTTATCCGAGCTCATCATGGGAGCTTCAGGATTTGGAGATGACGTAGAGCCCCAGGAGCTGTGAGATGTGGACAGCACAGCTTATAGCCTGACCTCAGATTGTTTCGGTTTTTGGCTGCTCGATCTTCGTGAGAGGAACGAGCAGCTTTTTTTATATGACTACTTAGGTAACAAATATGTATTTCGCCCACTACTCCTATCCGAGATAGAATCTATAACAAAGGTAGCTCCAGGTATACCAGAGTATATTGTAGACGAATGGGTAGTAAATAAGTGTCTACTGGCTACAACTGCTAGTAAAGAATATTTAAACGAGACTGGACCAGCTGGCATTATACCAGCCCTTGCCGCCTCCGTGATACGGCTGTCTTCTCCTGGAGACATCATAAAGATGGCTCAAACCATTGACAGCGAGAGATCTAAACTAGAAAGCGATCAAGGTATAATCCAAACTACCATGATAGCTGGTACAGGAAATTTATTGGGCAAAAACTACAAACAGCTAACCGCTAGAGAGCAAAGTAGATATCTAGCTATAGCAGAAAGTATATTAGGCAAAAAATTGGAAATACAGTCTACAAAACAAACTGTAGACAAGAAAGGAAAGAAAAGACAAGTATCTCCAGAGACTGCAGCTATGCTATCTCCAGACGCAGCAGATAAACCAGACATAGAAGCCGACAATAAAATGTTTAGAGCCCTATAGTGACAGGACCTCCTCCAAACTATATTGCAGAACGCAGACAGCAAGAAATTGCTGCTCAGCAACAGGAGAACTCTAGCTGGTTACTTCCTTGGGGAATTGGCATTGGTGCGATTGCACTAGGTGCCAAAGTATACAAAACTGGTCTAGCTAAGGAAGGAAACCTAGTAGCCAACATGCTCCATTTCTTGGGGCATGGAAATAGTTTAACTTCTAATATAGATGCTGTAGCTAACTCTGGAGTTTCCACAGCAGCCAGTGGAGCTTCTGGTATAAAAGGCATACTAACCAGTGCCTTTAATCTTAAGACTAGACAGTTACAACTAGGACCTGTAGATCTAATAAGAGATGTAAGAGCTAGCTTAGATGTTTTAGGATCAGTAAGATCCGGAGATGTAAGAAATATACTCAAAGATAGGCTTACTGAGAATATAAACAGACGCCATGTAAACTACGGAAATAATACTAGCTTTTTTGGAGACGAGCTACAAAGAGTAAGAATTAAAGAAGTTCTAGAAGATCAAGAAAGATGGTCTAAGGTTATAGGAAAGAATGAGTGGTCAGCCCTTAGTAAGGGTGTAGAAGAAGGATTAATAACCAAAGAAGCAGCCCTAGACAGAAGAATATTTAAAACAAGAACTGGAGATATCAGAGATGTAAGACTAAGAAATATATTTATGAGGTCTGCCCTATCTGAGACTGGGGAGTTGTCTTTAGTACCTAAAATAGATATATTTGGTCAAGCAAGTGTATTCAGATCATTAGTAGCGCAGCGACAGTCTGTTGCAGTTCTAAGATCTGCTACATCTAGAGAAACGGGAGGTAAGTTTAAAGGTCCTAGATTCTTTATAGGTGGAAATATATTTGGATATACCAAAGATGAAGCGGGTAATATAACAGAACAATTACTTGCTACAGGACAAAAACTTAGGAAGGAAGGAGATCGTTTAGAGGCGATAAGAGCAGCAAGAGAAGGAAGACTAAAACTAGAAGTAAAGAAAAGAGAAGGAGTAGTAGGAGGCCTAGTCAGTAAGTTTGAAAGGGCTACTGGAGTTGGTACTAGCTTCGCTAGCCAAAAATCATTTTTTAATAGATTAATAGAACCTATTACAAGACTTAGAGCTCTAGCTAGAGGAGAAGCAGAAGTCATAGAAGTAGAGGCTAAGAAGGGAGCCTACGCTCTTAAGGTAATAGAAAGAGAGTTTGGTGGAGAGATACCAGAGCTAATAGAAAAAAGCACTCCAGGAACAATAGTAAAAAGAAATGTTCCCTACGCCGAACTGCCTTTTGTAGAAAAATTCCTAACGCTATTAGACCTAAGTCCTAAGTACACTCTAGCTAAAGCTGGAAAGGTTTTACCAGAGCAGACTATGGTTGGTGCCGACCAGCTGGTTACTAAACCAGTTGGCACCGGCGGATTCCGAATAGTAAAGGGCAGACTAGGTAGAGAATTCTTAGAAAGTAAAACTGCTACCGGATTTTATGCAGCTCCAGAAAGCAGACTAATACCTGGTATATCCTCTATATCAGATTTTACATCTTATCTGGCCTACAGAACTTCTGGACTTGCATCTACTACTCTAGCGGGTATCAGTTATGCTCCGGCTAAAACCTTTGTAGGAAACTTAGCCAGAGTTGCTGCAGTACCTATGATATATGGAGCAGCAGCGGAAGCTCTAGAGTACGGAGATTATGCTCTAGAAACTTTAGTTGGAATATCCCCTAAGAAAACTTTAGGAAGTATATATGCCGGTATCAGAGGATTCCAGCAAGAAGCTAGAGAGCTAGTAGGAATACAGCAAGCTCTAAAATCTGCTGAAGAGAACTATCCAGGAAGCGTTGACAGTGAGCTAGGAGTAGTTCTTAGAAGTATAGTAGCACCCGCTGCAACGTTTGCTAAACTTGCAAAGAGCACTAGTATTGGAAAAGCAATAGCTGGTGCTGCTGCTGTCTTTGCTGCTATAGGAGGACCTGAACCTGGTCAATCAGCACAAGAGCTACAAGAAGAGTATAAAGGACAAAGAAAAGTAGCTATAAGAAAAGGTAGATACTGGGGAATGGGTAATACTCCTTTTGGAGGAGGAGAAATATCTAGGTATGATTATAGCTGGTATCATAAACTTATGTCTGACTATAGGTATAAATCTATCTATGGATCAAAGGATGAGTACTTCACTTATCATAGTAATGTCTTTGGCGTTCCGTTCCCAACTCCTAGCAATCTAGGCGGTCTGCTCAATATATTCAATCCATACAGACTAGAAGAACGTCTATCAGAAACTAGGCCATACGAAGCTACATCTGAGATGTTTGAGGAGGTCCCAGTATTTGGACCAATCCTGGCATCTACTATAGGTAGGATGATAAAGCCTAGCATAGAGAGAGATCCAAGTAGATATATATCTAAGACTGGAGTTTTACCAGGCGGACTAGATCCACAGACAGCTAGAGATCTAGGTATCCCAGATTTAAATATTACTGCTCCAGATTTTGATGATCCTATAGCTAGAATTCAGAAGATGGCAAATGTTGCCACTGAACCTCTAGGTGTCTATAAATTTGCAATGGAATTCTTTGGTGTAAAATTCAGTCCGGAGTTCCAGCAGCGTGCAGAGTCAAGTTTAATAGACTCGCCTTCTAGACAACTTTATGGTATGCAGCTAGGAGGTATGTTTGGGCAGACAGAGTTTCTAAGAAGATTTATGTTATCTGATTACGGTATAACTGTTAATACTGCTGCAATGGTAAACAGAGTCGGCAATATGACGCCAGACTGGTTACCAGGATCTAACTCAAGATTTGAAAGAGACAGATCTTATTTTATTGACTTTGGAACTGGAGACCCATTCTTAAAGGTAGAAGACGCAGAATCCAGACTTCCTGGCGCAGGCTATGAATCTTTAAACCCTCTACACTCTGGTAGGCCAGGAGAGTATGATGCAGTAGACAGATTCTTAATTCTAGCTGATGTCGCACCTTATAGCCAAGCATTTAAGTCTTACGAAAAGATGATTAGCGGTATGCGGTTAGATGAGTTTTGGCAAGGTAAAGTAGCCAGAGCTCTTGAGTATAAGAAAGGTATGACTTCTATAGAAAATAGATATCCTAGACATATGGACTCTCTTATAAGTATTAACGAGAGTCTACAAACTAATCCTGTATATAATGTTACAAGAAATCTTTACGACACTATAACACATGACTTTTTAGCTGAAATACCATGGATAGGATCTAAGCTTGCGCCGTTTAGAGATCCTTATGAGAAGTACAGAAAGCAGTATGTAGAAGGGTCTGAGTTCCCTTCCTGGTTTTATCCTGGCGAAGACATAATCAGACCTATACTGACCGAAACAGCTTTATCTAATCCATTTATTGGAGCAGTTAAGGGAGCTGGTTTAGCAGTTATGATGAGTAATCCATTTACAAAATTTATGAATCCTCTAGCTATAAGTCAAACTCAATCATCTTTCTTTAATGTACCGATGATTTCTGCTGGAGCTGCGGCAGGAGCTAGCTTAAGTGTGGGCAGAAGCTTACTTGGAATGGAGCAAAATTATGTACCAGATCATGTTAGAGCAGAATCTGAAACTATAGAATACTTAGACAAGATTACATATCTTAAAAATAGAGCTCTAGAAGAGCAAGCTATTGAGATGGGCCTACCTTCTCAGGCAAAAGAATTTAGAAGGCTACAAAGAAAGACAATGGTCGGAGCTAGAAATCCTGTAAGCATAAGAGCAGCTCTGCCTAAGTCTTCTGATAAAAGATATTTTGATGTCTTCTTACAGACTCCTATAGAAAAAAGAGATGAGCTTCTACAGGGTTTGCCTCCTTACATGGGCTACGCTCTGACTAAAACTTGGGAAAGAGATATAGGAAAACAGGAGCAGGCCGATGCTGAGACAGCGGCTTTCTTTGCTGAAAAAGAGATACCTGACACTGATTGGCTAGGTTGGCACCCATCAGTAGACATACCGTCCATGAAATTGAATATAGTTCAACATGGGATAAACGGCATATCAGACAACTATCATAGATTTGGTTTTTACGAGTCTCACGAGAGAACGCTAAAGCAGAACTATCCCGATCTAGCTAATCAATCTATTAACTTTACTGCACCAATTAACTATGCCAATCATAAAAATATGTATAGGACTTTGGGTCAAAATATTACTAATAATCTAAGAGGATCTGTATCTATGGACGCTACTGCATATGGAGCAAGATACACCACTAGACTGCAAATAGATAGGTCTAAAGAATTATTAAACGACTACAGAAACGAGAGTAGATAATGGCAGCACCAGATAACCCAATCCAAGCTACTATAGATAAACTATTTTCTGGTGGTGCTTCAAAGACCTCAGACTACCTACTCAAGCTATCTGAATTTAGATCATCCGTTGGACTTAGTCCGATGGAAAGAGCTTCATTCTTAATTGCTAGCACAGATCCATTTGGAATACTTAGAAGATATGGAGAGTTTAGTAAAACTAGAACTTTAGAGGGATCTGCTAAGTTCAAAGGATCGACTCTAGAAAGGGTTAAAGTATTAGATAGATTTCAGAGCGTATCTGCAAAGATTAGCTCTTTTATGTCCGGAGGAAAGTTTGATATAGATACATTTGATGTATTTCCTCAGCTAAAAACTGGTTTACAGAAAAGACTATATTCTGCTTTTGGCAGGTTGTCACAAGTAGAAGGCTTAGAATTATTAGAGAAGGGTAAGGAAATATACCTTGGTAGCGCACAGTTAGGTTTTATACCATTACCTGTACAAGGTGCAAAAGGCACTCTAGAAGGCGGAATTGTACAGTTAGGACAAAGTCGTAGAGGTGCTTATCAATTAATGACTATGGGCCGTGAACTATCTGAACAATCCTACTCTGAAGTATTCTATAGAAAACTAGCTGAAGTGGTGGAAGATCTGAGCGACAGAAAACTGTCTGCTCCAGGAGCTGCAGAAAGAGTAATAAAAAAATTAAAAACTATATCCACACAACAAGTAGGCATAAGCGCAACTGGAAAGGCGCTAAAGCTGTCTGCACTACTTGGATCTCCAGAAAAGATAAGAGGGATGTCTGACACGGCTTTGACCGCAATGTATCAAGGTCAGCAAGCTGTAGTAGTAGAGGAGTCATTGGGCAGGGCTGGTAAATCTGGAGAAGAGTTTGTAAGTGAAATATTTAGGAAGAGAAAAGAATTTACTGATGCTAAAAGAGTTATAAGTCAGCTAACTAGTAGCAGAGGAGTCTCTATACCTGAAGATATTCCGTTCTTGAATAAGGCTCGATTTGGCGGAAAGATGCCAACTGCAGGTCAAGCTATTAGGGCTGCCTACGAGGTTGTAGATAGATACACATCTGTAGATCTGCCTGCAATGTATGAGAAGTTAGGCATATCAGGAATGTCCCCTATGAGCAAGGCGGACTTCCTTGTAGAAGCAAAGAAAAGACTTGTAGTATCAGCTAGCTCAGCAAATAGACTATTTGGAGCATTCTTTAGCAGAAGAGCTAGAGAAAAAGGTATGCATCAGGAATATAAATCTGCTGGAATTTCTAGATTAGAGTCTAGACAGATTATAAAATCAGGAGGAAGACCAGTACCTTTCTTTGCTACTGAAGAACAATTACTTCAAACTCCTAGAAAATTAGTAGCCACTAGAAGACCATTTAGAGCTTTAGTCTTAGACTTTAACAGTGAAATTGCTTCTCAGATATTTACTCAAGATGCAGGAGCAATATTTACAGAGAAAGGTTTAGCTGGTGTAGCTAGAAGACAGCATCTTGGTCAGATAAAAATAAAAGGTGCAGGAGAAAATCTATTACACGCATTTGAAACTTTAACTGGAGTTAGTGCATTAGATAAAAACGCCTTAGGAACTCTTGAAATATCTAGAGCAGAATTCCAAAGAGCAACTAACTTTTCAATAAAAAGACACTTCCTTACCGAGAGAGAAAGTGCAATAAGAAGTCTGGCTTATTCCTATTCTGGCAAAACAAAAACTTATACGGAGAGAGCTGGGTTTGGTATACTTAAACAAATAAGCGAATCTACATCTGCACTAGGAAGGATAGCTGGAGAAGGAGGCATACTTGTAGCTCCTGCCTATGAACAAGGCACTCTAAAAATGAATATAATGTCCAAAGGCATGGTTGCCGCTGGATCTACTGGATTAGTTTTAGGAGGAGTAAGAGAAACTGGAATTGCTACAAGAACTGACCATGTGTTAAATAGAGACTTAGATGCAGTAGGAGGTCTTAGAAACAAACTAGCTCAAGCTTTTGGTGTAGATCTAATTATAGCAAAAACAGATTTCCAAAAGATGGCTACTCTCGATGTCTTCCTAGAAAACTTCCATTCTATTTTACAAAGAAATGGTCTACAGGATCAGTTTAGTAAAATTCTAGGGAAGGGAAGCCAGGTTGTTGTTGCAGGAGGAGGATACACTGTTGCTACTGCTGCTTCAAAAGGTGAGGCCGCTAAACGCGCAATGCGAGTTATAAAAGAATTGAGAAGATTGGGTAATGCTGATCCAAAGTACAGAGAAATTGCGGATCAGATGCTGAGAGAAAGAACTAAATCAGTAGGTAAAGTAGGATTTGGTGGACCTATAAACTTAGCTAGAATTGGAGCTGCTGCCTCGCTTTCCGGCCTAACCGAGATGCAGAAGATTGCTGGAGCAGGAACTATAGTTGAGCTGCCTGGATTTATAAGATCAGACCAAAGATTAGACACTAACATGTCTAATAGGATTAAGATAACTTTAGGTAAGTTTAAGACTCTAGCGTTTGGCTCAGCAATGCTAGGTTATAAAAATGCTATGGAAGATCCGCTAGTTAGAGACCTAGCGTTTAGATATAAGATGTTTAACTGGAATCCAAAGAAGAATGACTTTGTTCTAGGTAACGATCATCCTATAAAGAAATTCCTAAGAGCTCTAACTGATCCAGATGCTCTCAAGTTAAAAGAGTCTGAAATCATAAAGATCAAAAACGGAGAGCTTTTCCTAGGAGATAAGAAGCTAAAAGCTTTACCAGATATACAACAATTTTCTAGCAAGTCTGGCGGAGTCAGCAAAGAAGCTTTGAAAGGTACAATACTAGATCCAGACATTGGTGATTTTTTCTATCTTGATCTAGGAAAGAAAACAAAATTAAATCTACTAGGGCAGGATGTAAAAGGTAAAGACATTCTAGGAGGAATGGAGCATAGATATATACCAATTCCTAAGAAGCTGATCAGGGCTGATAAAGCAGTAGATGGAAGGATAGTTATAGGCAAAACCCACCCTGGGTATGCTATGCTACAGATGCTTACTAATATAGAAGGCGGAAGAGGAGGGCAAGACATTGCTCCAGCTGCAATGAGAGCTATATTTGAAAAACTTGGCGGTAAGAAAGGCTTGCTAGCTAAGATGCATACTATACACTTAGACGAAGGATTCTCAGGAAGACTGGTTCCTCAACAATCTATTCTGTTGAATGCGGCTGACTTTACCACTCCAAGTAAGATATTTGATGCCGCTGTATCGAGAGAACAATTAATATCTGCAATAGAAACTAGGCGCGGCCAAGTAGACAAAAAATTATATGAGAGACTTCTAAAGACTGCTAAAGAAGATAAATATATGTTCAGTATGCTTATGGCTGACCCAACCCAGAGACCTGGGCATATGTCAGCGTTTAGAATTGAGTTACTTGATACTGCACTAGACGTTAAAGCAAGAGGTAGAGTTCCTATAGAGTCTTTAGGCATAGATGTGCAGATGCATCCCCTAGCCTATAAATTATTTGAAAGAGATACAGATAACGACAGAATAGCTATGCGGCTCCTAGGGGGCTCAACAGCTGAACTAGAAGAAAGAATTGCTAGACAAGTTTCTGCTATTGAGCCTTCTCTAGGTTACTTTGCAGAGAAATTCTCTAAAGCTGCCGAAACTGCTACTGCAGTAGGAAAAGTAACTCAAGAAACTTTAGGAGAGATGTTCTCAGCTTTTATAGGACA
>Ga0129336_10000199_pt1 | contig 32572 bp, 53 predicted proteins | sample CPB6_02_DNA_FD_96878 | JGI IMG/M metagenome (GOLD analysis project Ga0129336, IMG submission 96878) | Freshwater to marine salinity gradient microbial communities from Chesapeake Bay, USA - CPBay_Sum_0.6_0.2_DNA | ecosystem: Environmental > Aquatic > Marine > Coastal | place: USA: Chesapeake...
CGGGCAGGGGAGCCGTAGGTACGCGGTCTAGGAAAAATCGCACACCTGCGCGTGTCGAGTGCTGGTCTGGTCATCTGCGGTGTTCTCTCGCGCCTCGTCGAGAGTTACAGGAGCGGTGCGCTGGTAGTAGGGGTGACGTCGGTTCTCCCGTTAGTACGTGGTCTGCGGTGAACGGGTCGTCTGGTCGTGCTCCTTCGCCGCATATCCAGCAGGCTTCGGCGTTCTCTCTTACTGCTTTCGCTCTGGTCTTATAGGTTCCTTTGTAGTGAGGACGCGTCGCGTTTCGTACTGCTTCTCGTATCTTCGTACAACCGTCGCACCTGCTGGAGTTCGGCGTTAGTTGTCCGCAGTTTAGACAAGGCTTCTTAATCATTTCTCTATTATGAAGCCTGAGAACTCTCCGAATCGAAAGAACTCGTAGTAGACGAACGGGAAGATATCGCGGCTTATAGGTCGCTGGATTCCCGACAGGCTGAGTTCCTTCTGGAGGATTTCGTTCGCGTCTACGCCGCTCGCTACCTTTCCTGCGAGGGTAAGACGGCGGTAGATAGTGCCGATATAGCGAGAGGCGTCTTCGGTTTTATCTACGACGATTAGCGCTCCTCCTACGTTGAGGGTGTCGTAGAGGCGGCGGAGGTAAGGCTTTCGTTCTGCTATCGGGAGGAACATAAGCACGAGGAAGAGCGTCGCGACGTCGAACGGTTCGTAGTCGTAGTCGAGTACGTCGGCTAGTTCGAAGCGTCCGTATCCGTCGAAGAGTTCCTTCATCTGCGGAGAGTTATCTATAGAGACGGCTTCGCAATTACGCGCTTTCAGGGAATCGGTTAAGAGGCGCGTTATGTTTCCCGTCGAGGCTCCTATGTCGTAGAGCCTTCCGCCTTCGGGGAGGTAGTGCCTAGCGATATGCGCTACGGCTCCTGCTACGAGGTCATAGAAGGGTAACTGTTCCCGTACGTGCCGCTCGAAGCCTGCCGCTACGTTCGCGTTTTTAAACGTCCAGTCACGGGGTATTTCGAACGTCACGGAAGCCTCCTAAGTATCTCGTCTCTAATCGTTTCGCCTACGCGCTTCATCATTAGAGGAGGTACGGAACGTCCGATTCGTTCGGCTCGTTCGCGATACGTTCCTGTTAGTTCGAAGTCAGCAGGGAACGAACAGAGAGCGCGGAGTTCCCGAAGGTTAAACTTTCGCGGCTCGAAGGGGTGAGTTACGGACGCGGCTCCTACTACTCCTGCGGTAGCGGTAATCGTTAGGCAAGGCTTAACGGGAGAGACGCGGACGAGATTTAGATACTTACGCGAGACGACGCCTAGACGTAGGTTCTTGTATTCGCGTCCTATCGCGTAGCGCGTGAAATCTAAGTCTTCTCCTGTCTCAGGGTCGAACCTTCCGACGTGAGCAGGAATCGAGAGGTATTCGCCTAACGCGTCACGGACGGTAGGACGGGTAGGAAGCGGAGCAGGGAAGACAGGCGCTAGTCCTAAGTCCTCGCGTACTCCGACGAAGATAAGGCGCTCACGTTTCTGCGGTACTCCGCACCTAGAGGCGTCTACTATTCGCGCTTCGACGCGATAACCGCAGGAGCGGAGACGGCGAAGAATCTCTTTAAAGTATCCGATAGCGGTTCCTACGGTTAAGCCTTTGACGTTCTCTGCGACGAATACCTTCGGCTGGATATCGTTAAGGATTCGAGCGAACTCAAAAAACAGGTCGTCTGAGCGTTGCGCGGTATCGGAATAGTTACTTACGTTTCCCCACCCGTCTTCGCGTTTACCTGACGTAGAGAACGCGGCGCATGGAGGAGAGCCTTCGAGAAGGTCTACTTCGTCTAAGCCTGCGAGCGCTAGAAGGTGCTTCCCGTTTATCTCTCGTATATCGGCAGGGCTGATAGGTACGCCGTCGTGATTAAGACGGTAGGTATCTCGTGCCGCTTCGACGAATTCTGACGCGGCTCGTATCTCGAAGCCTGCCATTTCGAGTCCTAGACAGGAGCCACCACAGCCAGAGAAAGTAGAGATAGCCGTAAAGCCGTTCGTACCGCGAACACGGCGAACCTCTTCCATAGAAGGAAGTACGAAATCCATTACGTCGTCGAGCCGCTCCACTCGTAGCCGCACTTCGGACATTTATGTTCGGTAGCCAAATCGGTATCGACGGTAGGGAACGCGTCAGGAATTTCGTTTTCGATATCGGAAATAATCTCGTCGAGAGCGTCGCCGTCGAAGAGCGTTCCTGAAAGTTCGAGCGGAGTAGCGGCGAGTTCTTCCAGAATCTCTTTAAGAACGTTCGAGTCGTAAGTAGCGAGGTCGTTAGCGCGGTTATCTGCGAGCAGGATACGAAGCGCTCTATCATCGTCGCAGTCGATAAAGCCCACTTCGATATCGTTCCAGCCAAGAAGTTTCGCGGCTTTAAACGTATGATTCCCTGCGAGAATAAAGTTCGTTTCCTGCTGAACGACGAGCGGACGATACTGACCGTTCTCGCGGAGGCTTTCGCTAATCGCGCCTACGTCTCCCTGACGAGCGTTCTTAGGGTGAGGCTTTAAGTCGTCTACTGATACTCGTTCGTATCTAATTTCCACTTCTCGCTCCTTCGATAGGAGCGAAATGGTATCAGACTTTTAGCCTCTTCAGTAGCGGCACTACCGCTAGACGCCTCGCGGCGTTTCGGCTTCCTGCTTACTTTAAGCCGCAGGCGATAAGGAACTTCTCGCGGTCAAAACGCGGATTATCGTCCTCGAAGATATCCATAAGCATTTCGACAAGAACGACGATATCCGTTCCCTTCGAAATCGCCTTAGCGATTTTCTCGTAGTGCTTCCTAGTCATATTTCCTCCTCTTCGATTTCCGACGAGCCTCGTCAGGAGCGGCGATACCGCTCGACGCCTCGCGGCGTTTCGGCTTAATACTTTCCTGTACCTCCGCAACGGTTACACGTCCAGCCCGTGAAATTCCATTTATCTGAACCGCCAGCGCCTCCGCAACGAGGACATTTATCCTCGTCCTTCCACGTCTGGAGAGATTCGCGGCGAAGGCGAGCGTCGGTACGACGAGTCAGTTCGTTACGGACGTCCGTAATCTGCTCCCACGTCATTTCGTTAAGAGCGATATCGGCTCCGACAACTTTTCGAATTACTGCTTCGAGCGAACGAACACGAGCCTCTTCCGCCGCCGCGACGAGTCCGCCGTTTACGAGGTCGAGACGAACCTTCTCGCGAACGGTAGCGAGTTCCTCCGCCTCGTGCTTCTGCTCTTCCGCGAAAACTTCGGCGGCACTTGCGAACGAGAATCCGAAACGCTTATTAAATTCGTTCAGACAGTAGAACGTACGTCCGCTCTTCTCGTTCATCTGCTTCCATACAGGTTCGGAGCAGAATACGTAGCCGCCGTCGTAGAAGCCTTCGCCAGCCTCGACGCTGACGGAGCATACGGAGCACGTTCCGCGATATCGGTTATTCATAGGTTCCTCCTCGTTAATTCGTTAAGACGAGTCTAAGGTGGCTCCCGTAGGCGAGTCCAGAACCTCTTTTTCACCCGTAAATACGGTGTTTTAGTCGTATACGGGATTCGTCAGCAGGTCGAAAACGTCCGCCGCCTCTAGGAGCCAGCCGCGAGAAGGATTATCAGAGTGAGCCGCGAAAATCTTCTTCGTCGTCGCATTAAAGCGCTCCGAATTCTTTCGAAGATATCTCTTTAGGCGTCCTACTTCGATAGCGACGAACGCGCCTGATTCTCCTTCGAGCGCATAAACGTAAATCCACCATTTAGCCGTCGTGACGTTAATTCCAGAAGGCTTCCAGACGGATTCGTTTAAATCGAGTTCCTGAAGTGCTCGTATAGGCGCTTGGTGCGTCTCGATTACCATACGTCCGTTGCGGTATCTATCTGTTTTAACTTCGAACGCGCCGCTAGAGAGCGCTCGCAGAAAAGCAGTAACGAACGCTTCGCCTTCTTCGCCGTCTTTTAGGTCACGGACGAAATTAAAGCGCTCTAAATCGAACGACGGCTGGTAAGCCACTATTCCTGCTCTACTTTTTCCATTTCGAAAACGCGGTTCGTATGTCGCTCAGGATTTGAGCACGTAGGAGGCGTAGAGACGCGAACGTAAAGCGTAAGAGCGCGATTACAAGACGGACATACGAAGACTTCTCGAAACGCCGCTTTACGTTCATTATTCATACCCTTCGACAGTAGACGGGTGGCGACCACGTTCGCTCGACTAGCGGACGCGTCGCGATAGCCATAGTTCCGTCATTCGCAAGCCATACCAGAAGTTCTACGTAACTATCTCCTACGTCAGAATCAGGTAGGCGGCACTTCCAGCGACAGTAACCGTCGCTATCCGCGAGAAGCGTCGTAAAAAGCGGTTCGGGAACTTCGGCGTCAGTCATCTTTTTTCCGAAAGAGAAGACGCGGCAGTAACGCGACGAGCACTCCGCAGACGAAGTAAATCGTTACGAAGAGTTTCATTAGAGTTCGACACCCTGCTGAAGGTGAATACGAAGCCTGTCTACCGTTGCGAGAGCGTCGCGGAGCGCCTGCCTCGTTTTCGCTAACTCTTCCTTTACCTCTTCGAGGAAACGTCGCGCTTCGTCGCGCTCCTCGCGAAGAGTCTCGTTCGCCGTCGATAGGTCAGAGACGCGGCTCTGTTCCATAATTAGTTCGGCTCTTAGGTTGTCGGTCATTTCTTCTCCTTCTTTCGTTTGGATATTTCTTCTCTTAACTCTTTAATAATCAGGTCTAGTTCGTCTTCTAAGTCGCGTCGGACGACGTAGTGAAGTAGTTCGACTATTCGAATTAGCGTCGAAGTTTTCATTAGTTCCTTTCTCGTTCCCGTACCGCGAATCGAACGCGGCTCTGCGAAGGGGAAGCACAGAGACTACCTGTTACGGGATTTCTCGCCTAGCGGAAATTGGCGAGAACTTTAAGCGCTTCGATATCTGCCGCGCCTGTTTTACCTGTTAGAGCGTCGAGGTAGTTACGCTCCGCGAGTACCGTTCCTCCGCGAGTAGGACGGAAGTGGTGGCGGTAGGTGTTTACCGCTTGGAGCACTCCGTACGCCGTTCCCTTCCAAGGTGTTACGCGCTCGTCGTTCGTCCAGAGGTTGCGGAGAATCGAACGAGTATTTTCGGCTCGCGTAATCGCCTGTTGCGCGTCTTTCTCAGGAGTAGGAACGTACTTCGCTACGAATTTCTCGTAGTGCTTATCCGATACTTTCTGCGAAAGGAGCGCTTCGAGTTCACGCTGGAAGTCGTCCGCCATAGTGTGAACGACGTTAAGCGCGGTTCTCGCGTCCTGTAGACGGAGCGACGAGTTAGCCGTATGTCGAACGGTGTACGCCTCGCCGTCTTCTCGAAGTGCCGCGTCTCGCGTGTTATCGCAGACGACGATAGTTACCGTCCGCTTATACGTCGTCGCAATACTTCCGTTAAACGAGGTCGTCGCGAGAAGGTTTGGACGGAACTCTACGCCGCCTGCTCCTTTCACGTTCTCTGGCATTTCGACCTGAACGAAGGCGATAGCGCCGCCTTTCAGGACGCCTGCGGAGCCAATGGAAAGGTCGTCGTCGAGAATATTCGAGACAGCACCTAGAAGAACGTCGTCGTACTGGTGCGGCGCGTATCTGCTCGACGGAACTCCTAACACTTCGTAGGAATCGTCGCGGATAATCGCCTTACGGTTCGGAACTTCGACGTATCCGTTCGGAGACTTTACGTACATCGTCTCCTCTACTGCTTTCCACGAGAAGAGGCGTCGTCGGACGTCTTCGAGCGGAATCGCGCCGTCGTAGTGATTCGGTTCTTCGCTCTGAAGGTCAGCGCGATAGTGCCAAGCGTTACCGCGCTTCTCCGTGAAGCCGATAAGCATATTTTTATTCAGGTAGTCGAGAGTTTCGCGACTCATTAGTTTCTCCTTCTGTCGGTTTTAATTAGGTTGTAGGTAAGAGCGCCTGTAATCGAAATAAAGAACACGAATCCTTCAGGCGAGGGAATCGGCTCCGTTCCTTCTGCTTCTAAGCCACCAGCGCAAGCGAGTGCTCCGAAGAACGCGATAACGGTTACGACGAGTTTCGTCCTCGTCCACCGTTGCCAGTTCGTTACGTGAATCACGGAAGAACTACCTCCTTCTCCTCGTAGGAGAGAAGAACGGCTTCGGCGTCGAGTGTGACGTAATCGAGCGGCGTAGCCATTGGGAAGTGCTTATGTTCCTCGCAAGGGTCGCCGTAATCGGGAACGACGAAACGAACCGTAAGTTCGTAAATTCGCATTACCCGTACGTTCGGCTCTTCTTCGTCGAGCGGTCTAATAAACGGTTTATTCATTTAATTCTCCTTCTCTAGGTACTTATAGGTTTACGATATTTCGAGGGTGTAGTGGGGTATTTCCTGCTCCTTTCGTTAGTCGTTTCTTTTAGAACTTCTCTAGGAGGCTCTAAGAGCGCCGTAGGCAGGGGAAAGCCTTCTACGGCTCCTACGGCGCTCCTAGCGGCTCTAGGACGCTTCTCCGCGCCTCCTACGCCTTCCTAGCCCACGCGATAATGGCGGCTTTCTCCTCGTCTGTCGCGTTACGAAACGCCACCTTCGCTACTTCGCGCTTACGAAGAATCTCGTAGAGATAACGTAAGCCTTCGCGAGCCGCTTCGATATCGCCGTTCGTCTCGTCGTCGTCTTCCGCGTCCCACTCGTCGATTCCTCTTCCTGCCGCGTTAATAAGTGCCTCTAGGCGTCGAGTCGAAAGCCTCATTTCGTAACCTCCTCGTCCTGAAACATAAGGTCGAAAAGCGCCGTTACGGAGTGCTGAGTTCCGAATTCTTCTCTTGCGTCGTTCAGCATTTCGTAGTGGTGCCAGAACTCCTCGCGGATTTCGAGCCACGACATTTCGGACGAATCGTAAAGTCCTCCGCAGAGTTCGAGAAGTTCCCAGACTTCCTTTCCTTCTTCGTCGGTAATCCCTTCGAACTCCGAACCGTCGTACGGCTCGCGGAGCACTATCGCGACGGAATCCTTCAGGCGGACTCCCTGCGTCTTAACTCGAAGACGCGCTTCGTAATCGGTTTCGTACAGCATTAGGCGCTCACCTCCTGCCATACTGCTTCGCGGACGATAAGAGTAAGCGCTTCGATTACGTCGAGCGGCAAGTTACGAAGCGGCGTATCAGAGTGAATATACGAAGCCTCACCTGTAACTTCGACGGCGAGCGTATTAAGTGCTGACGTAAGAGAGTTAAGAGCAGGCTTAACGACGTCTTCGTAGTGCTTCTCCTGACGCGCTTTCTCTTCGCGGCGAGCCTTACGAATCGTTTCTTCTCTCTCTAGGCGCTCTGTTATTTCCTGCTTCGCCTGCTCGTAAGGAGCGCGGATAAGACGGGCAGGAACGATACGGAACTTACGAGTCGCAACGCCGCGATAAACGTCGTCGTAACTTACGAGGATTCCCTGACCGCCAGACGTCTTACGGAAATCCGCGAGGTCAGTCGAATTGCCGACGTAGTAGCCGTGTCGCCAAATTCCTTCGTACGAGTGCTCGACGTCTTCGACGCGAACCTTCGCCTCAGTGCTGTTATTCCAATACGAAACTTCGTCGAGCGGCGTAGCGCTCGTGAAGTATTCCTTTCCTACTTGGAGTTCTTTCCTTTTCATTTCCTTCTCCCTCTGTTTAGTTTTCCGACGAGCCTCGTCAGTAGCCGCGATACGGCTAGACGCCTTGCGGCGTTTCGGCTTACTCCCAAGTAATGAAGCCCGAAGGAGCGACGTAGGAAGGACTACCCATAGAGACGAGTTCCTTCTTCGAATACACCTCTTCGCGCTTGTAGACGCAGAGGACGAATCCGTTATACGGCTCTACGAAGAACTCGTTCTGAGCGTCGTTGTAGTAAGCGGCGAATTGAATAGCCCACTCGTAGTCTCCGCCTTCCCAGTGAATTTCTTGGCAAGTCGTCGAGCCGCTAAAGAAGTATTCCTTATCCGCGACGTATGGCAAGTCTTCGCGGTTCGCCCAGAAGCGGCGCTTTACTGCTGTCGCTACTTTCTTGGCTTCCTGCTTCGTTGGCTTCTTATACATTTCGTTTCCTCCTCTTAAGTAATCGGCTTATTCCGATACCTCAAATATAAGGTGGCGAGGAGCACCTGTCCAGAACTCGTTTTTCCCTTTAAAACAGGTGTTTTCGGCTAAGAGCAGGAGACGAGCCACGGCTTCCAGCCGCACCCGTTTACCTCTTCCGAATAGCGGAAAATCGTAAGCGCCGCGAGGAGATTCGTACGCGGTTCGAAAAGTTCGTTTCGATTCTTCAGCACGTTCTGAGTCTGGAGATATCCGCGAGGGTAGTAAGTCGTTTTCGAAGTCCAGAAGTAATTTATTTGAGTTAAGCCTGCGCTTCCGCCGTTCGGGTCTAGCGCGTTAAATGCTTTAGGAAGACAACGCGACTCACGGTGAATTACGTAATCGAGTTTAGAAAGATTCTCTTCTTTCCAGCCAACCTCGCGAGCGAGATTCCACCAGCCTCCGCAATAAGCGTCAGTAGGAACGGGAAGCGTCGTCGTCGTGCTCGTAGTGCTCGTAGTATCTGTAGGACGGCGACGAGCAGGCTCCGCGAGGGGAGCGCTTGCGGCTTCCGTAACGGAGAGAAGCGCTACAACTATGGCTAGTCCTAATCCGAAAAGTTTCATTTCGTGCCTCGTTTCGAGTGCTCGACTCGTTCGCGGAAATACCTCAACGCGGTTTCGAGTTCTTCAGTCGGTCTGTGCGCTAGTAAGGCTACTACGTCTTCTTCCGTTTTTCCTGTTAGGAACAGAGCGGCAACCGTCGAAAGAGTCGAGTCGTACTTGACGTATAACGGATTAACTAAAGGCTTCAGTTCCTGCTCTTCGAGTTCGTCGAGGTATCTTCCCTGATTAAGCCACGTAGCAGGGTGACAGAAGTATTTAGCGTCGGCTACGGAGCGCTTATATCGCTCGACTGACGCTAGGAACTCGTCGAACTTCGGAGCGTCTTCCTTTTCGAAGATTCGTTTAAAGGAACGGAAGGCGGCAGACTTTCCAACGCGTCGCGGATACGTCTTCCAAAACGCTTCGAAATTAGCAGTCAATATTGACGGTTCTTGACGGTTCTTTATATAGGAGTCGTTTACGTCGGAGTTACGCCTTTCTGTCGTCGTAGTTACGCCTTTCTCTAAAACGGGATTCTCTAAAGGCTCCTTCGTAGTTACACCTTTAAGCACGTATTCAGAACGGTGTCCTCTTCCGTTACCACGCTCGACGACCTCTAATAAGCCGCTCTTAACGAGTTCTTTAATAACGAGACGAACGTACGTATCCGTACAACGTGCTTTTCTTGCGAGCGTCTTCTGCGACGGGAAACAGTACCCTTCGTCATTCGCGAAATCCGCGAGCGCAAGGTGTATTAGTAACTTCTCGCCGCGATACGGAGAGCGCTCCCAAACGTGCGTTATCCACCTAATCGACATACTTCCTCCTTCTCCTCTTTCAGTTATTTCAGTAGGTCTAAAGCACCTAAAAGCGTTCGGAACTCCGATAATCGAATTAAAACTATTCCGTCCGTCGTCTCGTCAGGCATAGCGACCATTACGAAAGGTCGAGTATCGCCTACCGCTTTCGACTGCTTCGACTGATTCTCCGCCGCATAGAAGCGCGTCGCAATAGGAGACACCTGCGCTCCAGCCTTCACTTCGAGCCGTAAGTATCCTGCCCAATGCTCCTCGTGACGGCTATTCGCGCCTGCGATACCTAGCGCCTTACGTGCTCTACGAGCCTTCGAGTCGCCTTTACTTCGATTCCGCTTACCTCGCGCCGCAGGGTCGTTACAGCCGCGTATTCGCCGCTTACCGTCTCTCGCAGGACGTCCTAACGTGCCGAAGAGCGGACAGTTCGGTTCCTTACACTTCTCGCGATTACCTTCACAGTAATCCTTCTCTTTAAGAAGCGTCATTTAGTTACCTTCGCTCGCCGTACTTTTCTTTCATAAATGCGTTCAGCAGGAGTTAAGCCGCCGAATACACCCCACCTATCTTCGAACGGTTCGAGCCGTATAACGAGACTAAGACACGCTTCTTTTTCGGTACACGTCGCGCATACTGCTTTCGCCGCGTCAAATCTCTTTTCACTAACGCCTCGTGGAAAGAAAATTTCAGCCTTTAAGTTCCTACAGGCGGCGCGTTCCTGCCACCTAAGACTCATAGCGAATCGTCTCACCAATAGGAAAGTGTTCTTCTATCTCCCTGTTTATTTCTTTCCGTTTATAGACGTACTTGCGAAGCGTTTCGAGAGAGAGTCGTTCCGTACCGTCGAAACGAACTACGTCTTCTGCGGCACGAAAAAGACCAGCCTCTATTAGTGCTCGCTCGTAAAGAAGATTAGAAAGGCTGTTCATCGGATACGTCCTCTACTTTCTCAGCCATAAGTGCGGTTATTACTTTCGACGCTTCGACTTTAGTAATCGCCGTAGCCGTCTTAGTCGTATCTTCGAGGAGCACCTGAACGAACTGGTCGATATTCGCTACGTTCTTTTCCTTAGCGAGTTTCTTAATCAGCCCTAGTTGCGCGGACGAAGCCGACGAGGAGAGAGCGGTTACGGACGCTCCTTCGCTCTTCGCCTGCGTACGAGGCTTATACGGCGTCTTAGGTGCTTCCTTTGCGGCTTCCTCTGTCTGACGGTTACGAACCTCTTCGAGCGACGCGACTCGTTGCGTATCGGCTACGAGTAGAGCGACTATGGCTCTTCCCCACGCGCTCGTCTCCGCGTTCATTACTTCGGAGTCACGCGTAAAGTTCGTCTTACCTACCGCAGGCTCCGCCGCTACTGCTACTGCTGGAAGCGTGTCCTCTGGCGAACGGTACGCCGCCGCCGTGTAAATAATAAATTCGCGTCCGCCGATTTCCATAACACGGAAAGGTTCAGCAGGATTAAACGGACGAAGACACCCGTTCGGGTACTTCGCTCGAAACTCGCGAATACGCTCCGCTACGTCTACGTAGCCTTCCATTGAGTAACTCATTTCCTTCTCTCCTTATCGGTAAGTCCGCATAACGCGGAACGGTTTACTTTCTTTCTGGTATTTCTCGAAGACGTCAGGACACTCCTCTTGGAGTCTCTTCGCGTCTAGCGACTTTCTTCCCTGCTGTTCTTTCCACGAGATAACGCGAACGCCGTTAATCGTTCCTTCGTCGTTATCTAAGAGAAGACGAGCGAGTTCGTCCTTTACCTGCTTCTCTATCTGCTCCGCCTCTTTCGCCATAGTGCGAGCGTGGTCGAGTTCTTCGAGAAGCGTCGCCGCGTTCGACGGAAGTTCGATAGTCGTTCCCTTCGACGGGAAGAGCCGCGCTATCTGCTCCGCGTCGAACTCTTCGACGGAGCCGTTATACGGTTCGCCGTTATCGACGAGCGCTCCTAGACGTTCCGCTTCGCTAAGAAGCGTTTCTAGGAGAGCGTCGTTCTTCGGAAGTTCGAAGAGTCCGATATTGTCTCGCGAGTCGTGAACGATAAAGAAGACGGGAGCGCCTGTAAGGAAGCGTTCGATTTCTCCCTGTGCGAGCCACTCTGAAGGGAAGTCTTCTACGCCGCGAATCGAATAGCGGCTTGTGTGCTTCGCCTCGACAACGACGGACGGATTCTCTACGTTGTCTACCGCGTCGAGCGAACCGCTCCAGCGCTGACGACGATAAACGACGTCGGGTGTTACGAGCGACTGCGAGAGCAGGCGAGACGCTTCGCTAACTAGGACAGGCTCGACGAGCGTTCCCCACCTCATAGCGCCGTTCGGTTCGACGACGATAGGAGCCGTCGCCTTTTCGTAGTAGAGGTCTGCGCGTGTCTTGTATTTCGAAAGTCCGATTAGTGCTCCAGCGTCAGACGCGCCGAAGGTACAACGAGAGAACTCGTCGCGCCAACGGTTAAGAAGCCACTCCGTACTTCCGTGTTCGCTCTTCGGACTAAGCCGTAGTTCGTGCTGTTTCATTACTGCTCCTTCTCTAGGTTCCTTCGAGTATTACGTGGGGGTGTTACAGAGTGCCAGAATCCTGTACCACGAATAACTAAGAGTTAGTTAGTCGTTTACTTAATAGGACGTTGGCGTGTTTCGGGTATCGGGAACTTAACGACGTCGAGCCGTAGTAACTGGCTAAGAATTACGTCGTCTACGTGGTATCCCCACCGATTACCCGTAAGACTTCCGAACGAGATAGAGCACTTCCAACGCTTCTCCGTCGTCGTCTTCATCGCGTAGTAAAACTCGCGGTGGTGGCTATCTCCGTATTTCGGAGGACAAGCCGCGTGGCATAGTTCGTGGAGAAGCACCTTCCAAGAACGCGCCTCGTGGAAGCGTCCTGATTCGAACGGAACGAGGCGTAACGTAATTTCTCCCGAAGAGAAGAATCCGCCTCCCTGCCAATGACCGCTCGCACCTCGCGTCTGTCTCGTATCGGTAATAACGATTCGAGGAATCGGCTTACCCTTGTGGTACGGCGTAAGAAGTTTCCAGAGTCGTTCGGCTTCGACCTGAACTAACTTCTCGCGCTTCTTAACGAGTCGCTCGTTCGCGGTAACTCGTCCGCGTCGAGCCGCTTCCTTCTGCCGCTTCTTCTTCGAGCGCTCCTGCGTCCTCGCAGTCTGCGCTTCTCTCTTCTTCTCTAGCGACGGTGCGACCTTCTCTACGAGTCTTCCCGTCTTCGCGGAGCACGAGAGGCAGTATCGCCGTACGTCGTCGCGACGCGGCTTCGTCGGCGCTAGTCCTCCTTCTCCGCAAGTTAGGCACGTCCACCGCGCCTGTCGTTTAGTAGTCACCTTGTCCTCCTTCTCAGAACGGTGATATAGATATCTGGCTGTTATCGAATTCGTTTCTAGTTAGGCGCTCTTACGAATCGCGTCCATACGGACGAGTTTCGAAGAGTGCGTATTTGGATTACGACAGTAGGCGTCTCGCAGGCGAACGTCGGACTCGACGACTCGACCACAATGAGAGCACCTGAAAGCGCTTCCGCGATTCCTTCTCTTCTTCATAGGTTCCTCCTTCCTACGTCAATTCTAGCGTGTCGTGTTTTTTCGATTTCTGAAAAACACCTGTTTCAGACACGTTCGGAAAAAATCAGCCGCGTAAACACTCGTCCAAAAAATTTACAAAAAATTTTGCCCACTGTTTTTCGAGTTTGCGTCGGGTGCGCCCGTCGCGCCAGAAAATTGGACGCGACGGACGACTTACCCGACACTCTGCGGAGAAGGAGGACGCAGAGCGCTTTCTGAGATTACAGCCAAGCGCGTTACCATAGCAACGGGAATACAAAGAACGGAGTCATAGCACTCCGCCGCGTTAGAAGACTGAGCGATAACGACGTGGTGCGGTTTGGCGTCTTCGAGCAGGAAGCCGACGCTTACCGTTCGCATAGGTTCCGCGTCGATATCTTCCGTACTTATCCAAGACGTCGATTCTGAGTACGCGTCATTCCATTCGACGAGAACTAACACGACTACCAGCCCTCGCGTTTCCTGTCCTGTACGAATACGGGAGCCTGAAAGGTAATTCCCTTATCAGGAGCGACGAGCGCAAGCGCCTGCTGAGGCACTTCGTAGGCGAATGAATTCAGATAGGCGTATTCGTCATAGCCTTTAAGAGAACCGTTAATAATAAGAGAAGGCGTCGAAATGTATTGGTGCCAATGTCCTAGCCAAAGCGTTTGGAAACTTCCGTACGTCGCTAAATACCGTTGCGCTTTACGTGCTCGAAGCCGCATAATCGGCGGATAGATACCACCGATTCCTCCGCCTCCGCTCGCTTGGTCGCCGTGAGTTAAAAGGTGTCCTTGTCCGTAGATAGTTAGAAGCGCGTCCGCGCTCTCAGGAATCTGGAACGTGAACCGCTTGTCTTTAACGAACTCGCGAAGAAGGAGTTGCGACAGGAGCCAGTCGAAGTTCGTACGAACTCGTAACTTCGCTCGTGGCTTCCTGCTCGTTCGTCCGTGATTACCGACGACGGAGACGACGTGAACCTTTTTAAATTCGGTAGCGAGAAGGTCGAAAGCGGCGGCGAGGCGTTCAGCCCAATAGAGAAGGCTCGACATAATCGGCTCTTCGTTCGTCTCCGAAAGTTCTTCGTGGATATCTCCCGAAAACATATCGCCACCTAGAAGCACTACTACGCCGTCATAGGAAACGCCTGAGAGATAATGCCGCGAAAGTTTTACGACGTTCTCTGTCCACTTCTTTAAACGAAGTTCCGCGATAGTGCGGTTGTACGCGTTTAATCCGTCTACTTCTTCTGGATTAACTACCTCGTCTAGGTGAAGGTCTGAGAGCATTACTACGAGAGTCGCCGCGCTCTTCTTCGGCTTTTCGGGAGCCAGCCATTTAGGACGAGTAAGTTCTAGCGCTTCTACTTTCTCGATTACTTCTAACGAACGGCGAAGCGTCTCGTTCTCTTCGGTAAGACGAACCGATTTATCTATAGCGGCGTCTCGTTCTCTTCGAAGCCGTGTCGTCTCTATCGCGTTCGTTTCGGCTAATTCCTGCTCTAACTCGTCTTTAAATGACGTCATCTAAAATCTCTCCGTTTCTCGCACGAGCCAAAGACGTTCGAGAGATACGAATTCCGTACGTTTCGAGAACTCGTCGAATCGCCTCTAGTGAAATGCTCTTATCGTGAACTGCGGTAACGAAGTCTTCTCGTTCAGACTCAGGAAGTGCTTCGTATGCTTTCCTGAAATGGCTTTTATGTTTTAGTTTCGGCGGTTCGTTTTTAACCTTCTCTAGAAACTTTCCCATAGTCGTTCGCGTGACCTTCTAAATGACGGTCTAGTTTCTCGTCTACCCGAATAATCGACCTGTGGATAAAACGAAGATTCTCTACAACCGTTGCGTGGTCTTCGCGGTTCTCCTTCCTGAACTGTTGTAAAACGACTCCTAAGAGTCCTCCTACCGTCGTAATAACAGCCACAATGATAGCCGCCTGCTCCGCGCTCATAGCGGATTACTCCGAATCGGCGTCGTTCGGGAACATCTTCCTAAACGCCTCGCGAATAGCCTTCGGATTATCGGCAACGGCTGGAGAGAGTTCTATGTGAATCCAGTCGCCATTTGGCGCTCCCGTAATCGTCGGCTTCTTATAGTTCTCCCACGTGCCTCTATCGCAACGCCAGCCGCGTCCGAAAGGAGCCACCCAATAATCCAGAATTAGTTCGATTCCTAGAGCCTCCGCATTAGACGGAATAGTTAAGAGGTCGAGCCACTCGCTCGCTATCTTGCGTCCGTTCGGAACTCCTTTATTAGCCATTTTTCTATAAGAGAGGTCTACCGCTCTTCCCGTTGCGTGAACACTCATAGAGTCTTTACCGCGCTTAGGACGATTCGCGAACGTACCGTTATCCCAAAGAGCACGATTAGAACGCCGTTCGATTTGATTAACGAACGCTATAAGTCCTAGACGAGCCGCGTTTGTAGGACTAATACCGTCCGCAATACCCGTATATTTACGAGCCATTACGACTTCTTTCGCGCCTTCGAAGGAGCAGTATCGCGAAGCGCAAACGCGTTGTCGATTTCGTCCTTCGTAAGTTTCCCGTCAATAGAAGCCTTAGCCAATTTCTCTACGACGCTAGCGACGGCGACGAAGCCAGCGAGAGCGGCAGACTTCCAAACTTTGAGTTCAGGCGCGATAATCGCGCTACCCGTAATAATTCCAAGAGCACTCGAAACGAATAGCGCCGCGATTCTGCCAACGATATCTTTCCACTTATTCATCTGAGCCTCCGTCTAGGTAAGTCATTACTACGTGAAATGATATCGCAAGCGCCGTAATCCAGATACCTAAAGTCCGCGTAGAACCTGAAAGGGTAATTAAGACGAGTCCTGTTCCTGCCCACACCCAGACGTTCTCAGTTAAATAGTTAAGCCATTTCATTAGTGCCGCCTTCGAGGAGCAGGAAGAGGTGTCACAAAGAATACCGCAGATACCGCGACGACGGTACGCCGTTCCGCTACAGAAATAGTCGAGCCTGAAGGAACGTAATCGTCATAGCCGCCGCTAAATACGTTTACTTCTTCTTCGAACTTCTGCTTCTCTTCTATAGGTGCGTCTAGTGCTGGAGTGAACAGAGTCGTAGATGTTTCGAGAAAGAGCGACGTCGAAGGAATCTCTTCGAAAGTTGTAGACATCTGGATAGTCGTAGTCGTCTCGCTAATCGTCGTCGTAGTGCTCGTCGTAGTTCGAGGAGGAATCGTCGTAGGAGCGCTCGTAGACGTCTCTACGAGGCTCGTAGAGGTCGTAGAAGCAGGTTCGATAGTCGTAGTAGTAGGCGGCTCTGTAGTCGTCGTAGGAGCCTCTGTAGTAGGCGGAGGAGGCGCTTCCGTAGTCGTAGTAGCAGGCGGCGGAGCCTGAGTCGTCGTAGTGCTCGACGTCGTAGACGCGACCTCTGTAGTCGTAGAGGCAGGAGCCTGAGTCGTCGTAGTCGTTTCTTCCGTCGTAGTAGACGCCTCTATTGTGGTAGTCGTTTCGCTAACAGTCGTCGTAGAAGGCGGAACCGTAGTCGTAGTAGTGCTCGAAGTCGTCGTAGTTACTGACGCGCCGTAACTCCACGTATACGGCTCGCTAGGAGCACCGTTACGCCACGCCTCGCAGTCACTCCACGTAGGCATAAGACCAGCCTCGTAATCCGCTAACGGCTGTAACATCTGCCAATTCGTAGACGAATCTACGTAGCAAGTCCACGTGTTATACGACGCTTCCGCTTTCGCAGGAGCCGCTAACGCTAAAACGGCGGCAGGAAGAAAAACTATCGAACCGCTCCGCCATTTCATAGGCGAAAAGATTACAACGTAATTATTCTTCTATAGGAATAAATATATCGTTTACTTCGTCGTATAAAAATCCCTCGCCAGCATAAACGCCGCGAAAATTAGCGTTATATGATGTTTGTAACCACGTTCCTTCGATATTTAGTGAACGAATAAAATCTTGTCCGACAGATTCACTTTCTGGGAATTCACCGCCGCCGCAGTCCTCGTTAGCGATAACGATTACACGTAACACTTTATTCTCGTTAGAAAGTTGCGCAAAATGAGCCATAATTAAATTTTAAACCTTACAAGAATAATTCCTGAACCGCCTGCGGCATTACCGCCGCCGCCACCACCAGTATTAGCCGTACCAGCAGACGACGCGCCTCCACCGCCGCCAGCACCACCACTACCACCGCCTCCAGTAGCGTCACGACCTCCTCCGCCTCCGCAATAGCGAGTTGTCAAAGCAGATTCTCCACGCCACGAAGAAGCGTCGAATCCTGCTCCACCAGAAGAAGAACTAGAAGCGGCTGAATAACCGCCGCCGCCTCCACCTGGATTTGGATAGTTATTACTTCCGCCTGAACCATTTTTTCCTGTTAAACCGTCTACTTGTGCGGAACCTCCTAAGCCGCCCGCATTTGGGGAATCGGCTCCTCCTCCTCCGCCTCCAGAAGCGCCGCCGCGTCCTACCTGTTGGCTACTGCCGCCGCCGCCTCCACCGAACGCGGTCAAACCTAAAACCGTTGTAGAAGTTACTGAAAGTAATGAGGCGTTTCCATTTGCCGCAGGTGCTCCAGTCGCTCCTCCTCCGCCGATAGTGATATAAGCGTTTGCGTCTAGATAAATAGTCTGTTGGCAAGGAGCCGCGCCGCCTCCGCCGCCACCATATCCAGTTCCGCCTCCGCCGCCACCACCAACCGCCAGAATATCGAAAAGACCAGCCTTCGTTACAGTAAGCGTTCCAGAAGCCGTGAACGTAAGCATTGTGTACGAAAGTCCGCCTACCGTTATCGTCGAAGACGACGAACCTCCGCTTGCGACACCGTATGAAGCACCGCTAGAAGGTCTTCGAGTCCAGCCTGAAATCGCTGTACCAGAACGAGCCTGATTCCCGTAGCGCGACACGTGCTCTCCTTACGCCGTAATTCGATTAACGTATCCGCCTATCATTACGACGTTCGCAGTAGCGGCGAAAGCACGAACGACGAGAGGCGTCGCGTTACCGACGATTACGAGTCCAGCGACTACGAGGATTAGTCCTGATTCAGCCGTAATCGTCTGTTCGATAAGGTCGTCAGGTGCGGTAGTGCCACCGAATTCGATAGTGAGTTTGCGGTCAGTCGTATCAGAGTTCACCGCGTAAAGCCAAAGTTCGTCGATAGTCGTAGTCGTAGACGAACCTGTATGGATAGTCGTTCCAGCAGTAGCGGTAGCGGCGACTTTAATAAGACGTCCGTTCGTCGAACCGCTTAACTGAATTTTTGAGAAAGTAGCCATATCTCTCCTTAACTAAAAATCTGAGCGCCAAGAATTATTTGGTCGTCGTCGTTAAAACGGTTAATAAGTGTCTGCCACGTCGTACCTGTATAAAAATACAGCATATTATCGGCGTCGATATACGCAAACATTCCTTCAGCCAGCGTCGGTTCTCCTGCTCCACCAAATGCGGCGTCACGAGCCGCCGTAGTCGCGAACCGCATAATTACTTGGTCTTGGAGATACGTATTGACCTGCGCGGCGGTCAGCACGTCGCCTGATACGAAGAGTTTTACACCTGCTCCTGCCATAGGCGTTTATGTTAGCGCATTATCGGCGTCGAGCACTCCATAGAGGACGTCGTTAAGAATAAATGGATAAACGAGGTCAGCAGGCGCGAGGCGAATAAGAACGTTATGCGCTCCAGCCGTAAGACTATGGCTAATTCCCTCTATCGAATAGTTCTGAGTAACGGAGGCAGGAGAGCCAGTCGAATAGGTTCTAGTTATTTCGATTACGTCTCCGATTTCGAGATTTAGGACGTCGCTCCTCTGTCCAGCGTTAATTCGATTCATAGAAACGGAGAGGTCGTCGAAACGGTATACAGGCTGGCTGTATCGGTCTAGGAGCGTATTCGCGAGCGTAAGCGCGGCGGCGTCCGACGCTAGGAGCAGGTCAGAAAGAGCGAGCGTCGTAATACCGAATTCGTCCTGAGAAGTCGTATCGTTCGCGTTCTGAACCGCTCCAATTTCCGTTTGTGTCGAAATACGGTTATAAAGGAACTCTTGTCCGTAAAGCACCGATAGCGACGAATAGGGAATATCGCTACCCGTATCTGAAAACGTCGCGGAGATAGTCGCGAAAACGGAAGAGATACGGTCTGTAAAGGTAAGAGTTCCGTCTTTAGCGACGTAAAGATAGCCCTGTTCGGCGTCAGCACACCTCTGGAGATAAGTAAGAGCGTTCGTATTCGCGTCGATTTGATAAGCACCTAAAGCCGCCGTTCCCGTATCTATCGCACGAGACGTAAGCGGATAATCGACAGCCGCTAGGTCTAATATTCGCGTTACTCGTGCTCCCGAAAGTTCTTCCGTAGGAGTAAAGGCGTCACCCGTAGTCGTATTAGCAAGAAGAACGAAATCGTCAGAAGCAGTAATAATCACTTCTGAAAGTTTGTAATCGTAAATAACGTCGATATCGGTAATACGACCAGTAAAGACGGGTACGCCGTCTAAAAGAACAGTTACTTTTCTGCGCGGAGTAATACCCGAACGTCCTAAAGTCGAATTCCAATAAGGCGAACTTTGATTTATCGGGTCAAACCTTCGGTCATTATTAAGCAGACGAAACGTAGCCGTACCAGCATTAAAGTTTGCGAGTTGGTCAGAACGTCCACGAGTAATAGAAATTTCGCGACAATAGGAAGAAACGTCGTCACCTAAAAGCGTTCCGTCGAGATAATCAGAATCTAAAACGCCAAGCGTCGCGCTATTTAACGTAAACGGATTAACAGGAAAGCCAAGTTCCATTAAAACGGTAACGGACTCACCCCAAGGAAATGTTGTAGCCATTACGCCACCGCGAGAGGAAGAGCACCATTACGACGCTGATAACGCTTCAAAGCGTCTACGATTTGGTCTCCAACCTCCGCGCCGTTCGTTCCCATACCAGCGTTTACGACGATAGAGATAGTCGTTCCGCCGAAGTCATCAGCACGAGAAAGAGGAATAATCGCCTCCGCTCCTGCCTCACCGACGAGTCCAAGAGTAGGACGCGTAACGATTCCGCCGTCAGCGAACGGAGTAAAGAAAGGATTACCACCGAAAAAATCCGATTCTCTAAACGAGGGTATAGACGTTGGAGGATTTAAACGAGACGAAACTTCCGCCTCTGTACGCGTCATATCCTTAGCCGCTTTACGGACGATAGCGGCAGGTGTCTCAGCGCGAACCTTACGAAGTTCTTTTTCCGCCTCAATAAGTTTTTCGATAGCGTCACGCTCCGAATCGAGAGCGTCCTTATACGCCTTCGAAGCCTCTACCTCGTCCTCCTTAGCCTTCGTAAGTGCTTCGAGCGCCTCCTTATATTCGTCTGAGCCTTCCTTAGCGCCTTCTACGATTACGTCATAAAGATAGTTCTGACGGTTAAGTTCCAAAGTCGCATCAGCCTGAGCCACCGTCGCGTCTTGTACCGATAGTTTCGCGTCAGCCAATTCGCGTTCCGCCTGCTCGATTTCCTCCGTCGTCGGAACCTGAGTACGAAGCCTCTGAAGTTCCTTCTCGCTATCCGTAATCGCATACGTAGCGTCACGAACGGCGTACTTCGCCTCCTCTAGAGCGATTTCGGCGCGGCGAATCTCTTCTGGAGTAGCACCTTCTTGCGTACGAATCTCCTGAAGTTCTCGCTCCGCTTCACCTAAGTCAAACGTGGCTTCTTCGAGGTCGAACTTTCGTTTCTGAAGGTTAATCTCCGCGTCTTCGACGTTACGAGCGCTTGGACCTTCACGGAGAAGACGTAGTTTCTCCTCAGCCTTCTGAACGTTCTTAACCGAATCTTCGACGCTCCAGTTAGCGCGGACGAGCGCTCTCTGTGCTTCTTCTACTGCTCGCGCCTGCTTTGCGGCTTCCTTCGAGTCGCGACCATAGCCTTGTGTAACGCGATTAAAGTTCTCCTGCGCTTTACGAACTCCGTCCGTTGCGGTCTGGAGTTTCTTAAAGGAATCAGATACGCGGTCACGTACGTCGAGAAGAGAGCGTTCGGCACTAGAGACGCCTTTAAGCGCGTCGGTGTACGTCTTTAACTGTTTCTGAGCCTTTTCTATAGGCGACTCGCCACCGCCGCCGCCGCCTCCGCCTCCTCCGCCGCCGCCGCCACCGCCAGTTGGCTCTCCTGCCATACGTTCCGCGTTCTTAACTTTCTGAAGTTCACTAAGAACGTCCGTTACCTTCTTCCCTGCTTTATCTGCCGCGCCTCCGATACGCCCAAACGTAACTTCTCCAATTTCGCCTAACTTCGGCATATCTATACCTACGGCGCGAAGAATTCCACCGAAAAGATTTACGCCTTTAATAACGATATTTATGGCGCGAATCCAGAAATTTACCATTGTCTCTAAGTAGCCAATAACGGCGTTAATAACGAAATTAACTACCTTACGGAATCCTTCGAAACGTAGGTATGCGGCGGCTACCGCGACACCTAGCGCGATTACTGCCGCTACGACGATTCCTATTGGATTCGAAAAGAGCGCGACGTTAAAAAGGTTCTGCGAAATCGTCGCCGCGATAGTAATTCCGCGCAGAATCGTAAACGCTGTACCGATAGCCAGCAGTAGGTCTACGAAGTTATTTCCGCTCGACGTAACTTTAAGAAGTTCGCCGCCTAGATATTTAAGACCAGCGCCAATACCCTTCTCACCGACGATATCGGAGAACTTCTGGAGGCGCGGAAGAACTTCGTCGTTAATAAATCCAAGTAACTGTTTAAATACGGGAAGGAGCGCCGTTCCTAATTCCGCCTTAATATCTTCGAACGTCGCCTTCATAATTCGCGTCTGATTCGCTACGCCGTCGCTAGTACGCGCAAAGTCTCCTTGCGCTAGAGCGGAATCCTTCATAATAAGCGCGTAAGCCGCTTGCGCTTTCGCCGCCATAGGAAGCGTTCCAGAAGTCGTAGTAACGAGTCCTAGTCGAAGTGCCTCTTCCTTTAGCCGAACGTCATTAAGAGCAATACCGAAACGCTTTAGCGGTTCCGTCTCGCCTGAAAGTCCTGAACGGAGCGCTAGAAGAACGTCGTCGATATTGGCGTTATTAAACGAGGCGAGGTCTGCGGCAAGGGTAACGAGCGTCGTACTCATCTCCTGTGCTGGCTTCTGCCCAACGCCGAAGGCTTGGAAGAGATTTCCGTACGTGCCTGTGGCTTCTAGTGCCGCCTGCTTAGAGATACCTAGATTCTTTGCCGCGTCGTCTGCGAACTTAACTACCGCTTGCGAAGACTGACCAAAGACGACGTTTACCTTCGACATTGACTCTTCGAGCGCGGAGCCAGCGTCTACTAACTTTTTACCAATAACGGCGCTCGCGACGCCTACTACTGCTCCGAACTTCGCAATATTCTTTAGCGCGGTAGTCGCCGCCTTATCGACAGTACGGAACGCATACGTCGCCTTATTTCCAGCGCCGTCAAGTTTCTTAAAGTCGTTAATCGCCTTATTTATGCCACGCGAGTCAAACTGCGAAATAATAGGTACGACGACTGCCATTTACGATTCCGTTTCTCGCTCGCTACCGAACTGACCGCTACTACGCCGCACTTGGAGAGAAGCGCGTTCAGACTGTAGTTGTCTCTGCGAAATAGTTCCACCAGCCAGACGCTTCGACACCATTTCTTCGGTGCTCTTCAGACTCGCCTTAATCGAGCCAAGAACCGCTTCCAAACCGTTATTAACGGTACGCCACATAATACGAGACGGCTTCTCGAAGCCAGCAGTCTCTAAACCTTTTACAAGAGGAATCGACGGCTTACGAGAGCCAGCCATATCTAAGACGACGCCACCAGCGTCTCTCTGACGAAGGCGAAGAATAGGAACCTCACCCGTCATACGGTTCGCTCGTCCGCCGAATACCGCCGTTACACGGCTTCGTACTTTACTTCCGTCCCAGTACGGAAAACGAGACTCACCTTTACGTTCAGGCGTCGTATGCCAGTAAGAGACGGGAGGCTTCGTCGGGAACTGAGTTCGAGCGCGACGAACGAGTTCGTCCGCAGGCGCTTTAATCTGCTTACGAATACCGTTATATAGCGTTCTATCGAGGTAATAGAGTTCTTTAAGCGTTTCGCCTAAACCGTATACCTGAACTTTCGCGACCATAGCGCATATGTTACTCGACTCGACGCGTTCTCCATTTACGAGCGTTATACGCATTTACGCTTCCATAGATTCCTGCTCCTAAAAGGAATCCGTACTGACGCGTTGTAATCGCGAAAAGCACCCAGAGGCACTCGTTAAAAAACGCGAGAAGCCACCCATACCATTTACCTCTTCCGATAACGAAAAGAGCAGTAACGCCGATAATCGAAAGAACGTATGGCACTAACGGAACCGTTTCTTTCTCGCCTGTTCGTGCGCCTTTTCTTCTGCTCGCCGCTTATCTTTTAAGTAGTTCGCTACGGCTTGGAGCATTTCAGGCGACTCAGCCAACAGAACGGACGGCGCTATTCCCGTCTCTACTGCGAGAACCGCTATTTCGTAGTGGGCTGAGTCTCGACTAAAGGGCTGTCTTTCCCTTCGATAGGTTCGACGGACTCGACGGAGTTAATCCAGTCAGGGTCGAACGCGAGCGTCGTCTTACCGCGACGCTTCATACTGTGCCACGCGAGCCACGCGAGGTCAGTAAGGCGAAGTTCTGAATCGAACTTAGTAACGCTCTTATTCCACGTTCGTTCGAACGAAACGAAGTCACCAAATACTGCTTCGAGTTCTTCGGTTGAGCCGTCTACGAACTTTACTTTTAGCGGAATTTTCATTTTATCTCCTTCTTTTAGTTACGTTTAAAAATTACGAAAGCGCCTTAACGATAGTTCCACCAGTAAATGTGAGACTCATCTTCGCAAGTTCTCCAACGGCTCCCATAACAGGATTCGACGCGGCGAGATATGCGTTACTAATCGTATATGACGGATTTGTGGCACCAGTTGTAGCGCCGTTCGGCTTAATAACGAGAGTCGTAGTCGTGCCGACGAGAGGATAAATCGTGGCTTCGACGTTCAGCGCCGCAAAGTCCTGATTAAATTCGACTTCGACGGAATTATTTTGGAGTCCACCCGTGAACTTATGTCCAGAATCTCCAAAGGCTGTTACCTCGACGGAATCCATTTCGTAATTAACGGTGACGCTCGTGGCGTGGTCGCTAAGAACTACAGAATTAACCGATACGTAAGCGTTGGTAAGAGCGAGAACAGCCATAGTAATTTCCTACTTTCCTTAAACGGTTGCCTTAGCGACGGTTCCACCAGTAAAGGTGAGCGACGTCTTTGCGAGTTCTCCAACGGCTCCAGCAACGGGCGTGTGGCTCGCGAGGTATGTCGAAGAAACCGTGTATTGCGGATTTGTGGTCGAAGTAGCCGCGTTTACTGCTTTAATTACGACAGTCGTTTGAGTGCCGACGAGAGGATAAATCGTGGCTTCGGTCTGGCTTGCGGCGAAATCTTGATTCATTTCGAGTTCGACGGAGACGTTCTGGAGTCCGCCAGTGAACTTATGTCCAGTATCTCCGAACGCCGTTACCTCAATGGAATCGACTTCGTAGTTAAGGGTACAACTCGTACAGAGACCACTTACGGTAACTCCACCAACGGTAATCGAAGGATTAGTAAGAACGAGAACAGCCATTTTTATTTCTCCTTAACGTCTTCGGACTTCTTCGCGGACTTTACGGCTTCGATATGTCCGCCAGAAATCAGCGCGTCAATATTTAAGCCGCTAAGGGAAGTTTCGTCAATAACGTCGCCTTCGTTTAAATCAGCAAGTCGATTACTCAGAACTTTAAATTGAGTCATACTCTTCCTATCCGTAAACGGTTAGCGATAACTGTATTTCTAGAAACTCCGCGCCGTCTTGTGAGAGGCTCGAAATATCCGCACCTGATGATAGCACCAAAGTTTGAGACACTCCACCGAGTGTCTTATCTGCTTCTACTGCCGCTCGAATACTTTTAGCGCCGTCATAAGAAAGGAATTCGTCGAGAAGAGCGTGAGCCGTTCGGTCTAAATATCGTCCGACAATAACGCGAATCTGCCAATATGTTTCGACGTCTCCGCCAGCGAAAGCGCGGTGGTAATTAACCGAAGTTAAGACGGGAAATGCGAGAGGCGGATTTAACTGTTCGGGCTGATACGAGAAAGTACGAAGTCCGCTAATTGTCGAAAGCCGCGTTTTTAAGCCTTCTGCGACCTGTGAAATCGTCGCCGCCATTAGATAACTCCGAAGGCGCGGTAAGGAGAGAGCAGGTCGCGAACGTCTGGGTCTACAGCACGTACCTGAATAGCCATATCTCCGAAACCGACGACTCCTAGAGCCGCGTTGTAGCGACTAAAGCCACGAATAGAAAGAAGAACGCAAGCCTCGCGGACGTCATTTGGAATAGACGGCCAGCCAAAGGTTCCCGTAATTTCGATAGTTGGACGAGGCGGCTGATAAAGGAACGGAAACGATTTATCACCCTGAGCGGTTAGACGCGTATATGGTCTGCTCTGAAGAGAAACGTCGGTTGGCTCTAGGTAGTAATCAGAAGCGCTCCACGTAGTCGCAAACGTACCGTCACCTGCGGTATCCGTCTTAACTACAAGCCCTGTCGCCGTAGCGAGGTCAGGAAGACCAACAGAGAAATCGTCTACAGGAAATAACTTAATCGTCTTCGTTGTCTGATAGAAGAATCGTCCGCAATAGCCGTCAATACGACGCGAAGCGCCTTCTATCGACTTCTCCAGAAGCGTGTCGTCAGTCGAATCGGTAAGCCGAAGCGCGGCTTTAACCTCTGCGAGGGTACAGTAGCCGTTCGTAATAGCCACTTACTCGCCTCGTTTCTTCGCTCGTTTCTTTACTGCTCGTTCTACTACAGGAGAAGCCGTAGCCGTTTCTTCGACTTCGATTCCATAAGCGCGAAGAGCCGCGTCTACTTGTGCGACTCGTGCCGCTAGACCACGCTGAACGTAGCCTTCTCGCTCGATTAGGAGCGCCTCGATTTCTTTCTTCATTTCCATACGTTCCTCTTCCGTAGTTAGAGCCTGACGGCGGAATTAACCGCCGCCAGACTCTACAACTACTCGACGTTAGAACGTCGGTGTGACCAGACCAGTACCCGTGATTTTTGCGAAAGCGTTCGGGTAGCGATTTGCGGTAAAGGCGCTGTAGCCATACACCACCATAGTCACGTCGAGTTCCGCAACCTTCGGCTGTTCGAAGCGCAACATCATCGGAGAACCGTCGCCCTGCTCCCACAGGTGCGCCTCTTGCGAGTTACCGATAATGATGACGTCCTCGTTCGTTCCTGCGCCGTTAGCAGTCGTAACGTTCGCGTCGGTGATAACGGGGAATCCTGCGATTTGATAACCGCTATTTCCGTACACGACACCTGCGCTACCCGTAGCGACGGCGTTCATTGGACCTTGCGGCGTCGGAACCGCCAACGGACGGTTGGTGGTATCGAGTGCCGCCAAAATCCAAGCCAAGCGGCGCGGGTGCATAAGGATAAAGTTTGGACCTCCGAAGAACGTGGTCTGAACCTTCTGAACCGCGTCGAGAAGTTTCGGATAGAGTTCCGCGACGGTTGGCGAAGCGTCGGTGTAGGTGACGCTCTGACCAGCCTGCGAGACGGTAGCCGCAACGATAGTGCTGTCCAACAGCGTGTGGTAAGCGGAAACGAGGTCAGCCATAACGAGGCTGTCTACGTTCGTACCGCGCTCCAACGCCTGACGGCTCACGTTCTGCTGACCTGCGATAGTCACCACCGAGACGTCCAACTTCGTGTCGTCCATATTCGTCTCTTGGACGGCGGCTCCTTCGGTCTGCTCTGCGACGGCGGTTCCAGTCGTGACCTTCGAAATCGAAATGGTCAGACCTTCCGCAGGGAGTTCGTGCTTGCGAGCGATATCCGCGAACGGACGACCTGCGCGAGCGAACGGAGCGGCGAGTTCCGTGAGGAACTGCGGAACGATAAGACCAGCGAAGTTTGCGCTAGTCACGTCGCGGCGCTCTACGCGCTCCTCGTTCATATGGCGAGCGAGACGCTCCTTAGCGGCGAAGTCGTTGTGGAACTGCGCGGCGAACGCGTCTGCGACGAACGAGTTCTTCGACTGCTTCGAGTAGGTGCGCTCTTCGCGGACGACGCGAGCAGGAGCGGTGACTTCTGCGATTCCGTTCGCCTTGCGAAGTTCTGCGGCTTCTGCCGAACGCTTCTCCAGTTCGACGTGCTTCGAAATCTGCTCGTCAAGTGCGCGAACCTCGTCGAGAACGGCGGAAACGTCCGCGTCCTCTTCGGTGCTCAGGTCGCGAGCCTCGTCCTTCGCCTTCGCGATAACGGCGTCAGCCTTCGCGAGAGCGGCGTTGCGCTTTTCGGTAAGTGTCTCTGAATACTTCATTTGAGGAATCCTCCGTAGTGAGTTGTGGAATTTTCTTCAGTGAAGTATTCGAGTGCGAGTATCGCGGCTCTACTTCGGCTGACTGATTCGTGCTCTCGCAACCTCTTTCGAGCGAAGACGAGTAAAAGCACTTGGCTCAATGTTAGTAGTTTCGTTAGTGCTTCGCAACTCCGCTACGGTGCTCTCGTAGGCAGGGTAGGTCACTACCGAAACGTCGTATAACTGAACTTCTTTAAGTTCGCGAATACTCCTATCGGTGCTCCACGAATCCTTAATAGTCCTAAATGCGAAACTCATCTGCGAGAGGTCGCCGCGACTAAGAGCACTCATAACGCGAGCGGCGTCAGGATTAGACGGGTCTAGTTTCGCCTCGACGCGAAGCCCACGTTCGTCCTCGACGAGTTCGAGAGTACCTGACTTAGTACGAGCGAGCGGAACGCCTTCGTGGTCGATAAGCAGGCGGACGTCAGCGCCGTCCTTAATCGTCTTCGTAAACGCGCCGCGCTTAACGTACTCTGTCCAAGGCAACGGCTCTGAAGGCGAATCGAAGACGGCGGCATAGCCAACGAGCGTCGAGCCTTCGCCTTCCGCACGAAGTTCGAGATTCGTATATGCGACGGAACGCTTCTCGTCAAACGCCTTCGTTACCCAACGAACTTCGACGTCGCTCTGAATCTGTTCTTTATCTCGTTCCATAATCGCCTCGTCTATCCACTTTAGATTCCTTTTATCTAATTGCGCTACTACTCGCTCTGCGTATGCCTGAGCACGACGAGCGCTCTCCTTCGAAGAGCCGCCTCCCCAGAGAAGCATTGCGACTAGACCAGCCGTAATCTCGTCGTCTTCTACCGCGTCTAAATCGACGATATGCCGCGCTATCCAAGGTGCGATTTTCCGCCACTTGCGTTCGGTAATACGACCAGCCGCCATTTCGCGAGCGTCTTCTACCGTCTGCGGCTTTAATCCGTCTCCTGAATATCCTTCCTCGTGTAAACGGATTCCTCTACGAGCAGACTCGCGCATAAACTCAGGAGCGGAGATATCTACGGCGCGAGATTCGTACTCCATAGGAGTCTCTTCTGGCTCTTCCTGCTCTTCTTCCTCCTGAATCGGTATCGAATCGGGAGTGTTTTCGAGTCCTTTAATTAGCCTTTCAGAGATAATCCAGAACTTACAAATAGCCTCTGGCGCTATCTCTCCTTCGACGATTTCGCAGGCGCGACCACCCTCGTAGAAGACACAATTCGCGCAAATTAAACCGTCCTCGCTAAAAGGCGATTCCTCGACGTAATGCGAGCCGTGTTCTCCTGCTCCTTTATCGAACTTTCCGTATTCCTCCGCGATTCCTTCGAGGAGGTCATAAAGCACGTTCTGAACAGGCGATAAACCTTCTTCGCCGTTCCTCTCTTCCTCTTCGTAAGCGGACGTAACCGCAACGAAATGCGCCTGAGCCTCTTCTTTCGTCGCGTGGCAACCGCCGTCAATAGGCATCTTTTCGCCTTCCTTAACTACAGCGAAACCGCTACAGCCTTCAGCGTCAGAAATAATTTCGTACGGCATATTTAATCCGTATCAGGGAGAAGAACGCGAACGTCTTCGGTTGCGGAAACGACTACAGCGTAAATCGTTTCATCGGGTGGAATAGTGAACTCAACAGGACTCGTATGTTTCTCAGTAAGAAGACCAGTCGAGGTAGTTACCGTCGAATTACCTAGATATACAGGCTGATTTCCTACTACGTGGAGATAGATAGTACGCCATTTATTATCAGGCGCTATAACGAGAGTAGGAGTAGTCGCCACCGTTACTGAAATAGATTTCATTGTGGCGGCTCCGCGTCGGTTCCGATATCGGCAGTAGCGGCAACGTCGGAAACAGGAAGAGCCATAACGAATTTATCTCCGCCTTCGAACGGCTCCTTATTCTCGACAGCGCGAGCCTCGTTCGGCGTAAGAGTTCCCGAACTAATCTGAATCTGTTGAGCACGAACACGCGTAAGAAGGTCAGCGCGTTGGAATTCGTCTGTATTAAATCGAACCTTCTGACCTAGCGGAAGCATTTCGCTAAGTGCGTCCTCGATACGACGGAGCCACGGGAGCAGGGTGTAGCGCACGAAGTTAATACCCATACTTTCGACGTTCTGATAAGTCTGCGAGTCTCCTCCGCTTCCGTTAATCATATGGAGCGGAATTCGATAAGCGCGAGCGATATCGCGAACTACTGCTTCGCGGTGTTCGAGCATTTGCATATCTGCGGCGCTCGTAAGAATCGGACGCCACTTTAAGCCGCTTGTAAGAACGGCTGGACGACGGTGTTTATAGTGCGAGTCTTCCCACTGCTGACGAATAAGTTCCGCCTGTTCTTTCGTTAGCGACGTATCCGTTTCGAGAACGCTCGAAGGAGTAGCGCCTTCGCCGTAGAACTGCGAAAGGAACCTATCCATAGCGATACTCATACCGATAGTGTTTCGAAGTGCTTCGAGCGGCGAAATAGAACGACGCTGATTAGGAAGACGAAGCCAATGGATAGCGCGAATTTCGCCGTCCGTATATTCACGCTTGTCGATTTTAAAGTATTCGTTTCCTTCGTCGTCTAGAACTACTGCCACTTTAAACGGGTGAATATTTCGCATTTCTACGGGAAGTTCTCCAGCGCGACGCGGCGCGTAAATGTAATCGGTTCCGTGAAGCGCGAGCGTTACCGTCATCTGGTGAATAAATTCGAACATAGTCTGCTCGCTATTCGGACGAATAAGAAGAGACGGAGTAGGAAGGCGTTCGATTCTTCCTCCTCTATCGCGAGTAAGTTCGAGCGGCATAGACGCGACGGAATCCGCGATAAGAGTTACACACGCAAGAACGGAAGAGACGGAAAACGCGGAAGTCTCCGTAACGATTTCCCCTGAGTAGTTCGGGAAGTACGGACGCGCAGAAATCTGATACGGGTCAATACTCGTAGGGAGAGCACGAGCCTCACGTTTACGCCAAAGACTCACGCCAGAATTCCTCCGAGAACGATTAGAAGTACGCCGCTAGTAATAATCGCCATAGGTACGCTAAACGTTCCTACGCCGACGACTACAAGTATGCCACCTAGAAGTTCTGCTGTCGTGGTAAGTAGTTTTCTCATTTCCAGATATCCATAATCGTCGGTGCGTCTATGATACGCGTTTTCGTTGTCGCTCTATCTACTGCCATAACGAGCGCTATAGCGGCGTCGATTTTCCTTCTGCTCTTACCTTTCGAGAGTCGCCAGCCGTTATCCGTCATACGTTGAGCGGCTGATAATACTTGGTCTGTAAACGTAGGAGAGCCGTCGTGGGCTATTTTCCCGTTTACGATTAACTCGTAAGCGTTACCGCAGGCAGGAACGAGACGCGAAGACGTCTGCGGATACTCGACCATAGGAAGTCCGTCGTCGGCTAGTGCTTCTGCTGAACGCTGGAAGTACGCAGGGTCGTAAACGAATTCCCGTACTTCGTAGGTGTTATGGATTTCCCGTAGGTAGTGCTCGACTGCGGCGATATCTACGCCTTCGTCTTTCGGTTGCCAGATTTTCGCTCGTACGACTAGCCGTGTCTCCTGCTGTTGCGCGATAACTACGGCTATCGAGTCGTGTTTAAGAGCCATATCTATTCCGACGTAAACGGGTAGTTCTTCGTCTATCTCGTCTTCGGAAACGCAACGCTCCCACGAGCCAGCAGGAAGCCACGACTCCTGAGCGCGCACCCACTGATTAAGACGCCAACGACGGAACGCGCTTTCAGAAGTCTGCTTTACCGCCGTCTCGAAATCCTCTAACGAAAGGAGTCGTTCCGCGATATTTGGATTAGCGGTACGCCACGCGGCTTTATCGTTTAGGTCGCAGTCTGGCGGAGCCTCCCACCACCAGAAGCCGTAAGACTCGTCTACGACTTCCTTCGCCGCGCACCTCTTCCCGTAGTCGTAAAGTTCGCCACAGAGCGAAGAAAGGTCGTAGCCAGCCGTCGTAATCGAGACTACGAGCGGCTCGATACGTGCTCCGCTACCTAGCGTCATCTGGTCGTAGAGGTCGCTCGTTCCCTGATTCCATAACTCGTCGAAAAGCACGAGAGACGGATTAAGTCCAGCCTGCGAACGGAACTCCGACGAAAGTACGCGAAAGATAGAACCGAAGCGCGGCATTTCGAGCGCGTCGCGATACACGCGGCACTCCTTCGAGAGAATCGGACTCGCCTGAATCTGCTGTTTAGCCTCGTTAAAAATAATCCGCGCCTGTTGCCTATCTCCTGCGACGGCGTAAATCTCCGCGCCTGCCTCTCCTGCGACTAAGCCGTAAACGGCGATAGCGGAACCTAGAAGACTCTTACCCTGTTTACGAGGAAGCCCGATAAGCGCTCGACGATAACGAAGACGTCCGTTCGGCGTCCGCTCATAGAGAGCACGAAGTAGCCACTTCTGCCACGAAGTAAAGTCGAGCGGCTCGCCTGCGCGATTACCTTTCAGAACCGTGAAATGGTCGAGAGCGAACCGAATAATTTCGTCGCCGTCAGACGGCTTATAGATACGCGGCGTGTAGTACGTCGGTTTCCACTTATTCGACGGCTCTAGCGCGTTTCGCCGCGATACGTTTATGGAGGTCTGCGAACTCACTCGTCTTCACTTCTCCTACTCCCAGATTCGCTCTATCTGTCGGACTAAATCCTATCTGACCTAGAAGTTTCGCTATCTGATTATCTAACTCGCGTAAGCCGCGACGTTCGCGCCACGCGTCAGGCTGAGAAAGAACGCGAGCACGTAACTGAACTCGCTCGTCGAGTAACTCGCAAGCCATAAGGACAAGTTCGCCGTCGATAGACGGCTTTAGCCAAGGTGCGCCTCCCGTCCAAACGGCTTCCCAGAGACGCATACCGTACGGCGAGAGTTTCCTATGCGGTTCAGGGATATCGCTATGAGCAGTAGGAAGCGCGATTACCTCCGCCTTCGGAAGTTTCCGCTTCCCTAGATTCCCTAAACGAATCTTCTGTTCGACAGGCTTCGGACGCCTGCCGCTACCTTTCCCACCCACTAGGAGCACCTCCTACGAGCAGGATTCGTGGTGACGTCTACCCTTCCGTGAAAAACGGGGTGAAACGGCGATTTCCCTTTATTCATAAGTGTTTCGAGAATACTTCTTTTTACGCGGCTACGCATAAAGAGA
>Ga0129336_10000200_pt1 | contig 32566 bp, 49 predicted proteins | sample CPB6_02_DNA_FD_96878 | JGI IMG/M metagenome (GOLD analysis project Ga0129336, IMG submission 96878) | Freshwater to marine salinity gradient microbial communities from Chesapeake Bay, USA - CPBay_Sum_0.6_0.2_DNA | ecosystem: Environmental > Aquatic > Marine > Coastal | place: USA: Chesapeake...
AAAAATAGGGGCGAGTTTGCATCTCCATTAGATTGCTTAACTATTGAGCAAGCACTTAATAGAATTATCTATAAATTGACAGGAAGCAATAATAAGCTCTTGTCAGACACCTTCAGCGAAGCTGGAGATGGGTGCTATTGGAACAATGCGCTTACTACTGGACTATACATCCGAGATGCACCTACTATTGAGGAATTAACTGATGGTTGTGGGAATATTACCGAAGGAACTTACAAGAGCATAAAGACATCCTGGGAGGATGTGTTTGAAGGGCTTGATAAAATCTTCTGCCTTGGTTGGGCATTTGAATGGACAGGATTGGAGTGGAAGATTAGGGTTGAAACCAGAGATTACTTCTACCAGAACTTGGTGAGCCAATCATTTGCCAATGTCGGAGAGGTTGTGCAATCGGCTAAGGTTGATTTGCTTGCCAACAATATCATAGTAGGATATGATGACAAGTGGAAAAATATTGCCATCTCAGGTATCTGGGCAATCCACACCGAAAGGAACTACTTTGTGGCTAATAAGGCGATGAATGAAGGATCATCTGCTGAGTTGGATTTAAGAAGCAATATCATTGCAGAAGGATATGCGATTGAGTTTAGCAGAAGGCTACAAGATATTAAGGATGACTCAGGCTCATCCGATAGGCCTAATGACTATGAATTATTTATCATTTGGCTCAACAGATTTGAATTGACAATTGAAGATATAGAAGACTCTGAGTATCTATTCCCAGGTGAGACTGGCTCAATCACATTCTCACCTGGAACAGTCAGCATGAGTTCTTCATACATAACTGCTTCTAATAGTTTGGTTGAAAGTCTATACAATATCTACCACACTCCAGCTCGGATTGCATGCAGATGGTGGAAGGTGCTTGGAATGCACACCTACGGACTTGTTAATCCAATTTTGAGATTTACAGCTGGTCAGTATCAGGTGACATATTCCAGTACAATTAATGGAAGCGATGAAAAGGATTCCTGCATAGAAATTACAAGTGGAGCAATAGCCGAAAACTCAAACATCTCAGCGGCTATCTTAAAAGATGAGTACAAAGACTACCTTTTCAGGCCAATCGAGGTCACATTTAGTTATCCACAAAGTCTCTGCGATTTCTTAACTTTGTCTCAGGATGAGCAGTACAAGAAAGTAAGGCTCACCTCTGGCAGTTTGGTTATTGAAGGCTTTATAACTTCGGCAACCAATCAACCGGAAGATGCCTCCGGTGGTACAACTCAATTCACATTGCTTTACTCCAATCAACAATCAGAGCCGGGTGGAGCATTCGATGAAGGATTTAATGATGGATATGATATTGGTGGTTAAATATGCCTAACATTACCAGGAGTGCCTTAGATGCACTAAGTCTCACTAACTTTCCAAACAATACTTCACAACAGATTTCTCCCGCTGATCTGAGGAATTGGTTGGAAAATGGGATTGACTCCTTTGTCACCCAGAAGGATTCTTCCAGGCTTGAAAATGTCATTTATGAGAATAAAGGAAGTGATATAGCGGCATCTGCCACAGTTAATCTGGCAAATGCAACTGGGAACTATTTACACATCACAGGGGCATTCAATGGCATTGCAAGTTTTGGAACAGTTCCGGCAGGAGGTCGTTTTGTGCTTGTCTTTGATGGCATCTGCACATTGACCTACAATGCCACATCTTTGATTCTTCCCGGTGCATCAAACATTACCACTGCCGCAGGGGATTGCGCTATGCTTGTCTCTGAAGGCGCAGGCAACTGGAGGATGGTTGGGTTCTTCCCTATCTCCGGAGGAGGTGGAGGAGGAGACATTACTGCCGTAATTGCCGGAACTGGATTAAGCGGAGGAGGAACAAGTGGAGCAGTTACTTTAACTAATGCCGCTCCTGATCAAACTGTGGTTCTTACTTCAGGAACAGGAATTAGTGCTACCGGAACTTATCCAAATTTTACGATTGATAATACCGCTCCTGATCAGACTGTTGCTATTAGTTCAGGAACTGGGATTAGTGCTACTGGTACTTATCCAAACTTTACAATTGCCAATACTGCACCTGACCAGATTGTTGCTATTAGTTCGGGAACTGGAATTAATGCAACAGGAACTTATCCGAATTTTACCATTGCAAATACTGCTCCTGACCAAATTGTTTCATTAGGTTCAGGAACTGGAATAAGTGTTACAGGAACTTATCCTTCATTTACTATTGCCGCAACTGGAGGAGGAGGAAGTGGAACAGTTACATCAATAGCTACTGCCGGATTGATTTCAGGTGGTACAATAACCACAAGCGGAACAATAACTACATCAGTAAACACCAATAGACTTATTGGGAGATCAACCGCAGGAGTTGGTGTGATGGAGGAAATTACACTTGGTACTGGATTAAGTTTTAGTGGAACTACTCTGAATGTTACTGGCGCAGCGGCAACAATTTCAATAGGAAGCACCATTACCTCTGGAACTAATGGATCAGTTTTGTTTGTTGGTTCAGGCCAATTACAACAGGACAACACAAACTTCTTTTTTGACAATGCAAATGACCGACTAAGCATTGCAGGAGGTACAACACCTGGAGCAAGGTTACAACTTGGAGCAGGAACTGGAGCAGTTCCACATTTAATTCTTACTCCTACTTCCGCTGCAACGATTACTGGAACTACTAATGGTTCTCTCTGGGTTGATACTGCCAGTAGCAACACAAGCATCACAATGCGGAAGGATAGCAATTACACCAAGATTGTTACCATTGACCGCAACCCAGACTTGGCTACCAGTGGAACTGCACTATTGCAGGCAGACTCTAATGGAACAATAAGTAGGTCAGGCGAATTAACTGCTTTGGGGATTTTTGCTTCATCTGATTCAACTACATTAGCCAATACTGTTACAACTGCCACAACAATTATCTCAAGTAGTTTAGTAGGCTCAAAAACATTGCCTGCTAATTTCTTTGGTGTAGGCAAAACAATTGAATTTAGAGCAAGCGGAACTATAACATTAGACCAAACAAATACTTTTCTATTTAGAACATCAATTGGAAGTTTAAATATTGATGTGACGCTTGACCACAACAATTCTATATCAGGCAGATATTGGGATTATGTTTGCAGAGTTACTTGTAAGGCAATTTCGGGAACTAACTCAACCTATATTTACTCTGCCCAAGTAACTGCTCAACATGATGGTAATGGTGGTAATATTGTTTATGGAACTGCGGCAGACAGTGGTTCATTAGCAATTAATACTGGCGCAACCATTGCAGTGGATATGTTAGGCAATTTTAATAGTAATACGGCAGGAAATACCTTAACGGCATTCCAGGCAACATCAATCTATCTGAACTAATGCCACTAACAACCATATATTCAGGGGGAACAAGGGTAATAGGTGACTCTACTGCCATTGAGGAAACTCTGCATCCTACTGTGATGAATTTCATTGCCATAATGAATTCGAATGCAGGGTATTCAATGTCAGTTAATGAGATTAATGCAGTCAATAATATGGTAAAGGCTTTGGTAGCTATTGGGTTATGGACTAAAATACAAGTCTTATATCCATTCATTGGCAATAGTGCGGCATCTCAAAAGTTTAACCTAAAAGACCCAAGAGATACAAATGCGGCATTTAGGTTGTCATTCCTTGGAGGTGGTTGGACTCATGCCACTACCGGAGCAAAACCTAATGGTACAACCTCTTATGCCGATACATTTTATTTACCATCAACTTCTGCAAGTCAGAATAACCATCATTTAAGTTATTATTCCAGAACTAATTCTAATAACACAGAAGTAGAAATTGGTTCGCAACAGGGTTTTAACGCAAGGTCTTTTATTGAAATTAGAACAAATGGAGTAACATATTTACAATCTAATGGTGGTTCAACAACATTTTTGCAATTTAATGATACTAATTCACAAGGATTTTATGTTGTAAATAGAACCGCAAGCGCACTAATAAATGGATGGAAAAATGGAGTTAAACAGGTTGAATCAACAATTCTTACAAGTTTGACACCAAATTCTCGAAATTATTATTTAGGTGCTTTAAATAATAATAATGTTATTCAATTTCTTTCGATTAAAGAGTGTTCGTTAGCATCCATAGGAGAAGGATTTACTGACAGAGAAGCATACGCATATTACCAAATTGTACAGGCATTTCAAACTAAGTTAGGAAGACAAGTATAAATTTAAGACAATGGAATATCAGGGTTATACACTTTATCAAATTAGCAACCATCCAACAATTAGTTCGATGGAGCGTTATGTATCATGGGCAGGACTTGATATTGCCTCAGATGCCAACTATGGATTCTACATCAGATTGAAATATCGAATCTGGGCATTCCTGGATGGTGTAGAGCTTCCAATCTCCCCCGATGCGAAGTATGTAAACCTGTTAGCCGATAATTCTACCTGCGTTAATTCTGCCGGACAGATTGTGGAGTGCGGATCACCAGAGTCAATAGGTGAATATGACTACTACATTTGCCTAATCAATGTGCCAATTATCATTCAGGATTTGATTGTTGCTAAAATCACCTGGGCAGATAGTGAGGGTAAATTCAATACTTTCTAATGGGCAATCCTAATCCTTTCTACCGATTTGAGACCGGATGGAATGCCGGGTTCTATCCGGATAACCAAATAGTCTCTGACTTACTGAGTGAAGTTTATAGCGCCATTAACACGGCATTGCCTACCATAGCAGTAATAGGCACAACAACCTACGGACAATTGAAGGCATCGGTAAAGGGGATAGTGGATGGGTTTAATGAGTATCCTTATTATGGCAATTTTAAAGTAGGTTCTACATTGACCTTTGTCAATCCCGGATATACATTCACCATTACCATTAGGGATGAAGGGTTGTATGCTACCGATGTCTCTCAGGAACTTGTCATTACTGGAACAACAGATGGATCAAAGGTTCTGCTCACGGTATCATTAGGTTCATTTGCCACAGGTTCTTACTCAGGCACATTCGATGCTCCTTTGATTGATGTTGAGAAAAAAGTCAAAGAGGCATTGAATGTGGTGGACATGAATGGCTCTGCCTTCCTGCCGATTACCTATAAGTTTGACCCGACAACAAATATAGCCAACTCTGGTCTGGCAAGGGGAAAGAACTGGAAACTTGACAATGGGTCAATAGAGCGATTCCCTCCACCTCAGAATCCATATCAGAATCAAAGGAAATTTCAGTTGCCGGAATTGAATGGGGATGATCTGTATGTCATTTCTTTAATTGAAAGGGTGATTCAGGATTTCCTGACTCCACAGGTTTTACTTCCTGTTATTTTAACCAATGAGTTAAGCAGTTTGCTTCCTGATGCTTACACTCTAACCTATAATTATCCATCATACACAGTTTATGAGAGGATACAGATAAACTTTATTGATGCAACCAGAAGGAAGTTTATTTTAGTGGGCAGAAGAAGTGGAAGCAATTGGATATGGCAAAGGTTTGTGAGTGATGATTTTACAAATCCTCCATTTGATTTTATAACAACATATTCAGAGACAACTGCACTACCTTATGAACCCAATCAGGCCGGAAGGTGGTTATACAATAATGATACTTTTGACTTTGAATTTGTAGAATTTACCTCCGGATGCTTTGAGAGCAAAGAATTTTATGCCATGCCTGCAAAGCCTGGAGATCAATTTCAGTTCAATGTGGTGGATGGCAATCTCACTTTTATTGACCAGGCCAATGTTGGCCTATTCACACAGTCTGGAGACTTTATTCAGAAGATAGGCGAGGCAATAGTTCAGACAGTTACATTTTCATTGACTGGATTTTACTGGCAACCATCTCAAAACAATTTAGGCTATGCTCAATGGTGGTCAGATGTTTATGATGAAACCGGATTTAACCAAGGAGAAATCAGATTTTACTTAGTCAATTGCACCGGAGAGTTGATAGGTTCTCCACTTGGCATAATTCCGGCAGGAACATTAACCAATAACAATCCTGGATTATTTGTAGATGCATTTAATGCTATTAATTGGCCTGCTTCAGTAAAGAACGCAATTGTCACAATTCTTGGCAGTGCTGTTGAATTTACATTTGATTTAAGTTCACAGGCAGATTGCAATTGCGGCATACAGATGCAAATGTTAAAGCAAGTCATTGGTGGAACAGAGGAGTTTCTATTTATTGATCCTGCCGATTTAACTACAAGCAATCCATCACTTTATCAACATCAGGCAACTGTTACCATACCAAGTAAGGAAGGATGTTACCGGATGGGTTTATATAGCTTAGGCACATCAGGTGAAATACCAGTCAATGCCTGTGAGGTTACATATAACAAGATACTTAGTTCATCAGATACGGATGATTTCCTTGCGGCAGTTTTCAATCTTTATGGAACTCTAAATCCTTATGTAGCATTTAGTCTAAATGGTCAAACCTATACCTATTTAGTTCCTGAAGTAGCAACTTATGATTTAATAGGAGCAGACTTAGCGGCATGGGCAAACTCAACCATTCCCGGTATGGTTTGCACTTGGGATGAAAATTTTTTCATTATAGGTTTTGAATGGACAATTGAATTGCCTTGTGAAACAGAAGCAGTATTTCAAGTTTGTAGTGCTATGGATGAGGGAGGAGTTTGTGCTAATATAGAATACCCATTTTTCGTTACCGAATCTGCCTGTTGTCCTTGTGAGGATAAATGTCAGGCAACATTTGAAAATGAAGTGCCTATTTCTGGATGTTTATGGCCTCCGGGTTTGGATGATTATCCAGATCAATATTTTGGTTTTTTCTTGACCGATTCGGCATCGTTTCCTTATGAAAATAAGACTTGTCTGTATAAAATTTCAATAGCGGATTTATTTTCTGGAGAGTATGGAGATTCTTTTTGCGCTTTCTGGGCAAATTTTACTAATTGGCTTGGAAGCATTCCTGAGATGTCATACACATTGACTTGGCCTTGTGATGATGGGTGTATTTGTGAGGATAGATGTGATTATCAATTTAGCTTTTTCTTTACCCCTTACATTCCTTGTAATACAAACTATCGGTTTACATTTGGTATTCTTGATGAGGATAATAATCTTTTACAGATTTCTGAAAATTTTGATCCTGTATCCTGCGAATGCCCTCCACCACCTCCACCTACAGGAGACCAGTTTGCTCTTTACTCTCTAAGCAATATCATTAACATTGATAAATCAGATTGCTTTTCTACCATCCTTGAGTTCTGGGCAGATAGTAACTCAGTTGCTCAGGGGATGCAGTATTTTAATGATTGGAAGCAGAGAGTACGCATTGGTTTAAATGGTGGAGGAGAGAAGCCTGTGTTTGAGGAAAGCCTTTACAGGCAGTCCAATGGTGTTCATCGGAGACCTCAAAACAAGCAGGATTTATCATTAGATTTGCATACAGATTTCTTTGACCAGGAAACACAATTTGCGATGACCGATGCCACTCGACATCCTTATTTAGTCTGGGAAGGACAATCAATATTTGTGAAGGGAGATGTTGAAGTTGCCACAATTCAAGATTTCACTACGCAATCCTCTTTTGAAACTTTATCACAAATGAAGTTTCAGGCACTCAAACAGGGTTTCCAACCCAGGAACTCAAGTTGTTTAAATTGCTAAAAAACAATGTCAATATTTTCATTAACATGCCCCGATGTCGGGTGCTATCAGAACTTCCAGTGTGATCCGGAGTTCCAGAATAAGATTGTGGCGGTGGCTTATGTGCGTAAGTCTGCTGCCCTAAGTCCAACCGAGAAGTCAACTGCTGATAATTGGATTGCTGCTCTTTATGACCGTTACCTAAATGCTGAGGCTTACCTGGTGTTTAATACATCCGGTGAAAAGCCAAAGCCTGAGACAGCAACTACTGCTGGTCGTGGTATGCAGAACACTAAGGCTCTTGCTAAAAATCATACCCTGACTTATCAGGATATGCAGGGTGTGGTTCAGAGCAATGTTCAGTTCTACAATGACATCCTTTCGACTAGTCAGAACTTCGACTTCTACTACTTCACTCCTGGTCGCATCTGGGATGCCTCTGGCTATTATGTGACAGTTATCGGTGATCCTATAATCACTGCTGACTTGAACACCTACCAGATGGCTGAGGTCACTGTGAACTGGGTGAGCAAGGTGAATGCACTTCCTTATGAGTTCGATACAGATACCTTCCTCGAAGGCCTCTACTACATCATTAGCTTTACAGGTTCAGGTAACACTTATGTTGGAAACACTATTACTAGTGGATGCGGCACAAGTGAGTCATCAAGTTTTTCTGCTGTGCTGAACATTGGGCCTATATCCGGTGCGCCTGACCAAGTATGGTCAATTGAGCAACTAGATGGAAGTGATGACATCACAGAAATTAGTCTTGAAATTGATCCAGAGTCTGGGGAACTAACATGGAATGCTAGCGGCTATACTGGCACTTACATTTTCAATGTTACAGTTACCAATGAGTACGGATGTGTTTTTGGTCAGGAGACCATCACATTGATTGTTGATTGCCCAGCATAATTAATTAGAACATGGAAGAGTTAATCGGGATACTACTATCAAAGTTGCTAGATCGGGAAATCCGGGAAGGCAGGCACGACTACATTGTGGAAGCTCGTGAGAAAGCCGAGGAATTGGAGTATCACTTTGAGAACGAGTATCCCGACAAACTCCTTCACACTCAGCATCCAAGTGAAGAGCCTTGGATGAAGGAGTACAGGAGGCGCAGATGGCAAGCTCCAACAACCACTGCCACCGGAAGAGTATTTACTTTCCTGCAAAAGATTCAGCAGGCTGATGACTTTAAAATCACATTTGAATCTGACTTTAAAAAGACAGGCATAGCTGAGCGCATAGGGCTAATGGATAATACCTTAAAGCACTATGTGGAATATGAGCTGCCAAAGACAGGAAGCCTGGAGAAGTGGCTTTTCAATGTCTTTTTAAAGACTTACTTAATGGATTCCAATGCTGTGGTTATCACCATGCCTGATTATGAGGACTTCATTGAGAACCCATCAGGCACAACTACACTAGACTGGTCAAAGCCTTATCCACACATCATTGAAAGTGAAGACCTGATTTGGGAGGGCGAGGATTATGTAATTACAAAGACCGAGGACTACAAGGACATGAACCGCAAGAAGTGGGATCAGTTCTTATGCTTCACGACCGAAGGACTGATACTATTCAGGCAGATTAATGAGTACACCTATGAGCAGCCTTTCCAGATATTTATCCTGCCCTATCAATTTGGCTATCTGCCTGCATGTAAAGTAGGCAATATAATTTACGAAGAAGAAGATGGTCAGTTAGTCTATGACTCAGTCCTTGCTCCATGCCTGCCAGCCTGGAATGAAGTTCTGTTCAGAACTGATGACTTAAATATACTTTGGGCAACACATGCCCTGCCTCAGAAGTGGGCATTGAAGATGTCTCCTTGCAAGACCTGCAATGGTACTGGCATCAGGACAAATCGCAAAGAGGAAAAGATAGGGTGTAATGATTGCCAAGGCTCTGGTAGAGCATCCAGCTCACCATTTGGGCTGATGGAAATCAACATTGACCGGGTTAGTGCTGTCAATCCTACTCCGCTTGTGCCTCCAGTGCCTCCGGCTGGCTACATCGAGAGACCAACAGAGACTGTAAAGCTATTCCAGGAGGACATACTTCAGAAGGAGTTTCAGGGCTTCAAGGCCATTGGTCTGGAATTGCTAGGCCAGATTCCAGCTGCTCAGTCAGGTATTGCTAAGGAGTATGACCGGAAGGAGCTTAACACCTTCTGCTTCTCAGTTACTGTGCATCTGGCTCAGGTTTATCGGAAAATCTGCTTCTACATTATGCTCCAGAGGTACAATGCACTTTTTGCATCTTCCCTGATGGATAGTGATAAGATACAAGCTGCATTGCCTCAAATCACTGTGCCTACTGATTATGATGTGATGACTGCCGATATGGTGGCAGAGCAATTAAAGAAGGCAGTGGATAGTAAATTCAATCCACTCATTACCGCTGGCATTGAGATGGACTATGTTGAGAAGCTGTATGGAGAGAATAGCATCCAGAAGACCTACCTTAAACTATTAAGTAGCCTTGATCCTTTGCCATTCAAAAGTACAGATGAGAAAACAGTTCTGCTTGCCTCCAATGGATGCTCACAATTAGACTACATCCTGAGTGCTAACCTTGCTGCCTTTATCACTCTAAAGGTGGAGGAGGATGCTACCTGGTATGATAAACCATTCAATGTGCAGAAGGCAGAAGTGTATGCACTAGCAGCAGAGAAGCAGGCAGAGATTAGGGCAGGAGTAGTGCCAATAATGCCTGAAGGATTATGATATGGCGAAGACTCCTGAGCAGTTAATTAAGCAAATTCAGGAACTCCAGATGGCGATTGAAAGCCGGATGGATGATGCTCTGCCAAGGGTTTTTGCAAAACTATCTGACCAGGTAATTGACCTTGCCTCTAATTTATCACTTGATCCTAAAGACAGGGCAAAGTCATTAAAGGAGCTAATTAAATTAAAGAAGGACATTGCTGACACTATTATTACTAACGCTCCTTATCAACTTCAGGTTGCGGAAGTCATCAAAGGATTCGAACTCCTCTCAGAGTTAAGCAATGAATACATCACCATTGCCATAGGTGATTTTAGTGAGAAGAAGGCACTCTATAAGGCTATCCTGGAGACCAACATAGCTACCACTAAGGATGCTCTGCTAGGTGCTGGCATCAGGGAGAACTTCGGCACAGCGATTCAAGAAGTCCTAAAGGACAACATTGCTGGCATAGGCTCACGATCTCAGCTTAATAAGACATTAAGAAAGTTTATTGAAGGAACAGAGCAAGAAGCACCATTCTTGAACCGCTACATTAAGCAGACTACTAATGATGCTGTAATGACCTTCAATGCCGAATACATCCAGACCATTGCTGATGACTTAGATGTGGAATATTATCTCTATGCAGGCACACTTATAGCTGACTCCAGACCATTCTGCCAAGCAAGAGCAGGCAGATACTTCACTACCGATCAAGTCAAGGCATGGCCTAATCTAAAGGGCTGGAATGGGCGCATGGCTGGAACTAACAGCAGCACAATATTTATTTACAGAGGAGGCTACAACTGCCGACATCAGCTCTGGCCTGTTGCCAAGGAGCAGTATGAGGCTGCCCAGGAGAAAGGCAGAGCAGGCCTAAAATAACTGCAAAACAATTATTCAATTATTTTCCCGGTAAGCAATCAGCATTGAGATAGGCTTTAGGTGCTTCTGCTCCACTACAAGTCTCTTGCCATGCCCTAAATCCATCTCTACCAGGCATTGCTCAATTGATTGCTTACGAATGTATCCTAATATCGAAACTTCCAAAGCCTCCTCATTCACATAGCATAATATAAACACATCAGCTCCTATCTCCTTTCGATTGTTAAAGACTAACCTGCCTGTCTTATACTTGGTTGATTTGACTTGAATGTCATACTCATCAAGCATCAAATCGGTGCTGCCTCCATCTCCTTCTAAGTTAATTGTAGTGTCAAATGGCAGCTTGAGAGCCTTAGCCACAGCATATTCCCCTAGAACACCTAATAAGTCAGCCTGTGATTGTGTATTGCCCCAGCGAGCTACTGAGGGGCGGTTAGGACTAACCTGATCCTTAAGGAAGTGCCTGCCTGTTGCCAGCACTTTGAGAAACTTTAATTCTCGCTCTGTGATAGTTATGTTCAAGGCGCATAAGGGATTACAATATTAACTCTAAAATATTGATATTTACCTAATGAAAAAGGCAAAAACAGGAAGCACTCCAGTTGCTAAAATTAGCTTCGGGAAGAGAAGAGAGGGCAAGCACCGGAAGGCTAGAAGGCCAAAGGAAGGCAATGTCAAAAAGTATAAAGGACAAGGAAGATAATGGCAGAGAAGAAGTATAAAGCTAAGGTGAATGGCAAGACTGTGAAGTTTGGAGCTAAAGGCTACTCCATTGCACCGGGTACTGCCAAGGGTGATAACTACTGCGCTCGTTCTTCTGGAATCAAGAAGTGCAAAAACCCACCATGTGCCAATGACCTTAGCCGGAAGGCATGGGGATGTGTTGGTAAAAAGTCTGTAAAAAGTGCAGCTAAAAAATTCACTCGCATCAAGTAACTTTACACAATGCAACTAAAGCATTTTACACTTTCGGAATTTGACTCTCCAGATGCTCCAGGCTCAGGAAGCAATATGAAGCCTGCATTCATGCAGAGGCTTGACAATGCCAGATCATTAGCCGGAGTGCCATTTAAAATCAATTCAGGCTTTAGAACCACTGTTCATAATGCCAAGGTTGGAGGAGTTGCTGATAGTTCACACACTCAGGGATGGGCAGCTGACATAGCAGCTACCTCCGGCACATCTAAGTTTCAAATTGTGAATGCTCTGCTGAAAGCAGGATTCACTCGCATAGGGATTGCAAGCTCATTCGTGCATGTAGATTGTGATCCTTCAAAGCCTGCCCAGGTAATCTGGACATACTAATATGACTCACGAATTAAGGGAGGAGCTGGTCAAATTCATACATGATACTCCTGCCTACGGAGCAATCATAATTACTAAGTTGGCAAATCCAGAGCCTAATTTCTACAATCCGGTCGAGGAGTGGCTATACCATCACGGTTGGTCAATCATTCTGATTTATCGACTCTACCGGATGATAATTGACATCCATAAGGAAAACATGCAGCAAGTGCTATGGCATGATGACAATGGTGAGCTTGTATCGATGACTCTCTATGCTAAAAAAATACAGCAAATCAAATCAATATTCAAATGACAATATCAAAGGACACATTTGTGACTCTGCTGGCATTTCTATTATACATAGCAGGAGACATCTACACTGCTCGCATTGCTCACCAGAAGCTGGACAAACTCGTTAAGGATAATGAGGAGTGGACAGCAGCAGCATATTGGAAGAGTGCCAGAACAGAGGGCAGAATTGATAGTCTTAAAATTGAGACAGAGGCACTGGCTAAGACAGTTATCTACCTTGACTCATGTCAGAGCAACAAGACACAGAAGCAGGACAGAGCAGAGAGGAGGGGCAAGTTCGTGGGAGGACTGCTGAAAGGACTGTTCCCAGGCCTGTGAACCATGCCTTGTTTAGCAAGCGCATGCAAGTCTATGCCTATACCTGCACTTCTGTGGTCATGGTTGGTCTCCTTATCGGGGTGGGATGGCTGTATAAGATTGAGAAAGTACAGGCATCAGATTCGGTTCTGATGTTTATTTTAGGTCAGGTATTGAGTGCCTGGGTAGCCTTGACAAATAAGATATTCCGAATCACTGCACCCAATATCGGCAGTGCTGATAATTAGTTACTTTTGTGATTATGAATTGCCTCCAGAACTACATCGGACTTAAAGGCTGCACTGCTGGTGAGCCATTGTCTGGCATATACATCAATGATTATCCGGGCATGAGTTCGGAGTTGCTCGATAAGATTGCTACACCGGAGCAGGCTAGTTATGTCGGAATGTGGAACTCTGCTCAGTCGGTGAGCTATGTCAGGATTAAGAGAGACATTCAGGCTGCCTTATTCACATCAGCAGAAGCTCAGCTGGATCAGGTGCTATTCCAAACCAGTAAGGAGTTTGTCCAGCAGTGGCAACAGATTACAACTGTGCCAGCAGAGGCAATCCTAAAGGGTGCATTTGTCAGCGTTCAGGGCAGTAAGTATCTGGCATTAAGAGTTAAGCAGATTTATGTTTACAATGCTGGCTCTCCAGTTGCCGGAGTTCCTTGGTACATCTACCAGACTCAGGATGGTAAGTTGCTAGATAGTGGCACTGCCGACTTAGTTGCTGGCATGAATTACATTCCGGTCAATAATGAGTTCTACTCAGACTTTGACAAGATCAACATGATGGTGGCAATTGATTGCACCAATGTGCCTACTACATCAGGCTTCTTCATCGACTGGGGCTGGAATCAGATGGATTTAGAATGTGCTACAAGATTTACTTATCTGTGGCGCAATGGATGGAGCATCTTCCCGGTTACTGCTCCGCTAGGCTATGGCTTTGGGGATAGCTGGACTCAGGACAACAGTCAATCAGGAGTGTACATTGATGCTCAGCTATTGTGCAGCCTAGACTCATTTATCTGCCAGCAGAAGGAGTTTCTGATTGATGCCTGGGCAAACCTATTGTGCTATCAGATACTCTGGCAGAAGGTGGCAAGTCCAAGGGCTAACTACTTCGCACAAGGCAATAGAGAGTTCACCGAGAGAGCTATGGCTACCTTCTTAGATGGTTATCAGCAATCGCTGGCAATCTGGGCAAGGCAGCTAAACCTAAGAGGTGAAGGCCTATGCTTTAATTGTGACAATGCTGGCCTAATACAGCAGGGGTTTGTTAGGCCTTAATTATCTGCCTACATACTTCCTCCTGATATTCTTTAATTTTAGGAATAGATCAAGCTCCAATTTAACTACTGATAATTCAGGGTAATCTCCTGTTTTTCTATTATCAACATATTTTTTGTCCATAAACTGACAAAAAGCAAAAGCATCATCATAAGTCATTGCCTTTAATTGCTTCCAATCATTTGCTCTTGCTTTATCTGGGCAAGTATCAAAATAGAATAGTCTTTGTTTCTCAGAGTAATCAAGAAATATAATTCCTTCGGGTAATGACATAGTAGTTATTGGTTTTAAGTCAAAGCGAAAAGTTTTCAAGCCTCTCAATCTCATGGTTGAGATACCACTGAGCCTTCTTTAAGTCCTCCAGCTTGCTGCCTTTCTTGCCTGCTCTGGAAATATACTTGACAACATTGCCTAGGCAGAATCCTAGCTCCCAAGCCTCAATAACCTTGATAGCCTCATAGGTGCTTTCAGAGCCTCCGTAATGCTCTGGGTGATTGACAGCATCAGCTTTATTGTTCATGTCCTTCCGGTGCTTCTGGAGAGGTTGCTCGTAGTGTGGTTCTGAGAAGTAATCAATGATGTTACTCATGGATAGTAAAATAGTTGTTTTGGTTTATTGCTCATTGATACTGAATTGCCTTTGAGCTGATCAAGTGACTGAACCATCTGACCATTAAAGTACCATCCACAATGCCTGGGCTTTGAGCGCATATTGATTAGCTCAGCCTTAATCAGTACATCATTGACATCAATGCTGCCTTCATTGTTAATGATAAAGTCTATCAGCTCTTCTATTGGATTCATTAGCGTTTTAAATTGAATCAAATCGTATCAGTCGCAATTATAGCCAACTTTTGCGACACAATTCTACGGCAATTGTTTGATTTTGCCTTAGTTGTGTGCGCCATATATCACGCAATATTGCGGAAATGGAGTAGTTATGTGCCATTTTACTGCAACCTCAAAGCCTTGAACCAATTTAACAAACGGTTCTTTTTTCCAAGTGAATAACCCCATTTACCAGTAATCAAAAAAGTGATAGGCAGTCCAATAAGCATTATCAACATCGTTGCTATTGCAAATGGAAGTGTTAAACGCATCCAAAAATTGACAGGTGTTTTTTCTTCATAATAGAAATCCATTTTCAATTCAATAAATCTATCACACAACTCCTCACTATCAATTTTTGAAAGTTCTGGAAACACTTTTTTGAAATTCGGTATGTAATTAGCATAACCGTTTGACCAAGTTCTTTTTAATTTTCTGTACATCATAATTTGAATAAAAACGGCACATAACAAGGGTTTTGCGTAATAGCCCTATTAAGTGTCGTGGTTAATTTTAAGTTTCTACTAAGGGCTACTACGCAAAGCCCCGATACGTTATCAGCAATTGATACCATTCGGTATTATACCATTTGGTATATCAGCTCCCATAAGTAGCCTCATAATACTCCAAGCTCCTGTCAAAGCCCCTGAACGCAAGGTTCATGGAAATGTAGGCGGCATCGTGGGCATCAATTATCTGCTCCTTCTCCATTGCTTTGGCCTTCTCAAATATTGATTGCCAGATGATCCTATCCTTTGGCTCTTCCCATAGCTTCTCAAATAGCCAGTCAACTGCGGTTTGGGTCTTCTCCATAGGTTTTTCCATAATAAGTGTCAAAGTCATCAGGGGTTTCCTCACCAGGAAAGAATAGAGTTCCTTCGCTTAATTCCCTTATGTACTTGCACCGTTTAAATCCTTCTGTGTAGGCAGCAGATAATTGCTCATTGTGCATTGCTATTGCCGTTCTAATGTCATTCATCGGGATGATGCCATTATGCTCAATGATTTTGTCAAGCATCCATTGTACCACCGTTTCTTTATTATACATCTTCTTCATTAATTAATCTTTCAATTACATGCTTAACATAGCTAAGAGCTGAGATTCCTCCTTGCCAATACTGATCAGTTTTAGGAGTATTAGCCTTCTGATCTGCCATCCACTTTTTGATTTTAATTTCCTTTTCCACAATCAATTTGAGTTGTTCTAACTGTGTCATGATATTAGCTCTCCAAGGTTAATTCCATACTCTTCAAAAACTGCCTCCACTTTGTCTGACAAATAATCGCCATCTACATGCTTTCCATCTTCCGACTCATCAATGGCCTTGTGAATGATATTCCTGAGCTGGTATAATGCCAAGGCCATGTTAGTTGCCTTGGTGCATCTAAGGTGAGCCTGGATGTCATCCGGATCATCCATACTGAAGTAAAGTGCTGCTCTCATATAACTTTGTTTTTAATTGAATCTAAATGCCCTATGTGCTTGACAAAGCCTCGGCATAGGGTCATGGCAACATAGCCAGCTTCGTAATACTTCTTATTGAATTGTTTTTCTGAGTGATAATGGTCATCACTTCTCCACTCACACATGTCACTAAACTTGCCCATTGCCAGATAGTCTGACAATCTCCTTAGTCCAGGATTCCAAGTAAATCCATGCCAATCACCTTTGTAGCGATGCGCCAACTGCTGGTATCTAACTCCTTGCTTTGTCAATTTAACACCTGGAAGTACAGTATGTCCATGCCGATCATTTGGATGTCTTATCCACACACATGCACACTTAGGCTCAGCCTCCAGAACAGAGCGAGAATCGCCTATAAACCCACTATTGTAAAACTCCCAGTCATCCTCGCAATGGAAAATGTACTTAGTCTGGACAAGCTGATAAGTCTTGTCAATTGCCTGTGGCTGACCTTCTCTTTTTGTGAATGTCCAATCAGCCATTATTTGCCAATGCCTCATGAGGAAGCGATCAAGCTCACCCATAAGTTTCTGATTAATTTCTCCAGAATCATCATGGATATAAAACCCAGCCGGAGGCTCACCATCCCAATAAGTAACCAGACTGCTGATGGTTTTCTCTAATAAATCCCACCTTCCGCAGCTAGTCAGGCAGATGGTTACATCACGATTACCCATTAACATAAGTAATGAATTTAATAATGAGAAGGGTAATTAGAATGACATAAACGGAGACAAATGTGAACTTCCAGATTATGTCTTTAATCAATTGATAAACAAGTCTGTTCATATAAAGTAAAGATTATCGGCTAATAATAATTGAGTACCTGGAGCAATGTTTAAGTAATTATCTCCCCATGAGCGAATCTGAAATTCAAATTGCTCTTTTGAAATAGTCAATCCATAAAAGTTAAGATTAACTCTTTCGCACTCATGGACAAAGCCAAGATAATAAATATCATAAATCTCATATACAATCATTCTGCCACCTAGTAAAGCAACCTGATGGAGTTGATTGATGCTAGTTACCTTGATGTCTATCCACATGCTGTTGTAAAGCATTCGGATACTTGTTTTTTCAAATTTCATAAGTATTTTGGTTAGATTTGGCTGGCAATTAAGTCAAAGGAAAAATAACTGCAAAATTATTTTTAAAAAAGTTTATGCCAGTTTATGACTCTACATCTTCCTTCCTGAAGCAACAGCTAAATAACTTTAAGGAAGCATCCAAGGCCGACAAGGTGCTGAGGGCAGCTGCTCTTTATGCTGCTCCAGCAGTCCAAGCCAGAGTCCAGCAGGATGGAGAGAAGTCTGATGGCTCTGAACTTCCTCCATATGACTCAACCAGAGTAATAGGCAAGGGAAGCCCTATAAGCAGGAAGTTTGGAGAGATTGCTAGCAAAAAGCAGGTTAAAGCCAGAATGAAAGCCTTTGGTGATACAGATGAGTTCTATGGCTATGCTGACTTCCGTAGATCATTAGGACTTCAGACTGCCTATATGGATTTGACATTGACTGGAGATATGTGGAAAAGCTGGAAACCTGTGCCAATAAGCAACACAGCCTATGGCGTAACATTCACATCTACTGAGCAGGCCAAGATTGCAGGCTATTTAGAAGAGCGTTTTGGGGCTATCTTTGAGCTTTCCGATCAAGAACTAGAGCAATCACTTAAAATAATCAACCGCTTAGCAGTTGAATTTCTCAGTAAATGATAGTCACCAAAGTAACTGTTGAGTCTGCATTAAAGAATCTCTGTGAGAATCTGGCAGGCACATTCGTGAATAACATGCTGAACTATGGCGAAGCTGTGGAGAGCATTGTGGAAGGGTCAGCTGGTAACTATGTGACCAAGGATGGACACACTTATTGCGCTGTCAATGACACCTATCCACTTGTTGTGTTCCTGGTAAGGGAAGGAGCTTCCGTAGAAACTACTCCAGCAGGAGGAAGAGCTAACAGCCTCCTCAGGACAGTCAATTTTAAATTAGTAGCTAACTCAACTTTTGAAAATGCCGAGTTCGGCATTACATCTATAATTAATCGCACTAAAGGCATAACTTATGCAGGCACAGACTTCAACTCAAAAGCAATCGCAAACCAGTACTTCGGACTGCCAGAGCGAAATTTTGAAACCTACTTCTTCGCCATTGACTTCACAGTCACCGAGCGCATCAGTTGTGAAGTTGCCTGTTGATGCCATCTACTTTATTTCTCTTCAAAAATCAGTTGGCAGGAGAAAGCATCTTATAAAGATGTTTGAAATTCTTGGCATTCAGGATATGCATGGAAATCCTCCTCAGTGGCACTTAGCATCTAATGGCAATAATCCTCCGCATATAGTTGATAATTCCAGAAAGCCAGGATATAGAAGGCAGAGGTTAAGTATTGGAGAGATAGGATGTTGCGTTTCGCATCGGGCAGTTTGGACTAAAATTGTCCAAAATGGGCATCCACTTACACTTGTTTTGGAAGATGATGCTGAGTTTTTAAAAGAGGAAACATTAAACCTGATTAAGCATTGGGATAAACTGCCAGAGTTTGACTTTCTGCATCTTGGATGGCATTATTATGCAGGCTATAAGGAGCAGACTATTGAGAAAGTTGAAATTGATGAGTTGCCAAATCTATGGAAAGGTGATGGCATGTGGCTGACTCATGCCTACATAATTACCAATGAACTTGCTTTAGACTGGCTTCAACGCACTAGGGTGCAATACAATGGTCTGGATGCAATGACTGCTGATTTTCAACTGGAGTGCCGAGCTTATGGATTTAAACCGCCTATCTGCCGACAGAATCAAAGTCGCAATCCAGTATTTAGAGGCACAATACTTCACACTTCGTAACTTATTAATTAACATATATGGATAATCTACAATACATCAGAGATGCTATCAGGGATGGTGGGCATAATGCACAGGTAACAGTTGTGCGCTGGGAACTCAACCCAACAACAGGAGCGCAAGATCATGCGTTTAAGTTTCAAGTGAATGCCAGGATTGCTCTCCGTGAGCTTCAGAAGCCAATCAATAAAAGAGCATACAGCTGGGCTAAGGTTAGACCACTTGGCGATGTAATTGTTGGCAAGTCAATTTCTGCCGGAGGAGACATGAACAGTCTGAGCAATCCAGAGCTACTCAGCAAGCTAAAGGAGGAGCTGAAGGCACAAGTCCGGGCAGAGTTAGAAGCTGAAATGGCAGCTGCACAGCCTGCAACAATTGTCGAGGAAGAGGAAAAGCCTAAGCGCAAGCGCAAGGTTGTAACTGATGAGGAGTCACTGATTGCCTTACCTTCAGAGTCTCCATTTAATTCAGAGCAAGAGTTAAACGATTTACCACTATAATTTATGAATGTAAAAGAGTTTTTAATCCAGCAGGCTAAGCGGGCTGGGGTAAGCGATGATCCTGAGTTTAACCTGATGATTTCAGCCTCAGTGCTGAGTGACATTCAAGTGCCGGAGGCAGTCAGCAGTAAGTTCAATACTAACCTTTATGACTTTGAACTTGCCAAGACCAGCCTTGACCTGAAAAAGCACTTCATCAGCAACTACATGATGGGCTATGATGAGGAAATTATTAAGATGGCTAAGGAGTATGGTCTGGATGGTAATGCAGTGGAAGAACTCCGAGTGACCAAGAACAGCGGTGATAAAATCAAGCTGGCACTAAAAAAGATGAAGGAGCTGGAGGAGAAGGCCAAGAATGCCACCAATAGCAACCAGTCTGAGGAGTTCTTAAAGAAAATGGCAGAGGCTCAGGCCAAGTATGATGACCTGGTAAGTAAGGCAGAGGCAGATAAGCATCTGATTGAGCAGAAGTTTGTCAGCAAGATGAAAAACCTCTGGGAGCAGACTCAGTTAAATGGCATCCAGTGGAACGATCAGATTCCAGAGGCTGCCAGAGTTCCAGCTTATCAGGCTGTGCTAGATAAGAAACTAGCTCAATTGGATGGTCAGCTTATCTATGATGCTGAGCGCAATACTGCCAGGCTAGTTAATGCTAAAGACCCAACTTTACCACTTGTGCATAATGGAAGAGAGTTTTCGTATTCTGACCTTTCTGCATTAGTTTTGCAAGAGAATAAGCTGTTGAAGGAGCAAGGTCAAGGTGGCACTAACCAGGTTCAATTCGCAGCAGGTACACAATCTATTCCGACTGTGCCTCAACAGGCAAGTCAAGGCACTCCACTTCCTGCATCGGTTCGCTCAGCTCTGGCTGACATTTCGAACCTTGCGGCTAAACTTTAGTTTCAAAAATGTCACTTTCAACAGCTAATGTCTGTCCAGCGATATTAACCTCGCTGTCTGACAACCTAATAAACAATCCTGCCAATGTGCAGATTCAGGGCGGTATGCTTGCTGCTCTTACATCTCCTTCCAATCTGTCAGCTGGTCAAACCATTCGCCAGGCTAACGATAATGGAACAGGTCAATCCAAGGAAGTTCGTGTAGTTTACAAGCAGCGCAAGCTCGCTTCTTCTGCTACTGACACTAAAGATTGTACTGCCGATGGTCAGATGAACTACATCGAGGAGACAGTTCAAATCAACAATTATCGTGGTGTATCATTCACTTTGTCCGAAGCTCAACTTCGTACTTTTTGCGAGAGCTATGTTCAACTCTCACAATTAACGGGTTCAGTTTCACCGGGTCAAATTGTGGAAAGGGCTAATGGCATCGGTGCTGCTCAGGGTGCATTGTCAGTAGTTCGTGAGATCTTTGTTGATTTTCAGCTTTCAGCCAATGCTCTTATCCAGGCAATCAATGATGACCTGATCACTGCTGCCCTTGGTGGAGTTGGTGACTGGTATGGTGGTCTTGCTAATCCTACCTATTATGTTGAAAATGCTTCTGATGGATCTGTAAAGGCTAAAGGTCTTTTCGAAATGAAACAGGCCTACATGAACACAGGATTTAACGGTGCGCCTATCATTGTAGGTGGTGCTGGTGCGCTTCAGCGTGTATGGATGAATGATTCTCGCTACTTCGGTCAGGGTGCTAACGGCATCAACTTTGCAACCGTTCGTGATAACACAGGTATTGCTGACTTCTACTTTGACAGCAACATCGCCGGAAACATGACCGATCAGGATTCTGCGCTTGTGTTTGCACCTGGTTCACTTCTTTATCTGCCATACCTGCAATATGTGGGCAACTACGGTAAGATTGGAACTATGGAGCGTTTCACAATGCCAATCCCTGGATTGCCATCTGTAAAGGCTGACATCCGTGTGCTTCCTGATTCTTGCGATGAGACTTATGCAATCTGGATGGAGTGCTTCTTCGACCTTTACTCTGCTCCAACTGCTATGTTCCCTGCCGGAGATCCTAACGATGGTGTGAACGGTGTGTTCAAAGCTCAGTTTGAAGCTAACTAATTAGATTTAGGACTAAAAAAAAGAGGGAGGCCAAAAACCTCCCTTTTTTTATTTTCAACAATTACACAATAACAATTACCCTTCTTCAATATACCAATCCTCAAACTCTTCTTCACTACTTTTTGCAGTTGGACATCTAACCAGGATTAATGCCCTGCCTCGTTTTAGATGCCACTGCCCATAAGTGGCAAACCAGTTCTCAGCTACTCTTCTGCTGTCAAATACTCCTATGTAAGGCTCTTGCCTGCCACTTATTGTGCTGATTACATCAAAGCGATACTTTGAGTTATCCGGTGCGTTATCTGATGCTGAGTGATACATTTTCCTTTAGTTGCGCTCCTGGTACTTCTTCACCATCCTTGATGGCCTGACTTATTGTGGACTTGCTCACTTCCTTCTTAATCACCCAGAACTCAGCCGGAAGTACAGTCTCATCAAGTACTTCCACTGCCTGACTCTTGCGAGTGCTTAGCTTGGCTAGTGGAGTCTCATACCTTCTGATGCCTTTTGCATCTTCTTCTGTGAACACCATCAGCGCAGCCAGTAGTGACTCTCTTAGGCGAAGCACAGTGTTCTCCTTGGCCTTCTTCAAGGCTTGGATTCTCTTGATTTCAGCAGCAGCCTGGTCAGCCTCTGATTCCAACTTCAGGATGAACTTGGCATATGCCTCAGCCTTGTACTGGAAGTTCTCCCTCCTGATGGCAAGTTCTTCCATGATCTCATCATTGACCTCGCCTCCGTTCTCCTCCATCAAAGCGATGAAGGAGGCCTCTTCTTGTGTTAATTGCCAGAGTGTTGCCATGATCAGAAAGGTAATTCATCTTCAAAACTTTCAACCTGAGCAGCCACTTGCTGCTGATGCTGGGCATAGAGCATCTCCTGCTGCTGAGCCGGAGTAGGAGTTGCCACTGCCGGAGCAGGAGCAACTGGAGCTTTCATCATGGCCTTATATTCGGTGCTTCCGGTGATCATCTCCTGAAGGAATGCTGGCAATGTCTCGAACTTAGTACGGTCAAATTCCAGCACACTGAACTCCATGCTAGGGTTGTGCTGTGGTGGGCATACCATGCCTTTCATCATTGGCAGGACAGCAGCAATGCGCTCATACACCTTCTCTGGGTTAGCCTTGGATGGCTGATGGATTAGGTTAATCATGCACGGTGCGCCTATGAGCTTAGCCAAGTCAAATGCCTTTGCCTCTTCATCGGTCAGTGCCTTACCCCTCCAGGCATTGAGCATAGCTCTAAGGTTTGACTTCTCATTCAGGCTGAATGTCATCTCCTTGCTGATTGCACATGGCTGCATGCCCTTGTCCTGATTGAAGCATTTAAGCTCTGTGGGTAACTCCCAAGTGAACCTAACTAAGTCCACCACTTTCTCCTCACCCATGTACTTCTGAACTACATGACCAAGGTGAACAACTGAATAACAGCGGGCTACATAAGTTCCCGCAGGGATAAGCTCTCTCTGAGTGCTTTCTCCGGTGCTTTTAGCGATAATTGCCATTGGCTTAGATTATTATAGTGAAACAAAAATTAAAGTGCGTAAACGATAGCGCAGATTGCCCAGACTGCTAGAAGTTTTGCGAAAAGGATAATCTGATCCTTTATGGGCATTTGTGGGTGATTCATCTCCATGATTACTTAGGATTAATGATTACACCAAGGTCAGTTCTAATGATGGTTGTGCCTGACTTGCGGAAACGCTTATAGTCAGATGCTGAGTAGTTGCATGGAAAGCCTAATGCCTTCTCTGCCTCCTCACGATTTGTGTAGTGCTGTTTGTCATTGCCAATAAAGTGAACAATGAGTGTGTCGGTTGCTTGATTGTAAGCTGCTGACATTGGAGTGAAATAATTCATAATTGTTATTAGTAATTGTTAAACTTGAGGCAAACATAATAGCTAAAAGTTTACCCGCAAAATATCTGCAAAAATATTTTACATTTTTTTTAAATTTTTTTTCGAATCAGCCTCCCATACTTCAAAAGGGCATAATTGTGCTTGGTATCTACTACCATGAGCTGGCCTTGATGATCTTCCAGGTTCATCCGGTGACACACCTTTTTGAAATGTTCAGTAGTCAATCCGTGCTTAATACAGAAGGCATCCAGGCTAAGCCTCTGCTTGTGCCTCCGTGTTCCGCAATGCTGAAGTATGTCAGCAACCATTGCCAGATTCCACTCATCAACCTTTACCCAAGGATATTTGTATCCATCAACCTTCTCAGTGTGGAACAACCTTTTATATCTAGTGAATCGGTGCTGAGGAAGTTTATACTTCCGGCAGAAATCAGAAATTCTAAGCAAGTCCATCCTTTTGGTTTAGGTTTGCAAAAGTAACTGCAAAACTATTATGGCAGGAATAATATTTGAAATGGAGTTGCCTCAAGTCATAAAGCCAAACCCACACTTCAAAAAGTATGTAGGCACTGAGGACAACTTCCAGAAGGCAGTTGCCAAGTACCTGGATACAATCGGAGCATTCTGGTTTCATTGCCCGAATGGAGGAAGCAGGAATGCCATTGAAGCAAGCAAGCTCAAAGGAATGGGTGTAAAGGCTGGCATTCCAGACTGTCTGATCCTTGATCAGTGGAAAGGATATTCCGGTCTGGCTATTGAGCTGAAGGTAGGCTATAATAAACCTTCAGAGCATCAGTTGTCAATTTTTGACAAGTTAGTTGCTGCCAACTGGATGGTGGTAGTGTCCTGGTCACTGGATGAAGTAATTAGCATAATAGATTATTACTATGAACATAAATGAAAAAGGATTCTGGGAGAATCCAACCAGTGAAGGCCATGCACATGATAGCAGGCTGGCAGGAGCTATTCTAAAGATACTTAGGCACAGGAAATGCGATACCTTAGTTGATTTCGGATGTGGCACTGGAGAGTATGCCAGGTTCTTCAGGAAGAATGGATTTGTAGTAGAGGCCTATGATGGTAATCCACACACTGAAAAGCTAACAGGAGGGATTGGACAGGTCAAAGATTTGAGCCAACGGTTCAACCTACTAAAGCAGTTTGGGTGTGTAATGAGTCTGGAAGTGGGCGAACACATACCAGCAGAATTTGAGCAGGCATTCCTGGACAATTTAATTAAGCATGTGCTGGATGATGGCATAATCATTCTCTCCTGGGCAGTGCCTGGTCAAGTAGGTGATGGGCATGTCAATTGCCAGACCAATGACTACATCATGCAACAGATGCAGCAGCGAGGTTTCTACCTGGAGAACACATTGACTAACCAGCTCCGAAAAGCAGCCAGCCTTTGGTGGTTCAAAAATAGTTTGATGGTTTTCATTTAAAAATTTGGCAGTGTCAATTCCTTTGTAATTTATTTGCAAAAAAATAAATCAAAACATGGAAGAAGTAACCGAATTGCAAAAAAAATTGGATGACTGCCGGAGGCATTCAGACAATCACAGGCGGTCAAGAGACTACCACAAGGAGCAATCTGCTGATCTGCGGGAAGAAATAAAGGAGCTATCAGCTGCCTTGGAACACTGGAAAGGTCAGCACACAAAAATGGACAATGCCTTTTGTGAAGCTAGGTATCACCATCACCGTTGGATGAGCATTGCCATAGTCCTTGGCATCTTTAGCATCGGAATGTCAGTTTTATTTTTTTGGTCGGTGAGAAGTTAGTTATATTTGCACCTGGCGAAAGCCCCCGATTGACACCCGGGTATAATAGAGTTATGAAAAAAATTTTAAAGCCCCATTCGGTCGGTACTGAGCAGCGTAATAATTCCGCTGGTGTCACTCAGGAAAGCCGGATGGGGTTTTTGTTTTATGAAAAAAATTATGGCAAATGAGGACTACAAGAAAGTCCTTGCAAGACCTAAAAGATTTGACCTTCGTGAGCGTGAAATTACAATAGCTTATAAGGTTATTAGTAGGGAGATGGCAGAGGAACTTAAAACGATGCCAGCTCAAGAAGCATTACAATTATTTAAGGATGTTTTATTGCGTTTGGTATGAATGGCTATCAATTAACTAGGCGATGGTTTGATTTTGCCTTTTACCATAAGGAAGTCAAGTCACAACACACTGCTCTTTATTGCTGGTGTGTTGAACTTAATAATAGGTTGCAATGGAAAGAGTCATTTGGGTTGCCAACTCATGAGGCTTGTGAGTTCACCGGAATAGGCAATCGTAATACTTTTTATGCTGCTCTTGATGATCTAAAAAAGTGGGGATTTATTGACATAATTCAAGAGTCAAATAATCAAAGTACAAGTAGAATTATCTCTCTCCGCTTGGGCGAATTTGACCAAGCGGAGGTACAACCGATGACCAACCAGAGTTCAGGCGATGATACAAGCACTGCTCCCATAGTTAAACAATATAAACCTAAAAACAATAAAACAATTAAAGAAAGCAATCCTGAGTTTGATTTTTCAAAATATGGAGATCTGAGCAAATTGATTGAAGATTTTGCCAGACATAGAAAATCAATCAAAAAGCCTTTTATGTCACAACATGCAGTTGATTTAATTGTCAAAAAATTAAAGTCATTGTCGCAAGGAAATTACCAATTAGCAGAGGCAATAATTGATGAAGCAATAGCTAGTGGTTGGCAAGGAATTTTTCTACCTAAAAACCAAAATTCAATAAACCATAATATTCCGGCCGAGCCAGTTATTCGTAAAGTACATGAATCCTTTAAAATATAAATTATGAATTTTGAAAACATAGAACTTGAAAAGCAGGTGCTATCTGCAATGCTTTTAGATAATGATGAAAGACTTATTGCTTTTTCCACAATTCCAACTTTGGAAGTATTCCAGCTTCCGCAGCATAAAGTTATTGCTGAAGCAATACAGGCTAATCAAGATGCTGGCGAACCTGTAAGTCTTGAAACTATTGCCGCAACTCTAAAAAAGTCAAATCTTATCAAAGATGCTGGAGGAGTTAAATATTTAAGTCAGGTATTTACTTCTCTAACTAATCCTGGACATGTTGAAATTCACTGCCGAATTTTAATCGAGCATTATTTGCGATCCAAGACATACTTAATTGCAGCTGAATTAATGAGCAAATCCTCATCTGAAAGTGGTGATATATTTGACATACTTGCTAAAATTCAATTATCAACAGATTCGCTCCTTGCTCAAACAATTAGTAAGTCAGATGATGACTTTCATAAGCAGCTTGATGAGTCGGCTACTATTTGGTTTAATAAGATAACCGGAGAAATAGCTGGATATAAAACAGGTATTGAGTCACTTGATAAACTATGCGGTGGCCTTACAAATTCAGAATTGACAGTTGTTGGAGCTAGACCAGGACAAGGTAAGACTGCTCTTATTGTGACAATTATTCGAAACCTTGTAAAACAAGGAATAGGATGTGGCCTTTTTAGTCTTGAGATGAGCAAGCATGAGTTAGTTCAGAGGTTAGCAAGTCAAGAGTCAAATATTTATGCCTACAAAATCAAACAGGGCGAATTATCTCCCTACGATAAGTCTAATTTGATGGATTCAATTCATAAAATGAAAAGTTGGAACTTAAAAATCAGTGATGATGGCTACTTAAACATGATGAAAATCAGAACAAAGGCCACAATGTGGAAAAATAAATATGGCATCAAGGTGATATTTGTCGATTACATTGGCCTGATTAATAGCAACAATCCTAAAGAAACAAACAGAGTTAATATAGTAGGAGAAATTAGCAGAGGTTTAAAATTGCTAGCAAGAGAACTTAATATACCCGTAGTTGCTTTAAGTCAATTATCTAGAAAAGTAGATGACAGAAGTGATAAAATGCCAATAATGTCAGACCTTCGTGAGTCTGGATCTGTTGAACAGGATGCTGATGTTATTTGGATGATGTATAGGCCAGAAACAAATGATCCAAAAGGTACATTTAGGATAGGCAATAGCGAATTATCAAATAATGGTTTGTGCATACTTGACCAAGTAAAAATGCGATCAGGTTCAACAGGAATGATAGCTTTGCGATTCGATGCCCCACTAATGCGTCTAAAAGATTACCATGAATGAAGTAAATGCCATCCATCTAAGCCAAATGCCAGAACTCTGGCAGACTAATGTAACTTACCAGAACGATCTCATGTACGAACACATTGAACTTCCTCCGGACTATCAGGACTGCATGGAGTACCTGCACCGGAAGATCAAGCAACTAGATGCCAAGATTGCCAAAGGTGGTTACACCAGGCACATGAGTCGGTGGCAGAATCAGAGAGACATTTATCAGGCAATCCTAAAATATCTATCTTTGCGAAAACAAGTTTAAAGCTATGCCACTGAAGAAAGGTTACTCAGCTAAGACAGTTAGCTCCAACATTAAGAAAGAGATGAAAGCAGGCAAGCCTCAGAAGCAGGCAGTAGCCATTGCACTGTCTGTGGCTAAGAAGGCTAAGAAGGCAGCAAAGAAGAAATAATCAACCACAAAACAAGGGGCAAAAGCCCGGTACAAATTATGGCAGCACCAAAGGGAAACAATTGTTGGCAATTGCGCCTCAAGCATGGTCTTGATGGCAGATTCAAAACTCCGGATGAGATTCTTGAGAACTTTGAACAGTATGTTCAATGGGCAGAAGAAACTCCACTGATTGAAGTAGACTTCAGAGGCAAGGATGCAACAGAGGTCAATCTGCCAAAAAAAAGATTGCTCACTAAGGAAGGCTTTGCGCTGGCCTGTGGTTTTGCTTCATGGGCTACCCTAGCAGTTTATAAGAGCAAGTCAAAAGATTTTGCTCAAGTCTTTACACGCATAGAGCAGGCCATCTATACAAGCAAGTTGGAAGGGGCTGCCAGTGGCCTATTTAATCACAACATCATAGCCAGAGATTTAGGCCTGATGAACCAGGAGCAAGTAAACATGCAAGTGGTGGAGGTCATAAAGCCTAAGCCAAACAAGAAAGGAGCAGAGCAGGAGGCTGATGCCGAAGGTTGATCTCTCAAGTCCTGACCTGTGGCAGGAGAAGTACCTAGAGGCAGTAACAGACCCAAAGACCTACAACATCCTCTGGGGCGGAGCAGGATGCTTTTATGCCAACCAACAAGTATTAACTATTGGTGGTACTAAAAATATATCTGAAATCCAGAAAGGAGATTTTGTACTATCCTATAATCATGATTTAAAACAATATGAGTTTAGGCCAGTAGTTCAAACATTTAAATATGAAAACCATTCAGATAGACTAGTTCAGATTAAAATGAAGGATGGCACACTAATAAAAGTAACTGAAAATCATAAGTTCTTTTGGGGTGGTCAGTATCGGCATATCAAAGATATTTTGTTATATTTACAGAATGGAAAAGATATGGAAAACGATACCAGGATTTAGCAGGTATATGGCAAGTTCTGACGGTGAAATTTATACTCCTTCTTGGAAGGGAGGTAAATCTGGTAGGATTATGAAACCAGCACTTGATTCTAATGGATATATGAGAACCATGTTAGTTGATAATGAAGGGAAAAATAGAACAATAAAGGTGCATCGAATTATTGCACAAACCTTTATTGAGAATCCACATCAATTAAAAGAAGTAAATCATATAAATGGTCAAAAGTCAGATAATAGGGTATCTAATCTTGAATGGGTAAGCCATCAACAAAATATAAGACATTCATTTGATAATGGATTGCAAAACAATAAAGGAGAAAATAATCCAACTAGTAAGTTATCAGAAAAGGATGTACTTGAAATTAGAGCAAAGTTTAAACCAAGAGTTTACGGTAGAAAAAAATTAGCTGAGGAATACAAAGTAAAAATTTCAACAATTAAAGATGTTATTTTAAGAAGGTCATGGATGCACATATAATTGACATTAGTCAAATTGAATCCTGGTCTTACATAGATTTTGAACCTGTTTATGATTTTGAGGTTGAAAACAATCACAATTATTGTTTAACAACTGAAACAGGTTCAACTATTTTAGTACACAACTCTGGCAAGAGCCAGACCATGATTCAGCTGTTCCTGGCTGAGATATGCGACAATAAGGCCAACCAATTCCAGACCTTCTTTGTCATCCGCAAGGTAGCTGCCACCATCAGGAACTCAGTCTTTGCTGACTTCCGGAACAAGATTAGCCAATGGGGATTGGATAAGCTCATCAAGGCTAAGACAGGCTACATGGAGCTTCAATCCGGCACTAACAAGATTGTGTTCCTTGGCTGTGATGATCCTGAGAAGCTGAAGTCACTTAGCCAGGCTAAGTACATCTGGATTGAGGAGGCAACTGAGCTAACGCTAGAAGACTTCACCCAGATAACCCTCCGACTCAGGGGCAAGTCAGAGCATCCAAAGCGATTCTTTCTGACCTTCAATCCGGTCTCAGATAGCCACTGGATTAAGAAGCGGTTCTTTGATGATGTCCCAGCAAAGGAGCAGAACCAAGTACTCCGGCTGCACGGCACTTACAAGGATGCCATTGACTTTCTGGATGATGAGTATGTGACAAGGATGGAGGCACTGAAGTCAGTAAGCCAGACTTATTATGAAGTGTATGCTCTTGGTCAGTGGGGCATCTGGGATAGGGATTCACTCTTTGCCACTAGCTTTGAATACGCTAAACATGTATATGATGGCTACATCAAGGCCTCTCCTGCTCACAATCTCTACCTAGCCTTTGACTTCAATGTCACCAACACCTGCGTGGTTAGTCAGTATGTCAAGAACTCAGCAGAAGGCATCTACTATGCCACTATCAATGTCATCAAGGTGTATCGAGTTGGAGACCTTGCCAGCCTCTGCCAGACCATCCGACAAGAGTTCCCAGGCATGACATACATCATCAATGGTGATGCCTCCGGTGCTTCTCGCAATGCCTTTACGCAGGACAATATCAGTGCCTATGCCCTAATCAAGAACTACCTTCAGGTAAATGACATGCAGCTTCAGGTGGCTAAGTCAAACCCTAGCCACATTGCTAGCAGGCTGGTGACAATCCTGGTACTCCAGAAGGCCAAGGTTCAGATAAGTGGCAAGCGGTGTGAGGAGCTGGTAACAGACTTAAAGGAAGCAAAGGTTGACAGGCAGGGAAGCCTTGATGCATGGAAGAATAAGAACCCAGACAAGTCTCATGCTTTGGATGCCTTCCGCTATTTTATTTTCTCTAACTTTGCCGAGATAACATCCAACTTTAATCTGGAAAAGTATGGCACTATGCTGCAATAAATGCTACCCAATCTGCCTGCCCTTGCCAAGCTGCCCAACAGTAGTGTACTTATACACTCCTCCGGGTGATTTTGGCAGAGGCATTCTGGTAAACATCGTTAAGCCAGGAGTTAATGTTCAAGGACAACAGATGCTTGACATTGCACCGGATGGATTTGTAGAGATTGACCTGGAGGCACTGCCAGAAGGCTTCTTCAACCCTTGGGGTGGGCAGTACACTATCAGCTTTGCCGATCCTGACTTTCCTAATCAGCCATTGACCTACATCTCAGTTGATGGTGAGCAGTATGACAGCATCTGCCTCAGCTTCATTCAGACAATCAGCAATGAGGAGACCGTGATAGCAATTATTAATCCTATAAATAATGAACAACCCGATTTATGATATTGATGCAAGTTGCGGAGGCAAGCGCAGAGGCTGTTGCCTTATCGAATTACCTAACGATGCCGAGCCTGCTGATGTTGTTGCTAATAGCGGCACTCAGCGCATCCTTCTCATTGTTTCTGGACTACCTACTGGAGGATCACCCACTTGGGCAGTGGTATCTGTCACAGATTCAGAAGCTCCCGACTTATTGGGCTAAGCCACTAGGGGAATGCCCATTCTGCTCCGGTGCTTGGCAGTTCCTCATTATCTCTTACTTTGTTTTTAACTTTCCAATTCACTTATGTTTAATCTATTTAGGCGCAAATCACCTGTGCCTACTCCTGTTCAACAAGTGGCAGAAGAAGCTACTTCTCAAGAACAAGGTGGCAGAATACTTTACAGGGGTGTAGCTCCGAAAGACCGCTGGGATCAGATTGAGTTTGCTTTCACCTCCGGTGGAGTCAATTACTTCAAGTTTACAGCAGAAGTCAATGTGCCATTTCAGAGGGCAGTGGCAGCCAGAGACATTTTCACCGAGGAACTCTGGCAGATCAACCCAGACTACCTGAAAGGCTGGAACAATGGCCTAATCAATCTACTTCTCGACAAGAAGAAGAAGGATGATAAAAAGCTCTATGAGATAGGCATTCTGGCTTCCAGGCTAAAGGAGCAGATGGAGCTATCGGTTAGCTTGGTAAGGCAGATGAAGCTGGCAACGGTTGTTTACTTTGATGAGCATGAGAATCCACTTGACTATCAATACCCATATAATAAGTCTAAGCTCAGCCATTGGATGGAGCATAATGATGTCCAAGGTTTTTTTTTGAATCTGCCGGAGTACGCTTATCTGCCCTCTTTGACAGAGTACAGCACGAATTTCCCGAACTATTTGCAGGCAGAAACTCTGCAAAACCTAAACAACCTGAAGCACATTATTGGACTGCAATTACCAGACAGCACAGACAGCGATTT
>Ga0129336_10000202_pt1 | contig 32530 bp, 34 predicted proteins | sample CPB6_02_DNA_FD_96878 | JGI IMG/M metagenome (GOLD analysis project Ga0129336, IMG submission 96878) | Freshwater to marine salinity gradient microbial communities from Chesapeake Bay, USA - CPBay_Sum_0.6_0.2_DNA | ecosystem: Environmental > Aquatic > Marine > Coastal | place: USA: Chesapeake...
GTTGGCAACGGCAAGGGCAGCGCCGGAAGTTCCAGTTAGAGTGGTCATACCAGATCTCCTTTCGTCATAGTGCATATGTTAGCACTCTATTGGAGAGAGTGCCAAACAAATAGTTCCATGCCGGGATCCAAGTTTGGCCCTGGACCCTGAAAAAACCTGAAAAAGGCTATTTTTTGGCTGTTTAGCCAAAAAAACTGGCAAATTCAGGCGTTTTTTGGCATTTCATGTGCCAACCAGTCCGCCGTCAATTTTGCGGATGGCCACCGTGGCCGAGCGCGGACGGCCCCCCATTGGCCATTTTGAATACCGGCTTGGCTTGGCCGGATCATTCAAGCCACCCGGATTTTCCCCAGGGTGCTGAATATTGACAAAAAGGGTTTTGCCATCGGGCGCCATGGTCGCCCCGGTAATTTCGCAATTGATCGGACCGGTCAGAAAACGCCGGATCTCGCCTGTAAGCGGGTCACAGGCCAGCATCTGGTTGTTGCCGATGTTTTTGAAGATGCCCGCGTTCATCTCGGTGGCTGAGGCATCGGTCTGTATCCATAGAACGCCGCGGGCATCGAGCATCAGTCCATCGGGGCAGGCAAAGATATCGCCTTTGATATTGCCGCGATCCTCAGACCGAGGATTGGCCGGGTCGCCTGCCAGCACCAGGTGATCCCATCGCATTTGCAGGCTGTCAAAGTCGCCGCCCTCGCGCCAACGGATGATATGCCCCATCTTGTTGTTGGCGCGGGGGTTGGCAGCATCCACGCCGGGTCGCCCGCTGGCGCCACGCGCGCTGTTGTTGGTCAAGGTGCAATAGATTTCGCGTTTGTCCTGATCGATGGCCAGCCACTCCGGCCGGTCCATTTTGGTGGCCCCCAGCGCATCACTAGCCTGGCGCGCCTTGATCAGCACCTCACCCTGGTTGGCAAAACCATTGGTTGCGGTCAACGGACCTTGGCCGTGGACCAAGGCCATCCAGTGACCGCTGCCATCGGCGTCAAAGCGTGCCACATACAAGGTGCCGTGATCCAGCAATTCGCGGTTGGCCTTGGCGCCTCCGGGGGCAATTCGATCCCGGCTGACAAACTTGTAGATGTACTCAAACCGGGCGTCTTCGCCCGAATACACCACGGCGCGCCCGTCCCGGGTCACTGCGACCCAGGCGCCCTCATGGGCAGCGCGCCCTAGGGCGGTGCGCTTGACCGGAACGGACTGCGGGTCAGTGGGGTCCACTTCAACCACCCAGCCAAAACGGTTGGGCTCATTGGGGTTGATCCTGGCGTCAAAGCGCGGGTCATGTTCAGCCCAGCGAAAGCGGGACTTGGCCGACAGGCCCCAACGCTTCTGGTGGGCATCGGGTTTGTCGCTGGTGACAAAGTAATTGTGAAAATTTTCCTCGCCCGACAAGTAGGTGCCCCAAGGTGTTTTGCCACTGGCGCAATTGTTGAACGTGCCCAATACCCGTTGCCCCGTGGGATCCGCTGCAGTTTTCATCAGCGCGTGTCCGGCAGCCGGACCGCCCAGATTGAAGGGTGTGTTGGCGGTGATGCGGCGGGCATATTTGGACGGTCGAACCATTTGCCAGCGACCGCCCTGGTTTTCAACTTCGATCACCGAGATCCCATGGGCAGCCTGAGCTTTTTTCACCTTTTCAGCAGTCCACGGCGTCATCCCGTCTTTGTGAAGCAGGCCATCATCGGTGTATTCATGGTTCATCACCAGCAAGCCGCGTTGTGCACCATCGATGGGGTAATAGTGAACCCCATCATGATGCATTCCCATCTGCAGGGCTTGTTCGGCGGCAGTGCTCGATGCATCCTCCTTCATCGTGGGCATGGCCGCACCGGCCACCCCAATCGGTTCACCCCAGGGGGCCAGCACCTGCGCCACATAGCCCTCGGGCACCACCAGGGAGTCGGCAGCAGAAGCTGCAATTGGTTTGAAGCCCAACTTCGGTCCGCCTCCAAGACTGGCGCAACCCGCCAGCGGCGCGAACAACCCGGCTGCCGCCAGGCCCAGACCGCCCGCAATGACCTGCCTGCGTGCCGGATCGGACACCTGATGAATGCTCGGGTTGCCGCAGCGGTTGCTGTCTTCCATCTGATCAAAGTCTTTGGCCACAATGAAATCTCCAAAAAAATTTTCTTCTGCAATTATGCAAAGATATTTGGTCGGCAAGGCAAAATCCGGCCTCGGTCTGCATCACCAGAAAGCCTCTATGAAAGCCATCTACTACGATAAAAAAGGTCCTGCCCGCGAAGTGCTTCTGTGGGGTGACCTGCCCCTGCCAGAGCCCCAGCCAGGGGAGGTGCGGGTGCGTTTGCAGGTTTCGGCAGTCAACCCTTCAGACACCAAGGCCAGGGGAGGCTTTCGCAACCAGTGGGCCATGCCTTTTCCCCGCATCGTGCCGCATCAGGATGGTGCCGGTGTGGTCGATGCCGTTGGGCCCGGCGTTTCAAAAGATCGGATTGGTCAGCGCGTCTGGGTTTATGAGGCCACCCTCGGGCGGGCTTTCGGCACCTGCGCCCAATACACCACAGTGCCCGAGCACAAGGCCGTCGTGCTGCCGGAGCAGGCTGATTTTGTGGCCGGTGCCTGCATGGGCATACCTGCCATGACGGCGCACCGCTGCGTGTTGCAGGACGGGCCGGTTCGCGGTCAGACCCTGCTGGTTCAAGGCGGCGCGGGTGCGGTAGGCTTTTATGCGGTTCAGATCGCCAAGCTGGAGGGCGCACAAGTCATTGCAACGGTCAGCCGTGCGGAGCAAGCGCGTCAGGCCCTACTGGCTGGTGCCGACCATGTGATCAATTACAAGACCGAGGATGTTGCAGCGCGGGTGCGCGAGATAACGAAATCCGATGCCGGCATTGACCGGGTGATCGAAGTGGCCCTGGCGCCCAATATTGAGCTAGATGCTGCGCTGCTCAAGCCCAATGGGGTCATTGCCACCTATGCGTCGGATGCCAATCAGGCCCCAGCTGTCCCTTTCCCGGCCCTGCTGGCCAAGCACCTGACCTTGCGTTTTGTACTGGTCTATGCCATGCCCCGCCAAGCCCACGATGAGGCAGCCCACTACATCAGTGAGGCCCTGAAGCACGGGCGCTTCAAGCATCAGGTCTTTCAACGTTACGGCTTTTCTCTGGAGCAGGTCATCGCCGCCCAGGAAGCCACTGAAAGCATGGCCCATGTGGGCAAGGTGCTGATTGAAATTGACCAGTCTGTCTAGCTGTTGTGTGGATTGATACCCATTGCCACCTGGATGCGCCGGAGTTTGCAAACGATCTGGCGGCCGTGCGGCAGCGGGCCCGCACGGCGGGTGTGGTCCACTGCGTATTGCCGGCAGTTCGGGCGCAGGACTTTGAGCGCACGCGTCAGCTGGCACATCAATTGGGTGACAGTTATGCCCTGGGGATTCATCCGCTGTATGTAGCCCAGGCTGAGCAGGAAGACTTGCACCTGCTGGCACAAGCTCTGCAGCGCCACCGTGATGACCCGCGTCTGGTGGCGGTGGGTGAAATTGGCCTGGACTATTTCGTGCCCGCCCTGTGTGAGGAGCCCTTGCGGTCAAGGCAGGAATACTTCTACCAGGCGCAGTTGAAGCTGGCGCGTGAGTATCGACTGCCTGTCATCCTGCATGTCAGGCGCTCGGCCGATCACCTCCTCAAGGGCTTGCGATTGATCGGCCAGGGCGATCCATGGCTGGGTATCGCCCACGCCTTCAATGGCAGCATCCAGCAGGCCCAGGGTTTGATCGCCCAGGGCCTCAAGCTGGGCTTTGGGGGTGCCCTGACGTACGAGCGGGCCAGCAATCTGCGGCGTCTGGCCAGCGAGTTGCCACTGGCGTCGATCGTGCTGGAAACCGATGCACCCGATATGCCGCCCCACTGGCTCTACACCTCGGCACAACAACGCGCCCAAGGCCATCAACAAGGGCGCAATGAACCGGTCGAGCTGCCGCGCATTGCACAGCAGCTGGCAAGTTTGCGCGGCCTCAGCCTGTCAATGCTGGCCAAGGCTAGTACCCGTAATGCCTGTCTGGCATTGCCTGGGCTGTCAGATTTGCTTGAAAGTCCAAGCCCAGCCCGTTAACTGGCAACACCCGCCGATAATCTGACTTACCTTGGCCCAAACTAAAAACGCCCTGCCTGAAGTTCATTTTTCCGATGAGGGCACTATCCGCCATCTGCATCTGGAAACCATCTGGATTCAGGGATCGATTGACACGCGTGACCCTCTGCGACTGGTGCATGAGTACATCCAGCGCATGCAGGCTTGGTTGCTGTTTGTTGAGCCCGATACCGTGTCGCAACGGCGTTCCTTGCAACTGGGCCTGGGCGCAGGTTCGCTCACCCGACACTGCAGCAAGGTCTTGCAACTCAAGCACACGGCAGCGATCGAACTCAATCCGCAGGTGCTGGCAGCCTGCCGTGCCTGGTTCAAGCTGCCGGCTGACTCGGCGCGCATGCAGGTGATCCTGGGGGATGCAGCCCTGGCCATCCAGGACCCGCAGTGGTGGGGCGTGATCGATGCGCTGCATGTGGACCTTTACGACGCCGATGCAGCCGCGCCGGTCTTGGACAGCCCGCAGTTTTACGCCCTCTGCAGGCGCTTGCTGACCGAGGAGGGCTGCATGATGGTCAACCTGTTTGGCCGCAGCGCCAGTTTTGCCAGAAGCCTGCAACATATCAGTGCTGCCTTTGGCGCAGACGCGGTTTGGGCTTTCAAGGCCACTCGGGAGGGCAATACAGTCGTGCTGGCGCAGCGCACCCCCACTCGACCGAAAAAGTCACAGTTGCAGTTGAGGGCGGCTGCCATTGAGGCGCGCTGGCAATTGCCTGCCCTGAAGTGGGTCCGGGGGCTGACCCCGGTTGGTTGATGTTGGCGTGAGACCTACCTTTCGTTCACTAGGGTAAACACCTAGTGCCAAATCAGCCTATGTAGGTGAAACCCACATGCCCGGGGTGGTGTTTTAAAGGCAGAATCCGCCGGTTTGGTCAGTTTTTTCTAGGAGAGTTTTGTGAAAGTCAAAAGTCAGAAGGATTTCTTTTCTGGACTGATGTTCCTATTGATTGGTCTAGGGTTTGCTTGGGGGGCCACCAACTACAACATCGGTGTGGGTGCCCGCATGGGTCCGGGTTATTTTCCCCTGATGCTTGGGGTGATCCTGATGGTCCTGGGCGGCTTGATCGCCTTCAAGGCCATGGTCATTGAGTCCGAAACCGGCGACAAAATCGGCAAGTGGGCTTGGAGGCCGCTGGGTTTCATCATCGGCTCCAATATTTTGTTTGGTATCTTGCTGGGCGGACTGCCCAGTATTGGACTACCCAGCATGGGGCTGATTGTTGCCATTTATGCTCTGACCATCGTATCGGCAAAAGCCGGTGATGTTTTCAAATTGAAAGAGGTTCTTGTGGTTGCAACGGTGCTGGCCATCATTAGCTATGGCGCTTTCATCAAGTTGCTGAACCTGCAATTTCCACTATGGCCTGCCTTTATTTCGGGCTGAGGAGCACAAGAACATGGATCTGATTACTAACCTTTCCCTGGGTTTTGGCGTCGCCTTCACGGCCCAAAACCTGCTCTACGCTTTCATCGGCTGCATGCTCGGCACCCTGATCGGTGTGCTGCCGGGCGTCGGCCCGGTGGCCACCATCGCCATGCTGCTGCCCGCAACCTATGCGCTGCCCCCGGTGGCGGCCTTGATTATGTTGGCCGGCATTTATTACGGGGCCCAATATGGTGGCTCCACCACCGCGATTCTGGTGAATCTGCCGGGCGAGTCGTCTTCGGTGGTGACTATTTTGGACGGCTACCAGATGGCCCGCAAAGGCCGGGCTGGGCCGGCCCTGGCTGCAGCCGGGCTGGGTTCGTTTTTTGCCGGCTGCGTGGGCACCCTGATTTTGGCCGCGTTTGCGGCGCCCCTGACCGAGGTCGCCTTCAAGTTCGGCCCTGCCGAATATTTTTCCCTGATGGTGCTGGGTCTGATTGGCGCGGTGGTGCTGGCTTCGGGCTCTCTGCTCAAGGCTGTGGCCATGATCATTCTTGGTCTGTTGCTCGGCCTGGTGGGCACCGATGTGAATTCCGGCGTGGCCCGCTACTCCTTTGATATTCCGGAACTGACCGATGGCATCGGCTTTATTGTGGTAGCCATGGGGGTGTTTGGGTATGGCGAGATCATTGCTAACCTGTCGGTGCCAGAAGCCCAGCGTGAGGTGTTTACCGGCAAGGTGAAACATCTATATCCAACGAAGGAAGACTTCAAGCGCATGATCCCAGCGGTCTTGCGTGGCACGGCCCTCGGCTCTGCACTGGGTATCCTGCCGGGCGGTGGTGCTTTGTTGTCTGCCTTTGCCGCTTACACCATTGAGAAGAAAACCAAGCTCAAACCCGGCGAGGTTCCCTTTGGCCAGGGCAATATCCGTGGCGTGGCGGCGCCAGAGTCAGCCAACAACGCTGGTTCCCAGACGTCCTTCATTCCCCTGCTGACCCTGGGCATCCCACCCAACGCGGTGATGGCCTTGATGGTGGGCGCCATGACCATTCATAACATTCAGCCTGGTCCCCAGGTGATGACCAGTAACCCTGAACTGTTCTGGGGTCTGATTGCCTCCATGTGGATTGGCAACTTGATGCTGGTCGTGCTGAACCTGCCGATGATTGGCATCTGGATCAAGTTGTTGACCGTACCCTACCGCTGGCTCTTTCCTTCGATTGTCTTGTTTTGTGCGATTGGTGTTTACTCCACCAACAACAACACGTTTGATATCTGGATGGTGGCCATCTTCGGTGTGATCGGCTACATCTTCATCAAGCTGGGGGCAGAACCTGCGCCCCTGCTGTTGGGATTTATTCTGGGTCCGATGATGGAGGAAAACCTGCGGCGTGCCTTGCTGCTCTCGCGAGGCGCCTGGAGCGTGTTTGTCACCCGACCCCTGTCTGCCACCTTGCTGGGTATGGCTGTTCTCCTGCTGGTGATCGTCTTGCTTCCATCAGTCAAGAAGCAACGTGAAGAGGCCTTTGTGGAGGATTGATGCCCCACAAGGGCTGACTCCCAACGACAACGGCACCCAAGGGTGCCGTTGTTATTTGTGCCGCTGTTAACTGTGTAACAGTTGCGTTTATCCTCGTGACAGGGCGGTCAAGGCGCGCACATCAGCCAGGTCGCCAAGTTTCCAGCAGGCTGCAATCAGTTCGGCCGAGCGTCCTGAGCCCAGCACCGGGTCGGCCAGGTCGTGAAATTTGGTTTCAAGGTTGGCATCGGTCATCGGATTTTGCAGCGAGCCGATGGCGTGCTTGATAAACACATGCACCTGGCGCCCGTCCTTTAGGAAGGCAGTCACATCGGCACTGGCTTCGTCGATGCTGTCATCCACCACGGCTACGACCTTGCGCCGCAAGGCCACCATGTCGGGGCGGTTAACGATGTTGTCAGCGTATTGGTCTTCACCGGCCTTGCCAAAAATCAGCCCACAGGCACAGCCGTGGTAAACGCTGAACTTGCCCTGTAGGCCATCAGCGGGTTCCTTCTTGCCCGTGAGCTCCAGCACCAGTGAATGCACCTTGAGCTCGATTCGCTCAACCTGCTCGGCACTGACGCCCTGGGCGCGCAATTGGGCGCAGGCATCGATGCTGGGGTGAATCACAATGCCGCAAGCAAACGGCTTGTAGGTATTGAAGGAGATTTCGAAACGCTGGCCCAGTTCGTCGGTGATCTCGCTCCAGGCGTATTTGGTGGAGACGGTCTGGATCATGCCGCGCGGGGCTTCCAGCGCCCTGGGGCTGGCAGTAAAGCCCTGGCTGGCCAGCAGGGCAGACATCAGGCCCGCGCGCGCGGCACCGCCCGGATGGAAGGGCTTGGTCATGGTGCCGAATTGCTCGCGCATCCCGATAGGCTGGGAGGCGGCAATGCCCAGGGCCATGGCGGTTTGCTGCACATCCAGACCCAGCAGCCTGGCGCAGCCGGCTGCCGCACCGAGCATGCCGGTGGAGCCGGTGATATGCCAGCCCCGGTCGTAATGTTCAGGGTACATGGTGTTGCCCACCCGGCATGACACATCGATGCCCAGAACCAGAGCATCGATCACGGCCCGACCCGACAAACCTTTGTGTTCAGCCAAGGCCAGCACCGCACTGGCAACCGGGCCGGCCGGGTGGATGATGGTCTTGAGGTGGGTGTCATCAAAGTCAAAGGTGTGCGAGGTGATGCCGTTGATCAGGGCCGCGCTGGCCATATCGACCCGTTCGGAACGACCCGGCAGACTGGCCTGCGGGGTGGTCTGCAGCAGCTGGGCCGCACGCAGCGCGGCATTGGCCGCATCATGGTGTGCGGCGCCCACAGCGCAACCCAGCCAGTTGAGAAAGGTGCGATGGGCTTCGTGATCGACCGCATCGCTCCAGCCTCGGCTGGGATGGTTGGCGACATACTCAGCCAGGATCTGTGTAACGGGGGGTGCGTTGTGGTCAGCGGTGACCTGTGTGTTGCGAGCCATGAAAAGTTTCTAATCCAGGTTCAATTGTCTAGGTTGATGTTGCGGGCACGGGCCAATTTGGTCCAGCGATCGATGTCCGAACGAATGAATTTTCCAAATGTCTCGGAAGACATGGGCATAGGCTCGACAGCTTCCACCGACAATTTGTCACGCAGGTCGGGGGAATTGAGCACGGTATTGAGCGAGTCGTTAAGTTGCTTGACGATGGTCTCGGGCATGTTGGCCGGACCAACCACGCCGTACCATTGCAAGGCGTCCAGCCCCTTGAAACCCAATTCCTCCAGAGTAGGCAGATCCTTGAACAGCAGGTGTCGCTGTTTGCCGGTCACCGCCAGGGGCCGGACCCGACCCGAGCGGATATGTGGCGTGGCTGCAGCCAGGCCAGGGAACATGGCTTGGGTCTGACCTCCGATCAGGTCGGTGAAGGCCGGGGCAACGCCGCGGTACGGAATATGAACCATGAAGGAATTGATCTGTTGCTTGAACAGTTCCATGGTGAGGTGAGTCAAGGAGCCCTGGCCGGCTGACCCGTAACTCAGACGACCCGGGTTCTTGCGGATGTATTCGATGAACTCCTGAACCGTTTTGACAGGAAGACTGGGATTGACCACCAGCACATTGGGCGTGCCGCCAATCATGCCAATCGGGGTGAAGTCGCGGACCGCGTCGTAGGGTAGCTTGCGGGTAGCCGGACTGGTGCCGTGGGTGGCCACGTAACCTTGCATCAGGGTGTAGCCATCGGGGGCGGCCTTGGCGGTGTTCTGGCTGGCAATGACGCCACCCCCGCCCCCCTGGTTGTCAACCACAATGGTCTGGTTGAGAACCTTGGCCCAGCGCTCGGTCACAGTCCGCCCGATCATGTCCGAGCCACCGCCGGCGGCCACCGGGACGATGTAGCGAATGGGTTTTGAGGGATAGGCCTGGGCCCAGGAAAGGGCAGGCAGGCCAAGCAGGGCAGGCGCGGCCTGCAGCAGCGTGCGTCGTTTCATCTGGTAATTTCCTTTCAGTACTGAGCAGTTTGGCGACGATTTACCACTTAAGTCCAAATTTGCCGAGTACGGGGCTTAGGACGAACAGGGGGCCGATCCACAGATAGCGCAGGTCCTCAAAGAACGAGGGCTTCTTGCCTTCAAAGGCATGGCCGATGAACTGGTAGACCCAGGCCACCAGAAAGATGCCCAGGCTGAGTTCCAGCCTGAGGGGGCCCATCGCCTGCACCAGCGCCAGCATGATCGCAGAGACAGCCAGCATGACAATGAAGCAGTTACGCGACAGGCGGAAGTAATACACCAGGCTTGCCCCTATGAGGAGGTAGGCGGCCACCGGGTGGGCGGCATAGATCAGACCGATCAGGCTGAACATGATCAGCGGTACTGCGAAGTTGTGAATCGCCTTGTTAAGGTGATGGCCATGGGTCTGGCCGTAGTGGGTCAGCAGGTGGTCGATGCGGCGTTCTCCAGCCTTGGCATCATGGGTTGTGATACTCATCGGGTTTGTGTTGGTTTAAAGAGCGTGCCGCAGATTATTCCACCGGTTTGTCCTGGAACCGCATGGAAAAATCGATCGCCTTGATGTCTTTGGTTAAGGCCCCGACCGAGATTCGGTCGACCCCGGTTTGTGCCAGATCCCTGACGCTGTCCAGGTTCACCCCGCCCGAGATTTCCAGAACGGCGCGTCCCTGATTGCGCTGGACCGCTTCACGCAGCATGGGCAAGGGCATGTTATCCAGCAGGATCATGCTGGCGCCAGCGCGCAGGGCCTCATCGAGCTGACTGAGTGTTTCGACTTCCACCTCGATAAAAGTAGCCTGTGCGGCCAGGGTCTTGGCGGCCTGCACGGCCTGGGTCAGGCTGCCAGCGGCTGCGATATGGTTTTCCTTGATCAGCACCGCATCAAACAGACCCATCCGATGGTTCTTTCCGCCGCCGCAGCGAACCGCGTACTTCTGAGCCACACGAAGGCCCGGCAGGGTCTTGCGCGTATCCACGATGGCCGCCTGCGTGCCTTGGGCGGCATCGACATATCGGGCGGTCTGGGTGGCCACAGCACTTAAGGTCTGAAGAAAATTCAGGCAGGTACGCTCGGCCGTCAGGATCTCGCGGGCACAGCCCTGCAAGCTCAGGATCACTTGTCCGGGGCTGCAGCGTTGTCCGTCCTCGACCTGCCAACGAACGTGTGCCTCAGGGGCCAGCTGATGGAGTACTTCCATGACCCAGGGTTGGCCGCAAATGATGGCGGCCTCCCGGCAAATGATGGTGGCTGATGCCTGACGCGTCCGCTCAATCAGCCCGGCCGTCAGGTCACCGCTGCCCACATCTTCAAGAAGTGCGCGGCGTACATCGTCCTTTACCTGGGTTACAAAATCAGTGGCTTGGTTCATGGTGATTCAAATGAGATCAAGCCGCAGATTATCGGCGGTCATGATCTGGAACAATCCATGACCATGGACAAACCCCTGGTCGTACTGGTCAGCCCGGCGTTGGCCGAATCGAACAACGGCAACTGGCAGACCGCCAAGCGCTGGCAGCACTTGGTGCGCGCTCATTACCGGCTAGAAATTGTCAAACAGTGGCAAGCGGGAGATTCGCGGCCGGCCGCCATGCTGGCGCTGCACGCCAGGCGATCGGCCGAATCAATTGCAGCCTGGTCAGCCAGCTTTCCCGGTCGTGGGCTGGGGGTGGTGCTGACCGGCACTGATCTGTACCGCGATATCGAGTTCGACCCATGTGCCCAGCGCTCGCTGGCCCTGGCGCAACAGTTGGTGGTCCTGCAGGACTTGGGTCTTGGCAAGGTGCCCATGGCCTACCGCGACAAGTCTCGGGTGATCTACCAGTCCTCCCAAACCCGCGCTGCCCTGAAGAAAACGCGGCGACATCTGCGGGCGCTGATGGTCGGACATTTGCGAGAGGAAAAGTTGCCGCAGACGCTGTTTGAGGCAGCGCAAAGGCTGGATCCTGCGCAGGGCATTCTGATCGATCATATTGGCGCGGGTCTGGATTCGGCCCTGGCCGATCAAGCCCGCCACACCATGGCCAATTGCCCGCATTACCGATGGCTGGGGGCGCTTGCGCATGACAAGGTGCTCGCACGCATCCAGCGCTCGCATCTGCTGGTGCATTGCAGCCGCATGGAAGGCGGCGCCCATGTGGTGATGGAGGCGGTGTGCAGCGGCACGCCGGTGCTGGCCTCCGATGCGCCAGGCAATGTGGGCATGTTGGGTCTGGACTATGCGGGCTACTTTCCTACTGGCGATGCAGCCGCGCTGGTTGACTTGTTGTGCCGCTGCCGCCAGGACATGGTTGCGGCCAACAGCACTCTGGCCCGCTTGCAGGCACAATGCGCGCTGCGCGCCCCGCTGTTTTCACCCCTGGCAGAGCAAACTGCATTGCTGGCTCTGCTGGATCAACTCCTATCAACATGAACGCCCCTGACCTTTTACCGACCGAACCCCGCCTGACCTCACTGTCCCACGGAGGCGGCTGTGGCTGCAAGATTGCGCCCGGGGTGTTGTCTGAAATTCTTAAAAGTGGTTCGGGCCTGCCAGTGCCTGCCGAGCTGCTGGTGGGGATTGAAACCGCCGATGATGCGGCGGTGTATCAGCTCAATGAGGAGCAGGCGCTGATTGCCACCACCGACTTCTTCATGCCGATTGTGGACAACCCGTTTGACTTTGGACGGATCGCCGCCACCAATGCGATTTCGGATGTGTATGCGATGGGAGGGCGCCCCATCATGGCCCTGGCCCTGGTCGGTATGCCGATCAGCGTGCTGTCCACCGACACAATTGGCCAGATTCTGGCCGGTGGGCAGGCCGTATGCAAAGCCGCCGGCATTCCGATTGCCGGGGGACACACCATCGATTCGGTCGAGCCGATCTATGGGCTGGTGGCGCTGGGCCTGGTCCATCCCAAGCGCGTCAAGCGCAATGCCGATGCCCAGGTAGGTGACCGGCTGATTTTGGGCAAGGCGCTGGGCGTGGGTGTGCTGTCGGCGGTGCTGAAGAAGGAACTACTCGATGCCGCGGGCTACCACCGAATGATTGCCAGCACCACCCAGCTCAACACTCCGGGGCCAGAGCTGGCTGCGATCGATGGTGTGCATGCTTTGACCGATGTGACCGGTTTTGGCCTGGCGGGGCACGCGCTGGAACTGGCCCGTGGCGCCAATTGCACAGTACAGATTGATTGGAGTCGGGTGCCTTTGCTCGATGGTGTCCGAGACTTTGCCGCGCAAGGTTTGATCACCGGCGCTTCTGGACGTAACTGGCAAGCCTATGGCAAGGATGTGCAGCTACCGGCAGGGTTTGCTTCGGCAGACCAGGCCTTGCTGACCGACCCACAGACCAGTGGTGGCCTGTTGGTGAGCTGTGCGGCGCACTGCGTGCAAGAGGTGCGGGCGGTCTTTCAACGCCATGGGTTTGAGGCGGTCGCAGAAATTGGTGAAATCACCCATACAGGTGGTGGCCAACTGGTGGTGCGTTAGTTCAGCTCAGGCTAGCAGGGCCTGGGCAAATTCGCGGGCGCTGAAGGTCTGCAGATCGTCCAGCTGCTCGCCCACCCCGATAAAGTACACCGGCACAGGTCGTTCACGGGCAATGGCAGCCAGTACGCCACCCTTGGCCGTGCCATCCAGCTTGGTGACGATCAGCCCGGTCAGCCCGAGGGCTTCATCAAAGGCACGAACCTGGGCCAGGGCGTTCTGCCCGGTGTTGCCATCGATCACCAGCAGGACTTCATGCGGGGCCGTGGCATCGGCCTTCTGAACCACGCGCCTGATTTTTTTTAGCTCTTCCATCAGGTGCAATTGGGTAGGAAGACGACCGGCCGTATCCACCAGCACCACATCCTTGGCGCGGGCCTTGCCAGCGCTTATGGCATCAAAGCACACCGCGGCAGGATCAGCACCCTCCTGGCTGATGATTTCCACCTGGTTGCGACCTGCCCAGACACTGAGCTGTTCGCGCGCAGCCGCACGGAAGGTGTCGGCGGCGGCCAACAGCACACTGGCACCGGCGTCAGCCAGATGACGGGTCAGCTTGCCGATCGAAGTTGTCTTGCCAGCGCCGTTCACGCCGGCCACCATGATGACTGTGGGCGTGTGATGCCCGATCGACAGCGGTTTTTCAAGTGGGCTCAGCAATTCGGTCAGGGCGTCCATCAACAGACCCTTGACCGCTGCTGGCTCGCTCGTCTTGCTATCCTTGACCCGTCGCCTGAGGTCTTTCAGCAGATACTCGGTGGCCTGAACCCCGGCATCCGCCATCAAGAGCGCTTCCTCAAGTTCCTCGTACAGGCCCTCATCAAGCCGGGTACCGGTAAATACGGTGGCAATACTCGAGCCAGTTTTTCGCAAACCCGCGCTGAGTTTGTCCAGCCATGACTTGCGGGAAACGGTGGGGGGTCCAGCAGGGTGGGTTGCCGGCTTGACCGGTTCGGCCGCAGTGCCTTGATGGGGTGAAGGGGATTTTTTCTTGAAAAAACTGAACATGACGTGCGTTCTTAGAATGCTGCATTCTATGAAACGCCTTTTTCTTTCAATTTTTACCCTGCTGCTCGCAATGCCCCTGCTGGCTGTGAGCCAGCCCCAGCTCGGGGGAGGGGCCGGGGTTGAGCAGTTCACCCTGGCCAATGGCATGACGCTCATTGTCAAGCCAGACCGGCGAGCGCCCACCGCAATTCACATGCTGTGGGTGCGGGTCGGTGCGATGGATGAAGTAGACGGCACCAGCGGCGTGGCCCATGTGCTGGAGCACATGCTCTTCAAGGGCACACCCAGTGTGCCCGCTGGCGAGTTTTCTCGCCGGGTGGCAGCACTGGGCGGGCGCGAGAACGCTTTTACCGGCCAGGACTACACCGGCTATTTCCAGCAAATCCCGGCCGATCGCCTGCAAGAGGTGATGCGACTGGAGGCGGACCGTTTTGCCAACAACCAGTGGCCCGATCAGGAGTTCACCAAGGAACTCGAGGTGGTCAAGGAAGAGCGCCGCCTTCGCACCGAGGACAACCCGCGCGCCTTGTTGTATGAGGCGCTCAACGCTGCAGCTTTTCAAGCTTCACCTTACCGGCGACCGGTGGTGGGCTGGATGAGCGATCTGGAGGCCATGACCCCGCAGGACGCCCGAGATTTTTTCCACCGTTGGTATGTCCCGGCCAATGCGGCTGTGGTCGTGGTGGGCGATGTGGATGTGGATCGGGTGCGTCAGTTGGCCGAACAGATCTACGGGCGTTTGCCAGCCCGTGCCTTGCCCGCACGCAAGCCAAGGCAGGAGCCCCAGCAACTCGGAATTCGACGGCTGGTGGTCAAGGCACCGGCCGAGCAGGCCTATGTGTCGCTGGCCTTCAAGGTGCCCGGGCTACGATCGCTGGACCAGCCCTCGGCACAGGATGAAGATGCCCTGGCCCTGACGGTTTTGGCGGCCGTGCTGGATGGTTACAACGGGGCCCGCCTGGACCGCGCCCTGACGCAGGGATCTGACCGCCTAGCCGACAGTGCCGGCGCTTTCAACGGTTTGCTGGGGCGCGGCCCCCAGCTTTTCATGCTCGATGGCGTTCCGGCCAAAGGCAAATCTGCCCAACAGGTCGAGACGGCCTTGCGCGAACAGGTGGCCACGGTGGCCCGTGAAGGGGTTTCCGAGGCTGAGCTGCAACGGGTGAAAACCCAGTGGATCGCCAGCCAGGTGTACAAAAAGGATTCGCTCATGGCGCAGGCGCGAGAACTGGGCAGCAACTGGGTGCAAGGCTTGCCGCTGGATGCTGCCGACAGCTTGTTGTATCGCCTGCGCAAGGTCACCGCCGATCAGGTACGCTCGGTGGCCGCGCGTTATTTTGGAGATGATCAGCTCACAGTGGCTCATCTGCAGCCGCAAGCGATCGACCCCAACAAGCCACGCCCCAAGCCTGCCTCTGGCGGGCGCCATTGATACGACGGGGCAAATGACATGAACAGAATAAGTTTCAGAGGGGTGTCAGGTTGGCTGATGGCACTTGGCAGTGTGGCACTTGGCAGCCTCAGTAATGCGCTGGCGGCCATTCCTATTCAGCACTGGGTTCAGCCCTCGGGGGCGGCCATTTACCTGGTGCAAAGCCCGGCGCTGCCCATGGTCGATGTGCAAATTGACTTTGATGCCGGCGCACGCCGTGATCCGCCGGGACAGGCGGGGCTGGCCAGTGCGATGGCTGGCATGATCTCCAAAGGGTTGCGCGCAGCAGGCTCCTCGGGCGGGTCGGGTCGCTACGACGCAGCCCTGGACGAAAACATGCTGGGCGAGGCCTGGGCTGATCTGGGGGCAAGTTTTGGCGCCAGTGCTGGCAGTGACCGCATGAGCTTTTCCCTACGTTCGCTCAACTATCCTGATTTGCTTGAGCGGGCTCTTCAACTGGCCGGGCGACAAATGGCAGACCCGGCCTTTCCCCCTCAGGTTTGGCAAAGAGAACGCGAGCGTCTGGCAGCTGCCATCCGGGAGGCCAACACCCGTCCCGCCACAGTGGCTGCTCGCAACTTCGAGGCTGCAGTGTATGGCAGCCACCCGTATGGCTATGACACGACAGAAGCCAGTCTGAAACGAATTGAGGTGTCAGACATGAAGGATCTGCACCGGCGCTCGCTGCTGCCCTGCCGTGCCAAATTGAGCGTGGTGGGGGCCGTCAGCCGGGAGCAGGCAGATAGTCTGGCGACCCAGTTGCTAGCGCGATTGCCCTCCGGTCCGTGTGCTGAGTTGCCCAAAGTGCCCGAGGTCAGCCCCTTGGCGGCGGCCAGCGAGAAAAACATTCCCTTCGATTCGGCTCAGGCCCATGTGCTGATCGGCCAGCCAGGCTTTGCCCGGGTTGACCCGGATTTCTTCGCGTTGCTCGTCGGCAATTACACCTTGGGCGGCGGAGGGTTTGTCTCACGGCTGACCACCGAAGTCAGGGAAAAGCGTGGCCTGAGTTACAGCGTCTACAGTTACTTTGCACCCGGCCTGCACGCCGGGGCCTGGACCTTGGGCTTGCAGACCCGGCCCGACCAGGCCGCCCAGGCAGTGCAAGTGGCGCGAGAAACGGTTCGTCGTTTTGTGGCCGAGGGCCCCAGCGATGCCGAATTGAAGGCGGCCAAGGACAACCTGATTGGAGGGTTTGCCTTGCGCATTGACAGCAACCGCAAACTGCTGGACAACGTGGCCAACATTGCCTGGAACAACCTGCCGCTCAATTATCTGGACACCTGGTCGCAACAGATTGCCAGCATCACCGTGGCCGATATTCGTGCCGCGTTTGCGCGCAAGTTACAACCCGAACGGATGGTGACCGTGGTGGTTGGAGCCAAACCTTGAACCTTTCGCCTGTTGCCCGAAAGAAAGCCAGCCGCTCTGCTGCCGGCGAGGTCAGGATCATCGGCGGAGTCTGGCGTCGCCACAAGCTGCCAGTGCCAGACAAGCCTGGCTTGCGGCCCACGCCTGATCGGGTGCGCGAGACTCTCTTCAACTGGCTTGGCCAGGACCTTGCCGGCTGGCGTTGCCTGGATGCCTTTGCCGGAACCGGCGTGCTTGGACTGGAGGCGGCATCACGGGGCGCCAAAGAGGTTCGTCTTATTGAGCAGGACGTGCAGTTGGTTCAGCAGCTCAAGTTGGCCCAGACCAAACTGCAGGCCCACGCTGTGGTGGTATCTCGCGGCGATGGCCTGGCTGTCATGCAGCAATTAACCCCTGGCAGCTTGGATCTTATTTTTCTGGATCCTCCATTCGATGCCGATCTGTTCGATCAGGCCTTGCTGCGAGCCGCCCCGCTGCTGTCTAGCGGCGGATTCATCTACCTGGAATCGCCCAGGCCTTGGGACGAGGCGCAACTTGAACCGTTTGGCCTGACGCTTTATCGCCACCTCAAGGCCGGTGCTGCTCATGCTCACTTGTTGCAAAGGAAAACCTGATGTCTGCCCTGTCACACCTGCGTATGCTCACCCGCTACAGCACCTGGGCCAACACATTGATGTTTGACGTGCTGGCGACCTTGCCGTCTGAGCAGGTCAACGCGGTGCGAGTCACCCTGTTTGGCTCCATGGTCAACACCCTCAATCATTCCTTGGTCATAGACAAGATCTGGCAGGCGCATCTGCAGGGCCGCGCGCATGGTTTTACCAAGCGGATCACCGACTCGGTGCCTGCCCTGGCAGACCTGCGCAGCGCACAGGCTGAGCTCGATGCCTGGTTTGTGCAGTATGCCGATGGGCTCGACCCTGTGACCGAGGCGCAGGTGGTCAACTTCGAATTTGTTGACGGCGGTAACGGTGCCATGACCCGGGGCGATATTCTTCTGCATATCGTCAACCACAAGACCTACCACCGTGGCGTGGTGGCCGACATGCTGTACCAGGCCGGTTCCAAACCGCCGGTGATGGATCTGCCCGTATTTCTGCGGGATACGTCGCCTGCCGGGTAAGGCATTTTTCTGTCAGCGCCTGGTCGCGCACAGCACTGCATAATGCGCCAAGGAGAATCTTCCATGTCCAAGCCAGTGATCGCCGTCTACCCCGGTACCTTTGATCCCATGACCCTGGGTCACAGTGATGTGGTGCGCCGCGCTGCCCGGCTGTTTGACCGGGTCATCGTCGCGGTCGCTGTGGCACACCACAAAAAAACCATGTTCACGCTGGAGGAACGCATCAACATGGTGAGCGAAGTCGTCAAGGATGAGGCCAATGTCAGTGTGGAAAGCTTCAGTGGCCTGATGCGAGATTTTGTCGTGGTGCGAGACGCAAAAGTCATGGTGCGCGGCTTGCGCGCAGTGACCGATTTTGACTATGAATTCCAGCTTGCGGGCATGAACCGAAGCCTGATGCCGGATGTGGAAACCGTCTTTCTCACGCCCAGCGCTCAGTACCAGTTTATTTCCAGTACCCTGGTGCGTGAAATTGCCAGTCTTGGGGGTGAGGCGCATAAATTTGTCGATCCGGTGGTAGCCCGCGCCCTGGCCGAAAAAACCCGTAACTGAAGGGCGCCGCCGCTGGCGGCAGGAAGGCCTTTTGATGAATGACAGAATCCGTGACCTGCTGGCACAGATCGCTTCGCTTGAGGATGAGCTACGCAACAGTCTGCACGAACAGGAGCAACGTGTTGCCTACACCTTGCATGGTAAGCGCATCGAGTTTGAGAAATCGGTTCAACAAGCGCATCAGCGCCTGCGACGAAGCCTCTTCTACTGGGTACTCAAGGATCGGCCGCTCAACCTGCTGACGGGGCCGGTCATCTACAGCATGATCGTGCCGCTGGTATTGCTCGACGTGTGCATCTCGCTCTACCAGCTGGTCTGCTTTCCCGTCTATGGCGTTGCCAGGGTCAAGCGGGCCGAATACTTTGTCTTTGACCGGCATCACCTGGGGTATCTGAACTTCATCGAAAAGTTCCACTGCGATTACTGCAGCTATGCCACTGGCCTGATGGCTTATGCCACAGAAATCGTGGCGCGTACCGAGCAGTATTTTTGCCCCATCAAGCACGCCCGCAAGGTGCTGGGCTCGCACGTGCGCACCCATCATTTTCTGGCCTACGGTCATGCGCAGGATTACCATGAACGGCTGGAGCAGTACCGGCGGGCCATGAAAGAGGATGCTGAAAGTCGCTCATGACCGAGCTCATTCTCATTCGACACGGTGAAACTGACTGGAACCGCGAGTTGCGTTTCCAGGGCCAGATGGATGTGCCCCTCAACGCGATGGGTCAGCAGCAGGCACAACGGCTTGCCCGCCGCCTGGCCAGCGAACAACTGCACCACCTGGTCAGCAGTGATTTGATCAGGGCGCGACAGACGGCTGAGCCGCTTGGCCAGGGCGCGGGACGTCCGCCAGGTTTGCAAACCCAATTTCTATCCACTTTGCGCGAACAGCACTTCGGGATGGTCGAGGGCATGCGGGTGCCAGACATCAAGCGCCAGCACCCGCTTGCCTGGGAACAATGGGTGAGGTTTGATGCTGATTTTGCTTTTGCAGGGGGTGAGAGCACACGTCAGTTTCATGCGCGGGTGATGTTTGCCGTCTACGAACTCGCTCAATGTCATCCGGGTCAGGTCATTGCCCTGGTCACGCACGGTGGTGTGCTGGACATGATCTACCGCACCGCCCTGGGCTTGCCTCTGTCAGGTCCTCGGCAAAGTCTGATACCCAATGCCGGACTGAGCCGGGTGCGGGTGCGTGAGCAGGCCCTGGAAGTCATTCAGTGGGCCGATACGGCGCATCTGGCCGACCTGCCGCCCCAGCCCGTCTATGACCAGCAGAAGCTTAGGGTCAAAGCGGGTGCGGTTGATGCATGAAGGTCTTGCAATTGGGATAATTCCACACATGCCGACATCAAACTTTTCCCGCGTGGGGTGGCTCTGACATGGCCCTGATGATCACCGATGAGTGCATCAATTGCGATGTCTGTGAACCCGAATGTCCCAACGAGGCCATCTCGCTGGGGCCAGAGATCTATGTCATCGATCCGCAGCGCTGCACTGAGTGCGTTGGTCACTTTGACCAGCCACAGTGCGTCGAGGTGTGTCCGGCCGACTGTATTCCAGTGAATCCAGACCATGTGGAGGACCCTCCCACCCTGAGGCAGAAGTTCTTTCGTTTGCAGGTGCAGCTTAAGGATTCCGGTCCCCGCCTCTGAGTGGCTCGGAGCACGGCCACAAGGCGCTTCAGGCTAGGGCTTGCTGACGGTGCTGTTGGCGGGATCGGCGGCAGATTTGCCTGGTGGGTGGGCTGGCGGCGTGCGGGCTGTGAAATGCGGGGGTTTGTGCCGGGCCCTGGCGCCTGGCTCCTGAGGGCTCTTGCTGACTGGGGTCGGGTTGGGTGGCAAGCTCACCTTTTTCCCGGTGGATCCTGACAAAAATGCCTCTTGCTTGAGCCGGTTTTTTTCCATTTCCTCGGCCAAACGCATTTGTTTGCGGGTATCGGCGTCCTGGGCGCGTCGTGCCTCTTCCTGCTCGCGTGTGGCCGGCGCACTCTGGGTTACTGTGCTACCGCCCTCGCAAGGAGTCTGGCTGTAACTGTTGCCACATCGGTAAACAGTCTGAGCCACTGCAGGCTGCGCCAAACCAGCGGCCAGGGCAGCGATGGTCAGTATCAGGTGGCATTTTCCCCGCATGGTTCAGACCCTTCCCCAGGTTTTGAGGTCACACTTTGAGGCCGCGGCGGTTTGGGCCGTGGCGGCTTGGTAGTGTGAACCAGGGCCGTGGCCTTGTCCATCTCGCCAGAGATCAAATATGGCAGGGCCTTGACTGAACGCAAGATGCTTTCTTCCATGCCGGTGCGCTGCTCGGGCGTCGGTTTTTTGAGAACCCAGTTGGCAACTTCAGCCTTGTTGCCTGGGTGTCCGATGCCAATGCGCAGGCGCCAGTAGTCATCGCTGCCGAGTTGGGCGTGAATATCGCGCAGTCCATTGTGCCCCGCATGACCACCACCTCGTTTGAGTTTGACCTGACCCGCAGGCAGGTCCAGTTCATCGTGGGCCACCAGGATTTCATGAGGGGCAATTTTGTAGAAACGGGCCAATGCAGCCACTGCCTTGCCCGAAAGGTTCATGAACGTCTGGGGTGCCAGCAACCACAGAGTGTGACCCTCAGACACTGTGCGGGCGACCAGGCCGTGGTAACTTTTTTCCAAGGTGAGTCGGGTCTTGAGGGCGGCGGCCACAGCCTCCAGCCACCAGAAGCCGGCGTTGTGTCGGGTGGCCTCGTACTCGACGCCTGGGTTACCCAGGCCAACTAGCAGTTTGATCATGCTGCATTATCGCGGCAGCTCCTGACAAAAAAACAGCCCGCCAGGGCGGGCTGAGTATGACTGGCGCAGGGCCCCAGCTTATTTTTTGGCAGGGGCAGGGGCAGCGGCATCGGCCGCTGGTGCTGCGCCGGCTTCGGGCGCGGCTTCCGCCTCGGCTTTTGGAACCACCACGGAAACGAGCACCGGATTGTCCTTGCCATGGGTGAGGGCGCTCACGCCTGAGGGCAACTTGATATCGTTCAGGTGCAAGGTATCGCCCTTCTTCAACCCGCTGAGGTCCACGCTGATGAACTCTGGCAAATCCTTGGGCAGGCAGGACACCTCAAGCTCATTGATCACATGGGTGACCAGGCACAGGTCCAGTTTGACAGCCGGGGAATTCTCTTCACCGCTGTAGTGCAAGGGTACCTTCATGTGCAGTTTGGTGCTGGCATCGACACGCTGGAAGTCAATATGCAGGACCATCTGCTTGAAGGGGTGCATCTGCACATCACGCAGCAGAACCTGGTTTTGCTTGCCATTGAGTTCCATGTCCAAAATGGATGAATGGAAGGCTTCCTTTTTCAGGGCGTGCCAAAGCGCGTTGTGATCAAGTTCGATCAGTTCGGGCTGGCCTTGGCCACCATAGACGATACCGGGCGTGCGACCGGTGTTGCGCAGACGGCGGCTCGCACCCGTTCCCTGCTTGGCACGCTCAAAAGCGACAAATTTCATAACTTACTCCATAGAGAGCCCACCGCGACCAGTGTGGCTCTGTTGCAAAAAAGGGCGTGATTCTGAGGGAATCTGGCGCCCGCTTGATTGTTCGGATCAGAACAGATTGTCCTGATCAGCGAACAAACTCATGACCGATTCGCCTTTGGCGATTCGCTGAATGGTTTCCCCGATCAGAGGCGCCACACTCAGCTGGCGAATCTTGGGGCAGGCTGCTGCTGCTGCGCCCAGGGGAATGGTGTTGGTGACCACGATCTCATCCAGGGCGTTGCCCTGGGAGATTCGCTCAATGGCCGGACCGGAAAAAATTGGATGCGTACAGTAGGCGTAGACCTTTTTGGCTCCACGCTGCTTGAGAACCTCGGCCGCCTTCACCAGGGTGCCGGCGGTATCAATCATGTCATCCATGATGACGCAGTTGCGCCCTTCAATTTCGCCGATGACATGCATCACCTCGCTCACGTTGGCTTTGGGTCTACGCTTGTCAATAATCGCCAGGTCACAACCCAGTTGCTTGGCTAGGGCGCGAGCCCGAACCACGCCGCCGACATCGGGCGAGACCACAATCAGGTCGTCGTAGTTCTTCTGGCGCAAGTCACCCAGTAGCAGCGGCGAGGCGTAGATGTTGTCCACCGGGATATCGAAGAATCCCTGGATCTGATCGGCGTGCAGATCCATGGTGAGCACACGCGCCACCCCCACCGCCTGAAGCATGTTGGCTACCACCTTGGCCGTGATAGGCACTCGGGAGGAGCGCGGGCGCCGGTCCTGACGTGCGTAGCCGAAATAGGGGATGACGGCACTGACCCGTTCAGCCGACGCCCGCTTGAGGGCGTCCACCATGATCAGCAGTTCCATCAGGTTGTCATTGGTTGGCGCACAAGTGGACTGCACCACGAAGACATCACGGGCGCGAACATTCTGGTTAATTTCAACGGTGACTTCACCGTCCGAGAAACGGCCCACTTGAGCGGCGCCCAGCGAGATTCCCAGGAATTGAGCAATCTCCACCGCTAGGGTGGGATTGGCATTGCCGGTAAAAACGACAAAATCGGATAGGAGGGGGCTCTGCATCAAGTTTCCCGGCAACAAAATCCAGATGTATTTGGCAGGGGAGGAAGGACTCGAACCCTCGCATGCCGGAATCAAAATCCGGTGCCTTGACCAACTTGGCGACTCCCCTACGCAGGCCGCTTACTCCAGGGAATACACGGCCGTAAACCTTCTCAGGATGCCCAGCCCCTCAGGGGATGCGCTTCCAGGCTGCAGCACAACCGGACAGTCAGCGATTCCGGAGCAACCGGGACCTGCATCGGGTGCGGTAACCAGGCAAAAACAGCACTGCCTGAGCCTGTCATGCGACCTTGCAGGCCCAGCGACGATAGCCACATCAGGGCTTGTGTCACGGCGGGGCAAAGGCTTTGAGCGACAGGCTGCAGGTCGTTGCGGCCAAAGCCGTATGGGTCTGCAGCAAAGCCTGAAATTGTAACAGGAATTGTGTTTCTCTCGAGTGCTGGGGATGCAAACAGGGCGCCGGTCTGGATTCCGATTTCAGGCTTGGCGACCAGCAGTCGACCTGCGGGTACCTGCAGAGGGTGGATCAACTCGCCAATCCCCTCCACCCAGGCGTTTTGGCCAAACAGAAAAAAGGGCACATCAGCGCCGAGCGTAAGTGCAATTTGAGTCAACTGCTGGCGGCTCAGGCCAAGCTGCCACAGCCGGTTGAGTGCCATCAGGGTACTTGCCGCATCCGAAGAGCCGCCGCCCATGCCGGCCTGTACAGGAATCTGCTTGTCAAGGGTGATGTGGACGCCCAGCTTGCATCCGGTGGCGACTTGAAGGGCCCGGGCGGCACGCACGCACAAATCGTCGGGCGGCAGACTGAGGCCAGAATCGCTTCGGCTGATGACGCCATCCTGACGTCGCTCGAAATGCAGAAGGTCACACCAGTCAATCAGCATGAAGGCCGATTGCAACATATGGTAGCCGTCAGGCCGACGGCCGATGATGTGCAGAAAAAGGTTGAGCTTGGCGGGTGCCGGTACGTCGTAGAGCGAATGCATGTGCCGATTATCTTGAGGCCGGATCGAGCAACATGCGCAGTTCGACGCCAGGCTCAGGCTGGAGCCGGCGAGCTACCAGACGGCCTTCGCTCAGCCGGGATAGATCGGCCTGCCAGCCGGCAGCCAGTGCCTCTTTGCCGCTCAGCCAGTCAAACAGCGCAAGCACCGGCAGGGAGGTTCGGGTGGTCTGTGACACCAGGGCTTCCAGTGAGTCGAAACGTCGCTCGCTGTGCGGTTCGCGCAGGATGGCCTGGCCGGGTTGCCAGTCCATGCGTGCCACGGTCTGGCCCAGAGGGCCGGTGAGGATCAGCGCCCCCTGCCTGGCGTTGCCTAGTAACTCGAAGTTGGCCGACATGGATTGGGGCGGTTGACTGGCAATGCTAAGGGCCAGCCGTCCCTGCCAGTAGGATGCCCCGGGCGAGGGCTGCAAGACGGGTTGGGCGCATCCGCCAAGAAGGGCTATCCAGGCCAACCCCAGGCAGGTACGGCGCAGTTGGAACATGGCGCTAATGCTCAAAGCTTGATATCCAGGCGTTTGAGCGTCTCTAGCAGGGTTTCGTTGGCTGCATTCAGCGCTGAGCCTTCGCGCCAGATGGCCAGCGCCTTTTCACGTTCTCCCATACTCCAGAGCACTTCCCCCAGATGGGCGGCAATTTCCGCATCCGGGCGCTTCTTGAAGGCCTCTTCCAGGATGCGCCGTGCCTGGGCCTTGTTGCCTGACCTGAATTCCAGCCAGCCCAGACTGTCGGCAATATAGGGGTCGCCCGGCATCAGGGCCATAGCTTTGGCGATCAATTCTCTGGCTTCATCCAGCCGCAGAGCGCGGTCCGCCAGCGAGTAACCCAGCGCATTGTAGGAATGCGCGTAGTCAGGCTTGAGAGCCATGACGTTGCGCAAAATCCTCTCCATCTCCTCAGGCCGCCCAAGCTTTTCGGCCAGGGTGGCCAGGTCATACAGTAGCTCATGGTCATCCGGCAGATTCCGGGTGGCCTGGACCAGCATGTCATAGGCTGGCTGATACTGCTTGTATTCGCGCAGCAGCTGAATTTCAGCATTGATCTTGGCGCGCGCCTGTTCAGGGGTTCGCTCGGGTAGGGCTTGCAAAAGTTTGCGCCCCTCCTCAAGGCGGCCCTGGCTGGCCAGCAAATTGGCGCGGCGGCTTTGCACCCGGACGGCATCTTGGGGGTTGGTAATGCGTGACAGCCACTCATTGGCTGCGCGCATATCCGATCGCTTTTCAGCAATCAGCGACAGCGAGAGGTAGGCCTGCACCAGGCCCCGGTTCTGTTCACCATCGCGACTTGAAGGGCTGGGGGACATCAGGTCCACATAGCGCTTGAGGGATTGTTCGGCCGGTTCAAGCGCATTGTTCTCCAGCTCGAGGATGCCCCGTATCAGCCAGGCTTCAGCAAACCCGGGGTCCTGATCATTGATCATTCGGGTCTGTTCAAAGGCCTCCTTGGTGCGCTGGCCCTCGAGCAGGCGGCGCGCGTACTCCAGGCGAAGTTCAGGTCGAACCTGCCCCGACTCAAGGTACTTGCGCGCCAGGGCCTCAGCTTGCGGCCGGGCGGGGTCGATCAACAACAGGGCCAGCAGCACCGGACCCTCTGCGCGAGGCTGTGCCAAATGGCCTTTTCGGGCCGCCTCCAGCGCCCCCTTGCTGTCCTTGGCATCCAGACGCAGACGGCCCACACTGGTCCAGGCGGCGGCGGCGACCGCTGCACTGCCTGCTTGCAACTGATCGGCCAGGGCTTGCTCCAGCAGGCTGGCAGCCTGCTTCTTGTTACTGGCGCGGGCGAAATAGCGCGGCAAGGAATTGATGACATCCTCGCGCTCATCGGCCGGGGTCAGCTTGATCTCACGCTTGATCGGATCCACCACCTCAGGCAGGCGGTTCAAGGCAATGACGATTTGCAGAATGTAGCGGTTGGCTTCTCGCGAGTTGGGTTCTGCCTGTCGCCAGGCACGCGCGGCCTGCAAGGCCGATTCGCCGGCCCGCGACTGCAATGCGATTTCAATGGCGCGCTTGAAGAGTCGGGTGTCTGAGGTTTTGCGGGCGGCATCCAGCAGTAGCGAAAATGCAGCCCCTGGATCGTTGCCCTGCAAATTCAATTCACCCAGCAGCAGCTGATAGAAAAGCGCGCTGTCCATGGACGAGGTTGGCGCAGATTCCTCTGGCTGCCTGGGTTGTGCCTGGGCCGCCAGAAATGCAAAGAGAAGCAGGGCGGCAAATCGTTGTTTTGAAATCATCGGGTCATAATAATCCAAGCCAAAACCCCTGTCCTTCATGCCAGAACTACCCGAAGTTGAAGTCACCCGCCTGAGTTTTGCCGACCGAATCGCTGGGGCTCGCATTCTTTCCGTGAATCTGGGCAAGCCCTTGCGTTGGCCCCTGGGCATACCGCCGGCACTGCTCCAGGGGCGCACCATCTGGCAGGTACGTCGCCGTGGCAAGTACCTGTTGCTTGATCTCAGTGATGGCCTGTTGCTGCTCCATCTGGGCATGTCGGGCAGTCTGAGTTTTGACAATTCACCGCCGCCAGCGGGCAAGCACGACCATTTCAATCTGAAGACCAGCCACGGCACGTTGCGACTGAATGACCCGCGCCGCTTTGGCGCCGTGGTCTATGTGCAAAGCGAGGCCGATCCGGTTGCCCGCAAGTTGTTGGGCTCACTGGGGGTGGAGCCCCTGTCAGATGAATTCGACCTGAGCTGCTTTCATGCCGGACTGAAAAAAAGGAAGGCCGCCATCAAACAGGTGTTACTCGCTGGTGACCTGGTTGTTGGTGTCGGCAACATCTACGCTTCTGAAGCGCTGTTTCTTGCCGGTATTCGTCCCACGCTCAGTGCTTGCAGGATCAGCCGACCGCGGGCCGCCAAGCTGCAGGCAGCCATTCGTGAGGTGTTGGGTCGGGCGGTTGCCCTGGGTGGCAGCACGCTGCGGGATTTTTCCAATGCCAAGGGAGAAAACGGCTACTTTCAGCTCGAGGCCATGGTTTACGGCCGCGCCGGCTTGCCCTGCAAGGTCTGTGGCAGCAGCATTCGCCAAATTCGCCAGGGTCAGCGCTCGACCTTCTACTGTCCCTCATGCCAGAAATGAAGTCCCCGCCGCCGTCCAGCCTGGTGGTGCGTTGGCAGCGTCAGCACGGCCGCAATGAGCTGCCCTGGCAAGGTACCCAGGACCCCTACCGGGTCTGGTTGTCTGAAATCATGCTGCAACAAACCCAGGTAGTTACGGTGCGCGACTATTACGCCCGCTTTCTGGCGCGCTTTGCTAATGTCCAGTTGCTGGCCGCTGCACATCTCGACGACGTCCTAGCCTTATGGAGTGGGTTGGGTTACTACAGCCGTGCCCGCAACCTGCACGCCTGCGCGCAACGGGTCATGTCCGATCATGGGGGCACGTTTCCTCGGAGCGCGCTGGAACTGCAGACCTTGCCGGGCATCGGCCGCTCCACCGCGGCGGCCATTGCCTCGTTGTGCTTTGGCGAACGTGTGGCCATTCTGGATGGCAACGTCAAGCGGGTACTCACCCGGCTGCTTGGGTTTCAGGGTGATCTGGCCAGCAGCGCCAACGAACGCCAGCTCTGGCAATTCGCCAACGATCTGCTGCCCAGGCGCGACTTGGCGCGTGCCATGCCACGCTACACCCAGGGAATGATGGATCTGGGGGCTACGGTCTGCCTGGCAAAAGCGCCCCACTGTAATCGCTGTCCGCTCGCTGCGCACTGCGTGGCCAGGCGTGAAGGTAAGCCCGAACGCTATCCGGTCAAGACGCGCAAGCTCAGGCGCAGCAGCCAATCTCTATGGATGTTATGGGCACAGGACAGCAAAGGCTCGGTCTGGCTCAGTCAGCGCCCCACGCCCGGTGTCTGGGCTGGCTTGCATTGTTTGCCCCTGTTTGAAAGCCTGGCAGATCTTCAGGCCAGCATTCCTGCGCGTCAGCGTGGCGCGGTGCAGGAACTGCCTGTGTTGCGGCATGCGCTCACACACAAGGACCTGTATCTGCACGCGGTGCGGGTAAAGCTGCCAGCGACCTCAACCCTGGCATTGGCTGGTGCTTGGGTCAGCGCCTCCCAATGGGCTCAGCTGGGCCTGCCGGCGCCGGTGCGCAAGATGCTTCAGACGGGAGGGGGCGCTTAGCCAGTCGGTCCTTGTTGCGTGCCTTCACGGTCCGATCATTTCAGGATCATCGGCCGATCATTTGCCGATCATTTTCATGACCTGCGCCACACATTCATTGGTCCTGGCGGCATCGATCCAGCGCAATACGCAGACCAGCTTCAAACTGGCGTCAACCCAGGTGATCGAGGAGCCCGCACCAATGGCAAACCAGGAGCTGCGCGGTGCAGCTTCGAACAGGTGCCCGCCCTGGTTGAGCCAGACCAGATAGCCATAGTAGGGGGCGACATCGCAGGGCTTGGTCATGCGCGCCATCCAGTCGTCTGAAAGAATGCGTTGCCCGTTGAACACGCCACCTTGCATCAGCATCTGACCGATCAGGGCCTGATCCCACGCGGAAATTGAGACCCCGCCGCCCCAATGGCTGCCCCCAGGCACCGACATCATGCGCTGGCCATTGACCTGGGTCCAGCCTTGTTCATATCCCACCCACTGGAACGGGTCCTGGCAACCCAGCGGCTTGAGGATGCGCTCGGTGAAAACCTCGGGCAGAGGGCGCTGCCAAAGATGCAGCAGCGCCAAGGACAGTTGGTTGATCCGCACATCGTTGTACTCGTAGCGCGAGCCGGGCTCACCCAGGGGACGAGGGTCGCCTTTGCGGCCCTCAGCCTGCCCGGGTTGGTAGGCCAGCCAGCGGTAGCGGTCCACCTGCTCCGGGATGCCCAGGCAGGTGCCTTCCCATTCGCTGGTCTGCTGCAGCAAATGGTGCCAACTGATGCGCGACAGGCGCTCCCCCTCAAAACCAATCCCGGGGCAACGCCGCGCGACCGGCTCGTGTACATCGGGCAACAGGCCGTCATCATGGGCCAGTCCAGCCAGCAGGGCCAGGTAGGTTTTTGCAACGCTGAACGTCAGGTCAGCGCGGTGCACCTCGCCCCAATGGGCCAGGCACTTGCCATCGTGATGGACCACCCCCGCCACGCCACCGCGCGCGTGCACCGGGCCGTAGAGCCGGTTGTAGGGGGGCGGGTCCTGATCATGGATACCCCAGGGCGCAGAGCAGTCGCGCGACCAGGGACTTTCACAATGGGTGATGAACGCGATGGCGTCTTCAAAATTATTCATCGGTAAGGGGGTCATTCATGTTTGGTAACGGTGTCAATCAACCAGACACACAGGGTTAGGGTGCTGAAGAGCAGGCAACGGCTCAATCGGCCTTGGCCCCAGAGGCCTTGATGATGGGCGCCCAACGTGCCAGATCATCTTTGTTCATCGCGGCCATTTGCTCAGGTGAACTACCAAGGATCTGGTAACCCATGCCGGTCATGCGCTTGACATAGTCCGGGGCCTTGATGCCCTTCAACATTTCAGCGTTGAGCTTGTCAACGATGGGTTTGGGTGTTCCGGCGGGTACCGCGATACCAAACCACACGCCGGATTCATAGCCGGGCACACCAGCTTCGGCCACGGTGGGCAGATCAGGCAGCAAGGGGTCTCGCTTCGATCCGGTGGTGGCCAATGCCCTGAGCTTGCCCGATTTGATGTGTTGCAGCGACGATGGAATGTTGTCAAACATCATCATTACCTGCCCACCCAACAGGTCGTTGAGGGCCAGGGCACTGCCCTTGTAGGGAATATGGTCCATCTTGACCTTGGCTAGGTGTTTGAACATCTCTCCGGACATATGAATGCTGGTGCCGCTGCCACTGGAGGCGTAGTTGACCTGGCTGTTCTTGGTCAGGGCGATCACTTCTGAAACCGAGTTCGCCTTGACCGAAGGGTGCAGCACCAGCACGTTGTTGAGAGAAACCAGGGCTGAGACGGGTGCCAGGTCCTTGTTCGGATCGAACGGCATTTTCGAGTAAAGGGTGGGGTTGATCGACTGGATGCCGCTGGTCGTCATGAACAGGGTGTAGCCGTCGGGTGCTGAGCGGGAAGCTTCCAGCCCACCAATATTGCCGCCGGCACCTGGCTTGTTGTCCACAACGACTGGCTGGCCAATGGTCTTGCTCAGCTCCTGTGCAATGGCCCGTGAGGCAATGTCCACTGCGCCACGGGGGGGGGAAATGGGCAGATCAGGCGTATCGGCTTGCTGGGATAGGTCTGGGCTAGTGTGTTCACTGACAGAACACTGGTTGTCATCAGCATGGCAAGCGCCAGCCGTCGTGCTACTTTGATCATCATGAAATTTCCTGGTTAAGGGGAGAGAAGTTGATGGTGATTATCTGGGTTCGTCCAGATCGCGGTGCCGCCGCACAGTGTTCCACTGCGAGGAAAAATTACTGGCCAGTTGCTCGACCAAATAGACTGAGCGGTGCTGTCCACCGGTGCAGCCGATCCCGACCGTAACATAGCTGCGGTGGTTGCGCGCCATGGCATCGAGCCAGTGGCGCAAAAAACTTTCGATATCGTTCTGGATACGCTGCACGTCGGGCTGGGCCCGCAGAAATTTGGCAACCGGTGCGTCCTTGCCGGTCAGGGCGCGCAGCTCGGGTTCGTAATGTGGGTTGGGTAGCATGCGCACATCAAACACATAGTCAGCATCAACCGGGATTCCGCGTTTGTAAGCAAAGGATTCAAACACCAGGGTCAGTTGAGCTGCCGGCGCCGAAATGACTTCCTTCACATGGCTTTGCAGTTGGGAAGGTCGGATCAGGCTGGTGTCAATGACATGGGCCTGCTCGCGCAAATCTGACAGCAGTTCCCGCTCCATTTGAATCGCCTCGATCAAGGCATGGTTGAAGTCACCCGTCCAACCCTGGGGCAGGTTATTTGACAGCGGATGTTTGCGTCGTGTTTCGGAGTAGCGGTGTACCAGCGTGTCGTTGGAGGCATCAAAGAACAGCGGCTTGATTTCAACCCCCTGCGCTCGAAGGGTTTTGAGAAGCTCAGGTACCTTGGGCAGCGAACTGGCGCTGCGCACATCCATGGCAATTGCCACGTGCAGCGTATGGCCGCTACGCTGCAGAGCCACAAACTCAAGCAGCAGCTCCGGGGGCAGGTTGTCCACGCAGTAATAGCCGGCATCCTCCAGCGCATGCAGCGCCACAGACTTTCCAGAGCCCGACATGCCAGTAATCAGAACGATCTGCATGTTCATTGCCTGGCCTGCAACATTTCCTGGGCATGCGCCAGAGTGGTTTGCGACAATTTTTCACCCCCCAGCATGCGGGCGATCTCGGCCACCCGAACTTCGCCCTGGACTTTTTGCACGCTGCTGGTGGTCTGGTCGCGTACGGTTTGTTTGGTCACCAGCAGGTGCTGGTCGGCGCAGGCAGCCACTTGCGGCAGGTGGGTGACTGCCATCACCTGGCGGTCCCGGCCAAGCTGCTTCATCAGCCGGCCCACCGTCTCAGCCACCGCACCTCCCACCCCGGCATCCACCTCATCAAAGATCAGGGTTGGCGCTGAACCCAGTTCGCTGGTGGTCACCGCAATGGCCAGTGCAATGCGCGAAAGTTCCCCGCCCGAGGCCACTTTGGCGACCGGTCTGGGGGTGCTGCCCGCATGCCCAGCCACCAGGAACTGCACATCTTCCAGCCCCCCTTGTTGCGGCTCGGCCAGTTTTTCCAGCGCCACCTCAAATTTACCGCCCTTCATGCCCAGGCCCTGCATGACGGCGGTCACGGCCTTGGCCAATTGAGGGGCGGTCTTGGCGCGTGCCTGCGAGATGGCGCGGGCTTCTTTCAGGTAGGCCTCACGGGCACCCGATTCGGCTGCCTGCAGCGCGCCCAGATCGGCGGCGGCCTCCAGGCGAGCCAGCTCATCTTTCCAGGTTTGGTGCAGGTTGGCCAGATCTTGGGGCAGTCGCTTGTAACGACGCGCCAGCGCCAGCCACTGGCTCACCCGGGTATCCAGTTCTGCCAGACGCTGGGGGTCCGGCTCGGTGCGGCGCAGGTAGGCGCGCAAGCTATGCACACTGTCCTGAACCTGCGCCAGGCTGGAGCCCAGTACCTCAGCGAGTGCGGCAAATTCTGGCTCGACCTGACTTTGAGTCTGCAACAAGTCCTGGGCTTTTCCCAGGCGGTCTGCAGCACTGTCCTCGGCCTCGTCCAGCAGACCCACCGCAGCTTGTGCAGCGTCCAGCAAGGCCTGGGCGTTGGACAGGCGGCTGTGCGCGGTGTTAAGTTCGTCCCATTCGTCCTGGCGTGGTCCCAGCTTGTCCAATTCGCCAATCTGCCAGCTCAGCCGCTCACGCTCCAGCGCGAGCGTGTCCTGAGCGGACTTGGCCTGGGCCAGCGCGGCCTGGGCTTGTCGCCAGGTCTGCCAGCACTGAACCAGCAGGCCGGTATTGAGCTTGGCGTAGGCGTCGAGCAAGCTTCGAACAGCTTCGTTGCGGTTGAGACTTTGCCAGGCATGCTGACCATGGATGTCAAACAACTGCTCTCCAAGGGCGCGCAGTTGGGTGGCTGTTGCCACCGA
>Ga0129336_10000203_pt1 | contig 32459 bp, 32 predicted proteins | sample CPB6_02_DNA_FD_96878 | JGI IMG/M metagenome (GOLD analysis project Ga0129336, IMG submission 96878) | Freshwater to marine salinity gradient microbial communities from Chesapeake Bay, USA - CPBay_Sum_0.6_0.2_DNA | ecosystem: Environmental > Aquatic > Marine > Coastal | place: USA: Chesapeake...
AAATATTCTCTTGGATATTCTACCACCTTGGTTCCCTCAAAGGTGTAGTTTTTGCCAGGATACATCATTTGTGTATCTCCTGTGTCAGACACACCAAGCAGGGGCTCTAACACTCCCTCCATGGTGATTTGATTAGAATTGATTTCAACAGGCTTTCCCCAGTTGTTAGGATTCCAATAGCCATCATTATCTTTTACAATCTCACCACCTTCTTCAAACTTATCCAACCAACCACCATTCTTGCTGATGGTCTTAGGTTTCCAATCTAAGCCCTCTTGGTAGTATTTCATTTCCATACCATTCTGAGCTTTTGCATCTGGGTTATCATCTACACTACTAACTTCCCATTTATCATTGAAGTATATAACACTTCCATGTTTTGTTCTCACTTTCTTAGCACCAAGCTTTTTAGCTTGTGCTGTCATTTTCTCCCAATCAGGAATCCACACCCCCTCCTTGTTAAAGCTTCCCGCATCTTCTATCACTGGGATCTTTGCTCCATTCTGAGCTGTTGTGGGAGTGGATGATTTTCCTTTTGCCATGAAATTCAACATGTTAAGCAATCCTTCCTCTCCTTTAGACATGTTCAAGAGGTCATTGATATTATCAACATCTCCTTTGTATGTCTTTATGAAACCTTTAAGTTTCTCAGGAGTTACAGTTTCGTCAGGCTTAAATCCAGCTTTTTGACGAAGCACCATTATACGAGAGTGCACCTCATCAGGATTAGAGAAGTAATCATACTTATCCTTGTACACTCCTTTCATCTGAGACTTTGGTAAAAGCTCATTTCCAACAATATCTTTGTGGATGCTTCTCATGTACTCTCCAGCACCTAAGGTATTTAAATAGTGATTTAGCTCGTGTGTCTTCACATGCTCAGGAGCGTTTCTTGTGAGAAGGAGTCTATTTTTATCAGCCTCGTATCTACCAGTGATGTTTGGATCATTATCAATACTTTCCACCATCGTATACTCTGGCATAGTCTGCAAATTCTTCATGTATGCAGGACGATCAAGTTCAAGAGCTCCCTGTATATAAGGATCTGTAATTTTTCTTTTTGAGTACCAGTCTTTTAAAAACTCTTGGTTAGCATCTACATTTTTACCCTTCTGAGCACTGGGCATTGTTTTCTTAGCATATGGACCTTCTGAAGGAGCAGCTCCAGCTGTTCTTGCATATGTAAATCCTACAGAACCAGGAAGACTTCCACCCATTGCAAATTGTTGAGAGAGAGTAGGTTGCATAGCACCAGCCATAGTGGGTCGAATATTTCCACCATCTGCATATTTCTCTAACCATCCACCGTTTTTCCAAGCACCTCCCCAAGCAGGATTAAAATTAAATCCTTTATCTGTCAGTCCTCCCATTGTTCCCTCAATACCATTCTCAGCCTTGTATGGCTTAGCCCCACCAGCAATAGCACCAAAGAACCTACGCTGTTTGTCAGTTAAGGGTTGCCCGTGTACCTCCTTATCATGAAGGATTTGCCTAGCCTTAGTCTTGGTGAGTTTCTTTGCCATGTTACTTGTAAGAGATTTGGCTTGGTGTAATAATGAACTGGCTAACTAGGTGAGCATCATAGCGGTTATCCAGTATGTGTCTCACTTTCAACTCTTTAGCTCTCAGAGGTTCTTTCTTAAAGGATCTCTTACCATAGTCCATGTTAGCCTGATTCAACACCTTGTCTATAGACAATGTTTCACATGTGCGTATGAACATGGGTTCTGACTTGTTCTTAAGAAGAGACCAGAATGTGTTGTATTGATAGAAGTTGTCTGATTTTGTGAACGTAATTGTCTTACTATCAGTGTTATATATAGGATATTTCAAGTATTGGTTAAGGTTGTTTAGAGGCTTTGGAACAAGCTCAAGCAATCCTGTACACTGTTGTCCGTTATACAGAATAGCCTTGTTGAACCAAGCATTATCTGTTTCCACCTTATCACACTCATCAGAAACTAAATCTGTATCTGGAAGATATCTGTAAGCCTTTGTGTAGTCCTTCACGTTCTGCAAAATCTCATCTTGGAACTGGTAAGCAAAAGGATATTCAATAATGTAAGGCTCAATATTTCCGTAGAAGTAGTTATAAACAACAGGGTTCTTCAGATGTCTCCAAAGACAGGAGTTTCTTGATACAGTGAATGTTGTTGTAACAATCTGTGTTGGTGTCACTATATTTTCAACAGAAACATTTCTTGTCACCTTACACTTACCTGTGGACTGAATAGTAACCACCTTCACATCATCATCTACAGTGTAAGCCACACCATCAATCAGCTCTTGAAGAGTAACACCTGTAGCAAGGACATTCCCTCGATCATCCGTAATAGTGAACGGTCCCACTCTAGGTGAAGCTTTCTTAAGTTTTATGATAATTGTTTTTGACATTTTTTCTTTTTAACAGGGACCGTTCACAGTGATTATACCAGTTCCCCCAGTAATTGTCATAGTGCCAGTGTTAGCACAAATATTTTGTGTACTTACATAGGTTCCAGAAAGAGGGATTCCAGTTCCACAATCCTCCCACTCAATACTTATTGACTCAACTGGCTGTATTTGATAGAATGTACAATTTGTACCGAAAGCTGTAGTAGTTGTGGTAGTTGTACTAGTGCTTGTGCTGCTAGTAGATGTTGTTGTAGTGGTTTGACCTGCACACAAACATGTTCCAGAAATTCCGTCATCTGTAATATTTGCACTTCTAGGTTTATTTACATCAAAACATACCACACTTCCAAAACCAACACCACTGTTCACATAATAACCATTACAATCAAAGAAGAAATATGCACCAAAATTTGTAATTGTACCATCATGACACTCACAAGGGAAAAGTGTTGTTGTAGTAGTTGTTGTAGATGATGTACTTGTGGTTGTAGTGGTTGTTTGCTCACAAGCCTCACCTTCAAGAACACATCCTACATAAGCTGTTGTGGTTGTGGAAGTTGTAGAAGTTGTAGATGTGCTGGTGGTAGTTGTGGAGCTTGTCGATGTTGTGGTGGTTGTACCAGGTACACCAGCCAACACTTCCAAACTTGTACAGCAATCATTCTGTCCAGAATAGAAGAAATTGTTTTCAGCAACATAATAGTTAGGAAGATAGCTATGGAAGCTAATCCAACTTCTTGTATTTAAATTAAATGAAACACTCCAAGACTTGTTACAGAAATAAGTTTCATCTGTCAGATACACTACATCACGAGTGATGAGAGGTTTGAGTGTTGTTGTTGTAGTGGTGCTACCAGGAGTGGTGGTTGTTGTGCTACTAGTGGTTGAGGATGTATTTTGTGGATAGACATTCTCAATATAAAATTCCTGTGTAGTGGAATCATATTTAATATCTTTCCTCTTGGGAACATAGTCAAGTTTGGTAATAATCACTCTGTCATATTTAGAGTCATATACACCATGAAGACCTATTCCTGTAAAGTGGTTATCTACATTTACATTTGGAAAATACTTTAAGATTTCAAATGCCAAGTGATCCGTAAACCATCTGTTCATTCCAGATCCAAAAGCTGAAATATCTACAGCCTGGTTCCCAGAAATAATAAACACCTGACCTCTCTTAGCATCAATTGTCACTTGTCCCTGAGGAATCTTCAAGAGCATCTTATGCTGACTTCCTACATATCCAAGATCAGTTTCTGCAAAATCAATTGGAGGAGCTGATCTAAAAAGAGTGTCATTACCAAGATAGGCTGCTTGAGGGTTGCTAGTTTGAACAGTGAGCATTGTATTATATAACAAGCTCTTGTTCTCAAATCTAGCCAGAACAGCTTTGTTTTGAATACCATCTAGAGAGGTGAGTTTACCAAAGTTCTGAGGGAAGTCAAAATAAGCTAAAGGTCTGTAAATCAACCAGTTATTACTTCTGTTATCAGGATCTGTTTCCTGAAGTTCAGAATACACTGCTCTAAAGGGATAGTTAGTATAACAAATCTTGTCCCATTCTAAAGGCAAATGAGTGAATACATTCTCTTTATTTTGTTTAGAGAAGGTTACATTATAATAGTATGTGTTATCCTGAGCAATAGTAACCTCAGTTTCCTGAACCCAATCATCAGGAATACTGGAGCTTACGTGCGGCCAGAAGTCACCTTCTTGATTATTGAATGCTTGACGAAGATCTACATTATAAGAAGACTCACAGTAAAAATAAGGAATTCCATAGGCAAACAAATACATTTTTCCATCATAGAAAGTTCTACCAGGATTGCTTTCAGGAGTCTGACTATTGGGACAGTCAAAATTGTGAGCTTTGAAAGATATAAAATTTCTCAAATAAAAACCTGCAGCACTCACATCACTGAGAACAGATCTAGATGAATGCCAGTATCTTGGGAAGGCTACATTACCTATCTCATCATAGAATATATCACTTTCATCTGGGGCATTTACACGATTATCAAAGAAGAAAGGAAGTTTTGTTTTGAATGCAAACTTGCTGATAAATGTATCTCCACCAAACACTGTCTCATACACAGGAGTGACAAAAGGCGTAATGTCTCTTTGAAAACCAGTGTCTATTGTATCATAAGAATACATAGTTCCCCACTGATTAACAAAAATGTTTTTCAGAGAGGCATAATAATTCACAACATTGATAGGCACCTCTTTACCAGGAGCACCACATGTAGCATTAGGATTAGACCCATCTCCAAGAGCAAATCTAGAGTTGTCAATTATACCAAGAGCTGCTGCATTAGGACTATCACTTGGAAAAGGAAGCCCTGGAATGGGACCAGTGAACGTAGTAGTCGAAGAACTTAGTACAGTGATTGTGTTCCAGAAGAATCCAATAGGATAGGTTGGGTATGTGAATGAGTTTACAGTGACACAAGTGTTAGCTGGCACTGTAACATTTGTTGGAAGTCCAGTTGTAATATCTGTATACGTAAATGTAATTGAGAAACTAAAAAATCCAGTATTGCAGAGCTCATATGTAGAATACGGTCTCTGATAGGTAGTAACTCTTTCATCAGTTTTCAGATATACAGACGATTCTCTCTGGAAGTTGTTAATTGTCTTCTCACCAAATCCAACACTCTGTACACCAGGAATCAAATATTGAGCAATATCAAGCGGTCTTTGCTTAATTCCCAGTCCATTATCAATATCAGCACTGTAGTCATAACTAGCTATGGAGTTAAAGGAATAAGCATAGTTACGTCTGGGGATACTATTAATATAAATAGTAAGATAGGCTTGGTATGCAGAAAATAAAGCCAATGCATTTGCAGGAGTGGTTATGGTGGCAATAGCGTCTGCACTAGCAAGAGCATCTAATTGAGCCTCTTTTGTAGCCAATCTGTACAAAGAGTTTTTCTTCACTTGCACAAAATGAGCAATCCCAGCACCAAAAATTACATTCTCTAGTTTAAGAACATCTCCCAAAAATGGCTGTCCAAAAGATGTTTCTGGAGAGTTGAACACTTGTCTGTATTTCAAATCTTCATCCTCAAATCCATTTAGTAGCTGAGGGCTACAAATATCATATCCAGTCTCACTAACTACCTCAACTTTCCACCCTCTATTTACTCCCTGCAAGAAAATTGGATCTACAATAGATTGCAAAGTGATAAATCCACCTGGAGTACTAATTGTTGCTGTCACCTCATTTAGAGCACGAGGATTATCACCATTTCTGTCTTTACAAGCAGTGTTTGAAGGATTAGCATCACAAAAGTCACACCAAGAAGCGTATGGAGTAGGAGCAGGTTGGGGCCATGGAGCAACACCATTATTTGGTGGATAGTATAGAAATGTACGAGCACCAGCAACTGTTCCAGAATCTAAAGATATTTTGTAAGTCTTATAAGTGTTAGAGGTGACACAAGCTTTACCAGCAGTAATTTGAGGAGTTCCGATAGCACAGACACTAGCTGTTTCACCATTTGTCATAGTGCCTGTTTCAGGATAGTCTTTTTGAGATCCTGTATAACAGTCAATATATCTGAACTTAGTTCCTGTTTGATAAGACTTTACACTGTAGTTTCTACATGTACCATCTACATTGTTGCTAAGTAGAGCATTTGCTGTATAAGCATTGTTCTTCTCAAGAAGGAAAGGGTCTCTTCTTAGGTCATTGTAAGGATAGTTTGGAAAATAATAGTCTGTTTCCTCTCTTGTATATTTACCAACATTTCTTAAAATACCCTTAGCTACAATAGACTTGTTTGTGCCTCTGTCTCCACGAACAATTTTAAATCCAGCAATGCTATCTTTCTGTTCTTGTGTAAGACCAGAATTAGCAATAAGTGACGCGATTTGGGAAACATCCAGTCTTACACCAATTGGGAACACAGCATCCTGTTGCATCACCATCCCACCAGGAGAAGAAAATAATGCAGACTCAAATACAGGACTCACCTTAACATCGGGAAACTTGTGATGTCTAATTGGTGTATTAGCTAGTTCTCCCCAAACATCTTCATCACAGGGGTAGAGATCTGTAGACTCCCAATAGGCAAAATCACCATATTGGTAAGCACCCTTGTAATCCTGTGCTGGAGAATAAGTTGGAGAAAAACCAGTGAGGGTGGCTGTGTTATAAATTTTCCACCAAGGACTATATCCAACTGTTCCTACATAATAATCAGGATCACCAACAAAGTCAAAGTTGGTGTCTGGTACAGGAACTAGATCATTACCATTTGAAATTCTTCCAGGAATATGAAAACCATCTGTTTGTTTACCGTTCTTGAGAAGAAACACTATCTCAAACGCATACACCTCATCGCGCAGGTACCCGCGCAGGTTTGTAGCATTTAGCTCATCAGCATAGGTTTCGCCAGCAGGAATTCTCCAGGTTTCCCACTGAAGCTGAATTTGATTAGCAATATGTTGATAGTTAACTCTATCAATAGATGTTAGATTATCCCATATTAGAACATCTCTAGCAGTGGTTAAATCTTGTGCAATCTCGTAATACGGAAACTTGTTAAAAATATCATCTATTGTCAAACGAATATTTGAAACATTCTGACCTGTGTAAGTGATGGTTTGAGAAGCATCTGTAATACCATATGTACCAACCAACTCAACACTAGTGATACCATTCACAGTCTTGATTACAGCAAGATTGAAATAATCAAAGAATCCTGTTACATCTATGTTGCTGATTTTCAACTCAATAGACCTACCTACACGATAATTAAAATTAGGTGTGGTAAGTTGAGTGTTAGCAATAGGCGTTGGATTAGTGACAGAATAGTAGGATGTATATCCCTGACTTACAGAGTCAGCATACTGAATAGCAAACTGATATGTACCAGCTTCTAAATCTCCACCAGTAGCAATATCAACTACATCAAGTTGCGGGATGGAGAAGTCAGGCTGAACATTCAGTTTGTTACAGTCAATTTCGTTTGTATAAGTGGGATTGCAGGGGTCAGAACCAGGAGCAAGTTTGAATGGTTTATTGTTAATGTCAATAAACCTTCTCTGATTATATCCATCTGTCCAGTAGATTTCTGTACTACAGTTCGTAATCTTGTGTACAGACTTGTGGATGGGATAGTTGGTGCTAAAGTTTAAACATTTAGCATTTATGTAAGTGCGATAGATACAGTCATTATTGTCCATGTATCCAATCTCGCTATCTCCTGTTTCAGGATTTGCAAGAAAAAAGAAGTGCCTGTTGATTTCAAATATAGAGTGTTCACCAATTAGTTGGTAACCTTCAGGAAACTGCAGACAAAACTCGTTCCCTGGCTCATTCTGATAGTTTACAGAATTTGAGTCAAAGTTCTCTACAGCAGCATTCAATGCATACGTGAGCTTACCCTTAGGAATCTGATTAACAGTTTGATCTAAGTTTAAGCCAGTAGTAGCATTGTTATACTCTGCTCTAATATTACCCTGATCAGTTGTTTCTTCTCCAGCCATATCTACTTACTCTATTTGGAAGTTCATACATGTTGAATCTGTTAAGATCTTGTATGATTCTTCTTTGTTTAGCGTATACATCTTGCTTCTTAATCTCAATATCAGCCATGATGAATGCCTCATCAGAAAGCTGCTTATAATAAGCAAGCTTAGTCTGAAGTTGGTTGAATGTCTCATCATTAGTCTGATTGGTGAGGGTCTCAAACACCTTGTATTTGATGAAAGCCTCAATGTACTCTCTGATACGGTAGTTATCAGGGATCATCTGATTTCCAACATTATCGTATTCTGTAGCGTAGAAAATCAGGTGCACAACTCCATTTCTGAAGTTGGTTACAAACTTATTATCTCTAATATCAAAACTATCAGCAGCAGAGCTGTGAAAATTAGCACAATCAAGTGCGCAGTCTGCTCTAACAGAAATATTTCCAGGTTTCAGCAAATACTTCTTTTCGTATGCAATATTTAGCTGATTATTAGTCTTGTACACAGCCTGCGTAATCTCAAGAGGACATGTGCAATTACAGGATGGTTGGGTGCAGATTTGACATTCTGTACAAGCTGCTTGATTACAAGCACCACACACCTCACCTCCCACAGTGACAGGACTAACCTGTACAGTGGTTTGACTCATAGCCTGTGAGTAGAAAGAGTTGGCTGTTTGATAAGGATATCCACTTACATATGTACACATCCAGGCTTCTCTAACAGCAAAGAAGTTGTCAGGAAGTCTAGCCTCAAAGTCCTCTATGTACAATGTTTCCTCAGCAATGACATACGTTGCTCTACCCAGCTTTCTAAGACACTTGTCTAGATAGGTGGGGAACATCAGGTCATCTACAGCCCCTGTATCAAAATAGCTCTTTAGCTCCTCCTTTACGGTGGAATATACTATTTCAGGAGATGTAAAATTGTATTTGTAATAGTATGACATTTAGCTTATTTTTTCCATTCGTGGTACAAGTGTTGATATTTTTCGTTGGTTTTAAGATAGTGTGACAATAGCCTGGAAGTCACTCTGGAGGGTTTGAAGTACCAGAGCTCAAGATGTTTTAATCTAGCAGTTTCTTTAAACCACATCCAACCAAAAAAATAACCCTCTGTGTGGTAATTAAAGTTGTAGATTACCTTACCTTTTTCTTTAGTTTTCTTCCAATCTATAGGAAGATTTATGAACTCTTTCCCGTCAACTCCTTTAATTTTTCTTCTCTTTTTCTTGTTGATGGAAAACTCACCAAACCCAAAAGGTAGCCTTGCTCTTTCTCCTGTCTCTAGAATGTATTCTTTAAAAGCATCTGTAAAGGAATAGACAATTTGTCTCCACTCATCAAAGCTTAGCTTTATTGAGGGGTGCTTCTTACAGAAGTTGTTGTAGTTTTCTTTGCTTGCACTTCTCCAGTCAATCTTTACTCTCATTAACGAGTGTTTGCAGCATTTGGTGCTTGACCATCTATTCCATCTGATGTCATATCTGTATCAAGCCTGAAATATGTTTGTAGAAGTTTTTGAGAGGTGAGTTCAAGCACTTGTTTTTCTAGGTAGCCTGGGAGAGCAAACTCCTTGTCTAGAGGATTTTTGCACCACTCTTCATCATCAGGCTGGCAGTCACCACATCCATTATCAGGATACATGAGCTCATTTGGAACATCGTTCTCAAACAAGGCAGCAATTCTGATAGCCTTCAGAAGAGGATCGCTCACGTACAAATAGTCATTCACTATCCAGTAATAAGATTCTTTCTTGATGATGGGAAGTTTGAGCAGATTGATGTAACGATTGATAGTGATTTCTTTCAACTTCTTACCCATACCACCCATAGCATTGATAGACCAAACACCCTGAATCAAATACTGATAGTTGCCCTCAGAAATGCGAGGGAGTTTAAATCTGCTTCTTGCTACAGAACAAGGATCTACATATCCACAACATTCAGAAATAGGCACCTCAATCATCTCAAGGCAAGGAATTGTTGTAAATAATGTACTAGTAGCCCACAGCTTTCTAAGGTTGGTTTCTCTTTTAATCAACAACAAACTATTATTTCTAATCTCGGATGCAACAGCTCTATCCGTGATCAAGCTATCTGTAGACAGAAGCTTGTGCATAGAGCGTACATCAGAAACCAATTTCCTTAAAGTTGCCATTATAAATACTGTTTGAATATGTTTGTCATTCCATTTTCATAATCAATCAGAAAAGCTGTCACTTCACCTTTAGCACAAACATACCCATGCTTTTCATCCCAAAGACTTTTTGCATTTGAGAAAGCTGGGATTTGGTAGAACTTAATACCGTTAAAATCCAAGCTCACCTCATGGTGTTTGTCGCCAGTGAAAATATAGAAGTTGTCATGAGATGACCAATCTTCCTTGTATTCAATCGGGAAGATTGCTGCAAGCTTAGCTGGTTTCAAAGCATCCCCATGATTGAACATGAGAGCAGAATTACCAAAGCTTACATACTTTCTATATCTTGGAGAGTTGTCAAACAACACTCTAGGCTCATTTTTGAAATAGGTTTGCAACCACTTGATCATGTGCCAACCTACAAATTCATCATGATTACCAGCTACAAATATCACTTCTACAAGATGTGATTTTTGTAGGAGCAGTGTAATTACCTCTATCTCATGATTACATATTCTTTCAAAAGACTCATGATAGGAGAGAATATTCTGCTGGGGAGTTCCTTTTGTTGTGGTGTTTGTAAACTCACTGTTAAACTCATCCGAACCAATTATGTATTTAATTTCATTAAGATTGTTAGACATCTCAGCCTGATTGAGAATTATGTCAATCTTGGTGATGATGTCATTGAACCTTTCATGTATGTTGTTCCTACCGTAAACATCTAATTTGTTCAGGTGGGAGTCTTGTTTATTGATAATCAAACAACCATCTCCTTTTTCTCTTTCGTAACTAGGTGTTGCGATTTCTGGGGAAGATGGTTGATAATTTTCTAGGAAACTGATAAAGGCATCTTGAAATATCTCACTACCTTTTTTTCTTCCTAACCAAGCTTTCACTTGATAGTGGGGCTGTCCAGAATTGCCCCAATAGTTTTGGACATATTTAGTTATTTCCCATTTTGAGGTGTCTATCTTGCACTTTTCTATGAGTTCATCAAGACTCTTGATTTCCTCTTTAGAATTAAAAACCACCTCACCAGTACCCTTGGACACATCTTCTGCAAATCTAATCACTGTATCTTCTAGCTCACTTATATAACTTGCTGTTTCAGCTTCTTCTCTTTTCCCTTCACTATTTCTAAGCTCTTGCATAAGATCAGAAACCTCTAACTCACTGATTCCCAGCCTCTCAGCATAAAATTTTCTGCTTCTCTTTAGACGCAATAGTTGCTCAAGTCTATCTAAAAGGTGTTGATTTTCAGACATGTATACCGCAGTTTAGTTAAAATTGTGGTGAAGGTACGAAATAAAATTCATATTTTCCAAATTATTTTAACCATTTAAGTTATTGATTATAACTAAGTTAGTTATAAACAAAAACTCCCAGGGGTAGAAACCCCCAGGAGACACCCTGTAAAACCAACAAAACAGGGTTTTTAATATTATTAGCAAGGTATTTCGTTAGTTGCAGTGACATTTGATAGAGAAAGTGAGGACGATACAATACATCCACTATCAAACTCTCCACCCTCATCAACATCACCACCAACAGGTTCTAGTGTAAAACAATCAAGAGCTGACCAACTTCCTCCCCCAACTCCTCCAGTTAAAGAAAATGATGAACACTCAAGGATTAGTGTAGTAGTAGTTGTTGTGGTAGTACACTCAGTTACAGGAATATCAATATAGTTTTTACAAACTCCATCAGACATCACTCTTACAATAGTGGTTCCATTAGGAGCTAGTGTACTGGTATAGCCAGCCAACAGAGCTGCTTTAGACACCCCTGTCTCAAAAGCTGAAATGTACCCATCAACATCTGAATAGATATTGAAGGGTCCTGTATCAGCTCCAGCAGTTGTAAGAAGGATGTAAACTATCATAACTCACTGATTATCAAAGAAATACAGTTTTAATTACAGATCAGTCAAATTTATATACATCCCCAACACTGTAGTCATCAACTGATGTTATATAATAAGTCTCTTCCCAAGAAGGTGATGGATCAAAAATTAAGTCGCTAGGAGCATCTTCAATCTCCAGTATAATATCAGTTTCAATATTTACTAATAAAAGTTTCATCAGCTTACTCCATTTCCCTTATTAATGAATTTGTTGTACAAAGAAGTAGGTAGTTGCGCCAACGGAGGCATTGTGTACATATCTGGAGTGGCTGGGAAGAATCCAGATAATTTAAAAATATAATTAGCGCCCCATCCTACAAACCAAAGATTACCATTTCGGTCAATTGAAGGAACACTTGACGGAAATGTAGTACTTATAGTTATATTTGAAAGTTTCGGAGAATCGCACCCGATTATTTTATTTAACGTTTCTGCCTGCACATCATATTCATATGGGAGTAATTCACTCAAACTAACATTTACAGATGTCAACAACCCGAGTTGAGAATAAAATTTACCATTTGTTGCCAATTGCAAAGTGGATGATATTGGGAAAAAACTACCATTAGTTGAAGGATACATTGGTTTTTCCCCGGTAAATCCTTTTACTGGTATAAATCTTAAACTATCATTTTCCGTATTTATTTCTAAAATACATTGCTGTGCCCACCCAATGGAATAAATTTTATTATTCATGGACAATGCTGCACCCACAAAACTGACAGTAGTAGCTGTCATATTTGGGGGATTTAAATTATAAATACTATCCGTGAAGTAATACGTATCGTTGCTTGGGTCTATTACAAGAACCCTTCTTTCTCCAGTACCAGTTGTATTATTAAGAGCTCTACCGGGAACACAATATATTTTTCCGTTTGGAGCTAAAGCCCCTCCAGTAAATTTAAACGAATACGTTGTTGCTAAAAAAGTACCCAGCGTGCTTACTGTATCTGTATTTGTATCAATAACTAAAATGTCAGACCCTCTACTAGGATAGCAATAAATTTTACCATTAGGGGCTAAAACCCCTCCAGCATATTTCTCAACTGTAGATGGCAATGAGCCAATAGTAGTTATTGTGTCTGTGTTTGTATCAACAACTGCAACATAAGTAGAGGCTGAAGGAATTCCATATAATTTACCATTAGGACCTCTGACACCCCCTCTAAATGAATCCCCAGAACCCATAGCACCAAACTGAGTGAAACTGCCATCTAAAGGATTTACTTTTAACATTTTCCCAGTTCCGTTAAACGGAAATGAGTACAAAAACCCATTTTCTGCTAATATCAAATGAGTATATCCGGGAGTTGGTCCCGGATATTGAGTAAGATTAAGCTGCAATGTCTCATTAGCCCCATACATCATGGGAACAGACAGACCTCTTTCATCAACGGGAGATGCAAGCCCCTTATAAGAATAGGGAGAACTATATCCCATTTCCCTTACGCCACTATTTACTAGTTGCGGATTCATCAATAATTTCCTCCTCTAGCTACAACCTGCAAAGTATCTTCTGGTCCAGCGTGAACAGATTTTGAAACTTTCAGTTGTTGTCCAGCAGACAGAAGAAGACCGTTGGAATAAAAAATTGTATTAGAAGCACCAACAGCAGTATTTGAAGCTGTCACTGAAGAAAGCGTCACCTCACTCAAAAGACGAGGATTTGCTCCAGCAGTATCCGTTACAAAAACACGACAAACCATAGCAGAGTTTGCAGCAGGAGTGGTTTGAGCAGAAATAAACTGCACAAAGTCCACTCTGGAATTATTTGCTCCAGCAGTGAACAGTGTAACCAATGTTCCGCTTCCATCTCTAGCAGTGTTTGCTGCATTAATTGTGCAACTAACAGTTTGTGGCTCTAAAATAAAAATTGGAGTGGTATTTGCCATTTTAGTATAAATTATAATAGTTATATAGATTAGCAGAAACTTTGGAATTCTCACAGCACTCTTGCAATTCACAAATAGCTTGTTCTAGTTTCTGAATAACAGTGGTGAGATTATCACAATTTTCGATGTCTGTGCAGGGAAGACTTGGACCCACATATTTAATAAGCCCAGAAACTTTGAGCTTTTGATCACATGGATCAGCTCCACAATTTGTTCCTGAAGGTACAACACTTCCCCCTGTATAACAAGGACTGGTAGGTAAACAAGACATTTAAGTTAGTTTTACGGGATGTACATAATATAGTAACAAGCCAGAACAGGGGGGATGTTGTTGTGAGATTGACCACCTCCTGTAGAACCATTAGTAACACTTACACTAATTCCAGTTGTACTAGATCCAGTGATATCTGTAGTTGGTCCTTCATTGTATGTTCCTCCACTAGCAAAGTGACCAGTGTAGTCTTCATTATACACATCAGGAAGCGTGTGTGTATGTCCAGGATCTGTAACAACAACACTGGTTGTATGTGTATGAGCAGGAATCTGAGCAGATGTCAAAGTTATTGTGTTAGCACCAGTGGTTGTATTAAGAGCATAATTAGGGTTTCCAGAAATACCAGGATCTACAGCAGGGTTCAGAGCACCACCACCAGGAACAGCTTGGATAGCTCCTACAGGAAGTCTACCACGCTTATCAGGAGTGCCATTAGCACCATTACAAATATAAATCTTATCCCACCCAAGACCAGCAATACCTACACCACCAGCATCAAAGTTTGTAAGAGGTCCATAATATTCTACAACTGTGTACGGAACCATTTTCTGATATTGCTGTGTAACAGGGGATAGACTAGAAAGATAGGCAGCAATCAATGAGTTAAGATCAGCCAGTTTCACATAGTTAGTTGACAGATCAAGAGCAAGAGCAGCTAAATCAACCTCAAGCTCACACACCTTGTTAATTGTAGCTTGAAGAACAGCATGTGTGTCAGAAGAGCTCACCACACCAGAAAGACAAGCAACATCGTAATCAGCATTCAGTATAGCAAGTTCTGCAACAATATCATCCACTTGTTCTTGTAGATCACAAGCAGCTTTAATGAGAGCTATTACGATATCAAGAAGAGTGATGGTTGTGCAAGGAGCACATGCAGGTAGATATTGGCTAACAAGATTACAGATGATGCTTGGATCAATTGTAAGATTGATACCTGTACCATCTAATGTGCCAACTAGGAAGGTGGTGATTTGTTGCTCCACGTGCGCGAGCGTATCACCATTCTCAATACCAAGCTCAGGGATATCTACACCTGTATATTTTACACACTGATCTGAAACAATCTCAGCACATCCGTTAAAACAATTATTGCAGTTGCTCATTATTTAAATTTTAAAATTTTCACTCTGCTAGCGATTTGTTCAACGGTGTACTTGCTAGCATAATCAGGGTTACACCATTTGTAGATAAGAATTCTCTTGTAGTTTAAAAGATCAATAATTGCTGTAGCAGGAACAGGTTGGTTTAGCATGTACACAATATTGTTGTACAAGTTAGCACCAAGTTCATTCAGCTTGTGATCTATATCGTGCAGTAGAGCAGGGATTGTTGAACAATCAGTGTCTACTAATCTTGGATATAACATTTTTAAAAGATTGTTTTACTTGTGCTGCAGCAGCATGACAGGCTGCACACAATCCATTAATTAGTTGACAACCGCATCCAAACTTTGCTCCACATTTTCTGCAGCTTGCCATATTAGTAGAAGTTTATAACGTAATTGTTACCAGAGCAATTACAGTTGTTCTTCACAAAGTTATTTAACATCATACTAGCCTGAGCGTACAACTTATTAGCCGTATCAATCGCACAGTTATTAGCAGCAGCAATTGCTCCTTGGATAAAGAAATAGATAGTGTTTAGATCCACCTTAGATTGGGTTTTGATAGCTTTATCACACTCCATCATGTCTAGCTTCATAAAAGCCTCATCAAATCTTTCCTGAAGCTGATCAACTCGTAAAATTGTTTTTTCTACAAAATTGGTAGCAGCAGGAGAAATAGAATACTTTAATGTGTATATCCCATCTGGTAGAGGCACAAGAGGAGCACCGCTTGCTGTAATTCCAAGAGATTCAGAATTAAACAAATTGTAAGTGTTTATCGTAAAAGGAAGAACAACAGTTCCAAAAGAAGGAACGGTAATCTCAATTGTAGGATTTACAGGGGGAGTGACGTAAGTGGAAGCATCAGCAACGCCCAACAACATTTTGTTGTATGTAGGAAGAACTAGTATGTCGAGATTTAACGTGGGCATGACTATTAAATAAATAAGCCAGAGGATTGAGTTTTAATCCTCTCACCTCTGGCTTAGGTTATATGATCGTATTTACAACTCCGCTATTACGGGATCAATGTAGAAGTGGTAGTTGTAGTGGGCCATACAGTGGTGGTAGTAGATGTAGTTGTAATACATGTGTTATCACCAGGGATGGTTCCAAGAGCAGCAGTAAGGATGGCGTTGATATCAGTTGCTTCAGCAGAACCAGCTTCAGCAGCAATAATCACCATGCTATCTTCCATGATGTAGTCACCCCACTGATAGGCAGCTTTGTCATACTCATTGAACTTGATGTAGTAGGTATCATAAGTAGTACCATCACTCACCCAGCTCTCAAAGTTTTCATTGTAACCCACCATTCTGTAGAGGTGCTTCAGATAGCCAGCTTGGTAGCTGTAGAAGTTCTTCTCCAATTGCTTAATCTCATCAGAAGTACCATTAGCATAAGAAGAACGCTGAATGATAACAGGATTAGCAATTACATTACAAGCATCAGCCACAATGAAGTCAGCAGTGGTAGCAGGACCCAGAATAACGAAGGTACGGAACCACATTCTGTCATACTCCCAGGGGAAAGCTGCAACATCACACGGTTGTCCGTATTTAGTCAGAGGCTTACCAGTGATGCGGAGGATAGCGTTAGCATCGTTACCCAAACGCTGGAACTGATAGAAGTCACTGAATGTAATGTTGTCAGGATTGATACCAGGACCTTGCTGAAGGAAAGCTGCAATAATTTGATCAATCAAAGCAGGAACATCAACATTGTCACAAGGATCAGCACCACAATCGCAACAAGGAGCCTGTACAGTTACACTGCGAGTGAAACCGTTGAAGTACAGAGTGTCCAGGTAGCTAGAGTGAGCACGCAGAGTTACAGTGACAACATCACCACATTTTACATTCCACTCTCCAACATCAGTGATTTGGGTAATGGGTGTGGGACATCCGTTCACTTTGTAAAACTCAGTAACGTTAGATTTACAGCCAGAACCAGAGGGGCAACCCTTGATTTTGTCAGAACGCTTAGAGCCTTGCAGATAGGTATTTGTTCTTCCCTGAGCTACGTAGAAATACGGAGCAGCAGCGATGTTCAGAGCTGTAGCAACAGTGTAGTCATTCTTGAAGAACCCTACCTTGCCAGCTGTCAAGTCTTGAGTAGAACCGCTATTGGCAATACCACTACCAACAGGAACCACGAAGACCGAGGTTAAAGAAAAATCAGCCATTGTTTTTTATTTAAAGGTTAAAAATACTTATTCGTTCGTTTGAATTCTATACACCGAGTTCTGTACAGCAGATTGATTTTCAGTGTACATAGCTAGGTTTTGTACTGTCAGATCCAGAAGCTCATCTTCAAGATAGGTTTCAAGCTCACAGTCTTGATCTACAGAAGGAACACCGTCAAACCTGATATATCCTGTTTTATCAATATACACAGGATATCTCATGTACATGATGTATATTTCTTTGGGAGTGAATGTCCCATCTGTAAATATGCTTATTTCATCAGAGGACAAGAAGTTGAAAGTTTCCTGATATTCAAAAGAGGGCTTGTAATGGGTGTTGTTCAAAATGAGCGACAAGTCACCATGTTTTGCCAAGTCTCTATTGATCCAGATCTTTCTATCTTTACATCTTCCTTTATCAGCCAGTACATAACTATCAATGTAGAACATGTACTTAGGAGTGAGAAGATGTAAATTAGCAAACCACTGATTTAGTTCTGCGTTCTTCAGTGCAAGTGTAAGAGGTTGGTTATTGTAATTAATCACCAAACTCTGAAGGTCTTCGTAACGCTTTTTAAATGCGTCCAAACCAAGACCGCTCACCACACTAAATCCATCTACCTTCTGTTTGATCAGCTTAATCTGAGCCTCATTGAGAGCTAAGATCTTATCTTCCAATTGGATCTGTTGATGATCATTAGTAGATAGTTTATTTAGTCGCTGGTCGATCTTGTATAATAAACTATCTACAGGTATCATACAGAAGCTAATTTTTTAGATTTCAACTTTTGTTCGAGGGTAATCAAATCTTCCTGATTATCATCATCAGCAAGATGTTTCACCAAATCATCCTCGTCTTTAGCCACTTCAAACTCACCCTCGTAAATCTTACCATTAGCCTTCAATCTGTAAACTGAATGTGTAAGTGCTTGTTTTACAAGGTCTTTGATATGGAGTAAGTTTTCCTTCATGTCTGCAAATCTGTTGAACACCTCTACAGGGTTCAAACCTTGATATTTGCCATTCTTGAATTCTGTTTGTTTTAGGACATTATCTACGAGGTTGTATACAGCTTCTTCTTTAGTGTCCTCTGTTACAGGCAAACCAAGTAAGCGAGCCACCTTTCTCTTCTTCTCAGGAGTCATAGCATCAAACTTGACAATAGCCTTGTTGATGAGTTGTTTCTTTTTGAAGAGAACAGCATTCTCAATATCATCATCAGCTACATAGAACTGAGTGTCTGCAGGGAATTCACCACGCTCCCAAGCTTGATAAGAGCTTGCGATTGTGGGGTGAACACGCAACCAAGAGAATGCAAGTTCTTGCAGAGGTGTGCCAAGATCAAAGAAGTTGTCACCATCCATCAGCTTTACAGGCTGTACATGAAGAGCATCATCTGAAGAAGTGGAGAGTCCATAGTTCCAAAACTTAGAACGAGGTCCCAAATCAATTCCTCCAAGAGCAAGCTCAAGCTTTTCTCTAAGAGCTGTAACACGTTCAGTCTCTAGTTCTCTTTCCAAAGGATCAGAGATTCTTCGGATGTAGGCAGCTTCAGGATCAAGTCCTGTTCTGTATCTACCATCTAGCTCTTTGTAAGGATACTTAAAAACTCCTGTTCCAGGAATTCTAGTGAGTCCTTTGATTGCAAGTCCGCCTTGCATTGTTTGCAATTGAGAGTTGTTATACTCTTTTTTAATCGTAGAGATTTTTCCAATCTTACCCATACTTGTAGTTTTTGTGGTTTTTGCAGAGTGATTCCCACCGAAGGGATAGCAATTAGGAATCCCCTAACCCAATCACTCTGTAGTTTGAGAGAAGCTCCCCCACTTTGATGTGGGGGGCATTCTTCTCTCGGTATTTGGCGCAGCTTAGCTGCAGCAGTATTAGAACTGCGGGATTTCTTCAATCAACACTGTGCGAGACAGGTCCTCGATGAAGATATCACAACGGTCTTTCATCCAGATCTCGTAACCAGGGAATTTGTTGGCAGAGCTCATACCCTGAGACTTAGCAAAGCCCAAGTGGTGGCGAGTTCCATCGATATATCCCCAAGTCATAGAAGGTGCACCCTTCATACGAACTTCACGGATGTTGTTAACCAGAGAACCATCAGACATCGGAGATACGTCAAACACCATGAATACAGGGGTAGACTTCTTGTTCTGACCGAACTCAAGGTTAGTTTGAGGCAGATCCAGTTCCTTCAGGTGAATCAGTTCAACACGACCAGTCTCACGAGTAACCATTGCATCGAATGCAAAGTTGTAAGTGATGTGCTGTCCTTCGCCTTGCAGGTAACGATTTCCGCTATCAGCCATGAAGGTAAGACCACTGTTCAAAGCGTCAGCCTTCAGAGCTTGCTGGAATACGTCAAAACCAGCCTCGTTAGTATACATTTTAACTCTACGGTCCTTAACATCAACACGTCTGTAGAACAGATCTCCAAACACCGAACGAATCAGGTTAGCGGAGAACTCACCACGGTTGTATTGAACCAGGTTACCATTGTTACGCATTCTGTGATATACACCAGCAGATGTACGCTTCAGTTCTTGCTTGCTACCGTTAGTCTTAACAGTACCAGGCTTGCTCCAAATCATACGCTTAACTTTCAGTTCAAGCATAGACTTACGCATCCAGAACTCAATAAACGGCTCCCATTTAACATCATTGCGAGTGAGGGGCAGTTGATTTCTACGCTGAGGAGCATATACAAGGATATCCAGAGGCTTACCAGAAGCATCTCTCATCATCTTGTCATCAGCCCACTCAGTGATCTTGTGCTCGAAACCATATGCAGAACCCAAAGATTCAAACATAGTGATCTTCTCACCCAAGCGAGGAAGACCCAGCAGATCCTGATCGAATTCACCGATAGCAGCATCTACAAGCTCAAGCTCAATACCAACTTGCAGGAAGGTGGAGCTTACAAAATCCACAGTGGGGTTATCGCTCACCAAGGTGAAGCTATACAAGAAGCCCATGTTCCAAGGAACGGGATCCTTAATAACGTAGAAGCGAGGACCATACTGACGAGAACCTACAGAAACGATAGCGTTCTTAGAGAACTCGTTGGTATCCAAAACAAGAGAGAACTCTTGACCATCGATACCAGGCTTGCTCAGATTCAGGGTAGAATCAGGAACATTGATGATTTTGGGGAACTTGTAAGGAACCTGAACTTGCCATTTCCAAGCATCACTGTTATTATCAATGTAATAAGGTGTGCTTTTGTTGATCATGTCCAGGAAGTCATTACTGTACAGAGAGCTCTGAGTGTACAAGGAGATGATCTTCTTGTCATAGTCTGCAGGCTCAGTTGAGTGGAATGATTCCAGGTGGTTAGCATCGGTCAATTTACCTACAGCACGCTTGTCCATAGAGGCTACGCGGGCATAGGTAAAACCAGTTAAACCTGGGATTGTTTGAATTGCCATTTTGTTATCCTTTTTAAATTATTATGAGAAAAATTATAAAAACCAAGAATTGGGTTGCTGTTGTTTCTTACTTCCTTTCACACTGCTCTTCTCCACCTGTCTAGCAACCTCACCAAACAATTCATTGGATTTCTTGGTGATACCAGTCTTCTGGATAGTAGAGAGCGTAGGATCTTTTTCTAAGATTTTCATGAGTAGAGCAACCTTCACCTTCATTTCATGATTCTCAGGTCGCTTAAGCTCTAGAATAGCTCTGTCAAAATCTGTCAGTGTTTCACCACTAGCAGTTTTGTACTTGTCTACCAAAAGGAAGTCTTGTAGTTCACCAGCTAATTTGGGGTTGATGGGAATGCCATCAAACTCCTTTGTTTTCAACTTATCTTGTAGAATGGTCTGAACATTTTGAACATAATGGTTCTTGATAGCCTGTTTCTGTTGAAGCTCTTGTTGTGCTTTCTCCTCCATCTGGTGGAGCTTTTGAGCTTCTCTTTTAACTAGCACCTTGTGGTGCTTTGTAGCCACTGTCTCAAGATCACCGTAGTTTTTCAGCCTTTCTACTTCTGTATCAATATCTTCAGACTCAAAGCCTTGATCTGCAAGAGCTTGTCTGATAACAGCCACCTGATTGTTCTCTTGAGAGAGATCCATATCAGCGAAGCTTGTGATTTGATTATATGTGCCAAAGTATTCCTTTGGATTCACACCTTTCACAAAAATGGCATCAAATGCTTGTTGATAATCTTCACCAAACTGACCGATAAAGTTATTTACAACTTCTATAGCTCCTTTTCTTTTTTCAGCCTGGAATTTTTCCAGGAAAGCTTCAGGAGTGGAGATGTCTACATCTTCTTCATCCTCATCCTTGGTGAAAACACCAAGTTTGAATAGGTCATTGGACAGAGCAGTGAATCTGCTTACAACAGGTTCTTCTTCATCAACTTCCTCTTGTTTAGCTTCAGCAACAGGGGCTTTTGCAGATTTAGCTTTAGGAGCAGGGGTTTCTTCTTCCTCTTGCTCTTCTTCTTCATCATCACCTGTCAAAAACTTAGCAAGTGTAGCAGAAGCATCTTCTTCCTTCTCAGGAGCTTTTGCTTCAGCAACTGTTTCTCCAATTGTTTTACCAGCAGGAGCTCTCTTGGGAGCAGGAGCAGGGTCTTCTACTTCTTTTACAATCTCTTGAATATCATCAGGATTGCCTGTAGAAGTTTCTGGAGACATCAGGTCGTTTAACAACTCAGCACTGCCAGCACCCATTTCCATGGTGTTCTCAATACTAAAGTTCCCAAATGATTGGGTGTCCAAATTTTCAGCCATATGTAGTTCTTTTTATTTGGTTTGTGAACGTAAAAGTATATAAAGAGTATTGAATAACAAAGAGTTATGTCACTATATAGCCCATTTTTCGGGATAATATAGCATTAATGTAATTCACTCTAATCAAGTTTGTTTATCACTGTGTCATTTATGAGCCTAAAACTACGAATTGGGGCTAGGTCTGTGAGCGTAACTTGTTGAATTTCAACTCCCCATTTCTTAGCTTCCACCCTTGCTTTCTTGCTTAGAGTGTTGTCAATTTCAGGATCAATACACTCGTCTAGAGTTTTATCCATTACGATGTTCTTGATGATGGATTGTGTCATGTCTGATAGAGCGTCCTGTGCATCATACACCTCAAGTATAAATGTCTGTATATCAGATATTCTGTATTTGATAACTCCTTTTACAACAATGTTCTGTTTGTCTTTGGTATACAGACTCTGTGGTGGAAGACTTAATGTTGTCACCACTACATGCTGTTCCATTACATCATCTACAAAAGGAATCCTCCAATGAAATCCAGGCTTAGCCACTCTACTGAATCTACCAAACCTGAGAACAACTGCCTCTTCATAATCTCTTACGATGAAAAGGGGTAGTAGTTTTTCAAACCATTCTGATATTAGGTCTATGAGCCTATCAAACATTATTTCTTAGATTTAGGTTGTTTAGCCCTACCCTTAGCGTTTTCTTTAGCTATGGCTAGATCATTAGCCTGATTTTCTCTAGCCACTTGAAGTTTTTCTCTCTCAACAGCCAGTTTTTCCATGGCTTGTGCATTCTTAGAACTTATCTCAGCACGTTTAATCTCATATTCTTTACTGGCTTTTGTCTGTTCAGCTGTAAGTCTACTGAGCTCAAGAACATCAGGAATCCCAGATTTATCAACATCCTCAGCTGGAACATTACCATATCCTGTAGCTTGGATGATGGCAATCTCTTTCTTGTTGAGTCTATCGAGTTCCTTTTGGTAGTTCTCGTTAATGGTCTTCTGTTCAGCCATAACAGCTTGCTGCTCAAGCTGAGCCATGGCTTGTTGTTGCTGCTGCTCAAGCTGTTGTTGCTGCATTTGCAATTGCTGTTGTTGCATTCCATCTTGCTTGTCTTTCAGGCTCTTGAAGATGCGTTTCATTTCTCTGATAGACTTGGTGCTGTACAACTGAATCACGTCATAAATAGATCCACCATTCTGCATCAAAGGTTGTGCCATTTGACGAAGCTCATTGAACATTTGTGTATCGTCAGGTCTATTAGTCAGGAACACCTTCAAATCTCTAAATCTTAAGTCTGTTCCATTCACCTGAACAAAGGCAGACTCCCCTTCAGATGTGATGTAGGAAAGTGTAGACTGAGGTTTTTTAGATTCTACGTATAGAGCAGCATCAATAATAGACTGATAGAGCTGACCCATCACATACTCGTGAGCTACAAATAAAGGTTCTGTTTGAGCATAAGACTGTTGTATAGCAGCCTGTGTACCTGTAGCAGATTCACTAGCTGTTACAGATCCAAGTCTTTGTCTGCTCATACCAACAAGTTCCCAACACTCATTCTTGAGTTGTTGAGCCAGTGTATATCTAGATTGAATCTCCTGCGTGCGCGTGAGGTCAATATCTCTAAACTGATTGAAGCTGGAAGGACTCTTCAGGTTCTCAGGAGAGTCATCAATAAATACAACACCTCTGTTTCTTGCTTCCATTTCCCATACATCCAATGCATCTTGAGCATCACCATCTTTTGGAACAGGGACGTGTCTAATTGATGTCAGATACACCTTACCCACTTCCTTCTCAAGAAGCTTGTAGAGCTGGTTCATACACACATTGTACAACACCTGGAAAGGCTTCATTAGGTCAACAAGACTCTTAGCCTCAGTGTTCTTCACCTCATGTGTCAAACCAATAATAGGACAGTAGTTAAGAAGCTTAAACGGTTTAATGTGATAGATGTCTGGACCAATTTTCACACCTTGATACCACTGGTTCACCCATCCCCACTCAAGAGACTCTTCTGTAGGAATAGTTCCAGACTTGTAGTTTTCATCCACAAGCATCGATTGCTCATTACCCATTTCATCTAGGTAGATGAGCTTACCAATCTTTCTCTTGCTAATCCAATAAGCACGAACAACAACATATTTATATCCGAAAGAGCTAACATTTGATGTAAGTCCTAAGAAGTCTTTCAGTCCATCGTTGTTCTCCTTCATCTCACTCTCAATAATCATTCTTGTCTGAAGAACAAGAGGATCATATGTATCATATGTAACAGAGTCAATACCAGGACTAACATTAGGATTACCCAGGTTGGACTCACGTACATTGATCAAACCATAGTCTTGAAGAGATGAACGTAGGTGGTCAATTTCTTCTTTTGTAAGGTCAGGAATGCTTTCGATGATTTCTGAAAGCTCCATAACTTGCACTGTACCAGCTGCATAGGCTCCTTGAGCTCTACCTGTAGGATCAGAGATCCACTTACGATCAGGAGTTGTAAGAAACCAAGTGTTCTTTGGGTTAGCCACTTCAATATTGAATCCAAGCTTAGAGTTGTCTTCATAGATGTGATAGAATTCTCTTGCAGAAATAAGCAGATCTCTGAATGCATCTTCAGACTTTTCTTTCAGATTGAACTCAGCCTTCTGACAGGTGAGTATGTGATTAGCCCACTTCTCAGCAATAGATGTGTAGCTATCAAGCTCATCTTGCACCTGCTCCATGGTGAGCTGATTGAGTTGTTCTTCGTCAATCTCCTCACCAGCCATATCAGCTTGAATGAGAATCTTCTCTTTGGCTTTGTTAATTACGTAATTCTGAAGAATGCCAGTTTTGAATTCTAGTTCTTCTGCTTTACTATCCTCATCAAAAGCTTTAACACGAAATGTGTCAGGTCTCTTGGATATCTCACCAACCAGTTCGTTCAAAGGAGTGGTGATAATAGAATACATCTTCACATATGCAGGAAGCTCTAGATTGGTAGTGAGCATTTCTGTAAAGCTCTTCACCTGAGGCTCTTGATAAAAGTCTTCCATTCTCAAAATGCCCTTTACCAGGTCATAGTTCTTAACAAATGTATCACGGTTCTTTACATACTCAGCATATGCCTTGTTTGCAAAGTAGTCCATGGTGTTCTTTATCCAGCTCTCATCCATTTTCTCCTTTTCAGTTTTGAACTGATCAGGAAATATGTTCAGATAGGCATAGCGTATGGTTGCATCTTTGGTATATCTAATAATAGCCATTATGTAAAGAGTTTTCTTTTTTTCGTATTAAATAGTCCTCTGGACTCTGTGAACAGTTGATTCTTTGGTTTTGATTTAAACAGAGCAGCCACTCTTTCATCACCAGATCCACCCACCTTTCCAAGAATTGGGTCCATCTTAAGAGCCTGAGCAATAGCTAGTTCTGCAGCAATGATGCGGTCAAAGTTGTCTACATCATTATATTGAATTATCTCTTCAAGAAGGACAGGATCAAATATCTTGGTGATGCCTCTCACTTCTTTTGTAATATCACCATCCTCATTTCTCTCAATAAGAATAGCTTCTTCCATATATTTCTTCAGACAGTTGTGAAGGTAATCACGTATCTTGTCTGATGAACGGTGTACTCCATACTCACGCCTAACGGTGGTATTTGGTACCACTTCCATAAGCCACTGTGGTTGCTTTTCCAGGTAATGTGCATCTCCTTTAGATTTCATGTATTCAATAAAAGAAATATCATCGTTCTCACAAAGTGCTCTCGCATTATAATACTTGATGAGCAGTCTAGCCTGTTCTTCCCAAGTTTCTTTCTTATCAGGTCTTGCTACATACGAAGCTACGAACATGTCCTGATACTTCTCACCTGTTATATCATGCATTCGTTTATAAATATAAACTGCTCCCAAAGAGGAGCTATATGCTGATTTACCCTGTCTATAAGGGTCAACACCTGCTACATAAAGTCCATACGGAGGACTCTCGATAGGAAATTCATATATGACAACAGGAGCATCTTTCAGGTCTGTGTTTTTGAGAGGAAAGTTGGAAATGGGTTGTTTGTCTGTAAACTCATGTGTTAACTTCTCTCCGTCATGAAAAAGAATAACAGGTGTACCTGTTTTTCCTTGATCTAACAATCTTGTTTTCTGACGTTTAGCAGCCTCAATATCAAAGATGTTTGTGTCCTCATTCAGAAAGATGTCATCCACCTCTAATGGATAGTACATCTTTTCTTTTAGGTAGGCTATTCTATCTCCAGCTTTTTTAAGTCTTTCTAAGTTTAAATTGGTGATTTCCAAAGCCTTGTCTTCATTACTCACCAACATTTTTACATTGTGCAAATCGCTTGTCTCAGGCTCTTGAAGAAACTTACCAAGCGTACTCTCTTCCTTAGCTTCCATTCTATACTTATACGAAATAAACAAGCCATGAACACGTCTTTCATCTTTTTCATTATTGTAAGTTAGGAAGTTAAAATTATCTACATCAAACATCAAGCTCTTAGCATCCAAGAACTTCTTCATATCACCACCAGTACCAGTGAGAATAGGAGAGCAGCCCCATCCAAATGGTGTGGTGAAACCAGGCACAGCTGCCTGAAAGCCTCGAAGAAAAGACCCTTTACCAATCTCATCAATAATTAGTTTACGTGGTTTTGTACCTGCAATAGCCTCTTCATTATTGCCTTCATCAAGGTTACGAACAAGGATCTGGGAGAAGGGAATGCGTTCTCCCCCTCTTGTTCTAATACCTAATGTCACTTGGTTTTTCCAATTGTCCTCAATTCTTTGCCATCTCCAAGCTTCTGGTAGGAAGTTTAGTCCTTTATCAATCTTGTCCGTAATAAGCTTAATATCTGGAGCGTTCAGTCCAGCAATAATGTTCTGGGAGTTCTCATCAAATGTAGCTCCCCAAGCAATATAGCTAGCCTCAATTACAGACTTAGCAAAACGTCTAATACCAAGAATAACAAGCCCTCGTTTTTCTTGATGAGCTCTGTCAATCTCATTACTCACCACCCACTCATTATCTCTAAGATAAGGATTAGCATATTTCTGGCTAATCCTTCCACGCTCATCAATTACATCCACCTCTGTATGCCATATATTCAAATGCCAATAAAGGAAGGGGTTTATATACACCCCATCCATCATAGCACCGTTTAAGCATATATCCTTGTGGAAGTCAAAGAAAGCTTTGTATTCAGCTGACTCACGGTCAGGAACACGCTTCTGATTAATAAACCAGTCGTTATAGCTTATTCTTTGTAGTTCCATTTTTATCCCCTGTTCTTCAACCACTCTTCAGCCATAGCTGACATCTCACCCTTACCTCTCACCTCCACTTTAGCCTCTTCAATCTTGCGTAGTTTATCAACCACCTCAAGAAGGGCTAGATAGTTCTTCATTGTCTCTTGAATAAACTTACCCTGAGCTTCTATAGAAGCAATCACCATAGGAAGCATGCCTCCTTTGGCTGTGGGTTTCCATTCAATTCTGTCTTTCAGCTCGTGAAGAGGATTAGCATCTACGTATGCCTTCCAGCTTTTTAGCTGTTCTTCAGCCCAATCAAGCTCAGCATTTACATATGTAGTTTTAGTATTCTTCGCCATTATCTTCTTCTTTTAAAATGGTGTCAAGATTGAGCCCTTGTCTAATAATCTCATCTATTTCACTGTCATTAGCGTGTGGAACAATGTCTGTCTCAAGCTGCAATTTATATTTCTCAATAGCAAATGCAAGCTCTCTATCTGTCATGCCCCATATATCACCATAATCAGCAAGAGCTGTAGACAAATGTCTGCCCATCCCGTAATGTGGATAGGCTTTATGTAGCTCTGTGAGAAGGCTAATTAGTTTACTGAAATCACTTTGTTTTCTACTCATTGTTACGTTAATTCGTTCAGGTCTTCTTCAGACAGCTTGCTGTCTTTTGCTCTCTCAAGAATTTTTTCTGAGAGTTCTTTATAATATTGGTTATTACTTACACTCATATAATCAATACTTACAGCAATTCCAATAGAGTCTTGCTCTTCATCAGACTTGCCTATCAAATCTACATATTCTGCTCCTGATGTATACACATCAATTAATGTATCTATAAACAGTTTAAGAGGAATCTTTTTAAGTCTCACCTCATTGTTATTTCTTTCCATTTTCAAACATTTCGTCCTCCTGCTCTTTTGTTAACACCTCTTTCCATTTGTTTATGGGACAGCTGCAGGAGAGACATTTTGTTTTTGCTGCCAAGGTGCACCCACAATTTGTGCAATGAGCATCTGGTCTCTTTGTCTTATGATTCTTAGAATGATAAGGACAATTATTACAAATGCTCAATCTCTGCTCGCTGGTTTGTTTGATGAGGGTTTTGATCTTGGCTGGGGGAAGCAGATTGTTCCTCCACCCCTCGTAAATCTGAGACAGGCTCATGTTCTAATTTTGGTTTTAATATTGCTATGTTCTGTCTGACACTCTCAAGTTTTAATTTGTTTAACGGAGTGTCATGTTCTGGAATCGTTAGCTTGTTCTCAAGAAGTCTCTCAATACGTAGAAGATCACCCATTTTCTTTTCAGCCTTTTTCTTGTTGAAAATCAGCTTACCGAACCCGCTGATTTCAACGCTCTTGTTTGTGAGCATGGCTTCGTTGGCTGAATGGAATTGGTGGGAGATGACGGCATCTAGCGTCTTCTCTGGAATCCTAAGCTTTACAGCCAGGGTTCTCACCAAATAATCCTTCATTGACAGACTCCTAGGCTTGTCCATGTGTAAGCTTTATTTCCAGAGTGATGTCCTTGTCAAAATTGAGGATGATGACGGGATTCACCTTCACCTTTGTCCCGTCCTTTACCAACACGCCTATTTTCTTCAGCTTAGAAATAATGTTATTTATTGTGGGACTTGTTGTTCCGTATTTCTTACAAAACTCCTCCCTAATGTTGGCGTAGGAAATGTTCCCTTTTATGGCTGTAAAGGCTATAAGCTGTACCTCCCTCTGTGTCAGCTTTAAATTATTAATAGCAGACAGCAGAGAATAATACTTCTCAGCCAGCTGAAAACTGTCAGCTTCTTCCCTCCTTAGACGTTGTAATATTTTGGTTTCCATGTTGTAATTATAAGCAAAGATAGCACAAGATACAACATGTTCAAATACAATTATTTATGAGAATGCTATATTATGCACACTTTCTACTCATATGGCTTATAAAACACTATAACAAAGTTGATAAAAAACAAGCCTATTGTAAACTCCTCTTCTATATAATCTTCCTCAGGATAGGCTATAAACGACATACCTATATTATAATAGGGATTAGAAAATAGCTTCAGCTCTAAAAGAACATCATATCCCTCATTCTTATAAAACCCTTTAAAAAGGGCAATAACATTCATTATCACCAAGAACCACAAAAATCCTTTCATATACAAGAGTTTTAAATTATACTACCCCACCCAACCTACCCCAAAGCTACAGGAAACAATTTGAATCTACCAAAAAATTTTTTACCCAGGGTGTTCATAATAACACTCCCCCATATACAGTTCCACATGAAACAAGCCCCCCCTAAAAACTGTGGTGTGCAAAGGAGGGGAGGCTACTCCATATTACAACCCCCCGTACAATTTAGGCGGTTGGGGTATTCCCCCGCTTTCATTCATTAATCATCTAAAAAACAAAACGATGAACAGTTACAGAATCATCAGTGGTGGGTTCACCACAGCAGGCAATTTCAGTGGTTACACAGCGTTGGGCAAGCGAGTCCACATTTTCAAGCGTCAGATGGACGGTCTTGGTTGGTCAACCAACGAAGAGGTTAAGTTCCCATTCTACGTGATTGCAGAAGAGAAACCGATACCTCAACTTGATTCCAATCGCCAACCTATTCTTGATGATGCAGGCAAACCTGTTACAGAACAGCGATTGACAGCAACAGCATTGTTCGATAGCAAAGATGCCATCACAGAGGCTTGCGTTGAGGAGGCTACACTTGGTGCAGAGATTAAAGCGAGCATTGCAAAACAGGCAACCTCCAAAGGTCTCACACAATCAGTGGTTGATTCCTTGGTTTCCGCATTCTAATTCCCACACAGAGAGCACTATCATAACAGGTAGTGCTCTCTTTTTAATACCATTATATATAAGGGTGGGAAAGAATTGGTTCTTAGGGTGGGGAAACACAGGATTTAATTGTAAATAGTTGTCATAACTCATTAATAATCAGTGAGTTAGAGAGGTGATGTATGACCACTATCCACTTATTCCCACATTTTGACACCAAGCGTATTTCAAAATCAATCTAGATATATAAATAGCATTAATTCACCAAAAAGCCTGTACACAGGCAAAACGATTGTTATGTTACAAGAAGTTAAGGTTGTAGGATATATTGATATATCTGATGCTCCTAAAAAGCATAAATGTACATGTGATGATTGTGGTAATGAGGTGAATGATAGCTGGGGTGATCCGAGAGCCAAGGTGACAAGAACATATTCTGATGGGACAGAAGAGATTAGATATATATGTTCTAATTGTGAGTTTGAGATGTATGGTAATTTGGATAATGAGCCACGTTCCATATTTGATGGAACACCAGATTGGATGAGAATGTTATAAGAGCCTGTAACAGGGCTCTTTTGATCATGTTGCAGATATGAATCGACAAAACGTGGGTATTACAATGGGTTGATTATCATCTCTGAATTAGGAAGCTATTCTTCCTATACGTTTAGTAAGAGAAGAACATAATCCTTTACGTCCCAAGTCTGCAATATCTAAGGGTTTTCCATTAAACAGCTATTTATGGGCAGGAGCTGTACCCTTTTCTTATTTAGAATTGTGTTGACTAAATAAGACATACACAGACACAGCAACTTGGTGCGTGTTGCATATAACGCACCATTTTTCTCTAAATCCTTATTAATCAACAATTTAAAACGATTTGCCATGAAAGAATTAGAAGGCGTTAAAGACGCATTTATTGAGCAGCTTGAAAAAGCCACCAACATGTACAAACTAATAGGAATGTCTGACAGAGAGAGTCCTATGTGGATGGCATTACAAATCAGCTGGTCTTCTGAAGAAGATGAAAACTTGTCTCTATTCTTCAAATGCTCACTATCTGAGGTTTGGATGCGTGTTCCTTGTACAGCAGAGGAGAAACAGTTCGTAAACCAGAATCACCAGAAGGCTTATGATTATTTCAAACGCCTTAAATACATCCATCTGAGGGATAATCATCCTACAGTGTGGGATGAGACAGGTGATTTCAACAAGGATAGAATAGAATCTTTCCTTGAAACAGGAGATGGTCTTTCTTTTTGGAAATAGAAGAGCCCTTAATTGGGCTCTTTTTACATAATTCCTTAATGCACAATCAGTTGTGATAACAGTTTAGCTGTACACTTCGATGAATGATCAATAGCTAAGGCATTGATCTGTATTACAACTGAGTGCAGAGGGGTATTCAACAACCTAGTCAGGTACAGACGTGATGCGTCAGTAGGGTTCGAATCCCACCTAGGTTGCAAGTTGTTTTAACAGTGGTCGAATAAGTTCTTGAGAGGAACTAAGACACCAAAGATAGGTCTGAAAAGATCTATTGAGGGTTTAACAGACAGATGAGATAAAACCACCATCGTTCTACGTATGCATACGATGCTGATCAACGTAGTGAACGCTCTGGATACGCTGAAGTCACGAAAGGAATGATCTCTGCGGGCGTTGCTGGTAACCAATCCAGCCTGTCATTAACATTAGGACTGATCATCCTGATGGACAGTGGGTGAAAAGGGGTCTGTCCTTGTATTGTGGGTAATCAGTATCCCCACCTGTTAAAACACTTATGCGTGGTTGGGACGGTTCTATCCCATAAATCCCAAAAGTGCAGCTGTGCTGTTACGCACGTCTATACGTGTGGCTATACAGAAAACGCAGTCAGTAGAAGCACCAGGGTGACTGATAACTTTAGGTCACTCACTTTTTGATTCACCAAAACAAAAATAAAATGAAACGAGTAAAACAACTCCTGTTCAAATCCTGGGAATTAGCAAAAGACTTCTATCTCAGGATGAAATCACGCATCAGCACATTGCACATTCTGTATGTATACAGGATTAAGTTCAATCAGTGCATGATGATCGTTAGCTACTGATTTTTTGGTGAATCGCTCTGGTCCAGAAATGGGCTGGGGCATTCACCTAATTCTGTCAAGGTGTTTATCTGTTCTACTTCATAGATCAGAGGCTTTGTGGATAGAGGCACAAAATCCATACATTTTTGTTAACCCCTTCAAAATCAATCAGTTATGAACGCATTAAAAAACCTTTTCAACT
>Ga0129336_10000204_pt1 | contig 32452 bp, 33 predicted proteins | sample CPB6_02_DNA_FD_96878 | JGI IMG/M metagenome (GOLD analysis project Ga0129336, IMG submission 96878) | Freshwater to marine salinity gradient microbial communities from Chesapeake Bay, USA - CPBay_Sum_0.6_0.2_DNA | ecosystem: Environmental > Aquatic > Marine > Coastal | place: USA: Chesapeake...
CCCGCGAGTCCGATGCTCGCGATGTTGCCCCAGTTATCGACGGTTCGAGTGAGCCAAGTGAGCATCTCTCCACCCACGTTATCGATGGCCCCACCGAAGCGCGCCGTCTCGAGAGGTCGCTTGCCGTAGTCGATATCTTTGCGAAGTAACACTTGTGATGCACCCAGTGCCTTCAGATAGTCGATGGCCTCGGGCTTGCTACTCACCGCGATGACTTCGTATCCGCGAGCCGAAAGCATATCGATGGCAATGCTGCCGACACCGCCCGTTGCGCCCGTCACGACAATGGGGCCTTTCGCCGGCGTTTGCCCGTTATGCTCCATCCTGTGTATCGCAAGCGCAGCCGTGAACCCGGCTGTACCGAGCGACATCGCTTTGAAGGCGCCAAAGCCCGATGGCATCGGGATCACCCACTCGCCATTGAGCCGGGCGTATTCTGAGTAGCCACCGTCGTGAGTCTCGGAGAGCCCACAACCTGTGACGAGTACGTGATCTCCGCTCTTGTATCGCGCATCGCTCGACGACTCGACGACGCCTGCTAAATCGATGCCGCCGACGAGCGGATATTTTCTGAGAATTTTTCCGGCGCCCGTCGCTGCGAGGGCGTCTTTATAGTTGATGTCGGAGTAGAGCACGCGCACGACGACATCGCCCGGACCAAGATCATTGATGGTGAGCTGATCGAATCTCGCGATGATTTTCTTGTCGATTTCGTGGATTCGAAATGCCTTGAACGTTTTTTCCATGAGGATGCGTCCTTGTTTAAACGCGGTTTCGGCGTGCAAGCCAAGCCAGCAAGCCGTCGGTGTTGAGATCGAGATCTCCCCCCAGCCAATGTTCTATGGTGTCATCGTCTGCAGTGCTGCCGAATTGACGCAACTCACGAACGAATATTTCTTTGAGCGCAACTCGAATAGCAGAGCGAGCGCTCTCGACCGGTTCGCCCTCGTGCGACAACGCCGTCGCGACATGCGCCTCGATCATACGGATGAGGTCGGTGCCAATCCGCTCGAGATCTTCGATGCGGGCATAGTGGGTCAGAAAGGCGGCCTTGGGGCGACGCGCGAGAATGCGACGGATCGAGTCGATGAGCTGCGACGGATCGAATTGCGACGGGCTGGTCGTCGGAACGCCGAAGGCACGTCCCTCGACGTCGAACACCCGATAAGAAAGACCTAGGGTGTCCCCCGTGAATACCGACTGGCTGCCATGATCAAAGAAGGTCTGATGGTGTAGCGCATGGCCAGGGGTATGGATGATTTCGAACTCCCGTCCGCCCAGTGCGAACCGTTGGCCTTCGGTGGTGGATATCACCCGCGACTGCTCTATCGGCAGGAGCTCGCCATACAGGCGATCGTAGAGTTCTTGGCCATAAACAGCGATCGAGGCTTCGATGAGCTTTTTTGGCTCGACCATGTGGGGCGCGCCGCGCGGGTGCATGATGGCTTTGGCGTTCGGTAAAGCCTGCATCAGCTGGCCCGCACCCCCGGCGTGATCGAGGTGAACATGCGTCAGGAGTAACCAGTCGACGTGCTCACGCTTCACGCCAAGCTCATCGAGGGCCGCAAGCATCGCGGGAACCGAGTGGGCGGTACCACAGTCAATAAATGCAGCCCGGCCTTCGTCGACGACGAGATGGACGGCATCGAAGAGAGGCATCAAGTATTCGGCATCGATGGCATGGATGCCGTGGTCGTAACGGTGGGTGATCATCGCCCGCCCTCCGCGGCGGCATTGGAGTCGTGATAAAGCTGGGGCAACATATCAGACATGACAAAACCTTACACCGAACGCCGTGCTGCTCCCCTAACCCTGCTTGCGGCGGCCATCGTGCTATTCGCCGGTGTAGCCCACGCACAGTCTCCCGTTCGCGAAACTCGTGGCAATCTCGTACTCGAGGGCGTTCCGCCTCACTCGGCTCGTGCACTTGAGACATTGGACGGTTGGCTCGCCGGACGCGGTGCCAATTTCCAAGACTTCATGTCGGACGGGAGCATTCTCATCACCACGCGCTTCGGCGATTCAGATCAAGTGCATCACGTCGCACGCCCAGGTGCGGCGCGCATGCAGCTGACTTTTGATATCGATCCGTCTGGTGGTGCTAATGCAAATCCTGCGCCTGGATCGCGGAGCTTTCTATTCGCTCGTGATCGAGGCGGCAACGAAAACACTCAGCTCTATCTACAGAATCTCGATACCCGCCAGACCAAGCTTATAACCGACGGTCGTTCGCGACACGGCGGTGCGCTCTGGTCTCGCGACGGCCAGCGAATCGCTTTTCAAAGCAACGCACGCAACAGCATCAACCAAGACGTCTATATCGCAGAGATCGACGGCAGCAGTCCGCGTCTCATCGTGGCGTCGCAGGGACAGACCTGGACTCCACTCGATTGGTCAGCCGACGGTCAAAGATTGTTGTTGCTCGATTATTCCTCGGTCACCGATGCGTCGCTCTACGTGGCGGAGATCTCCACAGGTGCATTCACTCGCGTTCCGCTCTCGGGCGATGCGACAAAGCCTTCACCTCAGAGCGGCATCGGCAGCGCACGCTTTTCCGCTGATGGTCAGGGCGTATGGTTCACGGCCGATCTCGGCGGAGAGTTTCGCCAAATCCGTTACGTCGATCTCGCCAGTGGCAGCTTGCGGACGTTAACGTCCGAACTCTCTTGGGACGTCGACGACTTCGAAGTCAGCGCAGACGGACGATGGCTCGCCTATGTCGCAAACGTCGATGGGTTTAGCGAGCTGTTCGTCGCCGATTTAGGCGCCGGAGTGACGATTCGACCGACAGGCCTACCGGCTGGGATCATTTCCAATCTGCGTTTCGATCGCCAAGGAAAAACCTTGGGAATGAGTATCGAGTCCTCGCAGTCTCCGCGGGACGCCTGGACCTACGACATCGAAAAAGCCGAAGCCACTCGCTGGACGCGCAGTGAGACGGGACTCATCGACCCGACCAGGCTCGTCGCGGCAGAAGTGTTTCGCTATCCGACCTGGGATCGTGTCGGGCGGGCTCAGCGACGAATTCCCGCGCTGATTCACAAGCCGGCGAAGTCGGGTCGGCATCCCGTAGTGATCGACATTCACGGCGGCCCCGAGGGACAGTCGCGACCCGGTTATAGCCCGTTCGCACAGTACCTCGTCAATGAATTGGGCTATGCAGTCATCCAACCAAACGTTCGCGGATCGACGGGTTACGGTCGCAGCTTCACGATGCTCGACAACGGAAGACTTCGTGAAGATTCCGTGAGAGATATCGGTGCGCTACTCGTTTGGATCGCTGCGCAACCGGATCTCGATGCCGATCGAGTCGTCGTGATGGGCGGGTCTTACGGCGGATACATGGTTCTCGCCTCGCTCATCGCCTACGGCGATCGACTCAAGGGCGGCATCAACGTCGTCGGGATCAGCAACTTCGTCACCTTCCTGACGAACACCTCCGGCTATCGCCGTGATCTGCGGCGAGTGGAATACGGTGACGAGCGTGATCCGTCGATGCGCGCTTTCTTGCGTCGTATCTCTCCCCTCGAAAAAGCATCAATGATTCGACGACCACTACTCGTGGTGCAGGGGCTCAACGACCCGCGCGTCCCGGCGTCTGAAAGCGAGCAGCTCGTGGCGAAAGTTCGCGAGCAGGGAGGTGAGGTGTGGTACCTCGCCGCCAAAGACGAAGGTCACGGCTTCCGGAAGAAAGCCAACCGCGACTTTTACCTCAAGACCGCCGTCACATTCTTGGAGCGACTTTCCGCCCCATAAAAAACGCGCAGCGGATAACGCTCAGCGCTTCGTGGGTACCGGACGCTTGGACGTTTCGAGACCCGGGCGCTGCGCCGCGTAGTACGCGGCTAGGGCACGAATGTCCGCAGCAGAGAGCGAGCCGGCGAATCCGGCCATGATCGCGTTCTTGCGTCCGCCCTTCTTGTAATCCGTCAAAGCGCGCGCCAGGTAATCGGCGTGTTGACCGGCGAGCGTCGGATATTGAGGCGTGATGCCGATGCCATCGACTCCGTGGCAAGCCACGCAGGTCTGAGCAACGTCCGGAATTTTGCCGACCGGCTTCGAGCCGGCAGCAGGCTCGACCGGAGGGCCGGCGAGGAAGGCAGCCATATCGGCGAGATCCTGGTCCTTCCAGCCCGAAGCGTTGGCGTGCATGGTGGCGTGGCTGCGCTCACCACTTTGGTAGGCCTGCAAGGCCAGAACGAGATATTCGGGATGCTGGCCGCGTAGCTTGGGAACGCTGTAGCTGGGACTGGGGTTTCGGTAGTTGGGAATGCCGTGACAACCCAAGCAGGTGTACGCGAGTTTCGCGCCACGCTCGGCGTTACCCGCCGATTGCGCATGCGCAGAAGGCATAGACCACGCCACGACCAAGAAAAGCGCCACGAGGAACTTCGACACCGTAACCCCCGAAACCCGTCGATTCATGCGAAAAACAGGCCGCGATGTTAAGGTTTCGCCGCCCGAATTGCCACCACGTGGGTTGCATGATCGCTCTCATCCAACGCGTCACCGAAGCCAGCGTCACCGTCGACGGCGAGCGCCTTAGCGAAATCGGGCCAGGATTACTGGCTTTGGTGGGGGTCCTGCCGAACGATAGCGACGAGACCGCCCAGCGGTTGCTCGAGCGCCTACTCGCGTATCGAGTTTTCGCAGACTCTGACGGGAGGATGAATCTTTCTCTCACCGACACGGGCGGCGGACTACTTCTGGTTCCGCAGTTCACGCTGGCCGCCGATACCCGCAAAGGCAATCGACCCGGCTTCAGTACGACAGCGCCTCCCGAAAAAGCAGAACGCCTGTTCGACCATTTGTGTGCGCTCGCGCGCCGAGCCCATCCCAAGGTTGCCACCGGTCGATTCGGCGCCGATATGAAGGTCGCCCTGATCAATGACGGTCCGGTGACGTTCTGGCTGCAAACCCCGGAAACCGTCTAACATCCGGGTTGTCCAAATCACTAGCCAAGCACGCAGGCTGCAGAGGTCATTATGGGAATCGGAATGCGCGAATTGATCATCATCCTGCTGGTGGTCCTGCTGGTGTTCGGCGCCAAGAAACTGCGCACGATCGGCTCCGATCTCGGCGCTGCAATCAAGGGTTTCAAGAAAGGCATGAACGAGGGTGACGCCGAAGAAAGCCTTAAGCAAATCAAGCAGGAGGCGACGGATGCCGATTTTCCCGAGTCGGCCAAGACGTCCTCGACCGACACGAAACCCTCCGACCGTAACGGCTGAGCGAGCCCGCCGGTCGCGGGCCTGACGAATCATGTTCGAAGTCGGCTTCAGCGAATTGCTGTTGATCATGGGCCTCGCGCTACTCGTGCTCGGCCCTGAAAAACTTCCCAAAGTGGTCAGCCAGATCGGGCGATGGATGGGTCGTGCACGCGCCATGGCTCGTCAGTTCCGCGAACAACTCGAGGACGAGACCGCGGAAATCAATCGGCAGCGCAGCGCGCCGCCACCGACACCTGTCGTGACACCCACCGCGACACCCGCTGCGATGACCACTCCCGACGCCGTCGCACCGGCCTCATCCGAACCTTCGATCGCACCGCCTGCGGATCCAAATAACGCCTCGTCATCGAATGACCCAAGAACCTGAGCAGCTTGCCGAAGGCACTTTGATCTCGCACTTGCTCGAGTTGCGCGATCGACTGCTGCGCGCCTTCCTGGCGGTGATCGTGGTGTTCATCCCCATCGCGTTCTTTGCGAACGAGGTCTTTACCTTCGTTGCTCAGCCTCTCATCGAGCAATTACCGGAAGGCGCGTCGCTCATCGCCACGAGCGTGATCTCGCCTTTCATGACGCCTTTCAAGCTGGCGTTTTTCGTCGCGCTTTTCGTCGCAATGCCGTTCGTGTTGTATCAGGTGTGGGCTTTTGTCGCACCAGGGCTCTACCGACACGAAAAAAAGTTTGCGTTGCCGCTGCTCGTTTCTTCGATCTTTCTTTTTTACGTCGGTATCGCTTTCGCGTACTTCGCCGTGTTCCCGGTGATGTTTCAGTTTTTCGCGAATACGACGCCTGAGGGCGTGACGATGATGACCGACATCGCGAGTTACATGGATTTCGTACTGACGATGTTCCTGTGCTTCGGTCTCGCCTTCGAAGTGCCGGTAGTCGTGGTGTTGCTCGTGCTGACCGGCCTCGTCAAAGTCGAAAAGCTGGCCGAGATCCGCGGCTATGTACTCATCGGCATTTTCGTCGTTGCGGCGCTGCTCACGCCGCCCGACGCCATTTCTCAGACCATCATGGCGGTCCCGATGTATCTCTTGTACGAAGGGGGCCTCGCGATGGCGCGACTCATGAATACGATGCGGACACCCGCATGACGACGAATAACAAAGATTAGAGGGGGAAATATGGACAACACGAAAACCTTTCTCGGCCACCCGCGTGGACTCGCCACGCTATTTTTCACCGAGATGTGGGAGCGCTTCAGCTACTACGGCATGCGTGCCCTGCTCGTGTTATTTCTCGTCGACGCCATCGCGCGCGGCGGCCTCGGGCTCGACGATAAAACGGCTACCGCCATCTACGGCCTTTATACCGCGGCCGTCTATGTCGTGGCCTTGCCTGGCGGCTGGATCGCAGATCGACTGATCGGCGCGCAAAAAGCCGTGTTGTACGGGGGCATCCTGATCTCCCTAGGTAGCTTCGGATTGTGGTTGTCACAAACTGCGCAGATGTTCTATCTCGGGCTGATCGTCATCATCCTGGGTGTCGGTCTGCTCAAGCCAAACATCTCCGCACTCGTCGCCGATCTTTACCCTGAGGGCGGCGGTCGCCGCGATGCCGGCTTCACCATCTTCTACATGGGCATCAACATCGGTGCCTTCATTGGCCCGCTGATCACAGCTTGGCTCGCTCAGGTCTACGGGTGGCGCGTCGGCTTCATGGCCGCAGGTGTCGGTATGGCGCTCGGCGTCCTGCAGTTCGTAGTGACTCGCCATCATCTCGGCGGAGCGGGGGCGCGTCCTCATACGGCTGCCGGAGCCGATTCCTCTTTCGCGTGGCGCAGTCTGTGGATTGGTACGGCGATCACCGCCGTGTTGGTCGCCCTGCCGTTCTTCGGCGTCGTACAAGTGTCTCCGGTACAGCTATCCGACTATGGCATCGTGGTGATCATCGGAATGGCAGTACTCTTTTTTCTCTACTTGCTCTTCCTCGCGGGGCTCGATGCCATCGAGAAAAAGCGTGTGCTCGTCCTCATCGTGCTCTTCGTTGCCTGCGCGCTGTTCTGGTCGGGCTTCGAGCAGGCTGGCTCGTCACTGAACCTCTTTGCAGAGCGCTATACCGATCGTGTCATCGGAGCATTCACGATTCCGGCCGGGTGGTTCCAATCTCTCAATGCGATTTTCATCGTCGTGTTCGCGCCGGTGTTCTCCGCAATGTGGGTATCGCTCGCACGCCGCAATCTCGATCCCTCGACGCCCGTGAAGTTCGCGCTGGGTCTCGTCGGTATGGCGCTCGGCTTCCTCGCCATGTTCGTCGCGGCACGTATCGTTGCCGATGGCCTTCCGGCCGCGGCGTACTGGCTCGTGCTCACGTATCTGCTGCACACTTTCGGCGAACTTTGCCTCTCTCCGGTCGGGCTCTCGTCCGTGACCAAACTCGTGCCGCACCGATTCGTCGGTCAAAGCCTCGGTATCTGGTTTCTCGCGGCATCACTCGGCAATCTCATCGCCGGTCGGATCGCCGGCGAGTTCGACGCTGAAAATGTCTCGGCGATGCCCGGGCAGTATCTCGACATCTTCTGGTTCGGCATGATCGCTGCTTTGATTCTGCTCGTAATCAGTCCAGTCGTGCGGCGTTGGATGGGTGGCGTCTCGTGACGTCCGTGTCGCCTCTGCCGCCGCAGTTGACGCTGCGCGCCGTCGTACTCGCGATCGTTCTTGCGATGATCCTCGCGGCGGCGAACACCTATCTCGGCTTGTTCGCAGGGATGACCATCGCGTCGGCGATTCCTGCGGCGGTGGTCTCGATGGCCGTGCTCCGCCTCTTCGGAGGTGGCGGCATCCTCGAGAACAATATCGTGCAGACCGGTGCGTCGGCTGGCTCGTCGATCGCATCGGGTGTGATCTTCACGATTCCGGCGCTCGTCATTCTCGGGTTCTGGCAAGACTTTCAATACTCGTGGGTGCTCGCGATCGCAGGTCTCGGCGGCATCCTCGGTGTGCTGTTTTCGGTACCGCTGCGTCGTGCACTGATCGTCGAGCAGAAGCTCGCGTTCCCCGAGGGTCAGGCTGCGGCAGAAGTACTCAAGGCCGGTGAGAACCCTTCGCAGGGCATCCGCATTTTGGGTGTGGCAGCGCTCGGCGGTGCGTTCGCCAAACTCGCAGCGGGCAGCGGTCTCAAGCTCATTCCGGATACTGCAGCGAGCGCCGGATTCTTTGGAAAGTATCTGGGTTTCGTCGGCACGAATCTTTCGCCGGCTCTACTCGCTGTCGGTTATATCGTAGGACTCAACGTAGGCATCGTCGCGCTCGCCGGCGCGATGATTTCTTGGAACATCGCGATTCCTTTTTACGTCGCCAACGTGCTGCCGACTAATGTCGAGCTCGCACAGGCTGCTGCTGGCCTGCCGGCAGAGGATCTCGCTGGACTCATCTGGTCGAAGCAAATTCGTTACCTCGGCGTGGGTGCGATGCTCGTCGGTGGTGTGTGGGCGCTGATCTCGCTGCGTCACTCGCTTGTGTCGGGCGTACGCAGTGGTCTTGCTGCAGCGCGCGCAAGTGCCGCGGGCCAGGTGATTGCACACACCGAACAAGACTTACCGATGAAGTCGGTGCTGATCGGCATTCTGCTCTTCACGCTGCCGCTGTGGGCACTCTACGAAACCATCGTCGGATCGCTCGGCGTCAGCCTGCCGATGACTATCATCATGATCGTCACCGGTTTTCTCTTTTGCTCGGTGTCTGCTTATATGGCGGGTCTCGTCGGCTCATCGAACAACCCCGTTTCGGGCATCACCATCGCAACGATTCTGTTCTCCGCCGTAGTGCTGCTCATGCTCATGGGGCGCGACAGCGAAATCGGTCCCGTCGCCGCCATCATGATCGGCGCTGTCGTCTGCTGCGCAGCCTGCATCGCGGGCGACAATCTGCAAGACCTGAAGTGCGGCTACATCGTTGGTGCGACACCCTGGCGTCAGCAGGTGATGCTCGGCATCGGCGCAGTAAGTAGCGCGCTCGTTATGGCACCGGTGCTCAACCTGCTGGCGCAGGCCTACGGTATCGGCGTGCCGACCGCGGAACATCCGAACCCCTTACTTGCCCCACAAGCCACGCTGATGGCGTCGGTATCCAAAGGCTTATTCGGCGGCCAGTTACCGTGGGGGATGATCGCCATCGGTGCTGCGATCGGCGTCGGTATCATCATTGTCGATGAAATCCTGAAGGCTCGTGGGTCGACGTTCCGCACACCTGTGCTCGCCGTCGCCGTCGGTATTTATCTTCCGATCGAGCTGATGACGCCGATCTTCCTCGGCGGTTTGATCGGCTTTATCGCTGATCGCAGCATGCGTAAAGCCGGCTGTGCCGAAGCTGATCTCGAGCGTCGTGGTCGCAAGGGATTGTTGTTCGCCGCTGGAATGATCACGGGTGAAGCGCTCATGGGCATCGCTATCGCAGTCCCGATCGTCACATCTGGCAGTGCAGACGTCCTCGCGCTTCCCGCATCGATGCATTTCGGTGAATGGCTGGGTCTCGTCGTACTCGCCGTGTTGGGTTGGATGATGTATCGAACGGCTACCCAAGCGGATACCCACGCGGCGTGACCGAAGATCTCGCGGCCTCACGAAAGACGAAAGTTCTCGTCTCGTTCGCGATCGTCTACCTCGTTTGGGGTTCGACTTACGTCGTCACGAAAATCGGTGTCGATCGGCTACCGCCGTTCTCGTTCGCCGCCGTGCGTTTTCTCATCGGCGGCGTTCTGCTGTGGTTCGTCGCCAGGCTGCTTGCGCGCAGTCGTGGCCTGCCGCTCATGCCGGTCATTCCGAAGCAGGAATGGCGCGGTCTATTAATCGTCGGTTTTTTTGCCGTGTTCGTGTCGAACGGTGCGGCTGTCTGGGGGTTGCAATACATCCCTTCCAACCTCGCTGCCTTACTCAACGTCACGTCTTCTTTTTGGATTCCGATTCTGGGTATGTTCGGGGCGAGAGCACAGTCCATCAGCGGACGCGTCGCCATCGGACTGATCACAGGATTCGCCGGAACCGTATTGGTCGCGTGGCCGGGCAGCGAAACGGCTGCCGCGGCACTCGCGTGGCCGACTCTTATTGTGCTCATCGGTTGCTTCGGTTGGTCGCTCGGTACGTTTTACATTCGCAACTCCGGCACGTCGCTGGATCTCATGACCTTCACTGCGCTGCAGATGCTCTGCGGAGGCGTCATGCTGATCTTTCCCGCATTGGTCGCAGGTGAGCTGACGCAGTGGAGCTGGGACCTCGGTGGTCTCGCTGCGCTCGCCTATATGACGATCGTGAGTTCGTGCATCGCCTACACGGCTTACGCGTGGCTATCGGTCAATGTAACGCCAGCGCAGTTATCGACTTATGCATTCGTGAACCCCGCGATCGCGCTGTTGCTCGGGTGGTGGGTTCTCGAAGAGGGTCTCGGGCCGCTACAGATTGCAGGTACCGCCGTCATTCTCGGGGGTACCTTACTCATCAACTGGCCGCGCCGTTCGGCAGGTACCGAGTCGCGTGTCAGCAGCGCGGAACCAGAGGCTCCGCCCGGAGCTTGACGAAATCGCTCTCCACGCCGCTACGACGCTCGCGTGACGGAAACTCGATAATGGCCACGAGATTTTGTCCGTCCGTCCCGCGTATGTTGGTCAGACCCTCATAACGTTTGAGTGTGCGATCGCTCTTGCGATATGACACCTCGATGTATGGCAGAAACCAACCGAATACGCCTGAGAGATTCAGGCGAATGACGCTAGTCGTCGCGCCCTCGATCTGCATCTCGCGATTTTTTTTGACCTTGAAGGTGAGATAGTCGAGTCGACTCGGAATGAGAAACGGAAATCTCACGGTTTTGCCCGCTTCGAGCTCCGTCCAGTGCTTACGTACGAATTCATCGAACCCCGCATCCGACACCAGAGCGACGTCCGTCGAAACCTTTGCCTCGCGTCGGGCAGCTTTTGGGTTCTCTTGCTGAAAGACTCGAGGGCCTTGTGAAGTGCGACGTAGTCCCTCCGTATATCCACTGCGTGCATCGGTGAAGATAAATTCCGGTGTCTCTCGCGAAGTCCCATAAGTGAGTTCTTTTCGCGCGAATGCTGGGCCTTCAGCAGAGCAGCGATACATCACGATCCGTGTTTCACCGACCTCTCCGGATCGACGAACGTGATGAGACTCTAGGTAGAGCAATCGCCCGTCGTCCCGAGAGCGTGCGTAGCCCGTGAACTGTTGATCGGCCGCCGGCGCGGGTGACGAGATGATTGCCGCAATAGCCGCGACCAAGGGGACGAGGAATGAATGACGCATGAAATAGTGCATCCTTAAGCTCATCGGCGACTCAGTAAATCGAGCCCGCGCGAACCGATAAACCACGAGCCGAGCCAGCCGGTCATGCTCACGAGCAGCGCACCCCACAGCGCATCCCAGAAACCGGAGATTTCAAAGCCGGGGACGATGGCGGCGACGAGCAAGATCATGCTCGCGTTGATAACCAGCAAAAACAGTCCAAGCGTCACGACACTGATGGGGAGCGTCAATACGATGAGAACGGGTCTGACGACGGCATTGACGAGGCCAAGCACCACCGCAGCGATCAACAAGGTGAGCGGCTCATCGATGGCAAATCCGTCGACCCAAAGGGTGGCGAACCACAACCCGAAGGCAGCGATCACCGCTCGAAGCAAAAATCCGGTCACGAGTTCTTCTCCTTATGCAGCATTCTGCCATCGCGCTATGCTTGACCATCGTTCATCAAGGGGGTTCCCATGTCCGCTGACTACGTACCCGTCTTTCTGGTCATGCTGATCGCGCTCGTCGAATATTTCGGATTCGCTGCCGCCGTCGGACGCGCTCGGCATCGCTTCGGCATCAAAGCGCCGGCGACGAGCGGTAATCCCGACTTCGAGCGTTACTACCGAGTGCAGATGAATACCCTCGAGGTGCTCATCATTTTCATACCGGCCCTGTGGTCATTCGCCATCTTAGTCGACCCGACCTGGGCCACCGCGCTCGGAGCGGTCTTCGTCGTCGGTCGATTTTTATTTTTCATCGGTTACGTCAAGGCCGCAGACAAACGCAGTCTCGGTTTCGCCTTGTCGTCCATCCCGATGCTCGCGCTCCTGATCGGCGGCATCGTCGGGGCGATTCGCGCACTCTGAGTACGTTGCTCAACTCCGCCGTCGGCGCAGCGCAAGGATCGCGACGGGGATCAAAGAGCCGAAGATGATCGTCAGTGTGACAAGCCCGAAGTTGTTACGCACGATCGGAATATTGCCGAACAAATATCCGCCACCTAGGAAGATCGTCACCCACGAGAGCGCGCCGATCACGTTGTACATCTGAAAGCGCGAGTACTGCATGCGGGCGATTCCTGCAACAAATGGCGCGAAGGTACGCAGCAACGGCAAGAAGCGCGAAAGCACCACAGTCTTGCCGCCGTGCTTCACGAAGTACGCTTCCGTCTGTCGTAGGTAATCGACTTTGAGAAGCCGATAACGACCGCTGAACGCTGGCGGACCGATAGCCTTGCCGATGGCGTAGTTGCAGCTGTTACCGAGAATGGCCGCGACGATCAATAACACGCCTACCGTCGGCGCGTGCAGGGTGCCGCTCGTATCGATGGCGGCTAGCGTCCCGACAGCAAAAAGCAGCGAGTCTCCGGGCAACCACGGTGTCACGACGAGACCCGTTTCGGCAAAGACGATGACAAACAAAATGGCGTAGAGCCACAGCCCGTACTGCCGCAGCATCTCGACTAAGTGCGTATCGAGATTGAGAATGAAGTCGATAAAAAATTGTAGTAATTCGATCATGAGGTTCGGGGAGGCTTGGCCTCGGCAGTGCGGGTGCCGCGCGGGGCGCGGCGTTGAAGCTCTCGCAGCGCCGCACGAACCTCGTCGTCGACGACTGGATCAGTCGGCGCGGAATCGGGGCCCGAAAGAGCGACATCGGGCTCTATCCCTCGTTCGTTGATATAAACGCCCGAAGGTGTGGCATACCGTGAAGTCGTGAGCTTAATGGCGTGGCCGTTACTGAGCGGAATGACGCTTTGCACTGAACCCTTGCCGTAGGTTCGCCGTCCGACGAGCAACGCCCGACCATTATCTTTGAGGGCTCCGGCAACGATTTCCGCAGCGGACGCCGATGCACCATTGACCAGCACTGCGATATCTAGCCCTGTCAGCAACTGGCCGGGCTCAGCGTCCATGCGAAATCGAGCGTCAGCCGCACGGCCTCGCGCCATGACGATGTTTCCTTGATCAAGCATCGCATCGGCCACGGCTACCGCGCTCTCGAGAACGCCCCCCGGATTGTTACGAAGATCGATGACGACTCCTCGGAGTTCCGGCAGCTCGCCGCGCAGGCGCTGTATGGCTTCGCCAAAATCAGCCGGTGTCGTATCGCTGAACGACGCGATACGAAGATAGCCGTAGCGCGAGTCAAGCCGAGAGCTCGAAACACTGTGCACTTCGACACGTGCCCTCTCGAGTACAACATCGACTAGCTCGTCTCGCGCAGCTCTACGGACAGTCAATCGAACTAAAGAGCCTGCAGGCCCGCGCATTTGCTCGATGGCCTCAGCAACGTTGATGCCAACGGCCTCACCGTCGATACGAAGGATGAGATCTCCTGCGCGTATACCCGCCCGGGCGGCCGGCGAGTCTTCGAGAGGTCTCTGAACTTTGATGAAGCCGTTCTCAGCAGAGACCTCGATACCGATCCCCGGATAGTTACCTGCGGCGCCCCGGCGTATGTCTTCGAACTCGCGACGATCGAGGTACGCCGAATGCGCATCGAGCCCGGCGAGCATGCCGCGTACGGCGCTGTCGACCAGCTTGTCGTCGGGGACTTCATCGACGTATTCACGCCGCACCTGAGCCAACACCTCGGCCAATCGACGCGCGTCATCGGCGGAGAGCTGCTTCGATAACATTGACGCGACGCCATTCGGCTCGGTCACAGGCGGTGCCGTGATCGGGCTCACCGACGCGGGAGTCGCCTCATCCGCGAAGAACACCCAGCGCGCCAACGCGACACCGGCCAAAAGACCAGCGACGACGCCCGATAGAAGCAGAACGCGGGGAGAATTCATTGCCAGAGATTTTACAGGTTAGCCGCTCAGGGCTGCCTGTCTTTGAACCAAAGCGCCGGATCGAGCGGTCGGGCACCTTGTCGAATCTCAAAATAAAGTCCGGGTTGGGCGCGTCCACCGGAGTCGCCGACACCAGCGACGGTATCGCCAGCGGCCACCTGGTCACCCACCGCTCGGTACAGCTGCTCGTTGTGACCGTAGAGACTGAGAAATCCGCCGCCGTGATCGATGATCATGAGGAGCCCGAGGCCCGCAAGCCAGTCGGCGTAGACCACGCGGCCACGATAGATCGCTCGCACGGGCGTGCCTCGCGGCGCAGCGATCACCACGCCGTCCCATTTGACGGTGCCCGCTCTCGACTGACCAAATCGGGCCTCGAGGCGCCCCGTCGTTGGCCACGTCAGTTTGCCGCGCATGCCTGCGAACGGGCTGCGGCTATCAGAAGGAAACTGCGGCGCGACACGGCGCAAGTCGCGTAGCAGCTTTTCGAGAGCGGCTTGCTCCCGCTGCAGACGCTGAAGACTCGCCGTTCGCGCCCGGGATTCGGCAGTCAGGCTCGCCAGAACCTGGCCGCGCTCGGCACGCGCCTTATCGAGTCTCGAGACTTCGGTTTTTTGCTCTTGCTCAAGACGCAGAATGCGCTCGCGTTCCGTTTCTAGGCTGGCATCGAGCGCCTCGATCTCGCGCAAGTTTTCCTCGATCACTGCCAGCTGACCCGCCCTGGCACGACCAAAATACCCGTAGTACGAAAACATCCGCTCTGCTCGACTCGGATCCTCCTGATTGAGGAACATCTTCAGCGGTTCATCACGGCCAATGAGGTAGGCGGCGCGTAACTGCGTGGCAAGTTCGTCGCGTTCGCGAGCGAGTTCCTGCTCGCGCTGTCGTTTTTGTTCGGCCAGGTCGGCTCGACGCTGTTCCCGAGTTCGCCGCTCCCCGCTCAGTCGATCGAGCTCGACTCGGGCACGATTCGCGGCGGTTTCCGCAGCACGCAGCGACCGGGTAAGGCGATCCCGCTCCGCGGCATCCTTGGCGACCTGGCCCCGGATACGCTCAATTTCAGAGCGAAGTTGCCGCAACTCCGCCTCGGCACGGGCGGCATCCTGAGCCACAGCCGATGACAGCAGTGCTACCGAGACCAAAACAGGGATCCAACGAGTTATCCGTCCGCGCATCGGACCAAATTGTATAATCCCAGCGATGGAAAAGTTGCCTGAATACGTCGCAAACCACCCCTGGCTCGTCTCACTAGCGGTCATCGCCGCGGTGCTCGTGATCGTGTTCGAAATCCGCGCTCGTCGTGATGCCTTCGCCGGCATCTCACCGCAAGACCTGATTCGTCTTCAGAACCAAGGCGCTCTAATCATCGATCTGCGCAATGCCGAGGCCTTCAGTGCAGGACACATCGGCGGTGCTCGCCGCATGGATTCCGCCGAGATGCTGACCGCGGGAGACTCGCTCAAGAAGTTCAAGGAGAAGAACGTCGTCGTCTATTGCGAATCCGGCTCTACGGGAGCGGCTGCGGCCCGAGTGCTCCTCCGTCAGGGCTTCAAGCAGGTATTCAATCTCAAGGGTGGCGTCACCGGTTGGCGCGGTGAGAACCTTCCTCTCTCCACGGGCAAAGGCAAGGCCTGATTCGATGGCTGCAAAGGTCCTGATGTACGCCACCGCATGGTGCCCTTACTGCGCACGGGCGCGAGAATTGCTTGAGCGAAAGAAAGCAGATCTCGAGATCCTCGATGTCGACCGCGATCCCGCGCTTCGTCAGGAAATGATGTCGCGTAGCGGTCGTCATACCGTTCCGCAGATCTTCATAAACGAGTTACACGTAGGCGGATGCGACGACTTGCATGCGCTAGATGCGAAAGGCGGGCTCGATCCGCTGCTTGCGGGTTGACTACAATCCATTTACCTCAAAGAAATCATCACAGAGGCTTCACGACATGGCTGATCCAGATCCGCGCGCCGACGGCGCCACTCCTCCAGGAGCCGAAGCGAACGCTCCGGAGTTTTCGCTGCAGTCGGTCTACTTGAAGGACTGCTCCTTCGAGGCGCCGAAGGGTCCTCGTATCGATGGCCCCTGGAATCCGCAGATCGGCCTCGACCTCAACACCGCTTCAGAAGCCGTTTCGCCGGAACTGCGCGAAGTGGTGTTGACCGTCAGCATCACTGCCAAACTCGGTGAGACGACCGCCTTTCTCGTCGAAGTGAAGCAAGCCGGGCTTTTCGGCGTTCGTAATCTCGACGAGGAAGAGCATCGCCGTGCGGTCGCCGCGATCGCGCCCTCCGTGCTGTTTCCCTACGCTCGTGCTGCCATCGCTAACTTGGTGTCGCAGGGTGGCTTCCCGCAACTGCTGCTACCACCGGTCAATTTCGACGCCCTCTATGCGCGATCACTCGCTGAGGCGGCGGCGAAGCAGCAGGCACAGACTCCGCCCGCTAACCTTAATAGCTGACACGCATGAGCGACGCGGCCGCACCGCTGGCCGTACTCGGCGCCGGATCATGGGGAACGGCGCTCGCCATACAGTTTGCCCGCGCGGGCCATCCGACACGGCTCTGGGCCCGCGATCCGGCTCAACAAACTGCCATGGCCAAGGATCGTCGTAACTCGCGGTACTTGCCCGAGGCCTCATTTCCCGAAAATCTATCTGTCGTGCGCGGTCTCGATGAAGCACTCGACGGTGTCAGTGAAATTCTAATCGCGGTACCGAGCCATGCATTGCGAGACTTGCTCAAAGAAATTTCTCCATTTCTGAGCGACGACGTACGGCTTGCGTGGGCTACAAAAGGCTTCGAGCTCGAAACCGGTCTGTTGCCGCATCAGGTGGCTCGCGAGGTGCTCGGGACGGCTCGTTCTTTCGCAGTGCTTTCTGGGCCGACCTTCGCTCGTGAAGTGGGAGCGGGCCTGCCGACGGCCATGACCATAGCCTCATCCGATGCAGAATTCGCCAATGCACTTGCTCGCAGCCTTTCCGCCTCGAACTTCCGCGCGTATACCTCGACCGACATCGTCGGCGTCGAGGTAGGTGGAGCCACCAAAAACGTACTCGCGGTGGGAGCGGGACTGGCCGATGGACTGGGCTTCGGCGCGAACACCCGGGTCGCCTTGATCACCCGTGGACTCGTCGAGATGACGCGGCTCGGCGTGGCTCTGGGAGCGCAACGCGAAACCTTCATGGGACTCGCTGGACTCGGCGACCTTGTACTGACATGCACCGATGATCAGTCGCGCAATCGGCGTTTCGGTCTCTTGCTTGCGGGCGGTAAGAGTACCGACCAAGCGCTCCGAGAGATCGGACAGGTGGTCGAGGGCTATTTGGCAGCGCGCGCCTTGCACCACGTCGCGGCTCGCGAAAAAGTGGAGATGCCGATCTGTGAAGGCATCTACCGAATGCTCTATGAGGGCATGCCGGCGCGCGAAGTCGTCAAAGCCCTGATGTCGCGACCCATCAAAGCCGAGTTCAGCGAGTCGAATCTGAATTCATGAATCCGTTCTGGCGCCACGCCTCGTAGGTTACGAGACTTACGGCATTCGACAGATTTAGGCTGCGATTGCCTTCGCGCATCGGGATGCTGACGAGCGCCGCATCTCCAAAGTCGCCTCGCAGTGCATCAATGATTTCCTGCGGCAAACCCCGTCGCTCCGACCCGAACAACATGATGTCGCCCGATTGCCAGTCGACTTCGTCGTATCGACGAAATCCGCCTGTCTCGACGGCGAACCATCGGCCGGGGGATCTCAGCGCTTGACGACAGGCTTGGAGATCCTGATGTACATGAACCGCCGTCATCCACCGGTAATCGAGACCGGCGCGACGCACCGAACTCCGATCGAGATCGAAGCCCAGGGGCTTGATGAGATGCAGCTCGGCGCCCGTATTGGCGCATAGCCGGATCACATTGCCGGTGTTGGGCGGGATCTCCGGTTCGAATAGCACGATGCGGAACATGACGCGCATGGTAGCAATGCCAGTGACGTCTATAATCGGCGTATGTCCGACGCCGTCCCAAGCTCCTTGCGCTACCGCTTCCTCGGCATGGACTTCGCATCGCCAATCGTATTGCTGTCGGGCTGTGTGGGTTTCGGCGAGGAGTACACCCGCGTCGAGGGGTTCTCGAACGCAGACTGCGGTGCAGTGGTGCTAAAGGGGACGACGCTCGAGCCTCGGCTCGGGAATCCACCCCACCGAGTCTACGAAACTCCGATGGGTATGCTGAACGCCATCGGCCTGCAGAACCCCGGAACCGATCACGTCGTTCGCAGTATCTTGCCGACGCTCGACTTCAGCGAGACTCGTTTCATTGCCAACGTCTCGGGATCGACCATCGAAGAGTATGCAGAGGTAACTCGCCGTTTCGAGGATTCGCCCATCGATGCAATCGAGATCAATATCTCCTGCCCTAATGTAAAAGAAGGCGGTGTCGCTTTCGGTAATTATCCGGAGATGTCCGCGCGAGTGGTCGCCGCATGTCGCGCCGTGACCAAAAAACCCATCATCACCAAACTGTCCCCGAACCAGACAGACATCAAAGAAAATGCTCGCCTTTGTATCGAGGCAGGTAGCGATGGGCTCTCCGTCATCAATACCATCATGGGGATGGCCATCGATGCGAAGACGCGTCGCCCGATCATCGGCAATGTGCAAGGCGGGCTCTCAGGGCCGGCGATCAAGCCGATTGCATTACTGAAAGTGCATCAGGTCTATGACGTTGCCCGTCGTCATAACGTACCGATTATTGGGCAAGGCGGCATCACCACCGCAACCGATGCCATCGAGTTCATCACCGCCGGCGCGAGCCCCGTCGGCCTTGGAACATCGCTGTTCTACGATCCCATGACCTGCAAGAAGATCAATGCGGGCATCGCGAAATATCTCGCCGAGAACGGAATGGGCAACGTCACCGACCTCGTCGGATCGTTACGGCTCACTGCCTGACGATCACGCTCCGTGTCGGATAGGCAAAGCCGATGCTTTCGGCGGCAAACGCCGAATGGATCGCGCAATTCACCTCATGGTTGATCTTGACGAAGCGGAGTCGCGCCTGATCCCAATTCGGTACGAAATACATCACTTCGAAATTAAGTGACGAATCGCCGAAAGTTCGGAACGCGCAGTATTCGAAACGGGTACCCTCTACCGACTCCACCGCGCGCTTGACGATATCCGGGACCGCTGCGAGCCTCTCCGGCGGAGTTTCGTAGACAACTCCGATCTGAAACAACATCCGTCGTTCCGGCATCATGCCGAGATTTCTTAACCGGGTTTTGAGCAGATCCGCGTTCGCGATGATCACCTGCTCACCGCTGAGGCTGCGGATGCGAGTGCTGCGAACACCTATGAATTCGACGACACCCTCGACGTCATCGACCCTCAATAGATCGCCCACACGGAAAGGTTTATCTAGCGTAATGGAGAGCGAAGCGAGCAAGTCGCCGAGCACGGTTTGCACGGCCAACGCAATCGCGATACCACCGATGCCAAGGCCGGCGACGAGCGCGGTGATATTGACGCCGAGGTTGTCGAGCGCGAGCAAGGTAGCGAGCGCGAAGACTGCTACCCGCGCTACGAAGAGCAGTACGCTCATCGAGCCCGATTGTTTCATCTCGCCGGCAGCAATCAGGCGCTCCTGCCGCTGCTGCAGAGTGATTTCGATCGTCGCCGCGCCCCAGATCGCAGCCTGGATCCAGAACGCGATGACGATCAGAGCGAAAACAAAATCTTCAGCCCGCGGCGGGAGATCGAGGAACCTCGTACCGACGTACAGGGCGACTACGATGAGGAATAAGCGTCTCGTTTTCGTGAGAAGCGCCAACACCAATTGAATCCAGGGTGGCGCCTCACCGCCTACCCATTTACGCGATTGCGCAACGACAAAGATTCTTATCGACGGCAGTACAAAGAAACAGACGAGAAAAGCGGCGGCCGCGAGCAGCCAGGCGCTGAGAGGATTTCCAAAGTAAACGTGGGTCAGGACTTCCATCGACCCATTATGTCTCAAGTTAGGCTGCCGCTTCGTCTCCGGCCTCGAGGCCGCCCTCTTCCATGCCCAGCTCCTTGAGCTTACGCGTCAAGGTATTTCGTCCCCAGCCCAGAAGTTTGGCGGCTTCCTGGCGGTGTCCGCCGGTGTGCGCCAGGGCAACTCGAATGAGAGTCCGTTCAAATTCCGGCAGCGCCGTGTCGAGGAGCGGGGGCGCCTCGGTACGTAACGACTCCAGTTCCGCCCAACGGGACAGAGCGGCTGCCCAGCCATCGCCGCCGACCCGAGACAGACTCGCACCCGCGATTTCGGTCGGCAAATCTTCGATATGAATCTCGGTCCCCGGCGCAAGCACGGTTAAGCGGCGGCACAGGTTGACGAGTTCGCGGACGTTACCTGGCCATCCGTAAGCCTCGAGTGCCGACTTCGCTTCCGCAGCCAATGATTTCGCTTCGACACCGAGTTCCGTCGCGGCGATACGAAGGTAGTGGTCCAGAAGATCGCCGACGTCTTCCCGACGAGCGCGCAGCGGCGGTAACTCCATCCGGATGACATTGAGCCGGTGAAAAAGATCTTCTCGGAATAATCCGCGGGCGACGCGATCTTCCAAATTTTGATGAGTCGCCGCGATGACACGAACATCGACTCGAATGGGCGTTTGTCCGCCGACGCGGTAGTACTCCCCCTCGGCCAACACCCGTAGCAAGCGTGTTTGCAGCGGCGTGGGCATGTCGCCGATCTCGTCGAGAAACAAGGTCCCGCCGTCCGCTTGTTCGAACCGACCTCGCCGTAGGGTATCCGCCCCCGTGAATGCACCCTTCTCGTGACCGAACAGCTCGGATTCGAGTAAGTCCGACGGAATCGCAGAGGTATTGAGGGCGATGAACGGTTTCGCAGCGCGAGGACTGTGCTCGTGCAAGGCTCGCGCGACCAATTCTTTACCCGTACCCGACTCGCCGGTAATGAGCACGGTGACCGCGGATCGCGAGAGACGGCCGATGGCGCGGAAAACCTGCTGCATCGCGGGCGCCTTGCCGAGCAACTCGGGCATGCTCCCGTCGGATTCTGTTCCGGTCGCGCTGCGTTGCGTACTTTGTGCTGCTCGCCTAACTAAATCGATGACTTGATCGATATCGAAAGGCTTGGGCAGATACTCAAAGGCACCGCTTTCGTAAGCCGCCACGGCATTATCGAGATCGGCATGCGCTGTCATCACGATGATGGGAAGTTGTGGTCGCGTGCCATGAATCTTCCGAACGAGCTCGAGTCCGGAGAGTCCCGGCATTCGAATATCGGTTAGCAGCACGTCGGGTGATTCGGTGCGTAGGGCCTCGAGCGCAGGCTCGGCGGCGTCGAAGGCGCGGGTCAACATGCCGCCGCCTTTTAAGGCGCGCTCGAGCACCCAGCGAATCGATGCGTCATCATCGACGAGCCAAATACGCAAGGGTCGTGAGCTCATGCGCTACTCCCCGCCGTAGGCGTATCACCCACAACGAGCGGCAAGGTGATGGAGAACACGGTATTCCCGGGTTCGCTTTGGAATTCGATGATTCCACCATTGCGATTGATGAGTTCCTGCGCCACGGCGAGTCCGAGGCCAGTACCATTCGCACGCGCTGTCACGTGCGGATAGAACAAGGTTCCGCGAATTTCCTCCGGTACACCTGGGCCGTTATCGATGATGTCGATGCGTACCGCGAGACGATGCCGAACGATCCCGATGTGTGTCTGGGTCAACGCTCGCGATCGTAAGATGATGCGGCCAGATTCGCCGACCGCTTGCATCGCATTGCGAGACAAGTTGAGCAATGCCTGTACGAGCTGATTTCGATCGAAGCGCCCCTCTGGGACGCTCGGGTCATAGTCGCGTTCGACGGTCACGCCTACGGGCGCCTCAGCTACAAGCAATCGATGAACGTGCTCGCAGACCTCATGGATGTTGAGTTCCGATTTTTGAGGAGGTCGCGCCGGGCTCAGCATCGTATCGACAAGCGATGTAAGCCGATCGACCTCGTTGATGATCACGGAGGTGTACTCGCGCAATTCCGGAGCCGGGAGTTGGCGGGCCAATAATTGTGCGGCGCCCCGAACGCCCCCCAGGGGGTTTTTTATTTCATGGGCGAGTTGTCGAGTCATCATTCGACTGCTCTCGAGACGCGCTCGCAGCGCGTTGTCACGATTTAGGCGATTCCGCGGCTCCGCATCAGCAAGCTCCAGCAATACCCTTCGAGCTCCCGAAGGGCTGTCGATGGGCGTAACCGTCAAATCGACGACTCGAAGGTCTTTCGGTGTTCCGACCAAGCGCAAGGTCAGATCGCATTCGGTGACGACTTCTCCGGTATCCCGCGCGCGTAGCAAGGTGGCCTGAAGATTGCCGCTATCGGTGAAGAGATCGCAAAAGGCTCGCCCGCGCGCTTGATTTAGGCCGAGCGCCATCAAGCCCTGAGCCGCGACGTTCACATGCAGAACGACCAACGCCGGATCGAGAAGTACGACGCCCGTGGATAGGGCGTCGATCAGGTCTGCGGGATCGTGATGCGCAGCAAAACTCTCGAAGAGTCGCTCAACCGCCATGGTCGTTGCCGCGCATCACGCCGTCTTCGTTTTCTCGGATGCCGTCGAATCAGCAGCTGTAGTACAGGTCGAGTTCGACCGGGTGCGTGCTCATTCGATAACGCGTGACTTCCTGCATCTTGAGGTTGATGTAGGCGTCGATCACGTCGTTCGTGAACACTCCGCCGCGCGTGAGGAACTCGCGATCCTTATCGAGATGCTCGAGAGCCATATCGAGCGAGTGACATACGGTCGGAATGTGCTTCGCCTCTTCGGGCTCGAGATCGTAAAGGTCTTTATCTGCCGGATCGCCCGGGTGGATCTTGTTCTGGATGCCATCGAGGCCCGCCATCATCATTGCAGCGAACGCGAAGTACGGGTTGGCTGAAGAGTCCGGGAAGCGCACTTCGATACGACGCGCTTTAGGATTCGAGACGAACGGAATGCGGATCGACGCCGAGCGGTTGCGCGCGGAGTAAGCCAGCATCACCGGTGCTTCGAAACCGGGGACGAGACGCTTGTAGCTATTGGTTCCGGCGTTCGTGAATGCGTTGAGTGCCTTGGCGTGCTTGATGATGCCACCGATGTAATAGAGGGCGGTTTCGGAAAGTCCGCCGTACTTGTCACCAGCAAAAAGCGCCTTACCATCTTTCTGCAGTGACTGGTGCACGTGCATACCCGAGCCGTTGTCACCGACTAGCGGCTTCGGCATGAAAGTCGCCGTCTTGCCGTAGGCGTGAGCGACGTTGTGCACGGCGTACTTCAGGATCTGAACTTCGTCTGCCTTCCTAACGAGGCCACCGGCACCGATACCGATTTCGCATTGACCGCCGGTCGCGACTTCGTGGTGATGCACTTCGACGACGAGACCGAGCTCTTCGCATGCGCCGCACATGGCGTTGCGGATGTCTTGAAAAGCATCGACTGGCGGAACGGGAAAGTAGCCGCCCTTCACGCCCGGACGATGGCCTTTATTACCACCTTCGAGTGCCGTATCGCTGTTCCACGCGCCTTGCTCGGAATCGATTTCATACGAACAGCCGTGCATTTCGTTTTTCCAACGCACGCTGTCGAAAACGAAGAATTCGTTCTCCGGACCGAACGTCGCGCCATCGGCGATGCCGGTGCTCTTGAGATACGCCTCGGCACGCTTGCCGATGGAGCGCGGATCGCGCTCGTAGCCTTGCATGGTCGCAGGCTCGATCACGTCGCAACGGATGTTGACCGTGGCTTCTTCGAAGAACGGATCGAGTACCGCCGTGCCAGCCTCGGGCATGAGGATCATGTCTGACTCGTTGATGCCCTTCCAACCCGCAATCGACGAGCCGTCGAACATCTTGCCGTCGCGGAAAAGGCCGTCGTCGACGAGTTTGGCGGGAATCGTGACGTGTTGTTCCTTGCCTCGGGTGTCGGTGAAGCGGAGATCGGCCCACTTCACTTCTCGATCCTTGATCATCTTGATGACGTCACTGGCGCTGCTCATGTTCGCTCCGTAGGGTTAAGACGCCCAAGTATGATGCATTAACTATGCCTACGCCCCATGTTTTTGAGAAATCAAGGATTTAAGACCCTTTTGGAACCCTTAAGCCTCCATAATTGCACTATTATTGTGCAATAAGGGCCGTGTTTGACTCATAGCGGTGCAGTTACCCGGACGCGGGTGTTTACCCAAGTGTAGACGGCCAGCGCGCACAACAGCCCACTGGTACAGCCCATCACCACGTACGGAGCTGACGGGCGCCAAGCGTCGAACAAGGTGCCTCCGACGATCGCTGCCAGAAAAATGCCCATGGATCCGCATAGAGTGAAGACGCCGATGACGGCGCCTCGTCCGCGCTCCGGTGCAACCTGTCCGATGAGCGCCTGCGAGGCGAGGATGCCGCTCATCTCGCCGATCCCTAGAAACACGGCCGCGACGTACATCGCCGGCTGGAACGGGTTGTCCTGAAGACCGAACCACACATAACTCCCGCACGCGAGGGCCGACGCCACCGCCATGAAGAGCACACGATCCACGCGATCGATGAACGTGATGACCGTTACCGCCCAAAGCGTCGCCGTAATCTGGATGACGACGAATATCGCGCTGCTTGCGGAGAGCGCCTCGGCGGGTGTCATGCCCTGCTGCTTGCCCGCTTGCACCATCCATAAGAAAAAGAACGCGCTGATGATCGACAACGAGGCTCGCGATACCGCAGCGGAGGCATACGCCAAACGCACTCGAATATCGCGCGCCGCAGCGATGCCGACGCGCAACGTGGCGAGTACCGGTTCCCGCTCGGTAATTTGGCCCGGAGTTTGACGAGCAAGGCCTCGCAACACGAGTACGAACGGAATCATACAAAGGGCGGCAACCGTCCAATACGCTGCGCGACCCGCCTCGATCGCATCCATCCCCTGCGCGAGGTAAAACTTCGGAAGCTGCGTGGCGAGGCCCACAAGCGTCGCGACGCCCAAACCATTCAGAAAAAAGCAGATTCCGACGAGCTTTCCGCGCGAAGTTTCGCGTGGGTAATCGGCGATCACGGCCGACAGCATGGCTGCGATCAACGAGGCGCCACAGGCGGTGATGAACACCATGGCATAGAGGGTCCAATCGAAGCGTGCGAGCGGAAAGAGTAGGTAACCCACTCCGAGTATCGCGAAGCCCATCCCATAGATAATGCGTCGGCCGAGCCGATCCGACGCCGCGCCGATCACGCCCGAGAGCAGCAGAGCGGGGATCTCGCTGATGACATCCATGGCACCACTGACGCGCCCCTGGATATCGTCCGGAATACCGAGCATGGAATTGAAGAGATAGGGCCGAAGATTACCGACGAGCGTGAGCAGCCCTATTGAGAAGAACGCTACGCCGAGTAGGGCGTAGAAGTTGGAGCGCTGGACTCCTGGGGCAAGCTCCCAGATCCCGACCTTCACAGCGCCGTCTTCGCGAGCGCGTTCCGTCGTCATTGTGTATGCCCCCCGGTTTTCTCCCGATGCTAGAGGATCGAGCCAGGTAGCGCACCCGTTATACTGACCACCCTTTGATCGACCGCGGCGATGGCCGCTCGCCAGGAGCCATGGCTCGCACGTTTCAGGAACTGGTTTTCGCTCTTCAGAAGTACTGGTCGGACCAGGGTTGCGTCATCCTGCAGCCCTACGACATGGAAATGGGCGCGGGAACCTTTCACACCGCCACCTTTCTGCGCTCGATCGGCCCTGAACCTTGGAGCGCCGCTTATGTACAGCCGTCGCGGCGCCCGACCGACGGTCGGTACGGCGACAATCCGTTTCGACTGCAGCGGTACTACCAGTTTCAGGTGGTGATGAAACCCTCGCCGCTCGACATCCTCGATCGTTACGTGGGTTCGTTGAAGATGCTGGGGTTCGACCCCCTCACCCACGACATTCGTTTTGTCGAGGACAACTGGGAATCTCCAACCCTCGGCGCTTGGGGCCTCGGCTGGGAAGTGTGGCTCAACGGCATGGAAGTCACGCAGTTCACGTACTTCCAGCAAGTGGGCGGTCTCGACTGCCGTCCCGTCACCGGCGAAATCACCTATGGCCTCGAGCGCCTCGCGATGTATCTGCAGGGTGTCGACAGCGTCTACGACATCGTCTGGACCGACGGCCCGATGGGTCGCGTCACCTATCGCGATGTCTATCATCAGAACGAGGTCGAGCAATCCACCTACAACTTCGAACACGCCGATACGGCAGTACTTTTTCGTCACTTTGATGAGTACGAGGCCGCCTGTGTTCGATTGCTCGAGGCCAAACTCGCTTTGCCAGCCTACGAGCAGGTGCTCAAAGCCTCGCACACGTTCAACCTTCTCGATGCGCGTCGAGCCATCTCCGTGACCGAGCGTCAAAGATTTATCCTGCGAGTACGTACGCTCTCGCGCGGCGTCGCTCAAGCCTATTACGACAGCCGCGAGGCTCTGGGATTCCCGATGGTGCGTTCCTCATGAGCGCTCACGATTTTCTTTTCGAGCTCGGCACTGAAGAGCTTCCGCCTCTCGCGATGCCCGAGCTCGAGCGTGCCTTGATGGAGGGCGTCCGCGCAGGGCTAGAAAGCGCTGGCCTCAGCCATGGGGACATCGTCTCTTTTGCAGCGCCGCGGCGCCTCGCCGTGCTCGTGAGAGCCCTAGACGATATGCAGCCCGAACAGCAGATCAAGCGGCGAGGTCCGCCAGTCTCTGCAGCTTTCGATAAATCCGGTGCTCCAACCCGTGCCGCCACTGCATTCGCTGAGAGTTGCGGCGTCGCTCTCGAGCAACTCGGGCGTGTCACCGAAGGCAAGGGCGAGTTCCTTTTCTTTGAAGGCAGCAAGCCCGGCGCTGCGACAGCGACGCTTTTGCCTGGGATCGTTCAAGCCAGCCTCGATGCACTACCGATCCCGAAGCGCATGCGCTGGGGTGCAAGTGAAGCGGAGTTCGTACGGCCCGTACACTGGATCGTGATGCGTTTCGGGCAGGACACGCTACCCATACGCCTGCTCGATACCGTAGCCGGCTCGAATACACGCGGCCATCGCTTCCACGCACCACAAGAACTGCCGATCGCTGCGCCCGCGGACTACGCAGACATCCTGAGATCCAAAGGATTCGTAGTCGCAAACTTTGCCGAAAGACGCCAACGAATTCGTGAACAGGTGCTTGCCCGAGCTTCCGCGCTGAATGGCAAAGCCATACTGGACGACGCGCTGCTGGATGAAGTTACCGCACTCGTCGAGTGGCCCGTGGCGATCGACGGGCAATTCGACGAGCGCTTTTTAGCGCTGCCCCGCGAAGTACTCATCTCGACACTGCAAGAGCATCAACGTTACTTCGCCGTCGAGAATGCGAAGGGCGAGTTGACGAATCATTTCATCACCGTCAGTAACATCGAGAGTCGTGATCCTTCGCGTGTACGGGCAGGCAACGAGCGTGTCGTCAGGCCTCGCCTCGCCGATGCTGCGTTCTTCCACGAACAAGATCGGCGAAATCCTTTGCACGCCTGGCGCCAAGGCCTCGATAGCGTGACCTTCCAAGCTAAGCTGGGCTCGATCGGCGATAAAGTCCGGCGAGTCGTCACGCTCGCTCGCGATATCTCGGCGCTGGTAGATGCCGACGTCACGCTCGCTGCCCGAGCCGCCGAGCTCTCTAAATGCGATTTGCTCTCCGCGATGGTTGGAGAATTCCCGGAGCTGCAAGGCGTGATGGGTGCGTATTACGCTGCGGCCGATGGAGAAGATCCGCGCGTCGCGGCGGCAATCCGTGATCATTATCTACCTCGCGGTGCCGGCGATGCGTTGCCGGCCGATGCCGTAGGAATCGCCGTCGCCTTGGCCGACAAGCTCGATACGCTCGCCGGGATCTTCGGCATCGGGCAGAAACCCAGCGGCACCAAAGATCCGTTCGCGTTGCGTCGCGCAGCGATCGGTGTGTTTCGTATCGTTCTCGAACACAAGCTGGATCTCGACCTTGCCGATCTTGTCGGTAAGGCTGTTTCCGCTCAGCCGGCGAAAACCAAGGACACGCCTGGCGAAGTTCTCGCCTATCTTCAAGAGCGTATGCGCTCGCATTATCTCGAGGCTGGCTTTCCCGCCGAATCGTTCGAGGCTGTTCTTGCTACGGGGACGACGCGTGCGCTCGATTTCGACCAACGCATGCTGGCGCTGGCCAAATTTCGCGAGCGCCCAGAGGCAGAAAGCCTCGCGGCCGCGAACAAACGCATCGCCAATATTCTTCGGAAGTCGGCTGCCGGTGAAGTTCCCACGGATATCGACGTATCCATGTTGCGCGTAGATGCCGAAAAAGCGTTACATGCCGATATCACCGCCGTGTCGGCTGCGGTGACCGCCGACATCAGCGCCCGCCGTTACGACGAGGCGCTCGCCAAACTCGCCGCCCTACGTCCGTCGATCGATGCCTTCTTCAACGACGTCATGGTTAACGATCCAGAGGCTGCACTTCGCGCCAATCGCCTCGCTTTGGTGTCCCGGGTGCGGAATCTGTTTGCGGGTGTTGCCGATTTCTCGAGATTGCCCGGCTGAGGCGGCCCGTGCAGGCGCTGGGCTCGATCATATTCACAACGTTCCTGTTCTTCTGGACCATTGGCTACGCCGCATTCTTCGTTCTCGTAGGCGGGTTCATGTCCCTCCGCCGGCGTTTCGCGCTCATCGAGTGGTATGCCGAGCGAATCTTCGATGTGCTGCGAGTCACCTGCAGGCTCGACTATCGGGTCGAGGGTCTCGAGAACGTTCCTGACGAACCCCACATTGCCTATTGGAAGCACTCCTCTGCCTGGGAAACCTTCGGACAATTTCTAGTCGGTCCGCCGAAAGTCATCGTTCTCAAGCATGAGCTTATGTACATCCCGTTCGTGGGTTTCGGGCTCTGGTTGTTGCGCTCGATCGATGTGAAACGCGGAGCGGGTGCGTCAGCGGTCAATCAGGTTGTCAGACAGGGACAGAGCCGCCTCGCTGAGGGGCTCTCCATTCTCATTTTTCCCGAAGGTACTCGCGTCTCAGCAGGCGAGACTCGTCGCTACGGCGTGAGCGGTGCGTTGCTCGCGAGTCGAACGGGATGCAAGATCGTACCCGTTGCGCACGATGCAGGTTACTACTGGCCTCGTCGGGGTCTCTTAAAAAAACCCGGTACCGTTCGTGTGATCGTTGGACCGCCGATCGACACCGCCGGTCGAGAGCCACGCGAGATCAACGAAGAAGCCCAAGCGTGGATCGAATCGACCATCGCGCGGATTCGCGCGGGAGAGTCTCCATGAAGCGTAGACAATTTCTCATTTCGGCCGCGGTCGGATCAGTCATGACGAGCATGACTGCGCCACTCTCTTCTGCGAGTGCTGAAGAGCGATCCCGAGCGAAAGATTTCGATCCGACCGAATCGAGCATCTCTCAGCTTCAACGCCAGTTGAGTTCAGGATTAACGTCGGCCGCACTCGTAACCGCGTACTTGCGTCGAATTTCGGCATTGGATCAGCAAGGCCCGACGTATCGGTCGATCATCGCCATCAATCCGGACGCGCTCGACATCGCTCGTCGCCTCGACAGCGAGCGCCGAGATCATCGGGTGCGCGGCCCTTTGCACGGTATCCCCGTTCTGGTCAAAGACAATATCGAAACGTCCGATCGGATGCCCACGACAGCCGGATCGCTTGCTCTCGCTAATGCATTCCATACAGAGGACGCTCCTTTAGTTGCGCGGCTTCGTGCGGCTGGGGCCATCATTCTCGGAAAAACAAATCTCAGTGAGTGGGCAAACTTTCGCTCCACGTTCTCGAGCAGCGGATGGAGCGCCGTCGGCGGACAAACGGGCAACGCCTACGATTCGAAACGTAATCCGTCAGGCTCGAGCTCAGGGTCAGCCACTGCCGCAGCGTTGTCTTTCGCTGCAGCCACCATCGGAACTGAGACTGACGGCTCTATTTTGTCCCCGGCGTCTGTTAACGGATTGGTGGGGTTCAAACCCTCGATCGGTGCCGTCAGCGGGCGTGGCGTCATTCCGTTATCGCCCCGTCAAGATGTCGCTGGTCCAATGGCGCGATCCGTTGAGGACGCGCGCCTGCTCGCTGACGTCATTTTCGATTCACCGCGCCGAACACCGAGTGGTGGCGCGATGCAGTCGGGTGATTGGCGAGTTGGCGTCGTTCCGGCAGCAAGCTCCATGCGCGCCGAAGTGGCTGCGCTCTATGAGCAAGCCGTCGACGTTTGGCGGCGATGTGCTTCTTCGACGATCGACGCGCCGCTACCGAGCAGTTTGCGGCAGGCCGGACAAGCCGAGTACACCGCGCTGCTTTTCGAGTTCAAGGATTCGATCAATGCCTATCTTCGCGCACTCCCGGCCGGTCTAACCGAAACACGCTCCCTCGAAAGTCTGATCGAATTCAATCGTCGCCTTAAAGATCGTGAGATGCCTTTTTTCGGACAGGAAATTTTTGAGCTCGCTCAGACGAAGGGGCCGCTGAGTGATCCCGAATACCTTGAGTGTCTACGGCAGTTGCGGCAGCTCGTCGAGATCGAAGGACTCGAAAAGTTGTTTGGTGATTTGGGCGTCGATGTCATCGTCGCTCCGGGCTCTGGCCCGAGTGGCCTCATCGATCACGTACTCGGTGATCGAGACGATCTTGGAGGCTCGATTTTGGGCTCCGCCGCTGCCGTGGCGGGCTATCCGAGCGTGACGCTGCCCATCGGACTTGTTCGCGGAATGCCCGTGGGTATGACGGTCATTGCACGGCGTTTCGATGACGACCGTCTGCTCGAGGCTGCTGCCCTATTCGAGCGGACCGGACAGCTTCGAGTCCCGCCGCCTGCTCAGCCCGCCTGAGCTCCGACGACCGTCAGGCCCTAGCGTCTCGCACTGGGCGGTTTATGCGCTGCGATTTCCTCGTCGGTCAGCCCGACGAGCTCGTGCGGAAATACGAGCCACCGATCAGTGGCATGGACATACCAATCGGGCTTGATTGCACTTCGATTGCGCGACGGCTTGAAGTAAACCGTCGCGATCTTGATCTCTTTCGGATGGTTCTGCGGGCAGCGTCGCCGTAGCTCGCCGAGAACCGCCTCGATACTGCGCCCCGAATCGAATACATCATCGACGAGTAACAATCGATCCTCGCTCGTGACCTTCGAGACGAGATAGTCCATCGCGTGCACGCGTACCGTTGTTTGCGATTGGTCGATACCGGTGTACCTCGAGGTTCGTACGGTGATGTGGTCCGTTGGCAAGCCCCGGTGCTCCAACCACTCCTGCACCGCGATGCCGATGGGTGCGCCACCACGCCAAAGCGCCACCAAGAAGGAGGGACGATAGCCGCTCGCCAACACTTTTGCTGCCAGTTCGAAGGAGTCGGCCAACAAGGAGTCTGCAGAAATGAAGAGTTTATCTGTCATGCCTCAATACGCCTCCACTCGGAGAACACGTCGGTGAGTGGCTACACGATTTTCGTCGCCGACACGCGGCACGCCACCGTATTCGAATTGAGCCAGCCTGGTGCGCCTCCGCGCGCACTCGAAACGCTCGAGAACTCGTTCACAGCACGACATGATCGCGATCTCGGAGCCGACGCTCCCGGGAGCGTGGTCATGCGCGCGGGTCGCGGAGGAGGAGGCGCGGGCTCTCGAAGGACCAGTCTGCAACCTCGGCGCACTCACAAACAGCACGCCGTAGAGCACTTCGCACGCCAACTCGCTGAGCGGATCACGACAGCCGCTCGCGATAACAACGGGCGGGGTCTCGTGCTCGTCGCAGCGCCACGATTCCTCGCCGAAGTTCGCAGTCATCTACCGAAGTCCACTCAACAACATATCGTGCGTGAAGTGCCTCGAGATTTAATGGGGCTGCCGTCATTGGCTTTGCAGCAACGCCTGGCTGAAGCTTTGCAGCCGATGCGCGACTAAAATCAGGGTAGTCGGGTGGGATCGCGATCGAGCAAGCCCGCTTCGCCGTAGACCTGCAGCTTCTCGCGCGTGTCGACGATGTCCATATTGCGTAAGGTCAGCTGCCCGATCCGATCGTTCGGTGTGAACATACCCTCACCTTTCTCCATGGTGAGTCGTGCGGGGTGATAGCTGAGCTGCCGCCCGGACGCATCGAGATTCCGCCAGTCATTACCCCGCCGTAACTCGAGTGTGACCTCGCCCGTGATCGCGCGCGCGATCCAGCG
>Ga0129336_10000206_pt1 | contig 32435 bp, 41 predicted proteins | sample CPB6_02_DNA_FD_96878 | JGI IMG/M metagenome (GOLD analysis project Ga0129336, IMG submission 96878) | Freshwater to marine salinity gradient microbial communities from Chesapeake Bay, USA - CPBay_Sum_0.6_0.2_DNA | ecosystem: Environmental > Aquatic > Marine > Coastal | place: USA: Chesapeake...
ACTTTCGTAATTGTTTGAAGTATTTACAAAGAAGAAACCTTATCTAATATGAGCGACATTGTAAATTATAAAAGTCAGTTTGAACCCACAGTAGATGTATTCCTTCTTTTTAAGGAAAACGAAATCTACGATAAAATGAAACCGCTATTTGACGAGTTTGGTCACGGGTTCGCTTCGGCTGAGGACAGAATGGTCTTCTTGGATGGTGAATCAGTCACTAAAGGAGAACAAGTAGATGAAAATGCTTTAAGGTTTATTGAGGCTCACGAAGTATCTCACGTATTACTTGACCACTCAGCAGAAAGAAACGATGAAGATGAGATGGATGCTGATTTGGGTGCATACATATTATTGGCAAACAAAGGATTCAAAAACTCAATTGATATTTTAATTGATAATTTTGAAGGTCGTCACGGGGTGAAATTCAAAAAATCCCTCACACAACGGGTGTCAGATAAAATTTTTTGAGGTTCTTGATAAATTTTTAATTTTACAATATATTTATTAATCTCCGACCTCCTCATAGGTTGTCAAAATATATACAAAACCCAAGAAATCGTTTCTTGGGTTTTTTTATTTAAAAACTTTTTGTTATATTTGTCATATGAAATCAAACATCAAAAAACTAAACATACCTGAAGACTCAGTTTGGGATAGAAAGACATATAACCCTTATGTTTTACTTGACCGTTGGGTTTATAACCATTTCAGAACTACTACCGTAGGGAATTACATATGTGGTATATTTGACAACATTAACGCCTTTGTAAGAGGTGTTAAAAACATTATAAAATGGGCTCCAACTATCTATAAAGACACAAATTGGGATTACCAAAGTATCTATAATATTTTACAGAAAAAAATTGAACTGAACCGTGACTTAATTGTTAAAAACAATCGTCATACAGGGGTTGCTATGGACAACTATTGGATGACCGTGTGTTTGAACTTAATTGAATCGGTCAAAAACGATGAATATTCAACCGAATTTTTTGAATATATCGACAAGGACCATAGTTTTGAAGAAATTGAGGAAAAAGACGAGGATGGACAAACTTTTTTCCGACTAGTATCAACCGTAATACACGATAATACAGAAGAGTATGTCAAGAAAAACCCATCAAAAGTCAGATTACTTCGTAAAACTATGAAAGATTTTGATTCTATGACAAACGAAGACAAGTCAAGAGTAATCGGAGACGCAAAACACGAACAAGCAAAAAGAATTTTATTCAAAATCATCGAAACCAAAATAGAGTATTGGTGGGATTAGAAAAAACACTATATTTGTCATATGAAAAAGACCATAACCTTTATTAGTGATACCCACACTAAACACAAGCATGTAACAGGTGAGTTACCTGGTGGGGATATCCTTATCCATTGTGGTGATATCAGTAATCGGGGTTATATGACCGAGATTAAGAACTTCCTTGATTGGTTCGATGGTATCAAAGGGTATGAACATAAGATTTTCATCGCAGGAAACCACGATTTCGGGTTCCAAGATAACCCAAAGGAGTGTGCCAAGTTATTACAGGACTACCCTACCGTTACATACCTTGAAGATACAAGTGTGATTATAGATGGAATCAAAATTTATGGAAGTCCTTGGCAGCCACGGTTTTATAATTGGGCTTTTAATGTCGATAGAGGAGAAGCGATTGCCAAAAAGTGGGAAAATATACCACAGGACACCGATATTTTGATTACTCACGGACCTTTGTTTGGAATTTTAGATAGTACTTACACAGGTCAGCGAGTTGGTTGTGAAGATTTGTATAAAAAGGTGATGGAAATCAAACCTAAGGTTTATTGTAGTGGGCACATACATTATGATTACGGGATGAAGGAAATTGATGGTATGACTTTTATAAATGCTTGTTGTTTGGGTGAAGATTATATGTACCAAAATGGTCCAATTACCTTAGATTTTGAATTTGACGTATGAGGGCCGTAATCGCTGTTAATAATTTAGGGTACATAGGTAAAGATAACACCCTCCTGTGGAAATGTTCTGAAGATTTGAAACATTTTAAGAACCTAACCACAGGGGGAGTGTTGTTGGTAGGATATAACACATCATTAACATTACCACCACTTAAAAACAGGGAAATTTTCATATATAAAAGAGAATATGATAGAGAAATTCTGATTTTAGAGTGTGATTGGTGTATTGGGGGTAAAAAAACCTACGAAAAGTTCTGTCATTTATTTACGGAATTACATATTTCACATATTAACGATAATCAGGTTGGGGATACGACATTTCCTGACTTAAAAAACCTAAACAAGGATTGCAAAATCTTTAATTATTATTTTGAACCAAATTTATGATGCATTACGCTGACATTATTGTCGATTTACAAGCAGGAGACACAGGAAAAGGAAAGGTTGCCCACCATTTAGCAAAAATACCAAATGAATACACACATGTCGTTAGATATAACGGTGGAGGAAACGCTGGACACACAATTTACCACGATGGAGAGAAATTTGTAACCCATTACGTTCCTGTGGGAGTAATTTACGGTATTAAATCCGTAATCGGACCAGGTTGTGTTGTAAATGTTAAGGACCTATTTAAAGAAATAGAAGAATTAGAGTTAGGAGGGTTCAAAGTAAGACAAAATCTATGGATTGATAAAAGAGTTCATATTATTACCGAAGACCACCAAAATGAAGAGGGCTCAGAAACAAAAATCGGAACCACAAAAAAAGGTAATGGTCCTTGTTATAGAGACAAATACTCAAGAACAGGATTAAGAGCAGAGTCAGTACCTGAATTAGAAAATTTCCTTATTGATTGTTATGAGGAATTTCACGAAACTGACGGTCAGGTAAGAATTTTATTTGAGGGGGCGCAAGGGTTCGAATTAGACATAGATTGGGGAGATTATCCTTATGTAACCTCATCACACTGCACTGTTGGTGGGGCAATTCTAAATGGGGTTCCTCCACAAAAAATTAGAAAGGTATATGGAATCGCAAAAGTTTATCAAACTTATGTTGGTTCAAAAGAATTTGAACCCAATGACCCAATTTTTCCTAAAATCAGAGAGATTGGTCATGAATATGGTGCTACTACAGGAAGAGCAAGACAAGTAAATTGGTTAGATTTGGATAAACTAATCGAAGCGTTAAGAATAAATGGGATAACCGAAGTTATTTTTAATAAACTCGATGTATTGGAAGAAGTTGGTGTTTTTAGTTTGTATGAAAATGGTAAATTACTGAATTTCAAAACAACTGAAGAGTTTCAAAACTATGTTGAAGTTTGTATAAGGAAAAAGGTGGGATTATTAAGTTATATCAGATGGAGCAAAACACCATTTGGGATTTAGAAACCGTCAAAGAAAAAAAAGAAACTTCCTTGGACATTATTCGTTGCAGGTGCTGGTTGTAATAAGAAGGTTATCGGTTGACCTTCAAACCAATATTCCTCAGTACCAGTATCTAAAGTTGAATTCACAGTTCCAAAAGATTCACCTTCGAACCAATACTCTTCTAAATTATCATCATCGATATAAGCCATTACGAAACACTCCAATCGTCGACGTTTATCCATCCCGCAGTTCCATCACAATCAACATAAACCTCGAATCCACCTGTATTATATGCCGTATAAGGTATGGTAGCGGTTAGTTGTTCCCAAGTCCCAAGAGCGGCTGAAGCGGTTGCTAATACTTGGTCTGTTTGACCCGTAAAGTTAAAAACTGACGGTGAAAATGCCAACATCAATCTCGGTTGTGCTCCATTATAGTTCGCTCCTGATGCATCAGACACAGTTGATTTTCTAACCCAAACTGATACAGTTGGTGATGTTCCTGATGAAACTGGAATTATTTTGAGTGGTGATTTATGTTTGAAAGTCGTTGTTAATGGTATTAATCTTGTGGATGCACTACCTGTTCTATAAATAACACCGTCATATTGAGCGGCGTTTCCTATCGTAGTATAAATGTAATGATTGTTTGCCGTTTGTTGATACCTCTGTAGTTTTACAAAACTATTTCCAAACAAGTTTGTTAATGAAGAAAATTTTGTTGTTGAATTAAGCAGACAATTCTCAAATAAAACAGTATTATCTCTCTGACCTCCGATTACAACATCGGCAGTAGAATGAGTTTGACCAGTACCAAAAGTACAATTCCTCAAAATTAAATCATTCTGACCTAAAATAGAAATACCTCGAGAACCTGTAATAGTTGTACCTGCTCGGAAGTTACAATTTATCAACTCACTTCCATACGAGGTACCGATTTGGAGACTACCATTTGCATTTGCATTACCATAAAAATTACTATTATACACTTTGACACCATCAGCGGAAGTTATTAAAAAACCTGGATATGTAGAGGAGATTCTATAAACTGTCATATCATAAACATTTAATATAGAAACATTCGTTGCTCCAACACCTGCCACGGAAGAATGTAAAGTATTTCCAGAAATTACACCTGACATAATTCTATCGGTATATGTACTCAGGGCTGTGTAAAATATTAAGGAGCCAGTACCAACTGTGACACCGACAGTTCCGTTTAGTCCTGATGCTCTATTTCCTATGTAATCCGTAAATTTAGGATTTATCAAAATACTTGTTGCTGTAGAAACTGACCCTTGAGTTCCTAATATAAAATAATTAAAATTTATAGTGCTTGGCGATGTTGTCGAACCCGCAGCACCTATTAAAAAATATTGACAGTTGTAAAAGCAATTATAGTCGAAGTTCATAACACCTGTGACCGCAGCCGCCATATAAGTCGAATTGTAAAAACTACTATATTTGAATGTTTTTTGTCCCGCACCAGAAACTGTGAATATACCCATATTTCTTATTTCGGTACCTTCAATATCCATTAAACTATTACTCAAATTGAAAACACCGGTAGTGGCGTTAGAATTTATAATTTTTATATTTCTTGTTAAATTTATAACTTCCGCAACAATATCCCCTGAACCTCCGTGAGCATTTGTTAAACCGGATGTTATATTTACAGTTGTGCCAACTGCGTCTGCAGATAAAACCCTCAAGTCTTGTCCTGTTGCCACCGCACCCGTTCCTGCTATAACAATATTATCTCCACTTTTCCATCCTGTAGAAATGTTAGTTGTTATACTTGTTGCGGCAACTGAGGCATCGGCAGCTAATAAAGCATATGGATTAGTTGGGTTATTACCAGCACAGTCAAAAACGTAAACATAATTAGAAAAATTTGTTGGTCCAGCAGTACCATTAGTTTGTATACCCTGAGACGCTCCTGAAAATTCCAAAACCGCAGTTGAGGTTGATGGAATTGTATTTGCGGACGTTCCCATAGAAAAGGTGGCACCAGCATTCAACCAAAGATTACCGTTCAATCTCAAATAATAATTTGTACTTGCTGAGGTCTGGTACCTTAAAAATGCATCTTGATTCAAATTTATACCTCCATATCCTGCGGTGTTAGAACCGAAGGTTGTTGCTGACGTGGTATTATCCATTGTGACGGTAAACTGATTTACGGTTGATGCCGTCGTATATTCAGCACACACCCATAAATCATCACCCGCCGCTGGTGCCTGATTCGTACTAGTAACTAAAAATCTCATTGCCAAAGTAGCGGTGTTACCTCCTGATGTTGTTTGAATATTGGTTGCTGACGAGGTACTACTAAATCTAATAGCATATGAGACTCCACTTGTTAATGTAACCGTGTTTGGAAGTTTAAGCATAAACCAAGAAGCCGACATAGACCCTTGAGTATACTGTAAGGCTGTTTTGTTCATTGTGAATGATGAACCTGCAACTGTGGTATTTGCCGTTACATTCAATATATCACACCCCAAAACTCCCAATGACCCTGTACCAACCATTCTAAATGCGACGTGAGTTACATTTGTAGTTGCTGTAGGTGTGAAATTTCCCGTAGATGTCAAACCCGCATTTGTTGGTACTAGCCAACCGAAGTTATTTACTCCCCCTCTAAAAGAAGTTTCCTCGATTACACCCCAAGTTGAAGAACTTGTAAAATTTCCACTTGCAATTGATGCTAATTTTGCCATTACTCTAACCCTCCTTCTTGACTATCATATATTTGGTCTTCTGTCGGCACATTACTATTCATACTTAATTGAACTTCTAATATAATTTGTTCGGCTCTATTTTTCCAATCAGATTCACTTGATAAACCATCCAATTCAACCCAATCTTTGAAATAATAAACACCATTGTTATAGACTTTTATTAATCTAATCTCAGTTTGGTTGTTTATATAACCATTTGTATATTCGTATGTAAAACCTGTCATATTAACTATATCCTTTGTTTAATGCTAATACATCCCACTTGTTATCTATTTCATTATAGATAACACCTAAATAATCTGTAGTGTTGGCAGCGGTTGATAGTGTAACTGTAATCGGTCCACTTCTAAATCCACTTGAAAGTGTTAAAAGTTTATTTCCCGTACCATCTTGTCTTAATCTGTATACTATTCTCTGACCTGAAAAACCATTTGTTGGTGTTGCGAGGGTTGTATTACCTGTTAATGTTAATGTGAATACACTTGAAAGTGAAGCATCTGTTGATGCGGTATTTGATACGACAGTAAGTGCAACAGGTAATACTTTAACTGAATTTGAAGTGATAGTTGTTGCTGTGACTGCCGAAACATTTAAGGTATTTGACCAATTCGATTTACCATCACTCGTAACCGATGTCAAAACTTTTCCTACTCCTTCGGTTCCATCTTTTAATTGTAAAGAATAACTATTAGTTGGAGTTCCATTACCTAATTGAGCACCAATTTCAAAATAACCTCCAATTCCATTAGTAATGGTATATGCCCCATCACTTGGTGAGACATCACAATATATTCCGTAAGCATTTGTTCCTTGTCCTGCTAAACCATAAAGTGCGGTTGATGTGGTGGTATTTTGACTAATTGATTTTATTGCTTCGGTAGTGGGGGTAATTGTTGAATTGACTAAAAGATTACCATTAACCGTTAGTCCTGTAACTGTATTGAATAACACATTGAATGTTCCACCAGTATTATTCGTGTATGTAAATGTATTATTAGAATATGTGGCACCTGTCACTCTAACATCAGTTGGTAAATTTTGATATGTTGTTGCTGATATTGTATTTGCAGTTAGTCCTCCTGTGAAGTTTGTTGCTCCCGTGACTGTACCGCCTGTGAAAAATACAGTACCACCCTCTTTTGTAAAACCTGTAATTTGTATTGTATTGCCTGAGTTCGTGAACAAAGAAAGAGTTGTAGAACTATAACTTCCTCCCGTTATTGCATTTAATAATAAACTTGAATTAAAAGTAGTCACTTCACTACTATTTCCTAAACCTAACAAATATGGTGAAGTAATATCAGGTGATAAATTTATCATCGATACCGTTGAATCAAATTGTGCGGTATTACCAAATTCTGCAGGACCCTCTATAAGAACATTACCATCTTCGTAAAGACTGAAACTAGGACCACCTAATGAATCACTTGTGAATATAAAACCTGGTTTTGTACCGAAATCACTTATTCTAACTTGGAAACCTTTTGTTAGTCCAGAAAACCAAAGTGTGCTTGCTGAAATATTAACATATCTGTCACTTGATATTGTTCCGTCAGAATTATATATGTTTTGAACATTAGTCAAACCACTCCCATCCCCACTATATGTGGTTGCCGATATTGTGTTTGCGGTCAATCCGTTTGTGAATATTGTTGCTCCTGATACCGTACCTCCGGTAAAGTTAGTACCAGTTGTTCCTGTAAAAGAAACTGTAAAATTTCCATTTGAACCGGTAATACTAATGTTAGGACCTTCAGTTAATCCACTTATTGGTAAATTCTGATAAGTTGTTGCGGATACAGTATTCGCAGTTAACCCCCCACTTACTGTCTGACCAACAGAGAAATTATTATTAACATTTGTATATGCGTTGTTAGAATATTCCGATGCCGTTAGATGATAATATTGTCCAGCGGTTCCGCCTTGTATATTAATTAAATCGTTATGTTGTGTAACTTGAGTCGATTGGAAAACTTGGACAAACGCACTTTCAACTAAACCAGTTGTCGCTCCAACTTGGACTATAATTCTTCCTGTTAAAAACGCATGTGAGGTTATTAATTCAGGTAAAGTGGGTTCAACTGATAATTGTGCTTCTGCAATACTATCATATTCATCAGTTCCATATACTTCATATAAATGGTCATTAACCTCTTGACCTCTAAAATACCAATTTACTAAATATTTTGATGCGGTTGCTAAAACAATATCTGTTCCATTGTCATAGTAAGTATTATTAATTGTGTCTCCTGTTGTTGTATAAGTCCAAGTTCCTCCACTATGAAAATTCTTAAAGAAAATATCATCTTGACTATTAACCGCAACTAATGATTGTCTGTTTGTTCCGTTCCATGCAACACCAGCGGTTAAAGTTACAATACCTGTGACACCACTTAACCCCAATTCAAACCCACTTTCCCTACCAAACCTATCAATTGCAATAATTCTATTACTAATTCGATTTGGTAATCCGGCACCTTCATTTCCGAAATCTAATACGTGAACAAAATTACCTAATCTGTAAATAATATAACATAAATTGATATCACTATCATTAATAGTTGAATTGTCAGTTGATACACCCCATCTTGGAGAACCATTATTATATTCAACATAAATGTAATTTGTATCGTTGTCAGTTAGTGCCGCAATTCCTCCACTACCTGTTATTCCACTTGAAATTGTATAAACTTGTAAGGGTTCTATGAAGTTTGAGTTATTGTAAAGTGCCGCTAATACAGTTGGTAATGTCACTGAACCATTTCCATTACTAAACCAATTTGATGAACCTGATAAAATACCTGAACTGTATGTTGCAGAACCGGTTATTGTTATCGTACCTCCTGAGTTATTTACAAAGGTTATATTACCATTAGAATAAGTGCCTCCTGTAAGTGCGTTTGAAATTAACGGATGTGTAGTTGCTGTGTAAGCGGTAAATGTCGTATTGTCTAATTTGTTATTAAGTGTTGTTTGTGTAGAGGCGGTATAAGAGTTGAAATCACTTGTTGTAGTCAAACCGGTTAGATTAACAGTAAAAGAGGAATAACTATCTATTCTATTTTGTCTTAAATTAATATTGTAATTATCGTAGGTGAAACCTGTTACGTAACTGTCGGGGTCAATTGGTAAATTTTGATATGTTGTTGCCGATACTGTGTTGGCGGTTAAACCTGCCGTAAAATTGGTTGCTCCCGTCACTGTTCCACCACTCAATGGAAGATAATCTCCACTAACACCTGTAGTTCCGGTGTATGCCGATAAACTTATGGTGAAAGCCGAGTATTGGTCACTTCTATTTTGTGTTAAAGTTATTACATCATTAGTAAGTGAAAAACCTGTAACAAATGTATCACCTGTTCCACCCTGTGAAACCGCAAGTCCCACTTGTTTTGCAACAATAATTACGGATGGTGAATCTGGTCTTGTCGGAGTTGTTAATCCTGAAAGTGCGGTTAATTGAACAAATTCATTATCTGAAGAAAAGTAAAATTCAACATAATCGTTCGCATTTAATTCAAATATGAATGAAACAAATGGTAATTGTAAAACACTATTCGAAACTAAACCTAAAGTCGATGAACTTCTCGCAACAGGGTTTCCATTTATTGCCGCCCAAATTGTAACGATAGCCCCCGCTCCCTGAGTTTTCTCAATTTGAGGTGAATATCCTATTTCATAAACACCTGTGTTAGCAACCGTGATTTTTGTATTATCAACTACTGTAATACCATTAGATAATTCGGTGGTATTATATTTCCACACAGTTGGGGTATTTGCACCGCTTAAAGGTTGGTTTGTTGAGTCTGAGAAACTTCCGTAGTAATTTGCTGAAAAACCCGTAGCAGTTAATCCTGTTACAACAAAGGTCGAACCTGAATTATTTGTAAAAGTTATTTGACTACCATTATAAGTTCCACCTGTAACAAATGTGTCTCTCAAACCTGAAATCGGTATTGGGTTACCATTTGAATCTGTTAAAGTTAAGGTACCGCCCGAAAATGTATTTCCGGTGTAAGTAAATGCACCACCTGTAATAGATGTACCACTTCCGCTACCACCACCTCCAGTTCCTGCTGAAAATATGAGTGTATTGTTGGCACCTGACGAGATTGTTACATTAATACCACTAAAATTAATAAATGTGTTTGTATTTGCAGTAAATTGTGGATTACCATTAATTTTAACTGTATTAAATACGTGAGTCAGACCACTACCATTTCCATATATTGTAGAACCTGAAATAGCACCATCTGCACGAATGAAAGAAGTCACAGTGCCTCCAGAATTAAGTCCTTGTAATAACTGACTCACATTATCAGCATTTCCTGTCCCATTTTTAATTGATACACCATCCAAGGTCGAATTGATTACAATCTCAGGCTCTACCGAATTGTCGTAGGCTTGTTGTAGGTTAGTTGTTGATATACCACCCGATGCTCCAACAGTTTCTCCGAATTTAGAAACTAACAAAAATTTTGCTTGTGTCGTATCAGATAGATTTGTGGCGTTTTTATTTACAGATAAAATTGCGATTAGTATTGCGTTATCTCTAAAATTACTAAAGGTAGTAAACGCCTCGTTTTGAGCATTAGAAACCGCTTCTGCTAATGTTGGATATACTTGTTGACCGTATTGTAATCTAAATTGTCCGTTTTGTACTAGATATATTCTTTGGTTTGTAGATGAGTTAGAACCACCACCAACGGCAGTTAACACACCAAGATTATCATATACAGTTGGGTTAATTAGAGTTGTGTTTGTTGCGGTTCCACCTGTTTGGGTTCTATATTGAAATGTACAAGGACTTGTTCCTGACACACTAATAGAGTCTGGATTTAATGTATTTGTTACCCAACCAATACCTAAACCATATAATATACCGGCAGATGTGTTAAAACTTAAATTCGCAGCATTAGCCGAGGGATAAATACCACCGTTTATTAATCTGATAGGTGTAAACATATCCCTCAATTGAGAGTTTGGTGATACGTCAAAATCAGGTTCGTTAAATGCATTAATTAAAAATGTTTTATTTGCGTGACCTAATTTACCTAAATAAATGTTTTCTCTTCTTTGTTGTGGTGTTGGAAAACTTGTTTGTTGTAAAATTGTACCGCTACTTGTTAATAGAACGTATGTTTGAGTTGCAGTATTAACAAATGTTGCAGGAACATTTGATTGACCTGAATATGAAATATATTGAACAGTTGGTTTAAGATAATTTGAAGTATTTTCTACGAACCACCCTTGTACTGGTGCAATATTAAATGTTGTGCCAGACGCCGATACTAACGATAATCCACTAAATGCAAAAATACCCGTAGAAATAACATTACCCTCTAAAACATTTCTTTGTAAGTCAGTTAACGAAAGTTGGATGTTTTCATTATTTATATTAACATAAACTTTTCCTGTTGTTGTTCCTGTTTGTATTATATAACCAATTTCATTTGTTCTTGCCGATAAAGGAAAATTAGGAACCGCATTACTGAATTGACCTGGGTCATCATAATCTAAATAAATTGTATCACCAGGAGTATATGTTGATGGAATATTTAAGTCACTTAATATACCGTTTGTTATAGTAAGTCCTGATGAACCTGATGGTATCGTTTCTGCCGCCAAACCAGCAACCAAACCTGTTGTTCCTGTTGTTGAGTTAACTGACAGTGTAATTGCCGGTAATCCATTTGATTGTGATACGATAGTAACAACACTACCTTTCGTAATTGCGGATGCTGTATCGTTGAAAACCCTTAGATATAGTTGTTGACCTGTATTAACAACAACAGGGTTATTTAGATAAGAATAATATGAAAGTGATTGTTCATCTCGATTGAAAAAGACTCTACCACCAGATGCCGATGGATTGGGAGTATTCGTAGTAAAATCAACATACTGAAGATTTTCAATTGTCGTGGCGGTTATGGTTTGGGCGGACAGTGTTGGAACATTTAACCTGCCTGTCATTGTATCTCCTGTTATATGAACAAAATTATCATCAACATAATCGGTAAAACCTGTAATTGGTATGGTTGTACCTGAGTTGTTTTTTAAATAAAGTGTTCCTCCTGAATATGTTCCACCTGTTACCGCATTTAAAATTAATGGTTGTGTGGTTGCCGTATATGCGGTAAATGAAGAAATTTCTAACCTTTGGTTAAGTGCTATGTTTGTATCTTGTGCGAACTGATTGAAAGTTGAAACATCAACCTTCGAATTTAAAATTATCTCGGTACTAGCAGTGTAAGAAGTAAAAGTATCAAAAGACGTTATTCCACTTACCTCAAAAGTATTAGTATCGTTATAAGTAAAAACTATAGTGTTTCCTGAAACTGTGCCTCCCGTAACATACGTGTCAGTTAATCCTGAAATTGTTACTTGACTACCGTTAGAGTTTCTTAATTCTAATGTACCCGCAGAATAATCAAAAGTACCACCAGTTACAAAAATCCCACTCGTTGCGGCAGAAACAGGTGCCCAAGTTGCATTACCTGATGCGTCACAAGTTAATACATAACCATCGAACTCTGAACCATCAGAATAAGTGAAACTTGCGTTTACCGTCAATCCCGAAATGAATTTTGGATTTTCCGCAACTGAACCACCGATTCTATAAACTATTCCTGAAATTAAGTCAGATTGTAATACGTAATTATATGAGTCCTTTATTAACTGACCTGAGATATTTGACATACATTAAAAATTATAACGGTTTTGATATCTTAATAAATACTTATAATTATAGTTATGGCAACAATATGTTACGCATGGGACGATGCGGATTTTAGTTGGGACACAGCACCAATTACTTGGATTGAAGGATGTTTGATTGAGAAAATCCAAGCGGGAGGCTCGGTCAAACCAGCGAAAGTTTTGAAAAAACTGACCGATGAAGAAAAGAAGGTCTTAATCGGTCTTGTTGTTAAATTCAGAAAACAAAACGGTTATGAAGTTGAGGTGAAGGCAAACAAAGTAAAAAATAAAAAATCCAAAGTCACAATAAAGGAAATGGAACTATTTATTAAGGAAGTTCAACAAATAAAAGTAAATGTAATATTCTGATATGAGTTATAAATTATTCACAGATAAGGTAAATAAGTTCCAATGTTCAATCCAAGTAGAAGGAACATCTTTGGAAAAATCTCAAGCGAGAGTTATTTTGGAAATCAACGATGAAATGGCATACCTTTTCAAAGGTAAAATCTTTGAAAATGGTGTATGTGAATTTGAATTACCAAAATTGAAAGGTATATTAAACGAAGGAGATAAAGGATTACTTAAATTAGAGGTAATTGCTGATGACGTACATTTTGAGCCTTGGAACTCTGAATTTGTTGTTGGTGCAGACAAGAAAGTTAATGTTGTCGTACAAGAACAAAAAGAAAATGACAAACCAAAAATTGTTATGAATGAAATCTCTTTGACAAGAGTTGAAGACAAACCAAAAATTCAAGAAAGAAGACCTCAACCTGTTCAAGAAACCAAAAAGGTTGTTAAAAAGCCGGTTCAGGATTCACCTTATATGACAAAAGAAGATTTGTTAAGAAAGTTACTAAATAAACGATGAGTAAATATGTAATTTCGGAACCTCAGTTTTTGAAAGTGTTCGATAAATTGATGCAGAGACGATTGGTGAATTTGACCAAAAAAACTTCACAAACTCATAAAGGTTGGTTTTTTTGGGTTGATAAAACGGACCATATTATTATTGCATATATTCCTTTTTTAAATACTGTTGAGGTACACAATGAATTATTTTATACACTCCAAAGTACTTTTGATTTAACTCTTTCTGCGTTCAAGAAACTCATACAAAAATGGTTATCCGAAAATTTGAAGTTACCCGAAGATGTTAAAGTAGAAATTACAGGATAATTTTATAATATTTATCGAATATGGAATTGATTACAACAAAAATATGTATGTCATCTGACATCGGTGTGCATGGAAACTTATTTGGTGGAACGATGATGAGTTGGATTGATGAAGCAGGAGCGGCCTACGCATCTCAAATCTGTGACACACCAAGAATGGTCACTGTAAAAATTAACGAACTTATTTTTAAGAAACCTATTAAAGTAGGTAATCTTATAAAGATATATGGTTCAGTTAAAGAATTTGGTAAAACCTCAGCCACTATGAATATTGAGGTTAGAAAACACAACGTATATACAGGAGAACAAACCGTCGTAACTCACACAGAAATCAAGTTTGTAAGAATAGATGATGACGGAAACCCTCTACCAATTTCAGAAAGAGTTAAAAAAAGATATGACCAAAGAATTAGACAATTTGGTCGAGGTTTATTATCTTTTGAAGAGTTAGAAAGTTTTAACAAATCCTAATATGAAACAAAAATTTGATTTCAAAGACATCGTCTTGGTTCCCGAGGCGTTGACTGATATTTTTTCACGCAAAGACGTTGATGTATTTACCCCCGAACATTTTTTACCTGTTATGGTATCTCCTATGGATACTGTAGTTAATCACGAAAACTACAAGGTATTCGAGGAAAATGGTATGATAGTATGTCTTCCAAGAGGAGTTAAGGTATTTACCACAAATTCGAGATTATTTATGTCATTGTCATTAGAAGATTTTGAAAAGTTTGTAGATGACTATTCTGTCGGTATTTTCCCAAAAGGTAGAGTGAGTATATTAGTTGATATCGCAAACGGACATATGAGAAAACTTTATAATTTGGTTGATAAGTTCTTAACTCATCGTAGAGTGGACTTAGGTCACGAAATTATGGTTGGAAATATTGCAAACCCCCAAACTTACGGTGAATACGCAAAATTAGGTGTCGATTACATCAGAGTTGGTATCGGTGGTGGTTCAGGTTGTTTGACATCAGCAAACACAGGAGTTCATTATCCTATGGCTTCATTAATTAATGAATGTTTCGAAATAAAAAAATCAAACAAATATAAAACTCGTATCGTAGCGGATGGTGGATTTAGAAACTATGATGAAATTATCAAAGCCATTTCATTAGGTGCTGATTACGTAATGTTAGGTGGTATATTAAATAAAACTTTGGAATCGTGTGGAAAAAACTATCTATTTAAGAAAATTAGAATTTCTCAATCGGTTGCTGAATACATATGGAAAAACATACCATTTCTTAAAAAACACCTTTATAAGTCATTTAGAGGAATGTCAACAAAAGAGGTTCAGAAAAAATGGGGTAGAGAGGTATTGAAAACATCAGAAGGAATTTCTAAATTTAATAAAGTAGAATATACGGTCCCACAATGGGTCAATAACTTCAACGATTATTTGTCTTCTGCAATGTCTTATACGGATTCAATCAATTTGGATTCATTTAGAGAAGCAAGACACGAACATATTACAGAAAACGCACTTAAAAGATTTTATAAATAATACTATGTCACGACTTAATGAACTTAAAAAACATAATCCGCAGTGGACCAAAAACTTTATTGATTATGTTGATATTATTTTAGGGGATACAAAACCGAAATATACTGAACTATTCATAAATTTGATGAAACAGTATGTAAAACAAGATAGTAAATATAATTTTGATGAGTGGAGAGCCGAACTAATTGCGGAAGGTTATGACAAATCAATTGTAGATTCATTTAATGATTTGGAGTTGATTTATTTTTCTAGGGTAATTCAAAATATGATACCGAAACATGAGTTCGAAACATACAAACAATTTATTGATTTGAATGAAAGAAACTTCATCGAAAATAAAGATATTACATCAATCAAATCGTTCAAACAATTAAATGAGTTGGTGTCATTGGCAGAAATTAAAAGTTGGGAAAAGGAATCACAAAGTCAGGTTATTGTTGAATTAGATAATCCTGAAACAGGTTGGTTACTTGTAAGACCTTTAACATATGAAGCATCGAAAAAATACGGTTCATCAACCAAATGGTGTACGACCGAAAAACACAACTCAACATATTTTTATAGATATTATAAGAACATTTTGGTTTATTGTATCAATAGAAAAACAGGATATAAAGTGGCGATGAACCACGTAGTTTTTGACAACGATACTAGTTTTTGGAACGCAACCGACCAAAGAATTGATTCATTACTTACAGAATTAGATGCCGAATGTAAAGAAAAATTAGTTGAGTTGATTAATAAAGGAGTTTCCAACTATGAATTAACACCCGAAGAATTTAGAAAGTTAGAGGAATCAGATTTAAGAGAAGAAGACTATCCAATACCTGTAGTTGAGAGACCAAGACTTAGACTTGTGGAAAATGACTTAGTCGTTAGAGGTGATAATCTTACACTTACAACAGGTGATAATTTAATCAACATCAATCCACCAACCCTTACTAACGGAAATGGTGTAATTACTCTCAATCCCCCAAATGGAATCAGAGTATATGAAAGACCAGCAAATGTCAATCTTACTTATGATTTAGATACAATCTTACCACAGATGGATATCTCAGATTGGGTAAAAGACATTAGTTCCAATATGGATTCACAAAATAATGGTTAATAAAAAAGGGACTAAAAAGTCCCTTTTATTTTCCGTTTGAATCGATTTTGATTACCATGCACGACAAGACCAATATCTTGCTTTTGTCTTCGGACCTGGATTTTCACAATTGTGTCTTGCCCTAAATGACTTTCTGTGCGATGGACTACTTTTTTTGATTTTCATATTTGGGTCACCAAAATTTACTTTTACAATATTACCCTTCTCATTTTTTACATATACTGACCTCTTCTTTGGACCGCCAGGTGTATAAAATGGTTTATTAAGAGTTACTTTTTTACCTTTGTATTTAGCCTCATTAATCAATTCTGTTGAACCATACTCATCCTCATAGATTAGTTTCCCTTTGAGTGCTGGAATTCTTTCGTCACGGCTTTCAAATTCTTCTTTAAGAATTTTTCTTATTAAATAATCTAAGTTCATATCTTAAGTTTTATTATAAATATCTTTCAATATTCAAATCTGATTTGTTTTATTATTAAAAATTTTGTATCATTGTCGTATGGAAAAGACGATAATACTTTTACGCGGCTTACCAGGTTCAGGTAAATCAACAACCGCTAAAACATTTGGACTACCTACATTTGAAGCCGACGATTTCTTTTATGAAGATGGTGAATATAGGTTTGACCATTCAAAAATCAGAGATGCTCACAAGTCCTGTCAAAATAGAGTAAGGTATGCTATGGAAAATGGTATTAACAAACTAATAGTGTCAAATACCTTCACTCAAGAGTGGGAAATGGAATATTATTTTAATTTAGCGAAGGAGTTGAATTACCGAGTTATTTCTCTTATTGTTGAGAACCGTCACGGAAGTCAAAGCATCCACGATGTTCCTCAAGACACACTAAACAAAATGAATAACCGATTTGATATAAAACTATGACCAATATAAAATATATTTTCGCATTTTTACTACTATTAAGTAGAATAATTATAGGACTTTTTTGTTTCTACCATCTTGTAATGAACATCAGAAACCCAATCGATTATCCGTTGGAAAGGATTAATTGGTTTTTATATTTCTTTGTTTTGGAACTTTGGTTTTATAATGCGATGAGTAAACCAACGGATAGTTACGACCCTGATAATAAAGATGAAGAATAATTTAAAATTTGCACTTTTCAAAGTATTTATTTGGAAAGTGCATTTTTATGAAAGTTATTAAACTCACAGAAAGAGATTTACGAAATATTGTTAAAAGGGTAATTTCAGAATCAGAAGGTGATGAAGAAACCACAGAATCAAAACCAAGATGTCTTACGACAAATACATATTCATTAGATGAAATTGTTGGTGATTCAGATAGTTTTAGACCTTACTCTGATGCTTTGAACAAAAGAAACGGTGGTGTTACTGGTATCATAGATACATTAGATTTACTCAAAACAATCAGGTTGAACAAAAATATCAATGATGGTGGAGAACACCTATCATATGATTTACTTAATCACATGAATAAATTCCGTAATAGAAACTATTATGATGAAACTTCAAGCGTATGTCAACCCGCTATTGAAAAAATCATAGAACTTTACAAAGAAAACGAACACGGTGATGAACTTGTAAAAGACATTGAGAAAGTATTGGCTTTACAGTCAAGAAACGATGAAATCACCCCATCTCCAAGAACAAAAGAATATTTGAAGCGTTGTTTAATGCTAATCAAAGGAAAATAATGACCCCTGTTTATCGTATGGGGACTTAGGACCGTTTTGAAGAACGGGAAGTTAAAAGGGACAATTCGCTACTGTCCCTTTTTTTATTACGCCATATTTATAAATAAACATTATTATGGCTAGTAAAACAAAAACAAATGCTAATGTAGGAAGAATTTCTTTCGGTGCTAAAAGAACAGGTAAGGCAAAAAAGAAGTTCGGACCAAAAGCGGCAAGACCAAAAAAATATAGGGGACAAGGTAGATAAGAATTTTTTTTGTATATTTGCGATATGGCAAAGACAAAAATCATTTCAGTTCCGATGTCCAATCAACAAAAGTTGGTTGAGTTAGGTTATCTTATAAAAGATAGAAAAGCTAAACGATTGTATTATTGTTTGGATGAGTTTTATTTTGAAATAAGTGACGATACTCCTGCAACTAAAAAGAAGTAAAGAGTATTTATTATTGTGATACCCGAAGGATTAATAAAATCTTTAAATAGAGTTTTTGAAAAAAAGACCTTTCATTATGTTGGTCCTATTGTAGCGTATTCAGGTTATGATAATGAAATAGAGTTTGACTACACACTTAAAATTGTTAAACAAAAACAAATGATAAGTGTCGGTGAGTTGAAGGACTATTTAGTTGTAGATGTATTCATCAGAAATTATCAGGGTATGTTCTCTATGTTATTTAATAGGTTATATAACACCGATAGTTTTAGGTTTGTATTGGAATATAAATTAAATGAGGTGATGCAAAAATTAGGTTTTTCACAGGAATTTTGGGTAAAATTAAATGAAATACATTTATAAGAAAATGGACTTTGAAGATAGAATAAAAAAAATTAATGATAATTCCTACTTAGAAAAGAGGGTAAATCAGTTAAAATATCTTTTGTTTGAGAACATAGGTATCCCTAAAGATAATGTCAGTATTGATATCCAACCTAGGTTACATCGCACTCAAAAATCGGAAGGTGTTGATAGATTTGTCGATGTTTGGAGCGTAGAATTTTTTATTGATGTAAAAACAGAGGTTGACCCAATATTATCTGAAATAGCCTACTTGCTCAATCAAATAGAAAAAAATCTTGATAGAACATTTAAAACCACAGGTATAAATCAATTTATGGAGTTTGTTAAGAAACCCGATGCTAGTCTATATAACGCTGGAATATTTGTAAGTACGATTGAATTAGATGGGAGTATGATAACTTTACATATCAATATCGATTATGAAACAATACCTGTTGAAGGTGCTGGTGACCTCTAATTTGAAAACTTCTTAATAATGTTTTCAATAAACTCTTTAAGAGCATTTCCACCGATTGTTAAAAAACCGAAACTTACCAATCTCTGAGCAATTTTACTAGCATCCTCAGGATTCACGGTTCCAGATTGTACCATATCATAAATCATAGGTAATAGTGGAACAATAAAGGTGTAAGACATAATATTACTTATTTTGTGTGTTGTTAAATTCAGAGAACTAACAAAATCAAAAAATACTTGTTTCAACTCCTTACCTTTTGTGATTGCTGAGATAAATTCTTTTGATAATCCTTTTTCTTTTATTTTTTCAAGGATTTCTTTTATAGTGGATTTATTATCGTAATATAATAAAGAGATTACTCCTGTTAAAATAAGTGCAGTGTCAGTTGTAGATAATTCAGGATATTTTCCTTCCAAAAATTGATTGAGTGGTCCCATAAATCCACCGATAGATGCTCCCCAAGTTAACAAAAACTCCAAATTCATTTTAAGTTGTTTTGATGAATCCGATAAAACTTTTTTAGTCATATCAAACAACTTCTTGGTATCTTTGGCAAGATTATCAGACAAACCCTCCACGATTAGAAATCTTTTTTGGTTCTCGTTTATTAAAATATTCATTTTCATCACTAATAAATAGTTACAATATATTTATTGTTAAAAAATATTATGGATAAACCCTCAAAAATTTCGAATCTCAATCGTCCTGAACTTAAAGGAGGTGATAGAGTAGTTTTACTAAGTATGCAGGGAGAAACTATAAAAATGAACCCACCAACTGCCGGTACCGTTAAAAAAGAAAATGGTGTAACGGTTGTATTTGGAATACCACAATATAAAGTAGATTGGGACGACGAAGAATTCAACCGAAGAGGACTCCAAATTTTATCAGATGTTGATGACTTTGTGAAAGAAGAGGATTTCTATGAAATATTTCCACATAGGAAGAAAAAAATAGACGAATCAATAGATGCAGAATTTGCAAGAAAAAATATGAATTTGATTCGTGACTTTCAGATAGTAAAAATGCGTAAATTTTACGAAGCCTTAAGAAAAAGTAGTGTTGTTAATATGTTTGGTTCAGCTCCTTACTTTTGGATGGGTAAAGACAGAATCGCCCACGAACATTTTTATACTGATATGAGTGATGAACAGGCAGAGGCGTTTGAACAGGTTTTGGATTCTGCCGATGAAATTAAAGACATTATTATTAGAGGAGCACTTAAAACCTTAGAAAGAGAAGGAAAAGAAGTTACCTTGGATGTGGTAAAGAGAGTTGCAGAAAATAAGACAAGACAAATAGTTTCCTTACTTCAACAAGTATATTAATCAACCAAAAAAATCGGATTTTGCTCACAGACATGCATACCTAATATATTATAGGTGTAAAATTCATATGCTTCATCTTCGGTCATTTCATCTCTGTCTTGAAGAATTTCCATAATTTTCGATTTAGAATACATTATTCTAAATATGCCACCGAATTCCTCGGTAATACCGACTACTGCTTTTTCTAAACCATGTAATAATACTACACCATCGGGTAATTCTTCTAAATTAATATCCATATCAAAATCATAACCCAATTTCTTTCCGATATCAATATATTTATTGATAAATTATAAATTATGAAAGCGTATTTTTTGAATATCCCAAACGAAGAAAGAGAAAATATATTAAATCAACATAAAAATGTTTATGATGGTTATGTTACGAATTATGCAAAACCTAGTGAACAACCTTTGTATGTTCAGGATTTCGCAAACGACAAAGACGGGATTACGGTAAGTAATAAAGGTGTCGTTAAAAGATATACAAACATGGGCATCAACGAAAATATGGACGAAATGGAATTAGATATGATTGGTGATGGTCCGGATTTCAAGGCTGGCGTATTTGACGAAGAAATTTATGAGGGTGAAGATATTGATTTAGAAAAAAACGAAGAACCATCATACGAAATCGATGTTGAATTCACAGATGAAGGTTTGGACCAAGAAGATAGTGAAAAAGTTGAAAAAAACGTTCAGGAATCATTGGATTGGTTTAAAAGATTTTTGAAGTATAACTAATATGGAAATCAAAGAAATTGTAAATCATTACGTTAATTTCTCTAATGATATCTTGGAGGTAAGTTTCAGAACAATAGATGACTCTGATAGTGAGTTACGTAATGCTGAAATACCTGTTGTAGAAATCATTGCATTTGGATACGACTTCATAAAAAATGATTCTCAAATACTAGATATTTTCGATGATGATGAAGGCGACGATGAATTTTACGAAGAAACTTCTTTAATAAAAGATGAATCTTTGGATACTCACGATTTGATGTCTTTTTTGAATGAATACTATTTAGTTTACCCCCAGTTACTTCCAAAAAAAGAATTGTTTTAAACCTTAAAAACAAATTCTTTTGGTAGATGTTTTTTACATTCAGAACCAACAGGAAATAGTCCTTGTGAGTTATCTATTAAAGTTGCGTCATCAGTATCAATCATCAACCAATCTGTTGTCATATGAACCATATATTTAATCTGTTCAGATTTCATAGGTTTGTTACAACAAACACATCTTTCAGAATATCCAACTTTTGACAACTCTTCATTTTTGTCAAAATTGGGGCTTTGATATAGTTCCATCGTTTTCATATAACAAAGTTATAATTTATTTTGACAAATACAAATATTTATTGATATGAATTTTGATATTGACAATCTGATTAGTTTAATGAAAGGCGAAAACTCTGTTGACTCTGAGTTGGGTGAACAAGATGCTACCGCAGGAGGTAGTTCTTCAGGTGGAGGAGCAAAACCAGCATATCCTACCGTAACAAAGTGGGAAACGGGACTTACTAGAGGCCCCGCTAACCAAATTGCTTTATCTAAATGGAGAGACGTTGTAAAACTGAATAGAGGTAAGGCAAACACCTTACTTTGATTTTGATAAGGTTATCGTCCAACCAAAGATTTTGAAGGTTTTTATTATCAATTTTGGTTTTTGATAAAGTCTTTCTATTAAAATTTTCACATTCGAATTAGGATTGAATTTTTTTTTGAATTCGTTTTGAATTGATTTGTCGTTAATAATCTCGAGTACGTGAAGCTTAAATTCTTGTAAGTCATCAGAATTAATCAACTTTAAGTCATCCAATCTAAAACTTTTTCCATCTGATGTGTAGACGATACATTCACCTGCAATTATTTCATAATCACAAATTAGATATTCCTGGTGAAAAGAACTTTCTTTAGAATAATTAACCTTTACGAATTTTTTTCCTATGAGATTTTCCATACCACAAATATAAGATTTTTTTTTGGAATCCAAATTTTTTTGGTTGATGAAGTATTTATAAATAAAAAAATGAATCAAGAACTTCATAATGATATCTCTCGTATGATTTTGATGTGTAATTATTCACAATCAAAAACTCTATCAGAAAATTTGTTAAGTGAGTCACAACAAGTTCTACAAAATAAATTGAATTTATTGACAGAGCAGAGTGGATATCTTGACGCCTTTAATCCAATTTTGAAGTCCTTCAAGGATGGGGTTAAAGCATTAGATAAAAAATTAGCTCCTATCACTATTTATACAGACCCTTTGGTACAGATAGCCTACGTTAAAAGTCAATGGCAAAAAGACCCCCACAAAGTGTTGACCGCATTATCTATTGGTTTAACTATATTGGGAGCCATTCCAACACCAGCGTCACCGATTTTATTAGCTTTGGGCACTGCGGCCGATGTTGCAGATGCTTATGTTTATTACAAAGAAGGTGATAATTATATGGCAACAATTATGTTAGCATTATCGGTGATACCAGGGGGTGAATTTTTGAAAATTTTTAAGAATACTATTCCCCTCGGACCGTTCAAAACTTTAATCAAAAAAGCAAAAGAAGGTTTCGAAAACCTGACTAAATATGAACAAAGTCAACTTAAAAAATATATTGATATTTTTGTTAAAAAAACAGATGAAGTTGGAAAAGTATTCACATACACGTCAGCAAATAAATTGATAAGAAGATTACCTAACTTATTGTCTAAAATACCTGTCGCTAGTTCATTATATGTTGGATTGTTCATATTAAAATCAGTGAAATTTTTATCAACTTTGACTCTTAAAATTGGTGCGACAGTTGTTGCGGCGGATGCTGTTTATTATTATTTCGCCGGAAATACTTTGGAGAGAGCGACTAACATCAAAAAAGTTAAACAGGTTTGGGACCTGATTCAAAAATATTATAACGGAGATGATGAAAGGGCCGAGGTCGATTTGAATAAACAAGTCATGAAAGAATTACAAAATCCTAAATTACAAGAGGAATTCTCTAAACAATTTAGTGAAGAAAGTAATATGCAAGAATTGATAGATAAGTTAAAAGATAATGGTGTTGATACCACATCAAACTAATAAAATTATAAATGAAATAAAAAAATGAAAAAAGATATTTTGACAGAAATAAACCGTAATAGAGAAATTATGGGTTTGGGTCCAATTAAATTATTGAATGAAAGTATAGTAGGGGGAGTTGATGATTTAATCAAATTAGTTTTAAAAAAACTATCTTACAAAGCCGCCGACGCTTCAACAACCGCATTACGTAATGAATTCAAAAAATTAACCAAAAAAGGTATTTCAGATGCCGATAAGTTGGAGAATATAATTGGTTTTGTAAGAAATAATAGTAATGTTTTTGATGATGTGTTCATGAGAGATTTTAGAAAGCTTTTCATAGATAAATTACCTCAAGACGTAAAAGACGAGTTAACAATTTTGAGACAAGCGGTAGAAAACGGAAGCGTGCCTGAGGATAAGATATATGATTTACTTACTGACCCAGCTGGTGGCGTTATGCGTAATGCGGATAGTGAAACCGTAAAATTTATGGAAGATTATTTCAAAACGTTTTTACCTAAATCCACACCGAATGTCACGGGTGTTGCGGCTAAACTACAACAAATGGCACAAGCCGACATACAACGTTTTGCAGATGATATTGAATCCAGATACACTGTCACATTGAGTCAAGGAGGAAAAAAAGCCGAAATTGTAACAGACACTGTTAATAAAATAAGGTCCCTTCCTACTCTAAGCCCTGAGGCAAGAATTCAAATAGGGGCTGAATTAGAAAAACAAATTGAAAAGGTTAAAGACCCTTGGATACAGAAATATTTATTGGATTTGTGGCAACAGAGTAAATTAGTTAGATTTTCTGTCAAAACACTTCTTGGTCTTTTAACACTTTATGTTGTAAATGAAATTATAGAAAAATTCACAGGACTCGATTTTAATACCGCAATAATTACATTCGTAGGTGGTATTTTAGGTGTTGTAAGAGATTTCATGCCAGATGAGGATTATCAAGAATTGGAGAAAAGAGTTAAAAAGAAAATTCCAAAAGAAAACATTATTCCAATCACAACGGATGATGCAGAACAAAGTAATCCTTCAGGTAGTGGGAAGGGAATAGGGGATTACAATCAATAATTAATAAATACAATAAATAAAATTATTATATGAAGAAAACACTAATAAAAGAAGAACTTACGTGTAAAAATGGTGAACAATGTCGTATAACATTATTTAATGATTTGGTAAATAATTCCAACCCAAAAACAAAGAAACCGTATTATACAAAAGATTGGAATTCTTTTTTGAAAGAATATTTTGGAAGTGAAACGACCTTGAAAAATTTTCATACTTGGGGAATAAATAACGGTGTTTTCCTAACATCTACTTTCGAGGAAATCGTTAAAAATTTTGCCTGTGATTTGGTAAATGCTTCGGGTGACCAAACTACTTGGGGTAAAGCTATAGATATTTGTAAACCAGCACCAAAACCCGAACCAGTAAAAAAACCTACAAAAAAAGAAATTTTGGCAAAATACGTAGAAAAGAAAATATCTCCTTTTACTGGTGGAGTATCAGGTACTACAGGTGATTATTACGAAAAAACAAAATATGACTATGAAGGTTATAGATTGTTATTTAGATATTACACTCCTGATGATAGTGGAAAGGTCTTATTACAGGTAGTTGACCCAGAAACAGATGACGTAATAAGACAAGAGTATAAAAAAACATCGGTTCTACCATCTGAAATTTTTGAATCTCTCAACAAAAGAAATCGAATTTTGGAATCCAAAAATAGAGATTTGAGAGTCATTTCATTACTTAAGGAAATAAGGAAAATTCATATAACAGATAAAATTGTTTCTAAATTGATAAAGGAACAAACTTCTGATGAAGATGAGGAAGAAGAACCAACGGACCCAACAGCACCTGCACCTACTCCGAAAAAAAAGAATCCCGCTCAAGGACTCAGTCCACAACAGATTGAGCAAAAAACACAAATGTATAGTAAGTATTTCAAAACAAGTCCGCAAGAAAATGCTGATTTCCAAAGTTGGGCTAACACAGTTTATCTATCAGATATAGTATCACAAGTTAAATCACTTATCGACGAGGGATACAGGGGGGTAATGTTCAAATATTTATTTGAAGCAATAAAATTTTTATCTATGAGTGTACCAGGAAAATCAGGTTTGGAAGGTTCCGATGAAGCGAAAACCGACCAATACGATGAAATTATGGGTATATATAATGAGATTCAAACTGATGAGGGTGGTAAAGCTTTGAAAAATCCAACTCAGGATGAAATCGACCAATATGGTTTTTATAACGATTTACCACCAAACTTGGCCGGTTTTTTCAAATATTCAGTATTTAGACCGAAACAATTAAATAAATTGGGGGCTAGAACCGAATATGCAAATAATCAACCAAACACTGGAATTACTTATGAAAATAAAGTTATCGATAAGAAAACTTGTCAAGATGATTTGGAACAATATTATTATTCAGCAACTACTGATTTCAGAGCGGCACCAAATTATTGTCAAACTAGGGAATTTCCACAAAGAAAAGCTTATTTAATAGGTTGTAATACTCAAAACAAGTTTAGTAAATTATTATCGCAAAGATATCATAATATGTTTTTACAACTACAAAGAGGTTTATTGGTAAATAAAAGAGGAGAAACCAAAAACATAAAACAGGGTTGTGCATTAAAAGACTAAATAATATCACGTAATATTACTATGAAGAGTTTACAAAATACGATACGTAAAAACCTTTTGGAAGTAAAAAATACAAAAAAAAATGAAATGATAGATTCCAAAATAGTTGAGAATCGTTTCAATAAAATTGTTTCTGAATCAGAAAATAGAGTCCAACTTATTTTCGATGTTTTGTCCGAAGAAAAAAAACTGAGAAAAATTGGATTACCAAAAAAAGTTATCAAAGAAAATTTGATGGATTTGATTAAAGTTTTTTATAAAGATGAAAAAGGTGTTAAAATTATTGATTCTATCAAAGATACTGCATCAGAAGACCTAATCAAAAAGTTAAATTTAGAAACTAATGGGTTTTTAGCGAATTGTATCGTGAAAGTATTCAAGGACCAACCGACTGAAAGTGTATCTGAAATATTTTCAGATTGTGATGAGTTTTGTAATAAGGTTGCACAAGAAATTGTTGATTATTTTGGAATCAAAGACACCAATCGAAGAGAAACAATTACAAAATCAATTAAATTGGAACTAAAATTGATTATTTGTCCTGAGATGGATGATTTACAAACAAAAATGGAAAACAAATTTTCTAAAATGAAAGAAAAGATGTTGAGTAAAGATTAAAATTGACTTTACGGGACTAGCGTCCTGTTCTGTATAAACATCTAAAAAAAGGGGGTGTTCCAAATCTAGCAAAAGAGAGTTTTCGGACTCTCTTTTGTTTTTTACCTCAACAAGTTGACAATACCTTTTTGTTCGTGGTATTGTTGTTTCACATCTCTATATACTATTTCATAATAGTATACACCTGTAGGAACCTCTTTACCCCCATATTTACCATCCCAACTCATAGTAACATCATAAGACCTATATAATACTTCATTCCACCTATTATATATAACCATATAAAAGTCCTCAATACGAGATGATGCTACGGCAAAAAACTCATTATTAAAATCCCCATTTGGTGTAAATGTGTTTGGAACATATAAAACTGATAGTGGATAAATCAATACGCAGTTTTCAGCGGAATCAACACAAGTTGGAATACCTGTTGTGTAATAAGCCTTTGTTTCTAACTTAATACAATAATTTCCTGGTCCCAAATATGTATGTGATGGGTTGTCAGTCTGAGATGAGTCTCCATCACCGAAATCCCAAATATAAGATTGACCATCCTGTGATAAATTAAAAAAATCAAATGTGGGTTTTAGTATATCTGTTATATTTCCACCCAATGTTGTAAATGACGCTACAGGAGTTTTATTTATTATTATGTGATTTGGTTTTATAAGTGAGTCCACACAACCCTTATCTGATGTTACGATTACTTTTAATGTAAAAACCCCTTCATTATCATAACAATTTGTAAAACTTGTTTGAGTAATCCAATTTGGTTCTCCGATACTCCACTGATATGTATAGTTTATTTGAGGATTAAGTATATCAAAATCAATACATTTCGGATGACAGCCTGTTACATCACTTTCAGTAAAATTGGGGTCAGGAAGTGGATTTACAGTTATGTTTTTCACAAAGGTCTGTTGACATCCATTGGCATCTGTTAAAGTTGCGGTATATTGTCCCGATGCGGGTGGAACAACGTTTGAATTATTAAGATATTGCGTCGCATCAAACGGATTTGTCCAAACAATATTATATGGTTGGACTGCATTTTGTTCAGATACAAATAAATTAGCAGGATACCCAAAACATACTTCTTCTGCTAACTGACCTTGTAATATAATATTATTAGGTTGACCTACATCAATACCCAAAGTAATATCACATAAGTTATCATCTATTACGGTGACTTGATAATACCCAGCAGTCACGTTTGTAAGATTTTGTGTGTTATTTGGTGGTGGAATATTCCACAAGAAAGAATATGGTGTAGTTCCCCCATTTAAATTGATAGTTACAGTTCCATCTGAATACCCAAAACAAGTGGGTTCGGTCATAGATATTGTTCCACCCAAAGGCTGAGCAGGACCTAAAACAAATATGTTTGGAACAATGTGTTCGCACCCTTCATCATCGGTAATAAGTGCTGAGTAAGCGTTTGCTGGTAGATTATCGAAAAACCCTGTGTTATTTACAACACCATTTAACTCAAAAAGATAAGGTGGAGTTCCACCATTTGCACCTATTGTTATTGTTCCATCGTCATCACCGAAACATAAAAGATTTGTCACAACTGGAGGAGTATTTGTGATATCGGTTGGTTCTGAAATAATAACATTATGATTGTACGTACATCCATTATCATCTTCAACAATAATAAGATGATTTCCTGCCGGCATATTGTTATAAACACCAGTTGGTTGAGATACACCATTTAAAGTATATGTGTAAGGAATTTGTCCACCGGCAGAAGTAATCTCAAATGAACCATTTGATTCACCAAAACATACATTATCTACCAAGTTTATTGTGTTATTAACAACAGGTGTATTCTCCCCAACAACAACATTCAATACGTTTGAATTACACGCCTCGTCATCGGTACAAGTAACTACGTAAGGACCTGGTGATAAATTTGTAACAGGAAAATTAACAGGATTACCATCTAAAAAGAATTGGTAAGGTGCGGTTCCTTGATTTACACTTACATCTATTTCTCCATCATTAAATCCACTACAAGTGGCATCTGTAACTGATACCAAACTAATTACAGGGGGCGTGAGACAACCTAAAACTACGGTATTAGGAGATAATTGAAACTGATAAAATCCATTACATCCATTTGTTCCCCAACTTCCTGCAAAACCATCACTAACAGGAGATACTTGCATTGAAAGTGACGCACCTACAGTATTACCTACAGTTACTTCGAAACAAAATGTCCAAGGACCTGTACCCATATCCCCCCAATCATCAACACTTTGTCCGTTTGTATTTAAATCAAAGAAAAAACCCGGACCAAACTGATTTCCGGCACCTCCCGCAGATGTAGGATTACCGTTAAATGGATTTGCTATCCATAACCACTGTCCTCCTGAACCATTACCACCTTGATTTGGTGGGTAAGTTGTGGGTGTAAGTGTTGTTAAATCCCAACCTGGTCCTACTGTTATATCGAAACCTTCCAACCAATTGGTTCCAATACCCATATTCCAATTGTTGAATGTAACACAAAATTCTACCACTTGACCTGGTTCATATCCTCCACCCGCAGGAAGAGGATTGACAACAACACTTTGGGTTCCCATACAATCGTTTTGTGAGAACCCAATAGTTGATAAAATTAAAAATAAAGATACAAATAAACTTTTTATTTGATTCCCATAGACTCTTGAAATTCTTTCCATAATGTTTCTACTGAATTGTGAAATATCTCCGAGAACAAAGATGGTTCATAAGGTTTTTTCCTTAATGTCATTCCTGCTTCGTGTGGAGTTTTATCACCTTTTTTTCTATTACAGTTTCCGCAGCATGTAACCAAGTTGGTCCATCTATTTGAACCTCCTCTTGATTTCGGTAATACGTGGTCAATCGTTAAATTTTTATTTAAACCACAATACACACACTGAAAACCATCTCGTTTATAAATTCTTGCCCGATTAACTTTTAAATTCTTAACTCTGTATTTAACATAGTTTAATAATCTAATAATTAATGGACGAGCAAATTTGAATGAACCAGCATCAATAGGTCTTTCACCTTGTTTCAAAATCTCTGCCTTACCTTTATTAACTAGGTTAAATCCTCTGATTAGTGAGGTCACATTAAGAGGGCTGTAATCGGCATTTAAAACTAATACTTTTTCCATTTTTCTTTAGTTTAACAAATTTATTTTAATTAATCAAATTTCTTATAAACAAAAAAAGGTCACCTGTTACAGTGACCCTCTTATTATAGTGTAAGGTTAGGAAAGTCACATATTACATCCGTGCAGAATTTTTCATTCCAAATACTAATTCGGTTAAAAGATTATATGAAACAGATTGGTCCATATTAATAAATATATGGTTGGTATGTAATAAAAGGCAAATTTTTAGTAATAATAAATTTATGTTAAAAGTAAAGAGTATCTCATTTCAAAATATTTATAGGTATGAGAACTTCCGTACTGTCGGCATTATTTTTAATGCTGCTATTATCTTTTAGACCAGTAGAAGAAGGTCTGGTGTGTTCACACTGTGACTTTGCAAGAAAGTATGATACAAGGGTTGAATTAAGTCCCAAACAACCAAAAGAGTATATTCATACTGATTCGTTATTTATGTTTCAACCAATAATTGACAACATAGATGAACCGAAAAAATATTGGTATATTCAAGAGTTTAGGATGACTTACAAAGATTTACACTATTGTAGTGATTCTACTCGCCTTACAATTTATTTAGCTAATGATTCAATCAAAATGTGGAATATCAGACCAAGAATAAGTTGTAGAATAGATATGTGGTATAGATTAACTGATGAACAACAGATTATGTTATCAAAATATGCTATCAACGAAATCAAAATAGAAAATAGGGTGACTGATAATATATATGTATATAAAATGACTGACCCTGGTTATTTCATAAAATGTTTCGATAAGTTGAAATAATTTTTGTTAGTAGTTGTTTTGTATCCAAAGTTTTTATAATTTTGTAATCACAATTGGTCCCGTCGTCTAGGGGTTAGGACACAAGATTTTCATTCTTGGAACACGGGTTCGATTCCCGTCGGGACTACAAAAAAAAACTAAAAAAAGTTTGTCTGTTAAAAACAAAACTATTATCTTTGTAAAAAAATGGGACAGTTCGTTATCATAAAATTCATCAAGAATCAACAGGGAAAAGAGATGCCTGTGATAATTATAGATACTCATAATGAGGTGTTAGAGTTTGAGACATTTGAGGAAGCTGAAAAGATGAGAGATTTGATGGAAGCAAACTCAGATAGTGGATATCGTTACGAAGTTAAAAAAATATAAAATATTTGGCCCCGTAGCTCAGTTGGATAGAGCAACAGCCTTCTAAGCTGTGGGTCGCACGTTCGAGCCGTGCCGGGGTCACCATTGGACTTTTAGCTCAGTCGGTTAGAGCAACGGACTCATAATCCGTGGGTCGTTGGTTCGAGCCCAACAAGGTCCACAAAATGAAATTGAATATGTATAAAATTAATTGGACATCAGAAAAACAAAAAGAAGTATTGAATCTACTTGATATTTATTTTAAGAAATATCCTTATGGAGAAACCATTTTTCAATCAGACACTGCTCAGGAAGAAGGCTTACAACTGCTATCTGAAATCTCTGACATTATCCAACCAACTCGTTCCAATAATGGACAACCCAACACTGTTAATTGGGATAATAGTTTCGGAGACCACGCAATTTTTTAAGAAAAAATTTTTTTAATCGATTTTCTTTTTATCTTTGTAAAACAAAAGGACGATTATGGACTTCGATAGAATATTTAAAACACCAAGACAAAAATATACTGAAGGGGTGCTTAATCATCTTTTAATAAAAGAAGAGGATTTGACAGAGACCGAGAAAGAAATTATCACTTACGGGTTCGATTTACTTCGAGAAAGATTAGATGAGATGAAAATCTTAAATGATGAAATAAAGAGGTTGAATATTGAACTTGCGAATTTAAAATCGTATAATGATGATGGGGAATATTTTTACCCCGAAGATTAATTAGAAACTCAATAGGTTGATTAGGGAATGTCTTATGACGGAGGTGAATTAAGTAATGCTAATCGTAAAAATAGATGTCCACACGCCCATCTTCTATTTTCCTATTTTTAAAAAAATAAATTGTTATGGAATTTCTTAAAAAGAACAAAGTAAAAACATTCGATGATTTGGTTTTCAAACCACATGCTAACACTTGGAATGTTGG
>Ga0129336_10000208_pt1 | contig 32296 bp, 17 predicted proteins | sample CPB6_02_DNA_FD_96878 | JGI IMG/M metagenome (GOLD analysis project Ga0129336, IMG submission 96878) | Freshwater to marine salinity gradient microbial communities from Chesapeake Bay, USA - CPBay_Sum_0.6_0.2_DNA | ecosystem: Environmental > Aquatic > Marine > Coastal | place: USA: Chesapeake...
AACGTCAAGAAAATAGAAAATTTAACTTTTATAGAGGACCAAGATTATCTTAGAAAAGGTTTTTATATCGATTTTTGAAAATAACGGGATAGAAACCCCGTAAAAAGTTCTGATATAACGTATCAGGAGCAAAAAATGACTAAACAAGTCGATAAAGATCAAAATTTCATGAAAAATGAGTGGGGAACTCAGTATTTGTCTAGTGAATATGGTTGGGAATCCAAAGTTGACAAGCAAAAAATGCTTCGTGAGATTGCAAATGACGATTTGACGCCAAAAAAACACGATTTTCATGTTCAAAATGAGATTCATTCACAATTTCGTAATGATGATGACTATGATGATTGGGAATATGGAACAGAACCACTATACGAATTGAAAAACCCGAATAAATAATATAGATTTCATAAAATTTATGCCTCTAGAGCGGGTAAGTAAAGCATTTAAAGACATAAGTATGTCATTTCAAGTTAATCCAATTAACTATGATATTATTGGATTAAAAAATGAAAATGCTATTGCCCGTTCTGTTCGTAATTTAGTTCTTACTTCTCCCGGAGAGAGATTTTTTAATCAAAATTTGGGTTCTAAAGTAAGTCGCTCTCTTTTTGAAAATATTGATGATATTTCTGCTTCTGTTATTAAAGATGAAATAGAAAATACTATTAGAAATTATGAACCAAGAGTTGATTTGATTGATGTCATCATTGATCCAGATTATGATAACAATAATTTTAATGTTACCATAAATTATTTTATAGTAGGAATTGATGCACTTCCTCAGCAATTATCATTTGCACTACAGCCAACACGATAATGGCATTAGTTAATTTTACCAACTTAGATTTCGATCAAATTAAGACTTCGATAAAGGATTACCTCAGATCGAATTCGAATTTTACTGATTATGATTTTGAAGGTTCCAATCTTTCAACAATAATTGATGTTTTAGCATATAATACATACATTTCCTCATATAATGCTAATATGATTAGCAATGAGGTATTCATTGATAGTGCAACTTTAAGAGAAAACGTAGTATCTCTTGCTAGAAATGTTGGATATATTCCAAGATCAAGAACATCTGCAAGAGCAACCATTTCTTTTTTTGTAGATACTACAGGTTTTCAATCCAATCCGCTTACATTAACTCTTAAAAAAGGACTAGTCTGTACATCATCGAATACCTTTGGATCTGAAAGTTATACTTTTGCAATTCCAAGTGATGTAACAGTTCCTGTCGTAAATAATATTGCTTTTTTTGAAAATGTTGTCATATATGAAGGAACATTTTTAACCACAAATTTTATTGTTCAGTCAGAGAATCCTGCTCCACCACAAAGATATATTCTCGAAAATCCCAATATTGATACTTCAACGATCTCAATATCAATAAAGGATACTCAATCTAGCACTTCTTCAAGAAAGTTTATTCTTTCTAATAGTTTGTTTAATGTTACTTCATTGTCAAGAGTTTTCTTTTTACAAGAAGTCGAAGATCAAAGATATGAATTAATTTTTGGTGACGGAATATTTGGCGAAAAACTTCAATCTTTAAATTATATTGATGTTTCATACATCGCCACTAATGGAGAAAATGGTAACGGAATTTCTTCGTTTAATTTTAATGGGAGAATCGTAGACAATAATAATAATTTAGTAACGACTGGTATTTCACTGATAACTACAAATGTTACGTCTCAAGGTGGAAAAGAAATTGAATCTATAGATTCAATAAAAAAATATGCTACATCATTCTATTCAACACAAAATAGAGCGGTCACATCTTCTGATTATGTTACATTAATTCCAAAAATATATCCAGAGGCGCAATCAGTATCCGTATACGGTGGAGAAGAATTAAATCCACCACAGTATGGAAAAGTTTTTATTAGCATTAAACCATTTTTTGGCCCATTTGTTCCAAATTCTATAAAAGATAATTTAAAAACTGAATTGAGAAAATATGCTGTTGCTGGAATTATACCAGAAATTATAGACTTAAAATATTTGTACGTGGAAGCAGATATAACTGCATACTATAATTCAAATCTTGCACCAGACTCAGAATTCGTAAGAACATTAATATCAAATAATATAAATTCATATGCTAATTCCACTGAATTAAATAAAAATGGAGCTAGATTTAAATATAGTAAATTTCAAAAAATTGTCGATGATAGTCATGAATCTGTTACATCTAATATTACAAAAATTCAAATTAGAAGAGATTTAAGGGCTGCTTTAAATCAATTTGCTAAATATGAAATTTGTTATGGAAATGCTTTTCATATTAAAACTATGGAAGGTTATAACATCAAATCATCTGGATTTAATGTTAGTGGAATTACAGAAACAGTATATTTGGGAGATCAACCAAATATAGATAAAAAAACTGGAACTTTATTTTTATTTTCAAATCCAGATTTTCAAAATCCAATAATTAAAAAAAGTAATATAGGTACGATTGACTATGAAAAAGGTGAAATTTTATTAAATCCTATCAATATAATTTCAACTTCTAAATCTATTGGGGGAGAATCAATTATTGAAATTTCAGTAATTCCAGTTTCAAATGATGTTATTGGAAAACAGGATCTTTATTTGCAACTAGATATTAATAAGGTTGTTTTAAATATGAAAACTGATGATATTTCTTCAGGAGCTGATGTTTCCGCTTCTTTATATGATGTTACCTCAAGTTACACAAATGGACTTCGCATAAGACAATAAAGACATGGTAGATACTAAAGTTAAAATTAGTTCAATAATTGAAAATCAACTTCCTGGTTTTGTTAGAGAAGAATTTCCTCTTGTAAAGGAATTTTTATCTCAGTATTATACATCTTTAGAATCTAAAAGTGGCACATTAGATATTATACAAAATATTGATCAGTATATAAAATTAGATCAATTAACTAATATTACAGAATCTACTATTTTAACATCTGATGTCAATTTTAGTGATAGCACTATTAGTGCTTATTCTACATCAGGATTTCCAGAATCTTATGGATTATTACAAATTGGATCAGAGGTTATTACTTATACAGGAAAAGAACAAAATTTAATTTCTAGATCTTGTCAAATTTCCATAGGATCTACAATTGCATATGTTTCTGGAATTGGAGAAGAATATCAAAATAGACCCTTTAATATTGATAACGTAAAAATAGTTCCAACCATAGTCTCGGTATATCCTACTTTTGTTATTCTTTCAGAAACTCCAATAAAGAGTAATGATCCTCTAGATGGATATTCTGAAGATGATACCTATAAATTTACAATAGACAACCCACAATTTACTGGTTGTATTAGAGGATTTAGTGGAGTTACTTCTTATCAGAATCCAAATAAACCAGATTGTTTATTATTTTCAAAAACAACATCTGAAGAGCACTTAAGTGGTTCTTTAGTATCTAATTTAAGTATACTTTTTCTCAAAGAATTTTATAAAAAAGTTAAAAAACAATTTGTCCCCGGATTTGAAGATAGAAGTTTTTACTCAGACTTAAACGAAAATTTATTTATCAAGCAATCCAAAGATTTTTATTCGTCAAAAGGGACGGATCAATCATTTGAGATTCTTTTCAGATCTTTATATGGCGAAGATGTTGAAGTTATTAAACCCAGTGACTATCTTTTTATTCCATCAAATGCACAATATCGCATTACAAAAGATTTAGTAGTCAAATCTCTTGAAGGCAATCCTCTGGATTTAAATAATAGAACATTATATCAGGACGAAGATAATAATTTCCCAAAAGCATATGCTTCAATCAATAATGTTGAAAAAATTATAAGAAATTCTGAAGTTTATCATGTAATTAGTTTGGACTATGATTACAATAAAGATATTAACGTAGAAGGTTCCGTATTTGGAAATTTTTCAATTCACCCCCAAACAAAATTAATTACTCCAGTTTCTATTGGAGAAACGGTTATTGATGTCGATTCTACGGTAGGATTTCCAAATTCAGGTACAATAATTGCAGATATTGATAATGGAAGTTCCGTCACTATCAATTATTCATCAAAATCTTACACGCAGTTTTATGGATGTTCAGGAATTGATCAAGAATTGGAGTCTGGGCAAAATTTAAGAATTGATTCATATGCATATGGATACTCTGGATTTGGAACCGAAAATAAAATTAAAGTCAGAGTCACTGGCGTTCTTTCTGATCTTGAAATTGATCCAAACACAAAATTTTATAAAGAAAATGGAAAAATAGAAATACAAACTTTAGGAAAATATTTTGACGAAGTTAAAGCAAATAATTGGATATTCAATGTTGCCACATCTTATAATATTGATACAATAACACTTATTGATAATTTAAATTATTCATATAGAGTATCAACGATTGATGATAATAATTTTGTTACTGGAAATAAAGTAAAATTATTTTTTACAGATGGAGTAGAAATAATTTCTTATATTTCTGAAATTTTAAATAAAAACACATTTGTAATTAATGGACAAGGAGAATTAAATATTTCCAAAAAAAATAAAATTCAAAAGTTAATTGAAAAAGCAAATTTATTAAATTTTCCAGAGTCTAGTAAATATAGTACAGATGTTCAAAATATCTATCAAGATAAAGATGGAGTATTCTATGTTACGTCATCGTCTTTACCTAGTTATTTAAATCAGCAATTAACGGTTAAAAATAATATTTCAACTATCTCTGGGACTTTTACTCCAGATAATTATTCTAATTTAGATGAAGGAACCACTATTGATATAGGTGAGCATGGATTTTACACAGGAGATGTTGTATATTATACCCCTCAATCAGAAACAAATACTTTAGGAATTGATGAAGGGATATATTACGTAAAAAGAATTAATAATTATTCTATAAAACTGTCAAGAAGTAAAAATAATCTTTATAATCAAAAATACCTATCATTTAGTACCACTGTATCAGACAATAAAATTGTTTTAAATGATTTATCTAATCAATTATTAAATACTCAAAAATTGGTTAGAAATATTTCTTTACCGAAAAATTCAGAAAATTCGCAAATTACTTCTCCTGGTCCAACTGGTATTTTAGTTAATGGTGTTGAAATTTTAAATTATAAATCTAAAGATAATATTTTTTACGGTAAACTAGAAAAAATTAACGTACTATCTTTTGGGTCAAATTATGACGTCATAAACCCACCAATTCTTTCAATTTCAGATTCTGTTGGATTTGGAGCGACTGGATATTGTGAAGTTGAAGGACAATTTGAAGAGATTCGTTTAATTGATGGTGGATTTGATTATATCACAGAACCAGTTGTCACAATAACTGGAGGGAATGGTTTCGGTGCCAAAGCAAAAGCACAACTTTTTGAGTTCGAACACCACGTTTCTTTTAGTGCCTCTGGACAAGTAGATTTACCAACTAGTAAAATAGGTTTCTCTACATATCATAAATTTAGAGATGGTGAGAAAATAATATACAAACCAGATGGACAGCAAGTAATAGGTGGATTGTCTACAGACTCTGTTTATTATACATCTGTTCAAGATTCTTTAAATATAAAATTACATCAAAATTATAATGATGCAATTTCTGGAATTAATACAATAAATTTAACCTCTTACGGAGTAGGATCACAAAGAATTTTATCTTTTAATTTAAAGAAAAAGATTTCTTCTATTATTATTCAAGATAATGGATCTGGATATAGAAATAGAAAAATTTCGGTAACATCAGCAGGGATAAATACATTTTCAAATACTATTATTGCAAAAAATCATAGATATAAAACTGGAGATATTATTAATTATTCCACTACAGGCACGGTGGCGAGTGGACTATCGACTGAAAAATCATATTATGTGACATTTGTTGATGAAGATTCTTTTAAATTATCTACAGTTGGGAGTTCAACTACTATTGGTATTGGTTCTGCTGTAGTTGGAATTTCCACACTTTCAGATTTTTATTTAAAAACAAAACAGTACATAAATCTTACCTCTACTGGTACGGGATATCATATTTTCAATCATCTTCCAATTAAAGTGACCGTGGATGGTGTAATTGGAATTTCTACAGGAACAAATCAAAACTTTAATGCTATTTTACAACCAATAGTTAGGGGTGAAATTAAATCCATATATTTAGAAGATAATGGAGTTGGATATGGGTCATCTGAAATTATTAATTTCAATAGGCAACCATCAATTAATCTTCAGAGTGGAGAAGGTGCTGAAGTATTGCCAGTTATTTCAAACGGAAAAATAGTCGAAGTTTTAGTTATTAAATCCGGATCTGGATATAATTCTCCACCTTCATTTATAATTTCTGGTCCTGGATCTAATGCAGTTTTAACACCAGTTATTTCTAATGGTTCTTTAACTCAGGTAAAAGTAATTTATGGTGGGATTGGTTATGAAACAAAGAAAACTTCCATTAAAGTTATTTCTGCAGGTTCTGGTGCTCAATTTAAATGTGATATAAGTAAGTGGACAATTAATTTAGTTGAAAGAAATATTAATTCAAATCAAATTACTGATGATGATGGATTTATTAATAAAGGTGTTAATTCTGATTATGGATTACAGTACACACATCTTTATGCGCCAAGAAAATTAAGACAAATTGTTCTTTCTAAAAAAACAATAAATGGTCAAGATAAATATTCCCCGGATTTAATTATTGATTCCAATAAAGAGACCCTATCAAATGGACATTCCCCTATTATAGGATGGGCATATGATGGTAATCCAATTTATGGTCCATATGGATATGAATCCACTAATGGAGGTAAAATAAAATTATTAGAAACCGGATATTCTAGGATCTTAAAGAAAAATAGACCACCAATTTCCATTTTCCCTCTTGGGTTTTTTGTAGAAGACTATGAATATCAGGGAAGTGGAGATCTTGATGAACATAATGGAAGATTTTGCATAACACCAGATTTTCCAAATGGAATTTATGCGTATTTTGCTTCTATTGATTCTACAGTAAACAACGATATAAATTCAAAATTTTATAATTTTAGAAAACCAATTTTTCCTTATTTCATTGGGGATAAATTTAAATCAAAACTTAACGATTATAATATATTACCATCTTCAAATCAAGATGTTATTGATTTAAATGAAACAACATTCTTAAGAAATACCACCCCATATAATTTAACTAATAAAAATAGTGGTTATGATTTTATTCTCAATCCAAATAAGATAAAAAAACAAAATTCTTTAATTAAAAAAGTTAAATCTGGAAATGTTAATTACATAGGAATTAAAACTGGAGGATTTGATTATCAAGTTCGTGACAGAGTTGTTTTTGACAATAAAAATTCAGGAGGACAAGGAGTATCTGCTGAAGTAGGATTAGTAAAAGGTAAAAAAGTAACAGAAGTTAGTTGCGAAAGTATATCGATTGACAATGTTGAATTTTTCCCATCATCTAGCGGAAATTCTTATATTGGATTTGCGAGTTCTCCGCATAATTTACAAAATTTAGATACAATTACCATAGTAGGTCTTAATACTTTTGCATCTAATTTGGGCGGAATTCATAATAACATTGGAGTAAAATCAGAAACGTTTATTCTCCTCACAAATATTGGTACACCAGCAGCAACTGGAATTGTTACTTATTTTAATATAGTCGGTAGATTGACATATGATGCAATTAGAGAAAATGATATATTGCAAATTGACTCCGAAAAAGTTAAAGTGTTAAATGTTGATTCACAATCTTCTAGAATAAGAGTAATAAGGGAGCAGGGAGATACCGTTGGATCATCGCATACTGCTTCATCTATTATTTACAGTAATCCTAGAAAATTTTATTTTGAATCTAAAGTAAGTTCCGACCAACTTCAATATAATCTTAATAATCAATTTTATTTTGATCCACAGGAGTCTGTTGGTATTGGAACATCATTTGGAGTTGGTATTGGGGTAACATTAGTATTTTCAAATCCAGGGTCTGGAATAACTTCATTTTTCATACCAACAAAATCAATATATTTACCAAATCATAATTTATTGACCGGAGATGAGTTAATATATTCTTCAAATGGTGGAACTCCAATAACAGTATCTACAGGATCCTCTATATTTCAACTTATTGATAACCAAACTGTATATGCATCTAAAATTAATGACAACTTAATTGGAATTTCTACTTATAAAGTTGGTCTTGGTTCTACTGGATCTTTTGTTGGTATTGATAGTTCCATTACCACAAATACTTTATATTTTACTAATGCTGGATATGGGAAAATTCACAGTTTTACTACAAAATATAGTAATGTAATTACTGGCCAAGTCAATAAAAATTTGGTTACTGTTTCTACAGCATCATCTCATGGAATAAATGTCGGAGATTCTGTTTTAATGTCATGTTTATCTGGAATTTCCACAACCTATACTATTAAATATAGTGATTATCATAGAAGATTGGTTGTAAATTCAAAGTATTTTTCTTCTGGAGATGTTGATACTTCAAATGATACTATCAATATACAACAACATGGTTTTACCACTGGTCAAAAAATTATTCACACTGCAACAACTGCATCTGGAGGACTAAAAGACAATGAAATTTACTTTATTGTAAAAATTGACAATGATAAATTTAAGTTATCCGAAACATATTATAATGCGCTTTTGAATAAACCAGTATGCATAGACATAACTAGTTCCTCATCAGGAAGTATATCACTAATAAATCCGGGAATTACTTTGTTTGCAAATCAGAGTATTGTTTTTGATTTGTCGGATAAATCTTTGTCTTATAATAGAAATTCTACAGATTATTCTGCTTTTGACTTCAATTTTTACATAGATTCTTCGTTTAAGGAAATTTTTAATTCTAAAATTGATACTAATACATTTCATGTAACCCGAGTTGGAAGAGTTGGTGTAGATACTAATGCTAGTGTTACCATCAGATTAAGTGATTCCACACCAAGAATATTGTATTATAAGTTAGATCCTGTAGATTATGATAAAAATGATCAAGTAAAATTAGAAATCATTTCTGATTCGGAAAATATTTCTAATAATAATTTAATTATGATAAAAAATAGTTTTTATAGTGGAAATTATAGGGTATCTGGAATTAGTACTTATACTTTTTCCTATAATCTGGCATCAAAACCAGAAAAAATATTATACAATTCCTCGGAATCAACATTATCATATAAAACAAATTCATTAACTGCTTTTGGTGAAATTGCAGACATTAATGTTAATTATCCCGGTAATGAATACAAAAATTTACCAGGAATTACGACAATAACATCATTAAGTGGATATGGTGCAGTATTAGAACCATTTAGTTCTAGTATTGGAAGCATTCTTTCGACAGAGATTCAAGATATTGGATTTGAATATTCTGCGGATAAAACACTACGTCCAACCGCAAAAATATCTCAAATTTTAAAATTATCTTCACTATATTCTTTTAGTAAAATAGGTATTTCTTCTTTAGGTAAAAATTATAATGTTCCACCAAACTTAATTGCATTCGACGGAATTACAAATAATGTTGTTAATGATGTTGATCTAAGATATAAACTCGGTGATAGAGAAGTTACTATCATTAAAAATACACAAGGAATTAATAATGCTATTCCTAGGATCATTCCAACAAACAACTCAAATGGAATTCGTATTAGTTCTATTGAATTTAACAATTCCACTAAAGAAGTTACTGTAGGTTTGGCAGTAAGTTATAGTTCTATTTCCGAATATCCATTTTCTGAGGGAGATAAAGTTTTAATTGAAAATACGAGCGTTGGTATACAAACTGATTCAAAAGGATACAATTCATCTGCGTATGGATATGCGTTATTTACACTAACTTCAGTAAATCCTGCTATTGGTGGGGCAAATGGAACAGTAACTTATAGTCTTGAAGATTATTTGCAATCAGGAGAAAATCCAGGAACATTTTCTCCAGTATACTCTTCGGGAAGAATAACACCACAAAAATTCTTTCCAATATTTGATATAACATTGAAAAGAAATGAATTTTTCAATAATGAAGTAATATTCACTTCAAACTCCAGTGGAGTAGTTGATTCATGGGATTCATCTAGCCAAATATTAACTGTAACATCATCTGAATTCTTTAAATCCAACGATATAATTGTTGGTTCTTCTTCAAATCATAAAGCAATTGTTGAATATGCCCTAGGATATGATGCATCTTATAATGTATCTAATTCATCTATTGTTAGAAAGGGATGGAAAAATGAGTCTGGATTTTTAAATAATAATTTCCAAAGACTTCACGACAGTGATTATTATCAATATTTTTCATATGACATAAAATCAAAAATAGAATATGAAGATTGGAAAGATGTAGTAACAAGTTTAAATCATACTACTGGATTTAAAAAGTTTTCCAATTTAATTATAGAATCAAATATTACATCTGGTATATCAACAGAACAAGATTTTGGAGATGCTACTTCTATTGTTGATTATACAAATGAAATTAAGTTGGATTGTTATAATGATTATGATCTTGCATCAGAAAAAACAATTTTAATAGACTCTAATATTATTTCCGATGAGGTAATATTAAAATCAGTTACATTACAAGATTATTTTGAATCCGTTGGAAATAAAGTATTAACTATTGATGATATTAGTAGTCAGTTTAATGATAACCCAAGAACTACACCATATAGTGTATTGGATTCATTCAATCTATCTTCCGCAAGGTCTAAGAAATATATTGCATATATTGTAGATAGAAAATATACTAACGAAAGGCAGATTCTTATTGCAACTTTGATTCATAACGATATTTTTGGATTTTTAAATCAATATGGTAGAGTTGAAACTGTAAAAGATTTAGGTTCTTTTGACTTCAATACTTATTTTTCTGAAGGAGAATTATTATTTTATCCAATAAAATATGAAACTAATGATTATCTTATAAACATTTTTTCGTATGATATGATGGAAAATGTCTCAGGTATTGGAACAATAGACTTGGGGGATAGTGTAAAAATTTCTAGCAGTAGTACATTAATTCAATCTGGATTGGGAACTACAACGTTAGTTGGGATTGCTTCAACATATAGAGCATCTAAAATTTTAATTCAATATGCCGCAGAAGATAAATCATATTTTGAATATGATGAATTAACAGTTTTACATGATGGTTCTAATGTGGAATTATTGGAATATGGACAACTATCAACTGATGTATTGGATTCGGTGGGAACAATAGGAATAGGTACATATAATGCTTACATCTCCGGTTCTCAAATAAATATTGATTTTACACCCAATAATGAACTCGAAGTTAATTACTATGTCGATACAATTCAGGTTTCTATAGCAAATACCTCTTCTATTGGAATATCTACGTTTAGTCTAACCGCAGCAAACTTAGAATCTAAAATAACTTTAATTTCATCAAGTTCATCTCCGGTATCAAATGTTATATGCGAATATTCCAATGAATATTCTGGTGCATATTATATTATAAGTATAGAAGATACTACAAATGATCAATATCAGGTATTAGAACTTGCTGTTGCAGATGATGGAGAAACTCCATTTTTATCTATTTTTGGAATTCTGCAAACTGGATCTAATATTGGTGATTTCGATGTCACAATTTCAGGAGGAAAAACTCAACTCACATTTACTCCAATACCAGATGTAGATGTGCAAGTGAGAGTTTTCCAAAATTCTCTAAAATTACTAAATACAATTTATTTTTAATTTAAACCACAAAGATGTAAGTATTATGGGAGCACAAATTAATAGCAGTTATTCTACTTATGATGGAACATTTTCAGTCGTTAAACGACAATTTCCACTAACTCATAAACAAAGCCCTATTTTTAAGAAAAGTTTTGATGGAAGTAATCCAGCAATAGTAGATATAAGTAAAAACTTAATTAAGATCCCTGGTCATTTTTTTAATACTGGAGAAGAATTAATTTATACTAATCTTGGAACTGGATCACAGAAATCTATTGGTATTGCTACAACATCTATTACTGGGATAGGTTTAACGGACAAACTTCCAACAAGTGTATATGCGATTAAAGTTAATGAATCTAGTATTAGGATCGCATCAACTGCAGAAAATGCTCTCAAATCTAGACCAATCCCACTTAATATTTCTTCAGTTGGAATAGGGACATCGCACTCATTGACTTCAAAAAATGAAAATTCTAGAGTTTTGATTAGTATCGATAATGTGATACAATCTCCAATAGTTTCAACTGCAATTACATCTTCAATTATAAATCAAGTTTCAATATTTCAAAATTTATTTTTTGTTTCTGATACAAATTCATTTTTTAATGGTGATTTGATAAAGATTAATGATGAAATAATGCTTTTAGATTCCGTTGGATATGGAGCAACTAATACATTTTTGGTAAGAAGATCCTGGATGGGAACCATAAGCACTTCACATTCAAGTGGGTCCTTAATTACGAAAATTGTTGGAAATTATAATATTACAAATAATACAATTAATTTTGCTTCACCTCCATATGGATTAACACCTGTTGGAATTGATACCGGATCTCCAAGTGAGGTGGATTACGTTGGTATTAGCACTTCTTCTACCTTTAGTGGAAGGACATTTATGAGGTCTGGAGTTCCAAATACTAATGTTGATCCATATAGTAAAAATTATATTTTTGATGATATTTCTGATAATTTTAGTGGGTATTCAACTTCATTTACATTAAAATCAAAAGGCACTAATATAAGTGATATTTCTACCGATAATTCTATAATATTAATTAACAATATATTTCAAGGTCCACAAAGACTCAATTTTCCGGTCAATATAACTGGAGATTATTCCCTCAAAGAAAATGTTGGAATAACTACTATTGAATTTACTGGATCTATTTCATCAAACCCATATGATATTAATACCGCAAATGTCCCTTTGGGGGGAGTAATAGTTTCTGTTGCATCAACTTCTGGATTTGGGTATCAACCACTAGTTTCTGCGGGTGGAACTGCAATTGTTTCTGGTCTCGGATCAATATCTTCAATTTCTATTGGAAATAGTGGTTCTGGATATCGTTCTGGTATTCAGACAGTGAGAGTTGGGGTTAAAACAGAAGATTTGACAGATACCAATATAACATACATTGGTATCGCTTCAATTAATAATGGCAATGTTGTAAGTGTCGCTATTACAAATCCCGGAGTTGGTTATACTTTTACCAACCCACCCGTTGTAGTATTTGATACTCCATTAAGTTATTCCAATATTCCACTAAAATATAGTTCATCTTCTATAGGAGTTGGAACTGGTGCTGAGATTAATATTTTAGTTGGGCAAGGATCTAGTATAATAGATTTTGAAATTACTAATTCTGGATACGGATACAAACCCGGAGAAATTTTGACGGTATCAATTGGAGGTACCGTTGGAATACCAACTAATTTCACAGAATCTTTTAAAGAATTTAACCTTACTGTAGATAGAACATATACTGATAGTTTCTCTGGGTGGTATATGGGAAATCTTTTAGTTCTTGATCCTTTCGATTCCTTATTTGACGGAAACACTACATCATTTCAAATTACATTAAACAGTTTTCCAAAATCAATTAGATCTAAACCGGGTTCTACTATTGATGTTCAGGCGACTCTATTAATATTCATAAATGATATACTACAAGTCCCAGGCAAAGGATATACCTTTACTGGTGGAAGTTATATTACATTTACTGAGCCTCCAAAATCGGGAGACACTTCAAAAATACTTTTTTATCAAGGGACTTCATCAATTGATGTTATTGATGTTGATGTTCTAGAAACTATTAAAGAAGGAGATACTGTAAGATTGAATGATGATAATTATGCTTATAGTGAAGATGAAAGAATTGTAATGTCAGTTAACTCTATTGATAGTATCGACACTAATCCGTATCCGGGACCAGGAATAAATCAAGATACAAACTATATTAGATCTTTAATTTGGTGCAAACAAACTGAGGATTTGTTCATTGACGGAAAAGCAGTTACAAAAGATAGAGTTTGGTATGAACCTTTAATTTACCCAAACACAAAAATCATACAGTCAGTTGGAACTGCATCCACTATTATTTTTGTTGAGAGTGTGAAAACTTTTTTTGATAACTTAAAAGAAAATTCACCAAAACAAAATAAGATTAGAATTATATCACAAAATGACGTTGTTGGAGCTTCTGCAACTGCTATAGTTTCTATTGCCGGAACTGTCTCATCAGTGTCTATTGTAAATGGTGGTATTGGATATACCTTTGCACCTTCTGTAGTTTTTTCAAATCCAATTGATATTGATGCTTTTGTTTCAATTGCATCAACTGAAGGTACAATTGGCATCGGTACAAATATTATTACAGGAATTAACACTTCAGGAATAACTACTGGTCTGGTAGTTAAAAATGAGTATGTTCCTACAGGAACTCTAGTTATATCTTTAGGTTCTGGCGAGGTTGGCCTTGGAACTACAACTACCAATATGGAGATAGAAACAACCTCATTTGAATTTAGAATGATGCACGAGAAAGCTACAGCAACCACATCAATTGCATCTGGGATCGTTACTTCAGTAAACATATTACATCCTGGTTTTGGATATACTTCAACGAATCCGCCAATTATTCTTATTGAAAGCCCCAAAGTTTCTAGTTATGTGGAGGATATTTCATCTATTACTTATAGTGGAGATTTTGGTATTATTTCTGGAATTTCAACAGTATCTGTAGGGGTTGCATCTACTGGAATTATATTTGATTTTGTTATTCCTAAAGATTCTTTTTTAAGAGACTCTTCAATAGTTGGTTCTGCAATAACTGTAAGTGGAATTCAAACTGGATATTATTTCGTAGTCTATAATTCTAATGTTGGACTTGGTGTAACCTCATTAAGAAATGATGGATCTATAGTTTCTATTGGAAATTCTTTCTTGGATAACGTGTATGAAGTTGCTTCTGTTTCAATAGCACAAACAAGTGTTTCTGGAATGGGGATTACTTATGTTGCTAAAGTTACTGTGAGTGTTCAAAATTATAATAATCTTTCCGGAATAGGGTATAGTAACTTTTTTGGAGAATATAGTTGGGGAAGAATTTCAACTCCATTTAGAGCAGATCCGAAAAATTTTGAATTTTATAATAAAGGATTAATTGGAATTTCAACATCACCAATTGTGGAAAGGTATAGTCCTCTTAATTATTCAAAATATATCTAATAAATAAATAAAAAACTGCAAAATGTCCGCAATAATAACTGATCAATTTAGAATTTTAAATGCAAAAAATTTTGTAGCATCAGCAACTTCTTCCGTAAATTCTTACTATTGCTTTGTTGGTTTGACAAATCCTACCGATTATTATTCTAATTGGGATTTTAGTCCTTTAGCACCAAAGGATAGCTTTGAGCAAGAGAATGATTATTGGGATACAATGATTGGATTGAAAAAAATTTATCCTGGCGATATAAATCAAGTTGTAAAAAGAAATTTTTGGACCTCAGGTACAATATATGATATGTATCGACACGATGTTAGTAGAACTAACACGTCAAAACCATCGGGAGCAACTAGTTTATATTCTGCCAATTATTATGTAATAAGTGAGGATTATAGAGTTTATATATGTCTTCAAAATGGTTCTGATCCAGAAAACCCTACAGGAAGACCATCTTTAGACCAACCAACATTTACAGATTTAGAACCAAGAATTGCAGGTGATAGTGGAGATGGTTATATTTGGAAATATCTTTATACAATTAAGCCAAGTGAAATTATAAAATTTGATTCCACCAATTTTATTCCTGTTCCAAAGAATTGGGAAACTAACGCGGAAAATGCTGCAGTGAGAGATAATGCCATATCAAGTGGACAGTTAAAAATAGTAACAATCAAAGATCGTGGATCTAAAGTTGGACCCCCAAATAAAATATATACAAAGGTTCCTATTGTTGGTGATGGATCGGGAGCAGAAGTTACGATAATTACCAATAACGATTCTAAAATAGATTCAGTTACTGTTTCTAAAGGTGGATCTGGATATACTTATGGATCAGTTGATTTAGTTTCTGGGGGGGTTCCTACTGGGACAACAACTCCATCTTTTGATGTAATTATACCACCAAAAGGTGGTCATGGAGCAGATATTTATAGGGAATTAGGAGCAAAAAATGTATTAATTTTTTCTAGAATTGAAAATGATTCAGAAAATCCCGATTTTATAACAGGAAATCAAATTGCTAGAGTTGGTATTATTGAAAACCCAGAAGTTTATGGAGCATCTTCAATATTGTTTGAACCGAAGGTAAGTGCAGTTTATGCTCTTAAGTTATCAGGAAATGGATATGATTCAGCAACCTTTGGTCCAGATTCCAGGATCACCCAAACTATTGGGACCTCATCCACCGCTGTTGGTAGAGTAATTTCTTATGATAAGAACACTGGAATTTTAAAATATTGGCAAGATAAATCTTTAGTTGGATTTAATAGTGATGGAACTCAAAACGTTTCGCCTACTTATGGTCTTAATTTAAATCGTTTTTCATCAGATCCTTCTTCTGGAGGATCATTAAATATTAATGGTGGGAGTGTAGTTTTGGGAATAGATACATCTTTTACGGGCGTATCTACTGTAATAAATAATAGAACATACTATCTTGGACAGTTTTTTACTAAAGGAATATCAAATCCCGAAGTTAAAAAATATTCTGGTAACATAATTTATGTTGATAATAGACCATCAATAACAAGGTCTACAAATCAAAAAGAAGACATCAAAGTTATTTTGCAATTTTAAAGAATAAACACCATGCCTCAAGAAACAAATCTTAATGTATCTCCTTATTTTGACGACTTTGATTTTAATAATGAATATTATAAAGTTCTTTTTAAACCTGGATATCCAGTCCAGGCAAGAGAATTAACTACATTACAATCTATATTACAAAATCAAATTGAACAATTTGGAAATCATATTTTTAAAGAGGGTTCTGTAGTTGTTCCTGGAAATATAGTTTATAAAAATGACCTTAATAGTGTAATTTTAGATGATTATTATCAAGGACTTCCTTCTGATATCTATCTTGAGAGTTTATTAGGAACAAAAATAAAAGGTCAACAGAGTGGTGTTACTGCTACGATTGAAAGTTATTTAAAAACGGGTAACGGTGTAAGTAAGAATACTTTATTTGTAAAATATTTAACATCAGGAAACGAAGATAATTCACAAAAAACTTTTATAGATGGTGAAAACTTATTATTAGATCAAGACATTTTAGTATTAGATCCAACTACCATAGATGAAGAGAATCCCTCCGAAATTTTAATTAGAGCGGGAGAAGGATTTGCAACTACTATTGCCCAAAATAGTGTCTCTGTAGGATCTGCTGTTTATTTAGAAGAAGGAATATATTTTATAAGAGGGCACTTCGTAAGTGTTCCTACAAGTATTTTATACCTAGATCCGTATTCAAACATTCCGAGTGCAAAAGTAGGTCTTAGAATATTTGAGCAAATTAAAACATCATATGATGATGATAGTTTATATGATAATTCTCAAGGGTTTTCTAACTATGCAGCTCCAGGAGCAGACAGATTTTCAATTTTTGCAAAATTAGAACAAGTACCTTTAGATTCGACTGACACTAGCAATTTTATACAATTATTAGAAATTAATGCAGGAAAACTTGTTAATATTTCAGGTAAGGTAGAATATAATGTATTATCACAAGAATTTGCAAGAAGAACATTTGATGAATCTGGAGACTATTATGTAAATCCCCCTATTGTAAAGGCACAAGAAACTCTTAATAATTTTTTAGGCAATAATGGTATTTTCAATTCAGATCAATTAACATATAATAATAATATTCCAAGTGAAAATATTGCAACTTATAATATTTCTCCCCTCAAAGCATATGTTAGAGGATTTGAAATTGAAACTATTAGTCCAACATTTTTAGATTTTCCTAAACCAAGAAATACGAAAACCCTAGAAGATCAAAGTATAAATTATTATACTGGATCGACAATTACACTTAATAGAGTTTATGGTTCCCCAATAGTTAGTATTGCTACCACTTATTATGTAAGTTTAAGAGACTCTAGAATAGGAGTATCTTCACATATTTCATCGGGAAATGAAATTGGTCTTGCTAGAGTATATGATTTTGCTTTAGAATCTGGTTCATACACCACATCAAATCCACAAGAAAATCAGTGGGACATTACTCTGTATGATATACAACCATATACGACTATTCAGTTAAATGAACCAATAACTTTAAATACTCCCACTCACATTAAAGGAAAGCAAAGTGGTGCTGTGGGATTTCTTAGATATGATGTTTCAGCAGGAACAGCAATTACGGTTTATAGTTCTAGTGGTAAATTTTCATTAGGAGAAAAACTTATATTTGATGGCGTAGAGAACACTAGAGTAACTAAATCAATAAAAGAATATGGAATAAGTGATGTAAAATCAATTTATGGTGTAGTTGGAACTGCATATACATTTAATGCAGATACGATTCAGAGTTCTTCTGGACTTATTGGGCAAGTGAAGATAACTGCAGAATCTGGTGGAATTAGTACAGTAACTTCTTCTAATGTAATTTTTACCGGAATTGTAACTACAGGAAATCTAGTAGCATTTTCTAATCCCGGAATTTCTACAATTAGTTACGCCAAAATTACCTCAGTATCTGATAGAACATTAGGAATTAGTAGTGTTACATCAGTTGTTGGTGTTTGTAACGGCGATCTTCCGACAGTTGAAATTAATCCTTCAGATTTTAAAATCATAACTACAACATTACAATCATCGGAGGATAATTCTTTATACACCATTCTTCCAAAACAATATGTATCAAACGTCGATTTAACTAATTCTAGTTTAACAATAAGAAAACAGTTTGATGTTACTATTACCTCTAGTTCTACTGGAGTGATTAATGCCGGAACAAATGAGACATTTTTACCATTCGATGAAGAACGATATGTTTTAATAATGAGCAGTGGTCAAACAGAAACATTAACTGAAGATAAATTTTCTTTTGGTCCTGGATCAAGTTCATTAACTATCAATGGTATTTCTGGAAGTGGATCTGCAAAATTAATTGCTACTCTTAGAAAAAACAATGTAAAATCAAAAATTAAAAATAGAAATAGAATAAAATCTATAGTTGTTGATAAATCAATATATTCTGCATCTGGAGTTGGTGCCACTACCTTAAATGATGGTCTTACATATGGAAACTATCCATATGGTACTAGAGTACATGATGAAGAAATTTGTTTACTTGAATCTGATGTAACAGGTGTTTATGGTATATTTGAATCAATTGATGTAACCGATCCCAACATCCCATCTATTGTTTTAACTTCTATAAATGGTCCAACCAATAAAACTGGAGATCTTTTAATTGGAGAATCTTTTATTGGAGAACGCAGTCAATCTGTAGGAGTATATGTAGAAAAAATTAATGATTTACAGATAGGATTTGTAAATTTAAATTCAAATAGTTTTATTGAAGGTGAAAAAGTAACGTTTGGAGAATCTGGAATTACTGCATTTATTTCTGTTATAAATTCTGGAGATAAAAATATTAGTTCTTCTTTTGCTTTCGATTCAAATCAAAAGGAAACTATTTATGACTATTCTAAGATTATTAGAAATAGTAACTCAAAAGAACCCATAAGAAAATTAAAAATTGTTTATGAATCTGCAAGTTTTTCCGCATCGGATACTGGTGACATAACAACGGTAAATTCTTATGAGCAATTTAATTATTCTAATATAACAAATATTTATGATACCCTAAGAAACTCAGATATTTTAGATATTAGACCAAGAGTTTCTACCATTTCACCGTCTTTAAATTCAAGATCTCCATTTGAATTTTTAGCAAGGAATTTTACATCTTCCGGAAATTCTGCTTCCAATGTTTTAGCATCAGATGAATCGATTCTTTTATCATATTCGTTCTATCTTCCAAGAATTGATAAAATTCTTATCGATAAAACTGGCGGATTTCAATTAAAAATAGGAACTCCCGCAGAAACTCCTCAACCACCAATTATCAATGAAGATGTTCTAGAAATTGCCACTGCATATTTACAACCATATCTTATTAATGTGAATGAAATTAATATTGAATTAAAGGAACATAAAAGATATAGGATGTCAGATATTGGTAAACTAGAAGATAGAATTGAAAATTTAGAATATTACACCTCGCTTTCTTTACTTGAGGTTAATGCTTCTAATTTTTCAACATTAGATGATAATCAACGCAACAGATTTAAATGTGGATTTTTTGTTGATAATTTTACTTCAAATGATAATCAAGATAGATTGACAGTTTATAAAAATTCTATTGATCCTAATAACTTAGAATTAAGACCAACTCATTTTACAACATCAGTTGATCTGTTACTTGGAACAAATTCTTCCATTGGGTTAGGAACAGAAGCAAATCCTTTAGCAGATGCAAGAACAGATACTAGTTTAATTGGAAGTGGGGTAAAAAGAACTGGACAACTTGTAACATTAGATTACACAGAGTCTATAATTATTGATCAACCATATGCATCAAGAGCAGTAAATGTAAACCCATATACTACCGATTTTTATACGGGAACCATTTTCCTACAACCATCATCCGATGTTTGGGTAGACCAATCTAGATCTACTGGAAATACTATTTTTGTTGATAGAGAAGAATCTGAAATACAAAAAATTCTTCAATCTGATCCACAAACGGGGTTTGCTGGAGCTACTTGGGATGCAGCAACAAATACTTGGGCCGTATCAGAAAAAAGAACTTCTTTCGGAGATGTAGTTCTTAATACTAGATTAATACCATATATGAGATCTAGAAATATTGAATTTATCGCTAAAAGATTAAAACCATTGACAAAAGTTTATTCATTCTTTGGTGGTATTGATACTAATAAGTATATTATACCAAAATTACTTGAAATTACTATGATTAGCGGTGTTTTTCAGGTAGGAGAAACTGTTATAGGTAGTTTTGATGATTCCAATGGATTATTACCAAAAATAACTTTTAGAGTTGCTCAGCAAAATCATAAGTATGGAACATACAACAGTCCTTCTGATGTCTATACAATAAACCCATATAATTCTACCACTAATATTTCAGAATCATATTCTTCAACATCATCTATTCTTAATATTGATACTTATAGTTTATCTAATCAACCACAAGGACAATTTAGTGGATATGTTGCAATTGGAATGAAATTAAGAGGACAAACAAGTCAAGCAGAAGCAACTATTGTAGATGTTAAATTAGTAACTGACGACACTGGTGCGGTTCTTGGTTCTTTCTTTATTCCAAATCCAAATGTAGATGTTAATCCAAAATTTGAATGTGGTAGTAAAACTTTTAGATTAACTAGCAGTAATACTAATTCATTAATATTTGGTACATATACAACTAGTGCTGAAGAAAAGTATGTTTCCGAAGGTAAGATAAATACAGTTCAAGAAAATGTTATTGTTTCTAGACCAATTAGAATAGAAGCTCCTCAAGATGAACCAATGATTCCTGGACCAGGAACACCTCAGAATCCAGCACCAACATCTACTCCAACACCTACACCTACTCCAACACCTACCTCAACACCTACACCTACTCCAACACCTACCTCAACACCTACACCTACTCCAACACCTACCTCAACACCTACAACCACGACAACGACTTCAGCACCTATTCCAACCATAGTATATTATAACTATGGTACACCAAATCTGTTTGAAGGTGGTCAAAAGAGATTTAAAGATCTTGCAAGAGAAGCAGACGTTCCAAGAGATCTCATTAAAAAAATTGATGGAGACATGACCAAAAAACAAGAAGAAAAAATTGTTACTCTCATTAATAATAGTTCTTATGCTCAACAAAATAATATACAAGTATCTACAGGAAGTGCAAAAAATTCTACTAAAACTGAAATTGGTACCGGACAAAAAGTTGGAGTAGAACCTAATAAAGTAGGGAAGGGAGAAACTGCTGCTAAAATTAATGAACCAAAAAAAGCTGACAATAAAAATAACAACGTAAAAGGCGATAAATTTATGGATAGTATTATCAGTACTCCTAAATCTAGTGGTGGAGGATCTACGCTACCGAAGGGATTCACCGGCGGCAATCCCTTCGGTAGTGGAGGTGGAGGTAATAACACTGTGCCTGCCGCACCTGCACATGCTCCCGCTCTAGCGCCACCTAATAATGCAGGTATGGGTGATGGTGGTGGTATGGGTATGGGTGATGGTGGTGGTATGGGTGATGGTGGTGGTATGGGTATGGGTATGAGTGACATAAATCTAAAATCAAACATTCAACCTATCAATAATGCACTAAATAGATTGTTTAAATTGAATTTTAAATGATATACTCATATCTTGATAAAATAGTAAGATTAAGTGGAAATTATTATGAATGGAACGAAAAAATGGAAAAAATAACCGGAATTACTGGAAATTCATATGGTGTTATTGCACAGGAAGTTCAAAAAGAATTTCCTGAAATGGTACAGATGCGAGAAGATGGATATTTAATGGTTGATTATAGACAATTAATACCAGTCATGATTGAAGCGATAAAAGAATTAAAGCAAGAGGTTGATTTATTAAAACAAAAATAATTGAGGTAATTTGATGAAAAGAGCACGCAGTATAAATCGCTCAATGTATTTAAATAATTTATTTTCTTCCGAAAAATTAATAGTTAAAAGGTCAAATATTCATAGGTGGGGAGTTTTTGCTAAAAAACCAATAAAAAAATATGAAATTTTAGAAGAATTTCCTTATTTTGAAATACCAGTATCAGAATCAAATAATTGTCCTTCTTGCATACCTTACACTTACACTTTAAATAGAGAAACTAATATCATAGGAATGGGATTTTGTGGATTATATAATCATAGTTTTTCGCCAAATGTGAATTATGAAATTGACCTAGTTAACCAAGTTATGAGACATTATGCTATCAAAAATATTCACATAAATGAAGAACTGACCTTAGATTATGGTGAGGAGAACGCTAAGGGTTTTCTAGAAAACGAAAAAACGGAAATAAATAAAGAATAATAAAGAATAGTCAAATGAATGTTATAGATCCATTAGCACAATCATTTTATATTGAAAATCCAAAAGGAGCTTTTATTACCTCTGTTGATTTATATTTTTTATCAAAGGATGAAACTTTACCAGTAACTATTCAACTTAGACCAATGGAACTTGGTCTTCCTACACAAAAAGTTTATCCATTTAGTGAAGTTGTAATAGATCCAAAAGATATTAAGGCATTTAATGATGCTTCAGTTCCAACAAGAATTACTTTTCCATCTCCAATATATTTGCTTGGACAAAGATTTCATGCGCTTGTAATACTCTCTCAGTCACAAAATTATAATGTTTGGGTTTCTAGACTTGGTGAAGTTGATGTTACAACTTTGTCAGGACCAGAATCTAGACAGATTTTTGTGACTAAGCAACCAGTTTCTGGAGGTCTTTTTAAATCACAAAATGCTTCAACTTGGAATGAAAGTCCATATGAAGACTTAAAATTTACCTTGTATAGAGCAAATTTTACACAAACCGAAGGAAACTTTAGTTTTTATAACCCAGAATTAGGTTTAGGAAACAAACAAATAGCAACACTAGTTTCAAATCCACTTGAGTTTTCATCGAAAAGAATAAGAGTGGGATTAGGGACTACAGTGCAAGACACAAATCTTACTTTAGGAAATACAATTTTACAAGTAGGAAGTAATGCAACTGGAAATTATGTTGCATCTGCTGGAATTGCGACAGGAACTTTAAATATTATAAACTCTGGAATTGGTTATACCGGAAATGCCACATATTCAAATATTACATTAACTAATATTACAGGAAATGGTAGAAACGCAACGGCAGATATTACGATCTCAAATGGAGTTGCGATTGGAGCAACTATATTAAATGGAGGAACTGGATATGTTATTGGTGATGTTTTAACTGTATCTCAAATTGGATCAGAAACTCTTGGTAGAAATTTACAACTTTCTGTTTCTAATTTAAGTGGAATAAATGAGTTAATACTTGATAACGTACAGGGAGATTTTGCAACAGGAGTAGGAAAAACAATACAATATGTTAATAATTCTGGTATAACTACTAATTTAAATCAATCTGTTGGTGGAAATGTTTTTATACCTACCGATGGTATTCAAACAGAAACTGATGGATTGCATATAAAAGTAAATCATAGAAATCATGGAATGCACGCTGGAGAAAACATTGTAAGAATATCTAATGTTTTAAGTGATGTGCCACCGATAAAATTAACATCTAATTATGATAGAACTTCTACTGCAAGCATTTTAGTTGATAGTACAACAAATTTCTCTACATTTGAAAATGTTGGAGTTGGAACTACAAATCCAGGATATATTTTAATTGGAAATGAAATTATATCCTATGATGGAGTTACTTCCAACTCTTTAACTGGAATAACTAGAGGAATTGATCAAACATTATCTGCTTCTTACACTCAAAATACTTCAATCTACAAATACGAATTAAATGGAATATCTTTGAGGAGGATTAATACTACACATACTCTTCAGGATGCTGAAGTTTCAGATCCTATTGATTTTGATTATTATACTATTAAAATAGATACTTCACAAGATGGAAAGACAAGTTCTCTTCCATATGGACAAGTCGATAGAAGTATTGGAACAAATTTTCCTAAACTTTATTCAAATGAAACAAAATCAACTGGTGGGTCTTTTATAAATGCCACTCAAAATATTCAATATGAAATTGCAAATCCAAATATACAAACTACAATATTAAATGGAACTAACATAACTTCAAGAATGAGAACTATTTCCGGAACTAGTGTTGATGGAACAGAAAATTCTTTTGAGGATAAAGGATTTGTTGATATTGAATTGAGCAAAAATAATTATTTTGATTCGCCAAGATTAATTTGTTCAAAAATTAATGAGACGGAGAGATTAACTACTCTTCCTGGAAATAAATCTATGTCTATAGATTTATTTTTAGAAACTTCAGATTCTTATTTGTCACCAGTTGTGGATTTGGATAGGGTTTCTATGATATTTACTAGTAATAGAATCAATAGTCCTATTCAGGATTATGCTGAAGATAATAGAGTTAGTAATTTAACAGAAGATCCATCATCCTTTGTGTATGCAACAAATATTATTCAATTAGAAATTCCTGCAACTTCTTTAAAGGTAATTGTATCTGCTTATGTCAATGTTTTTAGTGATTTGAGAGCATTATATTCTATTAAGAATAATCTTAACGAAAAAACAATTTATTATCCATTTCCTGGGTACTCAAATCTAACGAATGAAGGAGTTGTTATTTCAGAATCACTTAGTGATGGAACCTCAGATAAAAAAATGATTAAAACCGATTCTATTGGATATATTTCCAGTGATTTGGTATTTAAAGATTATGAATTTACTATGCCTAGTCTTCCACCCTTTAAATATTTCAGTATTAAATTAATTGGATCAGGAACAAACCAAGCTTTTCCACCAAGGGTAAAAGACTTTAGAGTTATTGCACTTGCTTGATATGAAATATTTAAAAGTTGAAGGTCACCCAAATTTAATAAGAGATGCAAAAACAAGTGCTATTTTAAATACTAGTATGAATGACTATAATAACTATATAAAAATAAAACAAATGAAAGATAATGAAAAAAAGAGAATTGATAATTTAGAAAATGATATGAACGATATCAAAAATGACTTGGATGAAATTAAAAACTTATTAAGGAATTTATCAAATGGATCCAAATAAAATTACCTTAGATGATTTGAATAAATCATTTGAATATGAAAAACTTGCTAGAGATATAGATAGTATAGAAGATTTTGATATTTTGCGAAACTACGCAAAATCTTACCTAAAGCTTTATCTTAAACAACAAGAAGTTTTATCAAAACTATAATGGCACAACCATCTACTAGACAAGAACTTATTGATTATTGTAAAAGAAAATTGGGATATCCAGTTTTAGAAATTAATGTTGCCGACGAACAAATTGAAGATTTAGTAGATGATGCTGTTCAATTTTTTCAAGAAAGACATTTTGATGGGGTCTACCCAACTTTTTATAAGTATAAAGTAACTCAAGAAGATATAGATAGAGGAAGAGCAAAACCAAATCTAGATGGTTCACCAGGAATAGCTACTACAACGGTGTCTACAAATATAGTAGGAACTGCAACTACATTTTCATACTATGAAAATAGTAATTATTTACAGGTTCCCCCAAATGTTATTGGAGTAAATAAAATTTTTACTTTTGATGGCGCTAATACTATTACTCATAACATGTTTAGCGTTAAATATCAGTTATTTTTAAATGATGTTTACTACTGGGGAACTACTGAACTGTTGAGTTATGCTATGGTTAAAACATATCTTGAAGATTTAGATTTTTTACTCAATACACAAAAACAGATACGTTTTAATAAAAGACAAGATAGACTTTATCTTGACGTTGATTGGGGATCAGTTACGACAAATCAATATTTTATTATTGACTGTTATTCAACGTTAGATCCAAATGATTATTCAAAAGTTTGGAACGATTCATTTTTAAAACCTTACTTAACTGCACTGATAAAAAGACAGTGGGGACAAAATTTAATTAAATTTACTGGAGTTAAATTACCTGGAGGAGTGGAGTTTAATGGAAGACAATTATACGATGATGCACAAAAAGAAATTGATATTTTAATGGAAAAAATGTCAAATACTTATGAACTTCCGCCCCTAGATATGATTGGTTAAAACATATGTTAAATCCATTCTTCTTAAACGGGTCAAAACCAGAACAAAATTTAATACAAGATTTAATCAATGAACAATTGAGGATGTATGGTGTTGAAATTCATTACTTACCTAGAAAATACATTACGGAAAAAAAAGTAATAAGAGAAGTCATAGAATCTGCCTTTGATAGTGCTTATCCGATTGAAGCATATGTAAATACTTATGAAGGTTATTCCGATAATCCAACAATTTTATCAAAATTTGGAATACAAGCACTTAATGAAATAACATTAACAATTTCAAGAGAACGTTTTAGCAATTATATTTCACCATTAATTCAAAATCAACCAAACATTAAATTATCATCTAGACCAAAAGAAGGTGATTTAATTTATTTTCCCTTAGGTGATCGTTTATTTGAAATTAAGTACGTAGAGCACGAAAAACCTTTTTATCAACTTCAGGGATTATATACTTACGAATTAAGATGCGAACTCTTTAGATATGAAGATGAAATTATTGATACTAGTGTTGAAGAAATTGATGATAACATAAGTGGAAGTATAGATGGATTATCTCCCGTCGGAAATATACAAAAACTTACAATGGTTGGAGTTGGAATTACGGCAACTGCAATTTCCAATATTGTAAACGGTGGAGTAAGATTTATTACTGTAACAAATCGTGGTGGAGGATACACAAGTGTTCCTAGTGTTGGTATTTCCTCTGCTCCATTTGGTGGTAAAACAGCGACTGCGATTGCCCAAATGATTAGCGGAATAGTCGTATGTAATGATAACACAAATCCAGTTGCTAAGTCTGTTCAATATGTTCGAGTAGTAAATTCTGGATATGGATACACATCTACTCCGGGAGTAAGAATTTACGATGGTGGTGGAAAAGGAGCGACTGCAACGGCGACTCTTGGAGATGGAATTGTTGGTATTATTACAGTAACTAATGGAGGATCTGGATATATAAATTCTCCATCAATTACATTTACAGGAATTTCCACGGTATCTGCTGCCGCAACTGCTGTTGTATCTGCAGCAGGGACTATTACTGCAATTTATATTACAAATGCGGGTCTTGGATATACACAGACACCATCAATAACTATTGGAAATCCCGCTTTAAATTCTACCGGAAGTTTTGTATTTAATGAAATAGTCACAGGATCTCAAAGTGGAGTTACTGCAAGAGTTAGATCTTGGAATTCAATCACCAATATTCTTGAGGTTTCTAAAGTTAATGGTCAGTTTATTCCGGGAGAAAATATTGTAGGAAGTTCTTCTAGCGCATCTCATTATTTACGTTTTATTGACACATACACTGTTAAAGATGGTTATTCTGCAAATGATGAAATTGAGGATGAAGCGGATCAAATTATAGATTTTAGTGAAATTAATCCGTTTGGAATGCCATAAATTTGCATAAATATTAGTTATTAATTTAATTAAATAGTAGTATTATAAGTTACTAAAATGTTTGAGTATTTTTATTACGAAATTTTAAGAAGAACTGTAGTTTCTTTTGGATCTTTATTCAATAACATTGTTATTAAGCATAAAAATAATTCAGAAGATATAACAAGTGTTATTAAAGTTCCATTAGCATATGGACCTACACAAAAATTTCTAGCAAGACTTCAACAATCATCAGATTTGAATAAACCAGTTCAGATAACATTGCCTAGAATGTCATTTGAATTTACAGGTTTAACTTACGATTCCTCAAGAAAAGCAACAACAACTCAATCATTTACTGCAAAATCTGTAGAAGATGGTAAAGAGATAAAAAAGACATATCTTCCAGTACCATATAACATGCAGTTTGAACTGAGTATAATGTCTAAATTAAATGACGATGCTCTTCAAATAGTTGAGCAAATTCTTCCTTATTTTCAACCAGCATATACAATGACTGTTGAAATGGTGGATATTATTAATGAAAAAAGAGACATTCCTGTGATTCTTGAAAATATAACAATGCAAGATGACTATGAAGGAGACTTTACAACAAGACGAGTCCTTATATACACTTTAAGATTTACTGCAAAAACATATTTGTTTGGACCAGTCTCTAGTGCAACAAAAGATATTATCAAAAAGACTACTATTGGATATATTGCGGGGGATTCTGTCACTCCTCCAGTAAGAGAGGTTATTTACTCGACAGAACCAAGAGCAATCAAAAATTATACGGGTATAGTATTAACAAATCTTACTCAAGATATTTCAATATCTGATACTTCAATTACAGTTAATGACGCATCTTCTATTTCTATCAACACTTACTTAGATATTGAAGGTGAAGAAGTTTTTGTCAAATCTAAATCAGGAAATATATTAACAGTAGATAGAGGAAGAGATAATACCAATATTACCTCACATCTTTTAGGGTCTGAAGTTAAATCAATTACTTCTACGGATAACTCACTTGTTGAAGAGGGTGATGATTTTGGATTTAATGGTTCTATATTATGAAAATGAGTAAGAATTTTGATGGATTAAATGATACTTTTAATATTGATAGTGAAGTAGTTTCTATGGAGAAGCAACCTATTGAGGAAAAAATAGAAAAATTTGAGTCAACTGCAGAAGATATTAGAAAAGACTATGAATATACTAGGGGAAATTTATATTCACTAATAGAAAAGGGACAAGAAGCTATTAATGGTATTCTTGAATTGGCCCAGGAAAGTGAAATGCCTAGAGCATATGAAGTTGCTGGACAACTTATTAAAAGTGTTGCAGATGCCACGGATAAATTAATGGAACTTCAGAAAAAATTAAAAGATGTAGAAGAAAATAAAATAAAAGGACCAACAACAGTCAATAATGCATTATTTGTCGGATCTACCTCAGAACTAGCAAAATTTTTAAAGCAACAATCCCAAGAAAGTATAGAATAATAAATATAAAAAGGTACTTAATATAGTTCAATGCCTAAGTTGAAATCTCATAAAACAGTTGAGCAAATTGCAAAAAAACATCGTCTTGATGTTTCCTTTATACAAAAGCAACTTGATATGGGAGAACCTATTGAGCACGAACACACTAAAGATCATAAATTAGCACGAGATATTGCTCTTCAGCATCTTGATGAGATTCCAGATTATTATACTCGTTTGAAAAAAATGGAAGCATCCGCTAAAAAGAATCATAAAAAATTTAAGGATGTAAAAGAAGAAACTAAATCAGGAGATGAAAGTCTTCGTGATTGGTTTAAAAAATCTAGTGGAACAGATCCAAAAACAGGAAGAAAGGTGAAAGGGTGGGTTCAACTAGGAGGTCCATTTGCTGGTGCTCCTTGTGCTCGCCAGCCAGGTCAAACTTCTACACCAAAATGTGGAAGTTCTAAAATGGCAGCAAATCTTTCTCCAGAAGAGGAAGAAAAGGCATTTAGAAGAAAGAATAGAAACGATCCAAATCAACCAGAAAAAAAGAACGCATCAAAACCAACTAACGTAAGAACTGAAGCAATGGATTTACAAGAAAAAAAGAAGTCTGGAAAAAAAGATGCGTGCTATAATAAAGTAAAGTCTAGATATGATGTTTGGCCGAGTGCATATGCGTCCGGAGCACTTGTAAAATGCCGTAAAGTTGGTGCTGCAAACTGGGGAACTAAATCTGAGGAAACTATGCACGAAGAAGAAAGATTCTGTCCTTTATGCGATAAAAGAGAAACAAGATCTGAATGTTCTTACGGGGAAAAAGTTTGGGATAAAGTCTCAATTAAAGATGAAGAATATTCAATGGCAAGATCAGAACTCAAAACCATTGAAGATGCAGTAAAAAGACTTAAAGCAAAAGTTGGTAAAGGTGAAGGAGATCTAGAAGCATGGGTTCAATCAAAAATCACTAAAGCAGCAGATTATATTGATACTGCAGCAGATTATATTTCAAGTGGAGAGATGGAAGAGGGAATAAGTTTTGAAGTAAATCCTAAAGATATTAGAAAATCTAAACGTTCTACAAGTATTAGAAATCTTTCTCTGCAAGGTGCAACTGAAGGAGAAAGAGAGGCGGCACAATCAAAAAGAAAAGAACCCAAAATACCTTTAGTAAGACCTGGAGATACTAATATTAGAAACATAAATGCCGAATATGAACCATCAATAGTAGATAAAATTTTATCAGAACTAGGAGAAAGTGGTCCATGTTGGAAAGGTTATAAAAGAAAAAAAGGAACTTCTAAATTTGAAAAAGGTTCTTGCGTAAAATCGGAAAATGTTTCTATTGAAGATGCAAATGGAAATACATTTGCGGAAGTTATTGATATTATTAAACCTGAACCAATTAAAGGATTTAAGTCTCAAGTAAATGAAGCAATAAGAATGCAAGCACAAACAGGGAATGTAATTGGAGTCACTTTAAATTGGAGAGGAAAATATTATTCTCTTAAAATGTTTTTCCCTCAAGTCAAACTTCCAACACGTAAAGAAATCAATGATGAACTTCAAAAAGTTTATCCTGGATCAATAGTTGTTTATCATTCAGTTTCAGATATTCAACCAGGACAACCTTTAATCCAGGCATTTGGACCTCAAGGCGGAAGTGCAGCAAAACTTGGTCCTAGTAGAAATTATGTAAAACCAATGGGAGAAGAAGTTGAGGTTGATGAAGACTGGCAAAAAGTAAATCGTCAAGACAGAACTGACGGTTTGAGTCCCGCTGCAGTAAAGGCATATCGTAGAGAAAATCCAGGTTCAAAACTTCAAACTGCAGTGACTGAAAAAAATCCTACAGGTAAGAGATCGGATCGTCGTAAATCATTTTGCCGTCGTATGTCCGGAATGAAGTCTAAACTTACTTCAACAAAAACAGCAAGAGATCCAGACAGTAGAATTAATAAAGCACTTAGACGTTGGAATTGTAATTAATTTTTAGGAGTTTGTTATGGCAAATAATGATGTTTATCTTGGTAATCCTTTATTAAAAAAAGCGAATACCACTCACGAATTTACTGAAGATCAAATTCTTGAAATCTCCAAATGTATGAGTGATCCTGTTTATTTTGCAAAAAATTATGTAAAAATTGTTACTCTTGATCATGGATTACAACCATTTAAAATGTATCCATTTCAAGAAAAGCTTGTAAATAGATTTCATGAGCACAGATTTAATATCTGCAAGATGCCTCGTCAGACGGGAAAATCAACCACCGTAGTATCTTTTCTCTTACACTATGCAGTATTTAATGACAATGTAAATATAGGTATTCTAGCAAACAAAGCAGCGACCGCTAGAGAACTGTTAGATAGATTGCAGACAGCATATGAAAATTTACCAAAGTGGATGCAACAGGGAATTATCTCTTGGAACAAGGGTTCTTTGGAACTTGAAAATGGAAGTAAAATCTTGGCTGCTTCTACTTCTGCTTCTGCAGTTCGTGGTATGTCATTCAACATTTTATTTTTGGATGAATTTGCGTTCGTCCCAAATCATATTGCAGATTCATTCTTTGCTTC